>Ga0209491_10000929_pt1 | contig 58566 bp, 55 predicted proteins | sample BON02_FD_187213 | JGI IMG/M metagenome (GOLD analysis project Ga0209491, IMG submission 187213) | Freshwater microbial communities from Lake Bonney liftoff mats and glacier meltwater in Antarctica - BON-02 (SPAdes) (version 2) | ecosystem: Environmental > Aquatic > Freshwater > Ice > Glacier... | reverse complement strand
TGAGCAGAGCTTGAAGCTGCGCACGGGCCGCGGGGTTCAAGTATAGGCATATGTCATCGCGTCTCATGTCCCGACAATGACACATCAGACCATCCATGGGAATCCTTTGTCAGGTGGGGAACACTAGCGGCCAGAACTTCACTCTGACGCGGCAACAAAGCCCTGGCCCGGCATCCAAACCGCAAGGATGCCGCTGCCTTCGCTGGTCCTGCGCATCGGATCTTCCTGCAACACGATCTCGCCCGGGGCAAAGGACACGGTCAACGCGCCACAGGCCGTCACCGGCCCATCAGTTGCAAGGCGCTCACCCAGCGTGACGACGTAATAGGCCAGCGGAGCAGACAAGTCTTCACAGCTATGTGTCCCATTTGTCTGCACAACCAAGGCCTTGGCCCCAACCAGCGCCACCGTCTCGGCCGAGGTTGCCAGCGCCAAAATCTCGATCCCGCTGCCAGACAGCACCTCAATCCGGTCATATTGGTTCGGACCGACCCACATGATCTGCAGTGGGTCGATCGTCTCGATCCAAACCTGTTCGGGGCCGATCAACAAAGGCGCGCCCTGATCTTGCGCCATCATCGGTGTCGCAAGCCCTCCGGCCGCCAAGACCAGACACAAGATCCGTTTTCCATTCCTCATCGTCTGACCCTTTTTATGGCACGTGGCGGCGCCTGCTTTGGCCCCCCCTCGCAGACGCAGCTTTATGCCGCTGCCCTGCCCTGTCCAGATGGCAAAACCTTACCCAAGTGCTATGGCAGCGCTGAAGGGTCAGCCCGCCGCCACCACCGCACCGACGATCTCATCGACCACCGATTCCAGCAGCGCCTCATCTTCGCATTCCGCCATAACCCGGATCAGCGGCTCCGTGCCGGATTTGCGGATCAGGATGCGGCCCTTGCCGTTGATGCGGGCGGCGTTCGCCTCGATCACGGCTTTGACGGCGGCGGCCTCCAGCGGTTTCGCACCATCGGTGAAGCGCACGTTTTTCAGCATTTGCGGCACGGTTTCAAACTGCCGGATCAGGGTGCTGGCCTTTTGACCCGTCCGCACCATCTCGGCCAGAAATTGCAGACCCGCGATCAGCCCGTCGCCGGTGGTGGCGTAATCGGTCATCACGATATGGCCCGATTGTTCGCCCCCAAGGTTGAATCCGCCTTTGCGCATGGCCTCAACCACGTAGCGGTCGCCGACATTGGTGCGTTCCAGCCGCAGGCCGCGCCCGGTCAAAAACCGCTCCAGCCCCATGTTCGACATCACGGTCGCGACCAAAGTGCCACCCTTTAGCCGCCCGTCTTCGGCCCAACGCCCGGCCAGAAGGGCCATGATCTGATCGCCATCGGCCACTTTTCCGTTCTCATCCAAAATCATCACGCGGTCGGCGTCGCCATCCAGCGCGATGCCCATATGCGCGCCATGCGCCACCACCGCCTCTGCCGCCGTGTCGGTATGGGTGGAGCCGCAGCGGTCGTTGATATTGGTGCCATTGGGGGAGACGCACACCGGGATCACTTCTGCTCCCAGTTCCCACAAGACTTCGGGTGCCGCGCGATAGGCCGCGCCATTGGCGCAATCGACCACGACTTTCAGCCCATCCAGCCGCAGGCCGGGGGGAAAGCTGGTTTTGACAAATTCCTGATAGCGCCCGCGCCCGTCATCAATGCGCTTTGCCCGGCCGATATTCTCGGCTTGGACCAGTTTGATATCGGCGGCTAGGATCGCCTCAATCTCGGCCTCGGCGGCGTCAGAAAGTTTAAAGCCATCAGGACCAAAGAATTTGATGCCATTGTCTTGGTGCGGGTTGTGAGAGGCCGAAATCATCACCCCCAGATCGGCGCGCATGCTGCGGGTCAAGAATCCAACGCCGGGGGTGGGAACGGGGCCCAGTAAAAGCACATTCATGCCCGTCGAGGTCAGCCCCGCCGTCAGCGCGTTTTCCAGCATATAGCCCGACAGGCGGGTGTCCTTGCCGATCACCACGCGGTGGGCCGTCGTGCCATCGCGGCCGAAATAGCGGCCCGCCGCCGCGCCCAGCCGCAGGGCCACTTCGGCGGTCATTGGATAGGTATTGGCCCGCCCGCGCACGCCATCAGTTCCAAAAAGTTTCCGGCTCATCGTGTTTCTCCTGCAATCGCTTGCCACAGGGTCAAAGCCTGTCGCGTCTCGGCCACGTCATGCACCCGTATCATTTGCACCCCTTGCGCCACACCCGCAAGCGCCACGGCTATGGACCCCGGCATCCGCCCTGCCCCATCACTGCCGCCGCCAATGGTGCCGATAAACCGCTTGCGGCTGGCGCCCAGAAGGATCGGGCAACCCAGACAGTGCAACAAGGACAGGCCCCGCAGCAGCGCCAGATTATGCGCCATGGTTTTGCCAAAGCCGATGCCGGGATCAATGGCGATGCGGTTACGGGCGATGCCTATCGCCTCTGCCGCCGCCACCCGTTCAGCCAGCCAATCGTAAACATCCAGCAAAACATCGTCATAAAGCGGGTTGGCCTGCATCGTTTCCGGCGTGCCCTGATGGTGCATCAAGATCACCGGGGCGTCTTTTGCGGCGACCAAAGGGCCAAGGGCCGCGTCATAGGTCAGGGCGGCCACATCATTGATAATGCCCGCGCCCGCATTCAGCGCAGCCTCCGCCACCGCCGCTTTGCGGGTATCGATGGAAATCGGCAGGGTCAGCCCCGCCGCGCGCAGGGCGGCAATCACCGGGGCGGTGCGTTTGATTTCTTGCGCAATCTCAACCGGGGCAGCCCCGGGGCGGGTGCTTTCACCGCCGATATCCAGAATATCGGCGGCCTTGGCCATGGCTGCAGCCTGCGCCATCGCAGCGTCGGGCGCAAAGAACTGGCCAGCGTCAGAAAAGCTGTCAGGGGTGACGTTCAGGATGCCCATGATGCGGGGGGTATCCATCGACAGCCCGGCAAAATCGGGGCGCGGGGCGGCAAGGGCCAGCAGCGCCGCCCCGGCCTCAGAGGCGGGCAGCACTTGCGGGGCATGGCCGCGTTGCAGCTTTTCCACTTCGGCGAACCACAACGGCCCCCCAGCCAAAGGCACCGCCCCCGAAGGGCGGGCCTCACCCGATTGCACCAAGGGTCGCCAATAGATCATGTGTTGGGGATGCCGGATGGCACAAGGCTTGGCAAGGGGAAGGATCAGGCCCGGGTCACCCGAACGCGGCTTCCCGCCGGAAGTGCAACATCGCCGTGAACGATCAGCGCCGTGGCGGCCATCTCTTCGGCCAGCCACAGCGCCAAAGCGACCGGCGCATTCGACTTTGGCCCATCGACCGCATCCAACACCAGCTTTGACGGTGCCCAGACGACCGAGCGGCCGCGTTTGATCGCCCAGTCAATCTCTGTCCGGCTGGCAACCACCACGCACCGCGGATCGCGCGCGCCCAAGGCCCAGGCGTTTTGCTCGATCGCCAGCAGATCCACGCGGCGCTGGGTGGGTTTGTGGTTGGTGACTGCGCGGGGGAAATCTGGCAGGCCGACGCAAAAGATGGCTGGGGTGCCGGGGGCCAACAGCGCATCCAGCCGCGCGGGCAGGTCAGGTGCTGCAAGCGTGGCATTGTCCAGAAAGATAATAAGGGGATGCACCGCATCGCCTTCAACCCGCAGGGGCACCTCTGCCCGACTGCGCACGATCTCTACCCCAAGGGAATAGGGGCCGACATCCAGCTTTTCGATGCGGATAAAGGCGCGCATGGCTTGCGGTTCGGCCAAAAGCCGCTCTGCCACCCGCTCTGCCAAGGTTTCCAAAAGGTTCAAACGCTCGGCGGCCAATTCATCGGCAATGGCCTCGGTGATCCGGTCATAAGACAGGATGCGGTCCACATCATCGTCCAAGGGTGCGGGCGCCGGGCGCACTTCGATCACCACGTTGAAGCGCAGGCGCTGCTTGTGGCCGCGTTCCTTCTGGAAGGCCCCGATATCGGCATCAACCACATGATCGCGCAAGGATATCCGATCTCGCGGATCTGCCGTGGCCGAGGCTTCGGCCCGCTCTTCAGGATGGGCGAAGGCTAGTTTGGTATCGGTGGTCATCACGGGCCTCTGGCGGGTCGGGTCACGCGCAGTCTACTCTGCGCGCCCGAAAGCGCCATGCCCCATCCCGCCAGCGATGGCAAGAAAACCGACATATCCGGCCGTTAAAAGATGTCAGGCGCCGGGTTGGCGATAGAAGATATGCGCGCCGATGGTGGCGGTGTGCTTGAACTTGCGGGCCCATTTCGGCTTCACGGCGCGGGTGTGGAAATGCGTCGCCCCATCGGTCAGCCCACGCGGCGCGCCATCCAGCATGACTCGGGCAATGCGGCCCGCCCGATCCCGCGAGGCGCGGTCGCGCATCTTGTTGGAATGGCGGTCACAGACGTAGGAGAACGCACAAGCCCCCCGCCCACGTGAGTTCACCACGCCACAAACGCTGCGCGGGTAAAGCCCGCTGTCGACCCGGTTCAAAATCACTTCGGCCACAGCAAACTGGCCTTTCAGGCTTTCACCGCGGGCCTCAAAATACAGCGCCTCGGTCAGACATTGCCAATCACTGCCGCCGGTTGGCGCGGGCAGGCTACCCAGCCAGGCCGCATCATAGCGCACTACCGGATCCAGCTTTGGCGTCAGCGCTTTCAGCGGCACGGGCGCCATCTTCGCCACGACTTTCGGAGCCACCTTTGCCACAATCGCACCATTGGCAATCACGCCCAAGGCCCCATCGGGCAGCTTGCGCAGACCCGCGCGCTCCAGACCCAGAAGGCCAGCCATCTCAGAGCTGATTGCCCCGGACGGATCGCTTTTCGTGCTGACCGTAACCTCGGCCTGAACGGTGTTTGAAAAGATGCTGATCGCAATAAAGCAGGCAGCCGCTTGTAAGCCCAAGCGTTTCATCATTGGTCGCCCCAGTTCGTTTCCCCAGAACGCAGCGATGGTCTGCCGCGCATCAGAGACGGGAAATAGGGTGGAAAGCGGGGCCCAGTCTATGCCGTGATGCAATTGCGCCACGGTTTTACGGCGGCTGCCGGCTGATTCTCGCCTAAAGTCCTAATGTTTCACATTAAGAAAAAATCATAACCACATGATATTTTGTCTTTTTAAAGACCACCTGCTGGATCTTTCAATGCCAGATGTGCGGCCGCCAGACGGGCCATTGGCACCCGGTAGGGGCTGCACGACACATAATCAAAGCCCGCCTTGCGGCAAAAGTCGATTGATTCGGGGTTGCCGCCATGTTCGCCGCAGACCGAAAGCGTCAGATCCTTGCGCGTGGCACGCCCGCGTTCGGCGCCCATCAGCAGCAATTCGCCCACCCCGTCCACATCCAGAAACTGGAACGGATCTTCGGGGAAAACGCCCTGCTGAACATAGGTATTCATGAACCGCCCCGCATCATCGCGCGACAAGCCATAGGTCATCTGCGTCAGGTCATTGGTGCCGAAAGACAGAAACGCCGCGTGCTGGGCAATCTCGCCCGCCCGCAGGGCCGCGCGCGGAGTTTCCACCATGACGCCCAGCTTATAGTCAAAATCGGCCTTGGCCTTGGTGCGCACCATCGCCGCCACGCCGTCGATGCGCGTCTTCACCATCTCGACCTCGCGCGCGGCAGAGACCAAGGGGATCATCACCTCCGGCACAATGGGCGCACCGCGGCGAGCGGATTCCAGCGTGGCCTCGAAAATCGCCTGGGCCTGCATGTCATAGATTTCCGGCAAAACCACGCCCAAGCGCACCCCGCGCATGCCCAGCATCGGGTTCACTTCACGCAGCGCATCGGCGCGGCGGGTCACCTCGGACAGGGGCCGGTCCAGCGCCTCGGCCAATTCGCGCAGACCCTCGCGGTCATGCGGCAGGAATTCGTGCAAGGGCGGGTCGAACAGGCGGATGCAGACGGGCAGACCTTGCATAATCTCGAATAATTGCACGAAATCATCGCGTTGCATGGGCAGCAATCGGGCCAAAGCCGCCGCCCGGTCGCTGGGCGTATCGGCAAAGATCATCTCGCGCATCACCACCAGACGGTCTTCTTCAAAGAACATATGCTCGGTCCGGCACAGGCCAATCCCTTGCGCCTCGAACTGGCGTGCGGTGGCGGCATCGGCGGGGGTGTCGGCATTGGCGCGGATGCCAATATCGCGGAACTGATCGGCCCAACTAAGGAGCAGGCGGAAAGAATCGTCCAGCGCGGGCGGCAACATGTCGGCAGCACCCGCCAGCGCCTCTCCCTTTGATCCGTCCAGCGTGACCATATCGCCTTCGCGGAACACCCGGCCATCCTGCGCGGTCAGCTTGCGGTCCTTGCCATCCAGCCGCATACCGCTGGCGCCCACCACGCAAGGCAGTCCAAGGCCCCGCGCGATCACCGCGGCGTGGCTGGTCATGCCACCGCGTTCGGTCAGCACGGCAGCGGCGGAATGCATGCCGCGAATATCCTCGGGTGCGGTTTCGCGGCGCACCAGAATGCAGGCCTCTCCCTTGGCGGCAGAGGCCTGAGCGGCGGCCGATGAAAACACCAGCTTGCCCGTCGCCGCCCCCGGAGAGGCCGCAATCCCACGCGCAAACACATCGCGCGGCCCACGCGGGTCAACCTGATGGTGCAACAGTTCCGACAGCGCGCGGGGTTCCACCCGCAACACCGCCTCACGCTTGTCGATCACGCCGTCTTGGGCCAAAGCCACGGCAATATGCAGACCTGCGCGGGTGCTGCGCGCCATTTTCACCGCATCCAGAACGGCCAAGCGGCCATCTTCGATGGTGAATTCAATTTGCATTTCTTCACGAAGTTTTTCACGGCACACCGCGCCAAAGGCGGTGAGTTCTTCAAACAAGGCCGGGGCCGCGTCTTCCAGCGACGGGCCGCGCTTATCCTTGGTCAGATAGATCGCCTCTTGCATCTTCAGCGACTCGCGCCCTTGCGACTGGCCCAGATAGCGCCCGGTCACCCTGTTCTGCCCGGTGACCGGATCAACAAACTGGATCACGCCAGAGCCGGAAATGCCCTGCCCAATGCCCTGCGCCATCTCTTGCACGACCAGCCCTAGGGCGGCTTGTTCCGGCGCACCCTTGGCTTGGCGCAGCAGGCGGGCCGATGTGCCCTCCCACGCCCGGGCCATGCTGCGCAGCACTTCGGTCAGCTGTTGGGCAGGATCTTGCGGAAAGGGATCGTCGGTTTCAATCTCGTACAGACGCAAGACATCCCGCAAAGCGCCTTGGCCCGGCTTGATATCTTCGAACACATCCGGGTCCAAACGGGCGACGTGAATGGCATAAGATTGCACAAATCGAACATAGAGCGAATCCGCCGCCGCTTCGCCATGCGTTTCGGCCAGCCGGGCGTGGCGCTTGGCGTTCAAGCCGATATTCAAGATGGTGGCAGGCCCGCCCCACTCCGGATCAGCCGGGCTGGGTCTGACTGAGATCAGCGGTCCATCGCCAAAACTGTCGAGGACACCAGCCGCGTTCACCCCATGCCCGGCGGCAATGGCGCGCACGGTTTGGGCGGGAAGCGAGACCGATTTCGGCACCGGCATTTCCAGCCGGATCAGGCGTTGCAGGCATTTGGCACGCCAGCCGTGATCCTCCGTCGCCACTTTGGCCGACGGGGTGATGTCAACATACTCTGGAATCGTGTCTTTTTTCTGCACTGCGGCATCCTTTGCACGCGCAGCATAAGCGGGCTTTTGCCGTTAGCGCAAGCGTTACCTTGCCGACCCTGTCAGCCTTCGATTCGGGTCAGATCGGCCACGCCCGAACAGATGGCGCGGATGCGGTGCAAAAGGTTCAACCGGTTGCGGCGCAGGATGTCACTTTCGGCATTGATCTGCACCGCGCCGAAAAAGGCATCAATCGGCGCGCGAAGGGCAGCCATCGCCTGCATGGCACTGGCGAAATCTTCCGCTGCCATGGCGGGGGTGATGATGGCCTCGGCGGTATCAAGGGCGGCAAACAGCGCCTTTTCCTCATCGCCTTCGGCATATTTCACATCGGCGCCGAACGAGTATTCCACACCATCCTTCTTTTCCTCGGCCGTCAGGATGTTGTTGGCGCGTTTATACCCCTGCAACAGGTTCGCGCCGTCTTCGGTTTTCATCACGTCCGACAGCGCGGTGGCGCGTTTGACGAGGAGGGTGAGGTCATCATTCCCCGGCATCGCGATGCAAGCGTCGATGATGTCATGGCGGATGCCCTGATCTTTGAGGAAGACCTTGAGGCGGTCGTGGAAGAAGGCGCGGAGGTCCTGAGAAATTAAATCATGGTCAACATTGCGATGAATTTCATCGTCATAATCAACCTCAAAGCCTACGATCACGGTTTCGCGGTCTGCAAGGTCTACTACTTCTGAAAACTTTCCAAAATCGCGGCGTGAAAAGACCATCCCGTCTTTCAGAAATGCGATCAGATCTTCTCGAGAGTGGATCTCGCCGAGTCCAATACTCTCATCGACAATCTCGGGTTCACCGTCGTCATTCAGAATAATACCCATATTATCAGCGCGAAGGTAGTTTCTATACCCAACGGCAAGCCGCGATTGTTCGGAGAGACTGAAAAAATGATCTAGTAGCGACGACTTAAGGATTTGGGCAAGCTCCAACTCGCAAGCTGCCCCCAGCACCAACCGGATCACACCCAGCGCGGCTCTCCGCAGCGCAAAGGGATCCTTCGACCCCGTCGGTTTCTCTTCAATCGCCCAGAACCCGGTCAAGGTGTCCAGTTTATCCGCCAGTGCCACGGCGACGGAGACCGGATCTGAGGGCACGGAGTCGCCCTCGCCTTTCGGTTTCCAGTGGTCGCGGGCGGCGTCGGCAACGCTTGGCTTTTCGCCAGCGGCCAGCGCGTAGTAGCGGCCCATGACGCCTTGCAGCTCGGGGAATTCCCCGACCATCGCAGAGCGCAGGTCTAGTTTCGCCAGCCGCGCGGCGTGGGCGGCGTCTTTGGCATCTGCGCCGACCAAGGGCGCGATCTCGGCCGCAAGGGCGGCGATACGGTCGATCCGGTCGGACTGGCTGCCCAGTTTATTGTGGAAGGTGACCGATTTCAGGCCCTCGGCCCAGTCAGCCATCCCGGCCTTGGCGATGCGCAGGTCGTTTTGATAAAAGAATTTCGCATCCGACAGCCGGGCTGCCAGCACCTTTTGGTTGCCCGCAAGGATCGTGGCCCCATCATCGGGCGCGATGATATTGGCGACGGTCACAAAGCCCTCAATCCGGTCGGTTTTCGGATTGCGGACTGAGAAGAACTTTTGATGCTCGCGCATCGAGGTTTGCAGGACTTCGGCGGGAAGGCCCAAGAAATCTTCGGCAATGCGGCCCATCAAGGGCACGGGCCATTCGACCAGGCCGGCCACTTCGGCCAAGAGCGCTGGATCAGGAACGACCTGCAAGCCATTGGCAAAGGCCATGTTTTCCGCGCCCGACCAGATCGCAGCTTCGCGTTCGGCCACATCCAACATCACATGCGCGCGGCGCAGTTTGGCGGCGTAATCATCAAACCCGGTGACCGCAAAGCGGCCCGGCGCCATGAAGCGGTGGCCTTCGGTGGTGTTGCCAGAGGTGATGCCATCGACGCTCAACGGCACAACTTCGCCCCCCGCCTCATCCGACAAAAGGCACAGGATGGAATGCAACGGCCGCACCCAACGCAAAGTGCCCGCCCCCCAGCGCATGGATTTGGGCCAAGGGAAGTTGCGGATGGCGGCTTCCAGCACCTCGGCGATGATCGCAGGGGCTGCACGGCCCGGGCGTTCAATCACCGCAAAGAACACGTCGCCCTTTTTATCGGCGCGGGTTTCCAACTGGTCCAGCGTCAATCCGGTGGAGCGTAAAAACCCCTCAACCGCCTGCGCAGGCGCGGTGGTGGCAGGCCCTTTGCGTTCCTCGCGCACCGGACGCGACTCGGCCGTCAGACCATCCACCGTCAGCACCAAACGGCGCGGCGTCGAGAAGGCGCCCGCAGAGGCATAGGTCAGCCCCGCCTCAACCAGACCATCGGTCACCAGACGCTTCAGCGCCTCGCGCGCGGTGGTTTGCATCCGCGCCGGGATCTCTTCCGAGAACAGCTCGATCAGCAGGTCGGCCATCAGTTTTTCACCTCGGGCTTGGGCGGGCAGCCTGCGGGCAGGTCAGCCCCTCCATAAAACGCCTTGCCGCACTCGTTGATCTGGTTCCAGACAAAGCCGCGCCCATCGGGAAAAACGGCGGCGACGCGGTCCATGCCGTAGGGGCCAAGGGGTTCGGACAGAAAGGCCAAAGCCTCGCCTTTTTCCAGCGCCTCACCCACCACTTGCGCGTCGTAACACTCAAACCAGCTGGGGCCGGTCAGGGGTTCGGGGTTGGTATATAGCTGATAGGTTTCCGACAGCATCGCTTGGCTTAGGGGCGTGGTAAAGCAGGCGCGGTAGCGGAGGGGAGAGCTGTCTGCATCAATGCCGCTGACGTTTTCGGCAAGGATCGCTTCGGGCTGGCCAGAGGCGACCAAGGTCAGGAGCACCTCGTTGCCCGGTTCATACACGACCTCGTCGTAGAAGGCGTAAACTTGCAGCCAATACATGGCGATGCCCGCTGTCAGTGCCGATACCACGATAAACCCCGCTGCTAATTTTCCAGCACTCATGCTGCCACCTCTGCGTCCGCACCGGCGTCCGTCTGGCGGAAGGCATCGGCGCATTTCTTGGCCAGCGCGCGCACGCGGCCGATATAGGCTTGACGCTCGGTGACAGAGATCACCCCGCGCGCGTCCAAAAGGTTGAACAGATGGCTGGCCTTGATGGTCTGGTCATAGGCCGGATGGGCCATGATGATGCGCTTGCCAGATTTCTCATCCTGCGGATCGAAACCCAGCAGGCGGTCACATTCGGCTTCGGCATCGTTGAAATGCTGAAACAGCATATCGGTGCTGGCTCCATCAAAGTTGTGGCGCGAGTATTCTTCCTCGGTCTGGCGGAAAATATCGCCATATTTCAACGGGATCGGGCTGGAGGGATCGTTGAACGGCATGTCCATCACATGATCCACGCCCATCACATACATCGCAAGGCGTTCCAGCCCATAGGTCAACTCGCCCGAGACAGGCTTGCAATCATGGCCGCCGACTTGCTGGAAATAGGTGAATTGGCTGACTTCCATGCCATCGCACCAGACTTCCCAGCCCAGACCCCAAGCGCCCAAAGTGGGGCTTTCCCAGTCATCCTCGACAAAGCGCACGTCATGCAGGGTCAGATCGATGCCGATGGCCTGCAAAGACCCCAAGTACAGCGCCTGCATGTCGGGCGGGCTGGGTTTGATGATGACCTGATACTGGTAGTAATGCTGCAAGCGGTTGGGGTTCTCGCCATAGCGCCCATCGGTGGGCCGGCGCGAGGGTTGAACATAGGCCGCTGCCCAAGGCTTGCTGCCCAATGACCGCAAGGTGGTGGCCGGGTGAAAGGTGCCCGCGCCCACTTCCATGTCATAGGGTTGCAGAATGGCGCAGCCCTTGGCCGCCCAATATGCTTGCAGCCGCAGGATGATTTCCTGAAAGCTGCGTGGTGCGGCGGTTGTGTCGGCCATCATGCCTGCCTTTCGGTGATCTGCGCCCTCCCTACCGATTGGGCCGGATGCGGTCAATTCCCCGAAATTCCAGCCGTTTGGCCTTGCCCTTCAACCCTGCATGGCTAATGTGACGCGCCAATGACTTAGCCAGACCCGGCCTTTGCTGCAAAGCCCGGGCCAAATGGGGCCTTTTACCAATGATCGCTGTTGCTCGCGCTGCCTGTTTTGCTTTTGCCGCTGTTTTTCTCCTGCTTGGGCCTGTTTCACAAGCGGGGGCGCAAGAACCCGTCTGGCTGCAAATCGAAGCCCAACCCACATTGGAAAAAGCCAGCGAACGGGCCAGTGCCTATGCCGCCGTGTTCCCCGAAACCCAAGGGTTTCAGCTGCACTCTGGCTGGTATGCCATTGCGCTTGGGCCCTATGCGGTGGCCGAGGGCGCGGCCAAGCTGAACGGGCTAAAGCGTGAGAACCTGATTCCCGGCGATAGCTTTATTGCCGATGGCAGCCAGTTCCGTGATCAATTCTGGCCCACAGGCGGCGCGACCCCGCCCGAGGTGACGACAGAGCCGGTTCCCGAAATTGTGACCGAAGCGGCCCCTGAGGTTGAGGTGGCGCCCGAGGTTGTCGAAGAGCCTGTCGCAGAAATTGAGCCCGAAGAGACCCCGCAACAGGCCCGCGCCGCTGAGGCCGCCCTTTCCGGCGAAGAGCGCAAAGAGTTGCAGATCGCCCTGCAGTGGTTTGGCTTTTATCAAGGCGGCATCGACGGCGACTTTGGCCCCGGCACCCGCAAATCGATCGCAGCGCTGCAAGACGCCTTTGGGATCGAGCAAACCGGCATCCTGACCACGCGCCAACGGGTGACCTTGCTGACATCATACCGGGCCGAAGTGGCCGAGTTTGGCTTTGCCACCGTGGATGAGGCCGAGGCTGGCATCCAGATCACCCTGCCCCTCGCCTTGGTGGAATTTGACCATTACGAGCCGCCTTTTGTGCATTACCGCGCCAAAGGGGACTCGGGCCTGACGCTGATCCTGATCTCGCAACCCGGTGATGTGGCGGCGCTGCATGGCCTTTACGACGTGTTGCAAACGCTGAAAGACGTGCCGCCCGAAGGCGCACGTGACAAGACCGCCAAGGATTTCCGCATTCGCGGCACATCGGCCACCCGCGACACCTACGCCTTCGCCGAGCAAAGCAATGACGCGGTCAAGGGCTGGATGCTGATCTCTCCCCCCGAAAATGCCGACCGCGACGCCCGCCTGATCGAAGTGCTGACTGCCAGCTTCCGCTCGACCGGATCGACGGCGCTGGATCCGGGTATGGTGACGCTGGAGGATAGCGTGCGCCGGGGCCTGTTGTCGGGGCTGGAGGTGCGCCGCCCGAAATTCAGCCGCACTGGGTTCTTTGTGGATGCCGCAGGTTCTGTCGTAACCTCTGCCGAGGCGGTGGCGAGTTGCAGCAAGATCACGCTGGAGCGGGAGGTAGAGGCCACTGTGAAGCTGGCGGATGCCGCAGCAGGTTTGGCCGTGCTGACGCCCGTCACCCGCATCTCACCGCCCGGCGTGGCCGAATTCCAGACCGCGCCGGATCGGATCGGCGCGGAAATTAGCGTTTCGGGTTATTCCTATGAAGACCGCCTGCCCGCCCCGGTGCTGACCTATGGCGCGCTGGAAGACAGCATGGGCCTGAACGGCGAGGCCGGGATCAAGCGGCTGTCGCTGACCGCTTTGCCCGGCGATGTGGGCGGGCCGGTGGTCGATGGCACAGGATCTGTTCTGGGGATGCTGCTGCCCGGTGCCACCGCGGGCCAAGATCTGCCGCAGGGCGTTGCCTTTGCCGCGTCTGCAGCCACGGTTGCGACCTTTCTGAAGGGCGCCGGTCTTACGATCCGTGAAGAGGCCCGCACAACGGCCGTATCGCCTGCGGACCTGTCAAAACTGTCGCGCGGGATGACGGTTCTGGTCTCGTGCTGGGACTGACAAAGGGGCGGTTGCGCCCCTTTACCGCCGCCAGAACGTCGGCAACAGCAGCACCAGCACGGCCATAAGTCCTAACCGGCCAAGGATCATCGCCAGCGTCATGATCAAGATCGCGCCCTCGGGGTAGTCGATGAACGATCCCGTCCGCGCGACCAGCGGCCCAAAGCCATAGCCGATATTGCCCAGCGCCGTCCAAACCCCGAACAGCGCAGATTCGATATCCACCCCGGTCAGCGTCATGCCCACGCTAAGAACCCCAAGGATCAGGATGAACCCCGAGATGAACATGATCAGCGCCGAGATCACGTCTTCCTCGACCGTCCGGCCATCGTATTTCACCGGATCCACCGCCGACGGGTTGGTGATCTGGCGGATCTGACGTCCTAAGACCGACATGGCCACCTGCACTCGAAACACCGTCAACCCCGAGGCCGAAGAGCCCGAACAGGCCCCCACCACGCCAAGGGTAAAGGCCACCACCAGCATCACACCGCCCCAGCTGGGAAAGCTGCCCATGCCGTAGCCGGTTGACGACATGATCGACGCAAGGTTGAAAAAGCTTTCTCGAAAGGCCGTCTCCAGCCCCATGCCAGCGTGCCAGACCTGCCAGCCCGCCACAAAGATCACCGCCACCATCAACCAGCGCACATAGGCCCGCGCCTGCGCATCGCGCCACAACGGCCCGCCATCGCCGTTCATCAACTGCACAAAGCGGATGTAGGGCATCGACGATAGCACCATGAAAATCGCCGCCGCATAGTGGATCGGAATGCTGTAACGCAGGAAACTGTCGTCACGCGGGGAAAACCCGCCGGTCGATATGGTGCTGAGCCCGTGGATGATCGCCTCATCGGTGGACATGCCCAAGACGGCATAGACGATCATGATAATCACCGTCAGCGCGCAGTAAAAGATCAGCAATTGCCGGGCGATGTCGGTGGCGCGCGGCAGGGCCTTGCCAAAGGTATCAAAGCCTTCGGTGCGGAAAAACTGCATGCCACCGACGCGCATGATGGGCAAAAAGATCATGGCGATGAAGGCGATGCCCAAGCCGCCCAGCCAGTTCAGCATGCCGCGCCACAGGTTCAGGCCCAAGGGCAGATCCTCTAGCCCGGTGATGACCGAAGCGCCGGTGGTGGTGATGCCCGAGACGCCCTCAAAATAGGCGTAAATCGGCGAGAGCCCCGGCGCGCCCAGCCAAAAGGGCAAGGCGCCAAAGGCTGGGACCAACGCCCAGACGCCCACGGTCAGGATATAGGCCTGCCGCACATCCAAAGATTGCCCAAGGCCGTTTTGCGTGGCCATGGCCAGCGCCATGCCGACCACGCCGGTAATGATGGCCGATTGGGCAAAGGCTGCCGCATTAGGATCACCGCCGCGCCAATCGATGATGGCCGGCGCGACCATCAAAATGGCCAGGACGATCAGAATTCGTCCAATGACATAGGCGACGGGGCGCAGGTCGATCATGGCCGCAGGGATAGGGCCTTCGGGCGCGCCCGTCAAACGCCGCGATGCGGGCTTCGGTTGCCCCTGCAGGCGCGGAAGGTGGATGGCCCCGGCAAACGGCGGGCTTCGGTGGCTGAGCAATGTTGCGGTCTGTGCGGCTTAGCCCCCAATGCGCCGGATACTTGGCAAAATTCGCCTTCATATCGGCCTTCACCGCCGCTTGCAGATCCACCCCATGCGCCACCCGCAAGGCGCGCACCAGCACATCGGTGCAAATCCCGCGATCTGCCGGCACATCGCCACCCGGAAACGCCAGCCCAACATAGGCGGGGTCGTAAACCGTGGTCACCCCCACTTGCCCTTCGGCCGCGCGGATCAGGGATTCGGCCTCAGGCGTCACCACAACCTGGGGTGTATCGGCAAGGGCGGACGTGAGAATCGCGCCTGACACCATGTGCCAAGCCAACCGCGCTTCGGGTGGAAAGGCCGTTGCGGCCCCGCCAAGGGCCACAGCGCCTGTCACGATCACTGTCAAAAGTGCTGCCCGCATGATGCCGCCGGTTTTCGGCAACTATCGCGGCGTGCGACGCGGGCGGCAACCGGCCCCCCGCGCCTTCGGCAAGGCTTAGCCGACGTGGAACAGGGTCTGGAACAGACGCGGATCCAGACTGGTGGCGGCAAAGGTCGGCCCATCGGTCAGCAGGCTGACCGCATCATGGCTGTGCAGACTTTCTTGATGGCTGGCCAGCACGCGAAAATCGCCCACGCGGGGATCGGCCTTCAAGGCGGCGGCAAAGCTGCGCGCGGCGTCTTCGACAAAGATCGGGTTGGCGGCGTTCAACTCGGCAAAGGCCTGCTCATCTTCGCGCTTGACCATCACTTGCGTCTCGGTCGGCACACCTGCGCGGGCCATCTCGATCAGATCCTCAAACCACAGGCAATTCTTGCCCACCAACTCCACCGACAGCCGCGCAACAGAGCGCTGCGAATGTGGCGTGGCCAGTTGGCCACGGGTCATGCGGGCATGCTCAGACAGCTCCAGCGAACAAGGGCAGGTCGAGGAATAGACGTAATCCAGATGCAGGAACCGCGTGCGCACCCCACCCTGCTGCACCAATTCCAACGCTATATCATAGTACTGCCATCCCGACAGACCCGAGCGCAGGCTTCGCATCTTTATCGGGAAGGACAGCCGCATTTGAATGCGGGCATCGAACGATCCCAGATCGGTCAGGTAATCATCCAAGGCATGCTCAACCACGGCAAAGGAAAAATCCTTGTCCGCATGGGCATAGAACGACCGCATGATGCGGCTCATGTTGATGCCCTTTTTATCCGCCTCTAGGCTGACCGTGCCGGTAACCGAAGTCTCCAGCATCACTTCGCCCGCATCGCGGGTGCGGTAGCGGATCGGCAGGCGAAAGTTGGAAATGCCAACATGCTGGATCACCGACCTAGCGCCCCGGATCAGGCTGGAGGGGCCATTTTGCAGATCGGGCATCGTGGATTTGTAAGCGGCATCCGGCGCAAACGCCTCTGGATAGCTGCGGTTGAACACCGGATAGCCGTGCCCTGGAATCACAAAGCCCACCGCCGGATCAAGGGCAGCGATTTCGGCATCATCGGCCTTGCCCGCCCATCGGCGCAGCACGGTCAAAGCCGCCTCGGCCTCTTCGCGCGAAGGTTTACGATCAATTTCAGGCATATGGATCGTCATCGGGCCGTCCTTTCGGTTCAGGAAGGCACCCTTGGGCATCCCTTCAATTTCCGGAGACTTTACGTCTCAGCCCTGCCAACGGATCACTCTGGTCCGCAACAAGTTGGTTAGTAGGTAGTCTTTCCCCACCATTCCGCAAGCGGGGTTTCCGACATTTATGCGGCAGAAAGCGCCTGCATCAGATCTGCGATCAGATCATCGGCGTCTTCCAGCCCGACCGAAAACCGGATCAACCCCAGCGTAATGCCCAAAGCATCCTTCTGCGGCTGCGGCAAACGTTGATGCGTGGTGGTGGCGGGATGGGTCGCGATGGTCTTTGCATCGCCCAGATTGTTGGAAATCAGCGCGATTTGCAGCGCATTCATCATCTTGAACGCGGCCTCTTTGCCCCCCGCCACCTCAAACGTCACCAAAGTGCCGCCCGATCCCATCTGCGCCATCGCCAGATCATGCTGCGGATGGCTGGACAGGCCCGGATAGATCACCTTTGACACCTTCGGATGCCCCTGCAACGCCGTCGCAATCTGCAAGGCCGAGTCGGCCATCGCCCGGCAGCGCAGATCCAGCGTGGCCATGCCGTTCAGCATGATCCACGAGGTAAACGGGCTCATCGCGCCGCCGGTATGCTTGATATAAGGCTCTGCCACCTTGCGGATAAAGTCGCGCGTGCCGCAGACCACGCCGCCCAGCGCGCGGCCTTGCCCGTCGATATGCTTGGTGGTGGAATAAACCACCACATCGGCGCCTTGTTCCACCGCGCGGGAAAAGATTGGCGTGGCAAAGACATTGTCCACCACCACCAGCGCACCCGCCGCATGGGCAATGGCGCTGACGGCTTCAATATCCACCATCTCCAGCGTCGGATTCGACATGGATTCAAAGAACACCAGCTTGGTCGCCGGAGTAATCGCCGTGCGCCATTGGTCCAGATCGGCCCCATCAACAAAGGTGACCCGCACGCCAAAGCGCTGCAACACCTCCTCCAGAATATACAGACACGACCCGAACAACGCCCGGGCTGAAACCACATGATCCCCCGCCCGCAACGGTGCCATCAGGGCGGCATTCACCGCAGCCATCCCCGATGCGGTGGCAAAGGCGTCTTCAGTGCCCTCCAACGCGGCAATCCGCTCTTCGAACATCCGGGTGGTGGGGTTGCCGTAACGGGCATAGATGAATTCATCATTCCCGGCCTTGATAAAGCGCGCCTCGGCGGCTTCGGCGTCGGGGTAGACAAAGCCTTGGGTCAGGAAAATAGCCTCTGCCATCTCGCCATATTGGCTGCGGCGGGTTCCATCATGCACCAATTTGGTGCGGGTTTTCCAGTCTTTCGTCATCACAAAGCCCCCGGCCAAGAAAAAGCCCCGGAAACCCAGAAGGCACCGGGGCAAATGCCCGAACCCTCTTTAGCGGTTTGTTTAACGTGGCCCGCAATCCGGTAACAAAGCGCCACGGCGCAAAGCGTTACGCCGATAATCAGGCGGGGTCAACGGGCCGGATGGCCTGTGTGCAGACAGATCGAGAGGTCGGCTGGCCCTATAGCTGCCGCAAGCACTTGCTTTTCATGGCAGACTGGCCAACGCTTCCCACTGTGTCCGTCAGCAATCGAGAGTCCCATGCACCGCACCATTTTCTCCTTTGCCCTTGCCCTTGGTCTTTTTCCCCTGCCGCCGCAGCATTTGCACAGGATGCGGCCTGCGATGACGGCAGTTCAGATCATGAATTGCACGTGACCCTGTGCGAAAGCGTCGCGGTCAAAGCGATCTATCCCGAAGCCGCCGCCGTTGCCCTCGGTTACAAGGGCGAGGCGTTGCGGTTCCTTGGCCGGTATGACGAAGCCACCGAAACGCTGCACCGCGCGCTGGATCTGTCACCGCGCAATGTAGCGAACTGGATCGAATTGGGCGGCGTAGCGTATCTGTCCGGCGATCCAGCGGGCGCCGTCGCACATTACACGATGGCGTTGCAGTTTGATCCGGGAAACGCGTATGCGCTGTTGTTGCGGGCAGGCGCTTGGGACAGTCTAAACGCGCCCGATCTCTGTCTGGCCGATACCAGCGTTGTGCTGGAGGCAGATGGGTCAAACTTCTTCGCCAACAGCATTCACGGGAAATGCCTGGTGTCTGCGGGCCGGGCCGATGACGGCTTGCGCTATATCGATTTTGCGCTGGTCATCGATCAGGCCGATCTGCACATGAACCTGTCCCGTATGGTCGCCCTTATGGCGCTGGGGCGCGATGCAGAGGCTGTGGCAGAGGCGGAGTCAGCCCTTTCCCGCGCCGCTGAGCCCGATGAAGAGGATGTGACAGCGATCACCATCCTGCGCGTTGCTGCCATGATGCGTGCAGATCCAGCCGCGGATGTTTCGGCCCGGATTGATGCCCTTGGCACGACCTATCCTGACAACTTGGATGTTGATCGGTTGCGGGTAAAAGCCCTGTTACAGGCAGGGCTACTCCCCGAGGCAGAGGCCGCCGCCGCGCGCTTGACCGCCATTTCCGGCACGGCTGAGATGACCGGAGAGTACCACGACATTCTGGGCGCATTGTTCTTGGCAAAAGGGCGCAAGGGTTTGGCTTTGTTTAACTTTGGCCGCGCCATGGCGCTGGACGCGACCCTTGCCCAGTCCTACGCGCGGCGGGTGTCCGCACTTGGCTTTCCGTCTGAATCAGCCAAGCCTGCGGATTTGCTGAAGCAGCTCGATCGCTGCATCACTGCGATTGAAACCCAGTGTCAGGTCGGTTTCTGACAGCCCCCTGCGGGCCGCGCGGCCTAGCGGTAAACCGGATCATCGTCTTCGGTATTGATCACCGTCAGGATCAACCCCGACAGAACCACATGCCCCAGGACCGGCACAACCGCCCAGTAAAGCAGCCAATGCGACGGGTCCAAGACGCGGATCATCGTCTCGTTCATCAACAAGAACGCCAGATTGTACAGCACCATCGCCCGCGTCATCGTGGGCAGACGCGCCTTCATTTCCGGCCAGGGCCAGAACCGCGCCGCCATGTCATGACGATTGGCCAGCATATCCGACACGAACATCGACCCCAGAATGATGTAATACGCACTTTGGCTGCGCTGGCACCACAACGGGTCATCCACCGTGGCCAGCAAGAACAACGGCCCCATCGCCACCAAAATGGCCGTAACCACGGTTTCGCGGCGGCTGAACTGATCCAGCAGCTTTTGCACCATGCCCTCAAACCGCACCGCAATGCGCACGGCCAAGGCCAGCAAAAACGCGGTGACAAAGGCCTGACCGGATTCCCCCGGCCCCAGCAAAACCGCCAACAGCGGATAGCCGATGATCAGAATAACGCCGGGAAGAAAGGTCTTCCGTGGCATCGGCGGCACGTCTCGAAACAATTCCAGAAACAGGCGTAGCGACTCCATCGAGTGACGCAGCATGGCAGATTCCCCTTTTGGCAGCTTCGACCTAGATGCCCACCAAATCGGGCATGGTTAAGGCGTCAAGCCGTCCTTGGCGTGGCAATGCACGCGGCAGGGGAGTAAACTGCTCAGGTCAGTTTCTTGTCGTCTTGCGGGGTCTTTTGCGCGATATCCTTTGGCAAAGCGCCCTCCACCTCCGGCTCGATCATATGTTTACTCAGCGCGCTGATCTGGGCGAACAAAAAGACAAACAGCGCCGCGGGCATGGCGAATGTCTCAAGTTTCACCCAAAGTTCGGTCGATTGGGTGCGCCAGATCACCTCATTGGCTACCGCCAGGGCTACGAACATGCCGGTCAACCGGCGAGTCAGGATCATCCAACCTTCTGCGGTGATCGGCATCGCCTCACCCAGCACCAGTTGCAAATAGCTGCGCCCCTGCGCCAAACCAATCAACAACAAGGTCGCAAAGGTGCCATAAACGATGGTCGTCTTCATCTTGAAGAAGGCCTCATTGTTGAAATACGCCGTCAAGCCGCCGAAAAAGATCACCGTGATGGCCACGAACACCTGCATCCGGCTAAGTTTACCCGTCAGCACCCACAACACCGCAATTGAGGCCAAAAGGATCGGGATAAACACCAAGGCCGCCACGATGAACCCCGAATAGGTCGTGCCCGCAAAGGTATAGCTGTTGTCCTTGATCCACATGTAAATGCCGAAAAAGACCAGCGTCGGCCCCAGTTCCAGCACCTGTTTCAAGACCGGGTTGATCGTCTTCTCAGCCATAATGCGTCCTTATATCGGGCTATTGGCCCTGCGGGGTCCAGGTTGCGTCCAAAGTGATGCCTTTAAACAAAGGGGCTGCCTGCTCAATCGTGGTGGGCACCCCGAACAGCGCGAAAGAGGTCAGCCGCGCCGGGCCAAAGCCGCCATTCGCCTGAAACTTTAGCGCAAGCGTCCCCGCCGGGTTCGGCATCTCGGCAATCAGTTGCGACAGCGCGGCTTTGGTCTGCGTTGAAAATGCAGTGTCGGGCAAGGCCGCCACCCCGGCCAGCCCTTGCGCCCGCACCGCTTCGGCCGCCACGGTCATGTCACCCTCTTGGGGCATCAGCATCATCCCCATCGGCAACAGAAACACACTTTCAAACAAGCCGTTTGAGGTGACGCCCAACGTGGCCTCTTGCACCGCAAAGCCCGTCACCGCCATTTGCGCCGCCCCGTCCGAGGACAGATCAACATTGCCGATCCGCGCCGTGGCCGACAGGGCGTTGTCGCCGGGAAAGTCCACCTCCAGCCGGGTCAGACGCAGCTCTTTGGCGCTGGCATCCCACATCAACGCCAGATCAACCGCCGTCTGGTCGGACATGGATTGCAACTGAAACAGATAGTCGTAATTCGCCATGCCGGTCTTGGCAAAGAACCGCAGCCCTTCGATTTTGACCGCCGCATCATAGCCGTCGCCATTGGCAGGTTCGCCCATCAGCACCGCCCACAGGGGCGCATTGGCGCGCAGGCGCAGGCTGTCGGCCGCAAAATCGGGATCGTTGGAGGGCGTCTTTAGCCGCAGGTTGCGATAAACGCACCACTCCCCTTCGGTCCCCGAATAGCGTGCGCTTAGGCCTTGGGTCTGCGCAACCGTCCGGTCCAACAACGCCTGGCAATCGCCGTTCATCTGCGCCTGCGCAGGCGCGGCCAGCAGGGCAAGGCCCAAGGTCCACGCCTTTGTCACGCGTCTGCTCCGACCAAAGCCCGGGCGAAATCATCGGGATCAAAGGGGGCCAGATCGTCAATCTGCTCGCCCACCCCGATCGCATGAATGGGCAAGCCGAATTTGTCGGCCAAGGCGACCAGCACGCCGCCCTTGGCCGTACCGTCCAGCTTGGTCATCACCAACCCCGAGACATCGGCGATCTTGCGGAAAATCTCTACTTGGGTCAGCGCGTTCTGGCCTGTAGTCGCGTCCAGCACCAGCAAGGTATTATGCGGCGCGGTGGGGTCCACCTTGCGGATCACCCGGATGATCTTGGCCAATTCCTCCATCAGATCGGCGCGGTTCTGCAAGCGGCCTGCGGTGTCGATCATCAACAGATCTGCCCCATCCGCCCGCGCCTTGGTCAAGGCATCAAAGGCCAGAGAGGCCGGATCACTGCCCTCGGGGGCGGTCAAAACCGGCACCCCGGCCCGCGTGCCCCAGATCTGCAACTGCTCCACCGCTGCAGCGCGAAAGGTATCGCCTGCGGCAATCACCACCGATTTTCCCGCCGCTTTGAACTGGCTGGCCAGCTTGCCAATCGTCGTGGTCTTGCCCGATCCATTCACCCCCACAACCAAAACCACCTGAGGTTTCTGCGGATAAATCGGCAAAGGCCGCGCCACCGGCGTCATGATCCGCGCCACTTCGGCCGCCAAAGATTCCTTCAACTCGCGGGTTGAGACGCGCTTGCCAAACCGCCCCTCAGCAATGTTGGCGGTGACGCGAATAGCCGTTTCCGGGCCCAGATCGGCCTCAATCAGCAACTCTTCCAGGCTTTCCAGCATGGCGTCGTCCAACACCCGGCGCGGTTCTTCTACCGCCACCCCACGCTCAAATAACCGGCCCAAAAGGCCCGGCTTTTGCGGCTCTGGCGCGGCGGCGGCGGCGGCAGCCGCAACAACCGGCGCGCTGGCCACGGGCGGGGCTGTCACCTGCGGCGCAACCTCTGCCACCGCTTTGGCGATGGGTGCGGCGGGCTCTTGCGCCTCATCCTCTTCGGCAAATTCACTGTCAGCCGTCACCGCAGGCTCTGCCGCTTCGGCAATGCGGATCAGCTCTGCCGCAGCCTCGGCAACCTCTTCGGCCTCCTCCCGCTCAGCCTCTGCATGCGCGGCAAGTGCCACATCAAAGGCATCCGCCTCGCTCACCGCTTGGGTCTGCTCGGCCACATCCTCGCCCGTCGCCACCAAGGCATCCAGCCCATCGCTGATCTTGTCTGACGACCGAAACATCCGATCTTTGAGTTTCTTGAAGAAAGACATCGCAAAGGCCCCGCTGATACACCGGTTTCACCTAATGCCTTTGGCAGGATATTGAAAGGGCGCAGCCAAAGCGCCCGGGCCCGCCCCTGCGACACCAACGCCGCCTTTTCCACCGGGCCGTTTCGTGCTTATCCTGACGGGGATGATGATCCAAACCCGCAAACCCCTACCCCTAGCCGTTTTTGCCGCCGCAGCGCTGGCCCCCGTGCCGCTTTTTGGCTTTGGACTGATGCTGGGCGGCCCGCTGCTGTGGGCGGGGTTTTTATACATGGCCGTGCTGGCCGCCGTGCTGGACCGGTTGCTGCCGCAGATTGCTGGCGACGCCGGTGAAGGCCAAGAATTCCCCGGCTCTGACGCTTTGCTTTTGGTGATAGGCCTCTGCGCGCTGGCCCTGTTGCCCTTGGCCACTTGGGCCATTGCGGGGCAATCCGACCTTGCCCGCCCCGAAAAGATCGCCCTTTTTCTGGGCTGCGGCTTTTGGCTGGGCCAGGTCGCCCATCCTGCGGCGCATGAGTTGATTCACCGGGGCAACCGTTGGCTCTTCCGACTGGGGCAGGCGTTTTATGCCGCTGTGTTGTTTGGCCAGCACGCAAGCGCCCACCGGCTGGTGCATCACCGCCATGTCGCGACCGCGATGGACCCGAATTCCGCGCCCGAAGGCATGGGGTTTTACACTTTTGCCCCTCGCGCGTGGTGGGGCAGTTTTCGGTTCGGCTGGCAGGCCGAAACCGAACTGCGCGCCCGCGCTACCGGGCCGCAAGGGGTGCATCCTTACGGCGTTTATATCGCTGGCAGCCTTGCTGCGCTCGCGATCGGCTACGGCGTGGCTGGCTGGATGGGGCTGCTGATCTGGGCTGCTTTGGGCCTTCATGTGCAGGTGCAGATCCTGATATCGGATTATGTGCAGCACTATGGCCTGCGCCGCCGTACGCTGGCCAATGGCAAGCCAGAGCCGGTTGGCCCGGCGCATAGCTGGAACTCTGGCCCGTGGTTTTCCTCGGCCTTGATGCTGAACGCCAGCCGCCATTCCGACCACCACGCCCATCCTGCGCGCCCCTACCCCGCCTTGCGCCTGCCAGAGCCGTCCGAGGCCCCGCGCCTGCCTTGGCCCCTGCCCATGGCCTGCACGATCGCCTTCTTTCCCCGGCTGTGGAAACGCGCCATTCGGCGGCAGTTGCGGGCCTGGCACGACCCGGCGACGAATGCCGCAAAGGTCACGGATCGCTGACTTTCCTTTCCGCTGGCGCTCTGGCAGGGTCATCAAAAGGTATTCCTGAAAGGCCCCAGCGCATGTTTCGACCCGCCGCCGCTTTGCTCTTTGCCCTAGCCGCCACCCCGGCCCTGTCGGATGATTTCATGACGGCAGAAGAGTTTGACGCCTATGTCACAGGCAAAACCCTGACCTATTCGCAATATGGCAGTGAGTTCGGGATTGAGGAATATCTGCCGGGCCGCCATGTCGCTTGGCGTCCGCAAGGCGAAGATTGCAAATATGGCAGCTGGTTCCAAAAGGGCGATCTGATCTGCTTTACCTATGAATATGACAGCGGAGAGCATTGCTGGACTTTTTGGCAAGATGAAACCGGTCTGCGAGCGCTTTCAACCGAAGATGCGCCGGGGGCGGAGTTGTCAGAGGTGTTTCAAACCGCCGATGGGCTGAACTGCCCCGGGCCCGAAGTGGGGGTCTGACACGTGCGGTTGGCTGTCGTGTTGTTTTTCGCGGCAACGCCCGCGCTGGCAGACCCCGCGCTGGACGGCGATGCCTTTGATCGGCTGACCTTGGGCCAGACGATGACCTGGGCCGAATTCGGCAGGGTCTATGGGGTAGAGCAATATCTGCCCGACCGCCGCGTGCGCTGGACCTTTGCGGGCGACACCTGCTTGGAGGGGTCTTGGTATCAAGACGGTGAGGCGATCTGTTTTCAATATGGCGGCGGCCGCAAGCCCGCCTGCTGGGTGATGGTGCAGACCGACACCGGCCTGACCGCCGCCGATACCGATGATGGGCCTGACGTGGCCCCGGTAGTCATAACCGCCACGACAGAGCCGCTGGCCTGTTTTGGCCCGAAAGTTGGAGTGTAACGATGACTGGATTTGCCAAGACCTTTGGGCGCGGCTTGTCGGCGGCACTGGTGGTGATCTGCCTGCCCTTGATGGCCATGGCCGAAAAGCGCCCGGTGACGGGGCCTGAGTTTGACGCGCTGACCCAAGGCAAGGTTATGGACACCTATTCCGGCGATAGCATCTACGGGGTTGAGAAGTTCCTGCCCGGCAACCGCTCTATCTGGGAGGATTCTCGCGGGTGCATGTATGGCAAATGGCAGCAGGTGGGGGATCAGATTTGCTTCAGCTATGAGGATGATCCGATGAACCCCGATTGCTGGACGTATTTTGACGAAGGCGATGGGTTGTCGGCGCATTACAGGGGCGATCCGGAAAATGCGCCGATTTATCTGCGCCCGTCGAATACGCCGATGACCTGCAACGAATATCTGGGAACCTGAAGGCGGCCAGCACGAATTTTTTGCGAAAATTCTTAGCGCGACGGGGGGCCTAGAACAGGCTGCCCTGCCCGCTTTCTCCCCCTGCCTTTGGCTTGCGAGGGGGGGGCGGGGCAAAGGGCTCGCCTGCGCCAATCGTCAGGCGACCATCGTGGAATTCCACCTCCAGCGCACTTGCTTTGGCGGCCGCCGCAAGGCTGGTGACCACATGCCCATCGCCCCGGACAATCGCAAAGCCGCGTTTCAGCGTCTCGGCATGGCCCAGTGTCAGGCGGGTGCGGTCTACTTGCGCCAACCGTTGGGTGAGGTCTTGGAGACGCCGTTTTGGCGCGGCATCCAGTCGCACGGCCAATGCCGTCACGCGGTCGCGGTCGCGGGTGATTTCACGCGCGGCCCCTGCCAGCATCCGCGCCAGCGCCGGGGCCAGCCGGGAAGCCCATTTGTCGTAAGCCGCATGGCGGCGTTCCAACGCGCGCGCGGCGCGGTCGTCCAAGCGCTGCGCCAGACCTGCGACCGCATCGCGGCGCCGCGCCACCAGCCGCAACAGCAACTCTGGCCGCATTGGGGCGGCCACCCGGTCGCGTAAGGCGCGCTTGCGGGTGACCATCAGGCCCAGCGCCCCGGCCAGCCGCCCCGCCCACATATCCAACCGCTGGGCTGCGGCGCCGGTCAGCGCCTCTGGCCGTGGCAGGGCGCGCGATAAATCGCGCAGGCGCTGGCCGCGCCGATCCACCCCGCCAGACACGCCCCGCGCCATCCGCGCCGCCAAATCCGCCACCCCAGCCATCAGATCCAGCCGCACCGGCACCGCCAGTTCCGCCGCCGCCGTAGGCGTGGGCGCGCGCAGATCGGACGCATAGTCGATCAGCGTCGTATCCGTCTCATGCCCCACGGCCGAGATCAGCGGAATCGCGGATTCAGCCGCCGCCCGCACCACGATTTCCTCGTTAAAGCCCCACAGATCCTCCAACGACCCGCCGCCGCGTGCCACGATGATCAGATCGGGCCGCGGAATGGCCCCGCCAACCGGCAAAGCGTTGAAGCCCCGGATCGCCGCTGCCACCTCTGGCGCGCAGGCCTTGCCCTGCACCGCCACCGGCCACAAAAGCACATGGCGCGGAAACCGCTCGCGCAAGCGGTGCAGAATATCGCGGATCACCGCCCCGGAGGGCGAGGTGATCACCCCAATCACCCCCGGCAAAAAGGGAATAGGCCGCTTGCGCCCCGCGTCAAACAACCCCTCAGCCGCCAAAGCCGCCCGGCGCTTTTCCAGCATCGCCATCAACGCGCCCGCCCCCGCAGGCGAGACATCCTCGACAATCAGCTGATATTTGGACTGGCCCGGAAACGTGGTCATCCGCCCGGTGGCGATAACTTCCATCCCCTCCTCAGGCCGCACCTGCATCTTGGCAACTTGCCCCTTCCAGCTGATCGCGGCAATCACACTGCGGTCATCCTTGAGGTCGAAATACAGATGCCCCGAGGCCGGACGCGACACCCGCCCCACCTCTCCACGCACGCGGACCAACCCGAATTCGCCCTCGATCACCCGTTTGACCGCGCCGGACAGTTCCGAGACGGTATATTCCGGGCTATTGCCGGGGGCGATATCGTCGATCAGATCCATCAGCCAAGTCCTCCGCCGCCCTGCACATCATCGTTCCGTTCCGGTCTCGCGTGGCCGTAATCATCTGATCCATCAAAGCAGCGGCGCTTTCTCGGGCCAAGGTAGTGCCAACCGATCAGGCAGACAAGAACACCGATGACGGCGAGAAAGACCATGTCTCCGTAGCCCACGCTCTCGCCTCCAACTATACATCCATACGAAGCTTGCCCTCCGTCGCCCCTGACCCTATGACGCCCTCAAGGAAAATCCAAGCGGGGGCCCCATGAACATCCTTATCCTTGGCTCTGGCGGTCGCGAACATGCCCTTGCTTGGGCGGTAAAACAAAACCCGAAATGCGATCGGCTGATCGTGGCGCCGGGCAATGCCGGCATCGCCCAACTGGCCGAGGTCGCCAGCATCGACGTTCTCGATGGCGCGGAAGTGGTGGCGTTCTGCGAAGAAAACGCCATTGATTTCGTGATCATCGGGCCAGAGGCCCCCTTGGCCGCAGGTGTGGCCGACGCCACACGGGCGGCAGGTATCCTGACCTTTGGCCCCTCGGCAGCGGCGGCGCGGCTGGAGGCGTCAAAAGCCTTTACCAAGGAAATCTGCGACGCCTGCGCCGCGCCGACGGCTGGCTATGCCCGCTTCACCGACGCAGCCTCTGCCCGCGCCTATGTGCAGGCCAAGGGCGCGCCTTTGGTGATCAAGGCCGATGGTCTTGCCGCAGGCAAAGGCGTGATCATGGGCATGACCCTGCCCGAAGCGCTGGCGGGTATTGAGGAAATCTTTGGCGGCGCCTTTGGCGAGGCGGGCGCGGAAGCCGTGATTGAGGAGTTCATGGAGGGCGAAGAGGCCAGCTTTTTCATCCTGTCAGACGGGGTGAACGCCCTGCCCATCGGCACCGCCCAAGACCACAAACGCGCCTTTGATGGCGATACCGGCCCCAATACCGGCGGCATGGGCGCCTATTCCCCCGCGCCGGTGCTGACCGATGCCCTGCAAGCCCAGGCGATGGAGCAGATCGTGTTGCCCACGATTGCCGAGATGGCGCGGCGCGGAACCCCCTATCAAGGCGTGCTTTACGCGGGCCTGATGATCCTCAATGGTCAATGCCGTCTGGTCGAATACAACTGCCGCTTTGGCGATCCCGAAGCCCAAGTGCTGGCGATGCGTCTTGGCGCGCAGATGCTGGATCTGCTGTTGACCTGCGCCGAAGGCAATCTGGCCAAGGCGCGGGTGAACTGGGCCGATGATCACGCGCTCAGCGTGGTGATGGCGGCCAATGGCTATCCCGGAGCCTATGAAAAGGGCAGCGTGATCGTCGGGCTTGCGGCCTTGCCCGAAGACAGCCGCCACATGGTGTTTCACGCAGGCACCAAGGCCATCGATGGCCAGATCACCGCCAATGGCGGCCGGGTGCTGAACGTCACCGCGCGGGCCAACAGCCTGCCCGATGCCCGCGCCGCCGCCTATGCCATGGTCGATGCCATCGACTGGCCGCAGGGCTTTTGCCGCCGCGATATCGGCTGGCGCGCGCTGTAAACCCCATGCGCCCTTGCGGCGCGCGGCGGCCCTTGCCAAACTAGGCGTCAGAACCGCAAGGGGCCGCCATGATCGTCAGAGACAAACCCGGCCTGTTGGAACTGCTTTTCGCCATGCGCGGATCGGTGCTGCCGCATATTCTGCCGCAACTGGTGGTCGTTGCCAGCTTTGCCAGCGCCATCTTGCTGTGGGATCGCCATATGACCCCCTTGCCGCATATGAATGCAACGCCCTTTACCGTGTTCGGCGTGGCTTTGTCGCTGTTCTTGGGCTTTCGCAACAACGCCGCCTATGACCGCTGGTGGGAGGCGCGGCGGCTGTGGGGCGGGCTTTTGGCCGATACCCGCAGCCTTGCGCGTGAGGCAGAGCTGTTTATGGGCGCCACCCCGTCGCGGCAAGATCTGTTGCGCCTGATGCGGCGGTTTTTGCATCTGCACCGCTGCGCTTTGCGGGGGCTCCCATCCGATCAACCCCCGCCCGGCCCGGACACGCCGGATGCAACGCTGGACGCCATGGCCCGCCTTCTGGCCGCTGAACGCCAAGCCCAGCGGCTGGACGGGTTCGGCGCGCGCGCCCTTGCCAACCGTCTTTCGGCCATCGCACTTGCTCAGGCAGGCTGCGAACGCATCCGCGCCACGCCGCTGCCCTTTGTCTATTCCTTGCTGGTTTTTCGCACCAGCTGGCTCTACTGCTTCTTGCTGCCCTTGGCGCTGGTGGATCAGGCGGGCTGGCTGACGCCCGCTTTTACCGTCATCGTCGCCTATACCTTTTTCGGTCTGGCCGAGGTGACCGAGGAACTGGCCCACCCCTTTGGCCCCACCGCAAACACCCTGCCATTAGACGCCATTTGCCGCGCCGCCGAGATCAGCCTGGCCCCGCATCTGGATGAACCTGCCCCCCCGCCACTGGCCCCGGTAAATTTCCGGCTGGATTAAGCTGCCCCCTTGCGCCCGCATCCAGCCCCGCATAAAAACCGCCCCGAATTATAGGGCCTTAGGAGGGCTTCATGCCACTTCTGGTGATGAAATTCGGCGGCACTTCGGTGGCTGACCTGGCGCGGATCGAAAACGCCGCGCAAAAGGTGCAAGCCGAAGTGGCGCGCGGCTATGACGTGATCGTCATTGTCAGCGCGATGTCGGGCAAGACCAATGAGATGGTCGGCTGGGTCGAGGGCACCTCAAAGCTGTATGACGCGCGGGAATATGACGCTGTCGTCTCATCAGGCGAAAACGTCACCGCCGGGTTGATGGCCCTGCGGTTACAGGAAATGGATGTACCCGCGCGCAGCTGGCAGGGCTGGCAAGTGCCAATCAACACCACCTCGGCGCATGGCTCAGCCCGGTTCATCTCGATCCCGCGCGAAAATATCGACGCGAAATTTACCGAAGGTTTTCGCGTGGCCGTGGTCGCAGGCTTTCAGGGCGTCAGCCCTGAGGGCCGCATCACCACGCTTGGCCGGGGCGGCAGTGACACCACCGCCGTCGCCTTTGCCGCCGCCTTTGGGGCCGAGCGCTGCGATATCTACACCGATGTCGATGGCATCTACACCACCGACCCCCGCATATCGCCCAAAGCCCGCAAGTTGGAGCGCATCGCGTTCGAGGAGATGCTGGAACTGGCATCCTTGGGCGCGAAAGTCCTGCAAACCCGCTCGGTCGAGCTGGCAATGCGGTATAAAGTGCGCCTGCGCGTGCTGTCATCTTTTGAGAATACCGACGAGACCAGCGGAACCCTGGTTTGCGACGAGGAGGAAATCGTGGAAAGCAAAGCTGTATCCGGCGTGGCCTATAGCCGCGACGAAGCCAAGATGACGCTGTTGAATGTGGCCGACCGCCCCGGCGTGGCCTCGGCCATCTTCGGGCCTTTGGCCGACGCAGGGGTGAATGTGGACATGATCGTCCAGAACATCTCTGACAAAGCCACCCCCGCCGCCGGGGCCGTCACCGATATGACCTTCTCGGTGCCCGTCAACCAAGTGCCCCGGGCGCAAAAAGCGATGGAAGAGGCGCAAGCCGCAGGCCAGATCACCTATGACGAATTGGTGGTGGATACCGATGTGGCCAAGGTTTCGGTCGTCGGCATCGGCATGCGATCCCAAGTCGGCGTGGCGGCAAAGATGTTCGCGGCGCTGGCTGCTGAAAACGTCAACATCAAGGTCATCGCCACCTCCGAGATCAAGATCTCGGTCCTGATCGACCGCAAATACATGGAACTGGCCGTGCAAGCCCTGCATGACGTGTTCGATCTGGACAAGGCGTAAGCTTCTGGGCCTAAGACGCGCGCCCTGCCCTCAGCCGCCCGTGCCAGATTTGGCTTGGGTGGCAAGGTCCTCAAACACCCCGCGCAGGTCTTGCGCGCTTGCCCGGTCCAGCGCGCCGTCATACACCTCATCGGCTGTCCACATCCAGGATGTCGCCGGATCGTGCAGCATGGCCCAGTCGCGAAACAGCCGCGTGTCAGCGGGTTGCGACAGCCGCAGCGTCACCTCCAGATGCCGGTCATCGCGCTGGATCCGCGCATAGGCCGCATCAACCGCAGCCTTGGGCCCTTCCAGAAACTGCATCTAGATATCGCGCCGGCAGACCAGCGCGCCGGTGATCCCGTCACGGGTGTTGCAGCGTCGCGCATCCAGCAGGATCCCGCTCAGCATGGCTTCGTCAAACCCAAAGGGCTGCGAGGAGTAAATGATCTGGATAAGGTCAGAGATGGCGATTGCTCCCGGCTCGTTCCTGCGCGGCGTCAGGCTGGGGATCGGCCTTGCATGCCGCAGGTGCCCAAAGCATAGGCGATATCGCGACAAAAGTCCGTCACCAAATCTGCCCGGACCCATCCCCCCTCGCCAAACCCGCACCGCTTTTCTATAGAGAGGCATCAGGGGGGCCGCGACGCATGCCAGAACGGACCGAAAGCGAAAGCCGCAAGCTGCTCCGCCGCCTGCGCGATGTTCTTGCCGTGCCCGGCAAGGGGCAAGACAGGCTGGACAGCATCACCCATCTGATCGCCGATTCGATGGGGACCGAGGTCTGCTCGATCTATCTGTTCCTTGATCCTGAAACGCTGGAACTTTGCGCGACCGAGGGGCTGAATCAAGAAGCCGTCCACAAGACCCGGATGAAACTTGGCGAAGGGCTGGTTGGCCGTGTCGCCCGCACGGGTCAGCCAGTGAACACCGCCGACGCGCCATCCGAAAAGGGCTTTCGCTTTATGCCAGAGACCGGCGAGGAAAGCTTCTCCAGCTTTCTGGGTGTGCCGATCCAGCGGGTGGGTGAAAAGCTGGGCGTGCTGGTGGTGCAATCGAAAACCGCCCGCGAGTTTTCCGAAGATGAGATTTATGCCATCGAAGTCGTCGCCATGGTGCTGGCCGAGATGACCGAGTTGGGGGCCTTTGTCGGTGACGGCGACGGGATGATGGCGCTGCACAAGCAACCGGTGATGTTTCGTGGTGCCACCGGGCAGGAAGGCACCGCCGAAGGCCGGGTCTGGCTGCACGAGCCGCGGGTTGTGGTGACCAACCCCGTCGCCGATGATCCCTTGGCCGAGATTGACCGCATCCGTGGGGCGGTGGGTGAATTGCGGGTGTCGATCGACGATCTGCTAGAGGCGCAGACGCTGGACAAGGACCAAAAGCAGGTGCTTGAGGCGTATCGGATGTTTGCCCAATCGCGCGGCTGGCTGCGCCGGATGGAAGAAGACATCATGAGCGGCCTTTCGGCCGAGGCAGCGGTCGAGAAAGAACAATCCGCCGCCCGCGCCCGCATGGCCCAAGTGCCGGACGCTTACTTGCGCGAACGGCTGTCGGATCTGGATGATCTGTCCAACCGCCTGCTGCGGATCCTGACCGGACAAGGCAAAGATACCGGGGCGGAAATGCCCGAAAACCCGGTGCTGGTCGCGCGCAACATCGGCCCGGCTGAACTCTTGGAATACGGCCGCCGCCTGCGCGGGGTGGTGCTGGAAGAGGGTTCTGTCAGCTCCCACGCCGCCATCGTCGCCCGCGCACTGGCGATCCCCTTGGTCATCCATGCCGGGCGCATCACCCAAGAGGCGCTGAACGGCGACGCTATCCTTGTCGATGGTGATCAGGGCATTGCCCATCTGCGGCCCGAAGAAACCGTGGCCCGCGCCTTTCGCGACAAGATCGCCATGCAGACCGAGGCGCAAAAGCGCTATGCCAGCCTACACGATCTGCCCGCCACTGCGCGCTGCGGCACCACCATCGCCCTGCATATGAACGCGGGCCTGATGGCCGATCTGCCCAGCCTTGACGGCTCTGGCGCCGAAGGCGTCGGGCTGTTCCGCACCGAACTCCAATTCCTGATCCGCAACAAAATGCCGCAACGGGCCGAACTGGCCGCCCTTTATGCCCGCGTGATGGACGCCGCCCACGGCAAACGCGTGGCCTTTCGCACGCTGGATATCGGCTCTGACAAAGTGCTGCCCTATATGAAGCCGAATGATGAGCCGAACCCGGCGATGGGCTGGCGCGCCATTCGTGTCGGCCTCGACAAACCGGGCGTCCTGCGGATGCAGGTGCAGGCCCTGCTGCGCGCCGCAGCGGGCCGCCCCTTGACCGTGATGTTCCCCTTTGTCGCCGAACCGGGCGAATTCCAACAAGCCCGCGCCCATGTCCTGCGCGAAGTCCACCGTGAGAAATCGCTGGGCCATGTCGTCCCGCAAACCCTTGAAATCGGGGCGATGTGCGAAACGCCATCGCTCGCCTACGCCCCGCAATCCTTCTTTGATCTCACCGATTTCGTCTCCATCGGCGGCAATGATCTGAAACAATTCTTCTTCGCGGCCGACCGCGAGAATGAACGCGTCCGCAAACGCTATGACACGCTGAACCTGTCCTTCCTTGCGTTCCTGAAACAAATCGTCGCCCGCTGCGCCGCCTCCGGCACGCCGCTCTCTTTCTGCGGCGAAGACGCCGGACGGCCCGTTGAGGCGGTGGCCCTCGCCGCCCTCGGAATCTCCACCCTGTCGATGCGCCCGGCCTCCATAGGCCCGGTCAAGTCCCTGATCCGAAGGGTAAATCTGGTCGAAGCCCGCGCCGTCATCGACCGCGCCCGGGCCGAAGGCGCAGAATCCGCCCGCCCCGCCCTGATGGACTGGCTGGCCACCCAACCGCTGTAAGAAAGGCCCCGCCCCTTCCTCTCTGCAAAAATATCCTGGGGGTCCGGGGGTAAAACCCCCGGCGGCTGGCCACACACTCAGGTCTTGACCACGACGCGCGCGGTCTCCACGCGAAACGCCTCCAGCACCCGCGCCTCGCCATGTCCCTGCGACAACCGCAGCAACGCAAAGCGGATCGCAGCCACCTCGCGATACCACGTCATAAACACCGCGTTCAGCGCCGCCCCCGTCACCGCCCCCAGCAAAGGCACCGCTTGAGCCGCCAGCTTTTGCGTCATCACCGCCGCCAACTTCGGCGCCACGGTTGCAATCAGCGTTTGCAACGCCGGGCCCGTCAGCGTCAGCCGGGCCGAGATAAAGCTGGTATTAACGCCATCATCCCCGGCCAACGGGCTGCCCGCCGCAAACACCTGCAGACACTCGGCCCGAATAACCGGATCATCGGGGTCAAAGCCCGCCAAAACCGCCTCGCGCCGGATCGCATGCAAGATCAGCGTGATCGTCACCGGCAATTCGGCGGCCGAGGCCAAAAGCCCCCCCGCGCCCCCCGCCCCGCCCGAGGCCATCGCCGCCGCGAGGCTGCCCCGGCGGCCCGGGTCCGGCACACCGCGCGCATTGGCCAAGGCCCAGCCGGTGGCCAGCGCGCCTTCGGTCAACTTTGCAATCCGCACCTGCACACTGGCCGGAATGGCGGCCATTTGCTTTTCCAACCCGCCACCCAGCTTTGTGATTACAGCAATCGCCGGCCCATTCGCCCGCCGATACCGCCGCGCCAAAGCGGTGATCTCGGCAGCAAGAGCCGCCTCCGGGGCAACCAGCACAGGCAAAGAAGTGTTTTCCATCCCCAGAATATGGGGCCGCAAAGACACTACTGCAATCCCTCAGGTCGCCCGGCCCACGGGCCCCACAACGCCGCCCCAAGCCCCCACCTTCAAGGCCAGCCCCAACACCCGGTCGGGGTTGGTCGGCGGCGGCATCACGACGCCGTCCAACCGCGCAAAGCCAAAGCGCCCGTAATAGGGCGCATCGCCCACCAGCAAGACCCGCTCCCACCCCATCCGCCGCGCTTGGCCAAGGCTTTCATTGATCAACAACCCGCCCAGACCCTCGCCCTGACGGGTCGGATGCACGGCAATCGGCCCCAACAGCAGCACATCCTCTTCGCCCACCAGCGCAGGCCAATAGCGGATCACCGCCGCCAAAGTGCCATCCTGATCGCGCAAACACAGGCACAAAGGTGCCACCGTCGGCACCCCCTCGCGCAGCCGATAAGATGACAGCGCCGTGCGCCCCGGGCCAAAACACAGATCATACAGCGCCTCGACCTCCCACCAATCGGCTTCGGCCTCTTCTGCAAGATGATAGGACAAGGTGGCAGGCCCCCACGAAACAGCCCCGACTCTTCGGGAGGTGGCCCTAACATGAGGGCGCGGGTTGTGGTAGTCTTTGGTTGATAAACGGCACAGGCCGCGCGCCGGACCCTGCAGGAGACCCTACCCCCCGCTTCTCCCGAAAGCGCGCCCATCCTTGACTCGACCCAGGTCTGCCGGGCCTGCAGATTTGACCTTGGGGTGCCCCAACATGGCGAGGATGGCACCGCCTTCAACATCTGCCCCTGCTGCGGGGTGCAATTCGGCTATGAAGACCTCTTTGCTGCGGGCATTCTTGCTTATTGGCAAACATGGGTCGCCGCTGGCCACCCGTGGCTAGGCCCCGCCTCTGCACCCGAGGGCAGCGATTTACCCACGCAAGAGCAACAATCCTAACGGGCAAAATTCCTTGACCAAACCCATCCCCAAACCCAGCCTCCACCGATCCAATCGGCCCCGACAGATGTGCCGCGATTGGCGTTAAATCCTTAACGATTCCCTAATTTTTCTACCAACACATTGAAATTATTACTAAAAAATGCGCATCCCGAGTCGGGATACTCCCCTTCCCCCCGTTATCCGACCACGCTATCCTGCCCCCGACAGCCGCCCCAGGAGAGACCCATGCAGACCATGATCGGCATCATCGGCGGCTCTGGCGTTTATCAGATCGAAGGCCTTGAAGACGCCACATGGGCGACCGTCCAAACCCCCTGGGGCGCCCCCTCAGATCAGATCCTGACCGGCCGCCTGAACGGCGTGCCAATGGCCTTCCTGCCCCGCCACGGCCGCGGCCATGTCCACAGCCCCAGCTCCGTCCCCTACCGCGCCAATATCGACGCGCTGAAACGGTTGGGCTGCACCGATGTCGTCGCCGTCTCGGCCGTAGGCTCGCTGCGCGCAGACTTCGCGCCCGGCGATTTCGTTGCCGTCACCCAATATATCGACCGCACTTTCACCCGCGACACCTCCTTCTTCGGCCCCGGCTGCGTGGCCCATGTCAGCCTCGCCCACCCCACCTGCGCCCGCCTGACCAAAGCGGCGGTGACAGCGGCACTAACCACCGGCAAGACCGTGCATCAAAGCGCCACCTATCTGGCCATGGAAGGCCCGCAATTCTCAACCCAGGCTGAAAGCAAGCTGTATCGCCAATGGGGCGCCGATGTGATCGGCATGACCGGCCAGCCAGAGGCCAAACTGGCGCGCGAGGCGGAACTTTGCTACGCCAGCCTTGCCATGGTCACCGATTATGATTGCTGGCACCCCGACCATGACGCGGTCGATGTGGCCGCCGTCATCGCCACCCTTACCGCGAATGCCTCCGCCGCCCGTTCCACGGTGGCCGGCCTGCCCGCCCAGCTGGCTGGCCCACGCGCGCCCTGCCCTCAGGGCTGCGACCACGCGCTGGATCATGCGCTGATGACCGCCCCCGACAAACGCGATGCGGATCTGCTGGCCAAACTGGATGCCATCGCCGCCCGTGTCCTTTGACCAGCCCAGAAAGAGAGCCCAAATGACGCCGCAGAAAACCGTCAAAGATTACATCCGCACCATCGTCGATTTCCCGCATGAGGGGATCTTGTTTCGCGATGTCACGACCCTCTTTGCCGACCCGCGCGGCTTTCGGATGTGCGTCGATCAACTGCTTGCCCCCTATGCCGGGATGCGGATCGACAAGGTCGTGGGGCTGGAGGCGCGCGGCTTCATCCTTGGCGGGGCGGTCGCACATCAGCTTTCCACCGGCTTTGTGCCGATCCGCAAGAAAGGCAAACTGCCGGGGCAAACCATTTCCCAAGCCTATACGCTGGAATATGGCGAGGCGGTGGTTGAGGTGCATGATGATGCCATGCAGCCGGGTGAAAAGGTTCTGGTGGTGGATGACCTCTTGGCCACCGGCGGCACCGCCGAAGCCGGGATCAAACTGATCGAACGGCTGGGCGCAGAGGTGATCGGCTGCGCCTTTGTGGTTGATCTGCCCGATCTGGGCGGGCGCAAGAAACTGGAAGCGATGGGCATGGAGGTGCATGCTCTTTGCGCCTTTGACGGTCTTTGAGCAGTGTTAACCCTGTGGAAAGGGAATCACCCTAAACCTTTCTGGGCCGGGTCTACCCAACCCGGTTGACGCGCTGCTTGCAACATCACGTCACTCTCACCCCCCCACCCCGTCGGCCACAAACCGGCGGGGTGACTTATTGCATGCCCCGCCCTTCCTCTTTGTAAAAATATCCCCGCCGGAGGCCCGCCGCCGATGCCGCCCGCGCCCGATGGCAAAAGCGCGCCCTATGGGCAGGGCGGCCCGAGGCGGTTGGCCGCAGGCAAGTGCCGAGACGAAAACCTTGCGCGCCAGCGCTCAATTTCCTTACCGCCGCTTACCCGCGCAAAACCGCGCCGGGGTTCATGATCCCAAAAGGGTCCAGGGCCGCCTTGATCTGGCGCATCGCCGCCAGCTTGGCCGCATCGCCATAGCGTTCCATATCCTCAACCTTCAGCCGCCCGATGCCATGTTCGGCCGAGACAGAGCCGCCAGCCTCAGCCACCAGATCATGCACCAGCCGCTTCACGCCCTCGCGCAGGTTGGCATAATCTGCCCGCCCCTGCCCCTGCGCTGGAAAGACGTTGTAATGCAGATTGCCATCGCCCAGATGCCCAAAGGCGTTGATGCGGAAATCGCCCATAGCGGCCAACGCCGCTCCCGCCTGATCCAGAAACGCCGGGATCGCCGACAGCGGCAGTGAGATGTCATGGCTGGAAACCGAGCCGATCCTCCGGTTCGCCTCTGGGATCGCCTCACGGATGGCCCAAAGCTGGGCGGCTTGCGCCTGCGAAGTGGCAATCACGCCATCCAGCACCAACCCGGCCTCAGCCCCTTCGGCATAAAGGGCGGCCATCGTCGCCTCCGGCTCGATCATCAAAGGCAGGCCCAATTCCACCAGCACAGACCAATCGGGGGCCGTGGCAAAGGGCAGACGGATCTCGGGGCCAACTTCGGCCAGAAAGTCATAGCCCGCTTTCCCGATCAGCTCAAACGCCGAGACCAGCCCGGCCACCCGCGTCTCAAACAAGGTCAACAGCGCTTGGGCGGCTTGTGGCGATGACACCGACAGCAGCGCCACCACGCGATGCGCAGGTGGCGCGAATAACCTCAGACTGGCCGCCGTGATCACGCCAAGCGTGCCTTCCGCCCCGATCAATAAATTGCGCAGATCATAGCCGGTGTTGTCTTTACGCAAAGATTTCAGGCCGTGCCAGATGCGGCCATCAGGCAAAACCGCCTCTAGCCCCAGACACAAATCGCGCGCATTGCCATAGCGCAGCACGCCGGTGCCGCCCGCATTGGTCGCCAGATTGCCGCCGATGGTTGCCGTGCCCTGCGAGGCCAGCGATAGCGGAAACAACCGCCCGACCCCCACCGCCGCCTCTTGCACCGATTGCAACGTCGCCCCGGCCTCTGCCACCATGGCGCCGTCTTGCGGGTTCGCCGCGCGAATGGCGTTCATCCGCTCCAGCGACAAGATCAACGGCGCCGGGCCATCGGTCATCACCTGCCCGCCCACCAGCCCGGTGCCTCCGCCCCAAGGCACCACGCCAACGCAGGCCTGCGCGCAGGCACGGATCACGGTTGCCACCTCGTCCACGCAGCGCGGCAGGGCCACGGCCCCGGCCAGCCCCGCCATCCGGCCGCGCGGTTCTTGCAAATGCCGTGGTTTTGCCGGGCACAGGGTGCCGTCTGGCAGCTGTGCAGCCAGATAACTGACAAAGGCAGTGTCACAAGGGGTCAGCATGCAAGGACTCCAGGGGAAAGGCCGGGTCAGGCTTGGCCCACATCGGTGCGGCCGCGACGGTCGCCGCGCAGGTTGGCGTAAAGCACATGGTTGCGCCAGCGCCCATTAATCTGCAAATAGCTTTGCGCCACGCCTTCGTATTTGAAGCCGCATTTTTCCAGCACCCCGCGAGAGGCTGCGTTTTCCGGCAAACAAGCCGCCTCAATCCGGCTCAGGTCCAGATGGGTGAAGGCGTGATGAGTCAGCGCCTGAATGGCTTCGCGCATGAACCCCTGCCGGGCAAAGGGCGCACCGACCCAATAGCCCAAAGTGCCCGCCTGCGCAGGCCCCCGGCGGATGTTGTCCAAGGTGATCGCCCCCAACAGCGCCCCATCGTCGCGGCGGGTCATCAGCAAGGGCAGCGCTGTGCCCTGGCCTTCGGCACGTTGGGCCCAGTAGACCCGGTTGGTAAAGGATTTGCGGGCCAGATGATCCTGGCTCCACACCGGTTCCCAGGGCGTGAGGAAGGCGACACTTTCGCGCCGCAGATTGACCCAAGCGGGCCAATCGGCATGAGCAGGCAGGCGCAGCGACATCCGCTCTGTTTCAACCCGGACACGGCGACGCAGACCCAACATCACGCGGCGAGCCCTTTCAGGATCGCGTCCAGCCCCGGCGCTTTGGCCACCGGACCATAAAGCGCCAGCGCGGCTTTGGGCACCAGAAGCGAGCCGCCATAGGTGCGAATTCCGGCGGTGGTGACGGCATCGACTTTGGCGACAGCCTCATCCAGATCGGGCACCCGGCCATAGATCGACAACAGCCGCGCATTGCGTTCGGCGCGGGAGGAGGGGCTTTCCAGCCCCATCAGCAGGCCCGCTTTCAACTGGGCTTTGGCGCGCATCACTTCGGCCTCGGTCATATCATCGGCGGCGCGTTTGATTTCATCAATCGCAAGCTGAGTCAGTTCGGCGATCTCATCGGCCGAGGTGCCTGCGTAAATGGTGATATTGCCGGTGTCTTCATAGGCCGCTGATTGGGCGTAGATCGTGTAGCACAGCCCCCGCTCTTCACGGATTTTCTGGAACAGGCGCGAGGACATGCCGCCGCCCATCGCCATCGACCAGACTTGGGCAGTGTAGACATCGTAGTGGCGATAGCCGGGGGATTCCAGCGACAGGGCGAAATGCACCTGCTCCAGATCTTTGACCTCACGGCGCTCTCCACCGATGAACCGTGCGGGCTCGGCGGGCTTGTCGCCAACGGGAGGGAGGGCGCCAAAGATCTCTTCCGCCTCGGCCACGATGCTTTGGTGATCAACGCCGCCTGCGGCAGACAGGATCATCCGATCGGGGCCGTAATGGGCCGATGTAAAGGTTTGCAGATCGGATTTGGCAAAGGCGCTGACGCGCTCTTCGGGGCCAAGGATGGTGCGGCCAAAGGCTTGGCCGGGATAGCTGACTTCGTGCAGCCAGTCGAAGATGATATCATCGGGCGTATCGGCGGCTTGGCCGATTTCTTGCAAGATCACATGGCGTTCGGTCTCGATATCGGCCTTTTTGAACAGCGGATTCAGCACGATATCCGAGATCACATCCAGCGCGCGCGGCACGTCTGCCGAGAGGCAGCGGGCGTAATAGGCGGTCATCTCGCGCGAGGTATAGGCGTTGATATAGCCGCCAACGTCTTCAATTTCCTCAGCAATCTGCAAGGCTGACCGACGGCGGGTGCCCTTGAAGGCCATATGCTCCAGAAAATGGGCAATGCCGTTCTGCGGGGCCGTTTCATGCCGCCCGCCCGCGCCGACCCATAGGCCAGAGGAGGCGGATTTGAGGCCGGGCATGTCTTCGGTCACGATGCGAAACCCGTTGGGCAGGGTGTGGGTCTGCAAGGTCAATGCGGGATCCTTTCGCGGATCAGGGATTGAAGGGCGGCAAGGTCATTGGGCACCCGGGTCACCCGCTCGGGGCGATCATACAGATCGGCCATATGGGGCGGCAGGCTGGGGCGGATGCCGGTGGCAGCCTCAACCGCGTCGGGGAATTTTGCGGGATGCGCGGTGGCAAGGGTGATCATCGGGGTGGTTCCCAGATGGCTTTCGGCAACCTTTACGCCCACGGCAGAGTGGGGGCAAAGGAGTTCGCCCGTGGCTTTCAACTCGGCTGCGATGGTGGCGCGGGTTTCATCCTCGGAGCAGGCCCCGGAGTCGAAATGCGATTGCAGCGTGGTCATGGCGGCGGGCGGAATGGTGAAGCCGCCGCTTTGTTTAAGGCTGTCCATCAGGGCTTGGACGGCGGCCCCATCGCGGCCCATCGCGTCGAACAAGGCGCGCTCAAAGTTGGAGGAAACTTGGATATCCATCGACGGGCTGATCGACGGGCGCACGCCGTTGGTGCGGTAATCGCCGCCCCGGATCGCGCGGTCCAATATATCGTTTTGGTTGGTGGCGATGACCAAGCGGTCAATCGGCAGGCCCATCGCCTTGGCGATGTAGCCCGCGAAGATATCGCCGAAATTGCCAGTGGGGACGGTAAAGCTGATCTTGCGATCCGGCGCGCCGAGAGAGACGGCGGAGGTGAAATAATACACCACCTGCGCCAGCACCCGCGCCCAGTTGATCGAGTTGACGCCCGCCAGCCGGACGCCATCGCGAAAGGCGAAATCGTTGAACATGTCTTTCAGGCGCGCCTGACAATCATCAAAATCGCCATCCATCGCCAGCGCGTGGACGTTGGATTCCGACGGCGTGGTCATCTGGCGGCGCTGCACTTCGCTGACGCGGCCATGCGGGAACAGAATGAAAACATCGACATTGGCAAGGCCGCGAAACGCCTCGATCGCCGCCGATCCGGTATCGCCAGAGGTGGCGCCGACGATGGTGATGCGTTCACCCGTGCGGGCCAAGGCGGCCTGCATCATCTGGCCGATGATCTGCATGGCAAAGTCCTTGAAGGCCAAGGTGGGGCCGTGAAACAACTCTAGCAGGAAATGGTTGGGGGCCAGTTGCACGAGGGGCGCGCGGGCGGTGTGGCGGAAGCCGGAATAGGCTTTGGTCAAGAGACCGCGGAATTCGTCATCCGAAAAGAACCCGGCGACAAAGGGGCGCATGACGTGAAAGGCGGCCTCTTCATAGCTGAGGCCAGCCAGCGCCTTTATCTCGGTCGCGGTCATCTGCGGAAGGGTTTGTGGCACATAAAGCCCGCCATCCCGGGCCAGCCCGGTCATCATCGCCTCACCAAAGCCCAAAACCGGGGCCGCGCCTCGTGTCGAGATATAGTGCATCACGTTCCCTCAAACCGTCCGTTGTCTGATACGCCACAGCAGATAAAGTGTCATCCCCGCCCAGACCAATGCCAGCAAAAACCATTGCACGGCGTAGCCGAAATGATCGTTGGAGAGGTGTGCGCCGTCTTCGGGCACCGGCTCGATCCCGTCGCCGGTGGGGGTGGAGGCGACGATCAGGATCGGTTCAGCGCCCAGTTTGGCCGCCATGGCGGGCAGATCGCGGGTATACCAAAGCCCACTTTTCTGATCGGGCGGGGGGGAATAGGCGTTTGAGTCCTGCGGCCAGAGCAGGTTGCCGACCACCAGGGCCGTATGCGTTGCACGCGGGATCGTGCGCGCATCATAGCTCAGATAGCCCCGGTCAATCAGGATGCGGCGGTTGGTGTCAGTCTGAAACGCTTCGATCACCCGCACGCCGGGAATATCGCGGCCATCGCCTGCCAGCACTTCGATGATGTCGCCGGTGAAACGGCCATCAACAGTGACGGCGCGGTATTCATCTGCCGCTTCGGTTGGCGCAGGCGGCAAGGCCACCGGATCGGCCACGGCCATCGCGGCAATCTCGGCCAGAACGCCCTCTTTCCAGTGCATCCGTTGCACTTGCCACAGGCCCAGCGAGATCAGCACCCCGCAGCCCAAAACCCCAAGAAGGATAGGAAAGATCATTCGGCGTAGCATGCCCAAGTCCTCAATGAAAAACGCGAGCCCCGAAGGGGGCCCGCGCATGGCCCTGACGGGCGGTTCGGTCTATTGGCCCCAGACGTAGACGGCGGCGAACAGAAACAGCCAGACCACATCCACAAAGTGCCAATACCAAGCGGCGGCTTCAAAGCCGACGTGACGTTCTTGCGTGAAATGGCCTTTCATCGCGCGGATCAGACAAACGGTCAGAAAGATCGTTCCGATGAAAACATGCACACCGTGAAAGCCAGTCGCCATATAGAAGGTGGCGCCATAGATGTTCCCGGAAAAGCCAAAGCCAGCGTGGGTGTATTCATAAATCTGCAAAAGGGTGAAGAAGAAGCCCAGAATGATGCCGATGGTCAGGCCTGTGATCAGGTCGCGGCGGTTGTTGTTGTGAACCAGCGCATGGTGCGCCCAAGTCACGGCACAGCCCGATAGCAGCAAGATCAGCGTGTTGATCAGGGGGAGATGCCAAGGGTCAAAGGTTTCCACCCCGGGGAAAGGCCAAACGCCGTCGATGGAAGGCGAGTCAGGCCCCATCGGATACATGCGGTGCTTGAAGAAGGTCCAGAACCACGCCACGAAGAACATGACTTCGGACATGATGAACATGATGAAGCCATAGCGCAGGCCGATCCGCACGACGGGCGTGTGATCGCCTGCCTGGCTTTCGGCCACCATCTCTGACCACCAGGCGAACATCACATACAGCACCATCACAGTGCCGATCAGGAACATCCAAGGCTGGTGCCAAGGGCTGTCGGTTGACAGCTGCGGCGAGATCATCAGCACCAAGCCAAACAGCATGATGAAGGCGCCAGCAGCGGCCATCAACGGCCAGATCGACGGCGGCAGAATGTGGTAATCGTGATTTTTAGCGTATGCCATGGCGTCTTCGGTTCCCTCGTGTTCCGTGTCTTTTAGTATGATCCGACCACGGCGGCCGTGTCACTACTTTGTAAAGCAGCCTGCGCTTCCGGCAGGTCGGTGGTGTGGAAAGTGTAGCTGAGCGTGATCGCCTGCACAAACTTTGCGTCAGGATCATCAACAATTGCGGGGTCAACATAGAAGCTGACCGGCATCATGACACGTTCGCCGGGTTGCAGAACCTGCATTTCAAAGCAAAAGCACTGGATTTTCAGGAAATAGCCACCGGCGATATCGGGCGCGACATTATAGCTGGCCGTGCCTGCGATGACGTGATCGGTTGGGTTATACGCCTCATAAAAAGCCAAGGCCGTCTCACCGATGCGCAAGTCCATATGGGTTTGCGCGGGCTTGAACTGCCATGGCATCCCCGCCTCTAGCGAGGCATCAAAGCGGATCAACATGGTGCGATCCAGGATTACATCCGAGTCCACATCGGTCTGCGCGGTGGTGCCACCATAGCCGGTAACCCGGCAGAACCAGTCATAGAACGGCGGGATAAGCACAATCGTCGTAAAGGCCAACGTAACCACGAAACAGGCCAGTGCAGAGGCGTGCCGTCCGGGCGTGTTCAGAAGACGAAACATCAGCTGCCCTCCGGTTCTTCAACAGCGTCTTTTGGCAACAGCTCGGGGCGAACCTGATGATCAAAGGCGCGCATCGGATCGCCGCGCGTCACCTTGACCACAGTCAGGGCAAAGGTCAGCGCAATCATCACGACAAGCGCGATGCCAAGCCCGGCATTGCGGCCAAACCGGCGGGTGTGAATTTCATGCGGGGCGCGAAACGCCATTCTACCAGCCTCCAAAGCCATAGGGGCCCAGCAGCGCCTCAGTCAGGAAGGCGCCGAAGTGCAGGAACAGATAAAGGATGGAAAAGGCAAAGAAGGTCTTTTCAACGCGGTAGCCATCGGCCACCGCCATGACCTCATCGCGCCGCCAGATCCGCACAGCCCCAATCACGAACCACAGGTTCAGGGCTATCACCACGGCCATCGTCAAAGGCCCGCCAATCGGGCTAAGGGCGGCCAGAACCGGCACCGGCAACAACGCCAGCGTGTAGCCAAGGATATGCGCCCGTGTTGCCTTGCGGCCATGGGTTACGGTCAGCATTGGCACACCGGCGGCGTGGTAATCTTCTTTCATAAACAGGGCCAAGGCCCAGAAATGTGGCGGCGTCCACATGAAGATCAGCGCGAACATCAACACGGCCTCATAGCCGATAGAGCCGGTTGCCGCGACCCAGCCGATCATCGGCGGAAAGGCCCCGGCAGCGCCCCCGATCACGATGTTCTGCGGGGTGGTGCGTTTCAGCCCCATCGAATAGATCACCGCGTAAAAGAAGATGGTAAAGGCCAGCAAACCCGCCGCCGCGATATTCGCAGCCAGCGCCAGCATAATCACGCTAAGACCCGACAGCGCCAGACCGATGCCCAAAGCCTCGCCCGGCTGCACTTTGCCCGCGGGGATCGGCCGGGTCTTGGTGCGGTTCATCACCGCGTCAATATCGGCGTCCCACCACATGTTCAGCGCGCCAGAAGCACCCGCACCCAAGGCAATGAACAAGATGGCGGCAAAGGCCTCAACCGGATGCAGGGACACGGGGGCCACGAACAACCCGACCAAGGCGGTGAACACCACCAAAGACATCACGCGCGGCTTCAACAGCTGCACGAAATCGCCAAAGCCCGCCTCTTTCGGCGGAGCTACTGCCCCGGCGGAAGGGGCGTCATATGCGCTGGCGTCGGTCATTTTCTTCCTCCGTCTGCCCAGCCGAAGGCGGCCCGGGCTGGTCGATCCAATTCGGCGGGCCAAACCGGCGAGAACGTCCCCGCCGATTTCGGCCAATGGCCCCTTCGAGAGGGGCCGCTGACTAGGCTTGTCAGTCAGCGACGGCCACAGAGACGGATCCATCCGCCGGGACCAGCGCTTCAGCGGTCAACATTTCAGCGGTCAGGCGCACGTCGCCACCTTTGGCCTTTTCGACCCACTTGGCATAGGCGGCCTCTGACACAACCTTGACCGTGATCGGCATAAAGGCGTGGTCCTTGCCGCACAACTCGCTGCACTGGCCAAAGTAGATACCTTCGCGGTTTGCATTGAACCAAGCATGGGCCGTCCGGCCCGGCACGGCGTCTTGCATCACGGCAAAGGCTGGGATCTTCCACGAGTGAATCACGTCAGCGGCGGTGATCTGCAGCACCACGTCGCGGCCAACAGGCACTACCATCGCCGTATCGGTGGCCAGCAGGAACTGATCGCGGCCATAGCCGAAATATTCCAGCTTCTTGACGGTCACGTCATCCAGCGTCTGGCGGGTGGTCATTGCCTGACCCTTGTCCCAGCCAGCGGCCGGATCATTGATCTCATAAGCGCCATCGATCATGAAGCTGTCATAGGTTTCAATGCCCTCTTCGGGGTATTCATAGGACCAGTACCACTGGTTACCGGTGATCTTGATAACGACATCGCCCTTGGGGATCTCTTGCTGATTGAACAGAATCGGCAGGGAGAAGAAGCCGATGAACACCAAGACCAAAACCGGGATCAGCGTCCAAGCGACTTCAAGCGGGGAGTTGTGGGTGAAGCGGCTGGGAACCGGATTGGCGCGGCTGTTAAAGCGCAGGATGACATACAGCATAAGCCCGCAAACAAACACCACAACGACAGAGATGATCACCAAAATCATGTGATCCAGCCACTGCTGCTCTACCGCAAGACTGGTTGCCGGTGGCTGAAAGCCCAGCTTTCCATCAATCGGCTGGCCAACAAACTCAAGCCCCTGTGCGACTGCATTGGTGGCCGAAGTCAGCGCCGCGAAACCTGCGGCGCCCATTCCCTTGAGGTAAGTCGAAAGGCGCATATCTTATCCCGTGTTCAGGTGCGGCAGAAAGCCGCTTGCTGGGCCCCATTGCCGAACGACAAATGGGCCTGATGTTTCCTTCGGCGTTCAAACCATATTAGGATGGCCACGACAAGAGGAACCATTGCGACATAGACGCACGTTTTGATCCAAATCAAAGACTGTGGTGGATGTGCAAAGCGGGCTAGGGGGTGCAGATGCGGGTGATTGTGATCAGTCTGGGGATTGTGGCGGGGCTGTATATCGCGGCGGCTGCGGCGATGTTCACCTTCCAGCGGCAATTGCAGTATTTTCCCAGCCAGCGGGGGCCGTCGCCAGCTGAGGTGGGCTTTGACGGGGCCACGGAATACGCGCTGATAGCGGGTGATGGCACAAGGATTGTACTATGGTTTGCTCCTGCCCCGCCGGGTGCTGCGACGATCCTTTATTTTCAGGGCAATGGCGGCGAGATTGCGGATCGCCGCGATCGCTGGGCTGCTTACCGCGCCGCCGGGCTTGGCGTCGCTTTCCTTAGTTATCGGGGCTATGGCGGCAGTGCGGGCAGCCCGACCGAGGTGGGTTTGCACGATGACGCGGCTACCGTCTATGACTGGCTGATGGCCCAAGGGGTGGCGGCGGATCGGCTGGCTTTGGTGGGCGAATCCCTTGGCACCGGGGTGGCGGTGCGGTTGGCCGCAGACCGCCCCATCGGCGCGCTTTTGTTAGAGGCCCCCTATACGGCCATCGTCGACATCGCCGCTGAGACCTATCCTTGGCTGCCCGTGCGCCTTCTGATGCTGGATCAATACCGGTCCATCGACCATATCGCCCGGATCAAAGCGCCATTGTTTGTCACGCATGGAGAGGCTGACGGCGTCATTCCCTTTCGCTTTGGCAAAGCCCTGTTCGATGCGGCCCCGGACCCGAAAGAGTTTCTTGCCGCCCCCCGCACCGGGCACAACGACCTTTTTGGCCCCAGCACCTGGGCGGCCGAGATGGCCTTTCTGGCCGGTGTTCTGCCGCAGGAGTAGCCGCCGCCTTGCGGCCCCCGCCCTGCCGCCCTAGTTTGAGGCCAGGTTTACAAAGGCAGGCCCATGACCGACGCTCCGTTCCGCCCGTTTGACACCCATCTGGAGGAGGCCACCGCCCTGCGCCATCTGCGCGCGGCGACCGCTGGGGCAGATGATGGAGAGTTGTTTTTGGAACGCCGCCGGGGCGAAAGTCTGGTTCTGGATGATGGCCGGATTCGCAATGCCAGCTATGACGCCTCTGAGGGCTTTGGCTTGCGGGCGGTGCGCGGCGATGTCTCCGGCTATGCCCATTCAACCGAGATCTCCGAATCTGCCTTGCGGCGCGCCACCGATACCGCGCGGCTGGCCGTGGGCGATGGCGGCGGCACGATGGCCGCGCCCCCGCCCGGCACCAACCGCCATCTATACACCGATGCCGACCCGATGGCCGACGCCACATTCGCCGCCAAAATTGATATCCTGCGCGAGATTGACGCCTATGCCCGCGCCGCTGACCCGCGCGTGGTGCAGGTGACGGCCAGCCTTGGCGCATCGTTGCAAGAGGTGGAGATTTTGCGGCCCGAGGGGCTGCGGCTGTCTGATATCCGGCCGATGGCGCGGCTGAATGTCTCGGTCATCCTTGATCAGGACGGGCGGCGCGAATCTGGCGGCATGGGCGGCGGCGGACGTTATGGGCTGGCCGGGCTGATGGAGCCTGCGATGTGGAAACCCATGGTGGATGAAGCGATCCGGATTGCCCGGGTGAACCTATCAGCCGTGGCGGCCCCGGCGGGGATGATGGATGTGGTGCTGGGCCCCGGTTGGCCGGGCATTTTGCTGCATGAGGCGATTGGTCATGGGTTGGAGGGGGATTTCAACCGCAAGGGCACCTCGGCCTTTGCGGGGTTGATGGGTACGCGGATTGCAGCACCCGGCGTGACGGTGTTGGATGATGGCACCATCCCGGACCGGCGCGGGTCGATCACCTTTGATGATGAGGGCACGCCTTCGGCCCGCAATGTGTTGATTGAAGACGGTATTCTGACCGGCTTCATGCAAGACCGCCAGAACGCGCGGTTGATGGGTGTCTCGCCTACCGGCAACGGGCGGCGCGAGAGTTTTGCCCATATCCCGATGCCACGGATGACCAACACTTATATGCTGGCGGGCCAGGATGATCCGGCGGCCATTCTGGCAGATCTGAAGGATGGGATCTGGGCCGTCGGCTTTGGTGGCGGGCAGGTCGATATCACCAATGGCAAGTTTGTGTTTTCCTGCACCGAAGCCTACCGCGTCCGCAACGGCGTGGTGGGTGAGGCGCTGAAAGGGGCCACTTTGATCGGCGATGGGGCGACGGCGTTGCGGCAGATCCGTGCGATTGGCAATGATCTGGCGATGGATCCGGGCATTGGAAATTGCGGCAAGGCCGGGCAATGGGTGCCGGTGGGTGTGGGGCAACCCAGCCTGATGATTGGCGGGCTAACCGTGGGTGGCCAATCGCTGGAGAGCGGCGCGCGATGAGTTTGCTGTCGTCTCCTGCGCAGGGGCATTTGGTACTTGGCTGGCGTAGGATTGCCGGGACGGCTTTGGTGTTTTGCCTGCTGCCGGCGCTGGTGGGGGCGGGGATGGTGCTCGCGACGTTGGTGTTTGGGCCGGAGGTTCTTGGCCGTGAGTATCTGCGGGTCGAGGGGCTGGCGACCTTTGCGATGATCTCGCCTTTGTTGACCGGGCCGGTCTGGGCGGTGATCGGGCTGGGGTCGGCTTATTTGCTGCGGGCCGGGTGGTTTGGGTCTTTTCCGGCGGCTTTGTTGGGGGCTGCGGCTTACGGCGTGGTTGCCTGGATGGGCGGTTTGGGGCCGTTCTTGCTGGGGTTCGGGGCGGTGTCGGCCTTGATCTACCGCATGGCGCTGGCATTGCAGCGGCCCGAGGCGGTTTGATCCGCATCGGGCATCAATTTTCTGCGCGAATTGAAGAGGTGGTGGCGTTAGCGCCCGAATTTACCTTTTAGCGCATCGGCAAAGGCCCCGCCTGCGCTGCTGCTTTGGGGGGCGGCATCCATCCGGGCTTTGGGCGCCGGGGCTTTTGCGCGGTCTTCGCGCGGCGGCGGGGCGCTGCCATCCTTGCGCATGGTCAGGCCAATGCGTTTGCGGGCCGGGTCAACTTCGGTCACGCGCACTTGCACCACATCGCCGGCCTTCACCACCTCATGCGGGTCTTTGACGAAGCGGTCGGCCAACTGGCTGACATGCACCAACCCATCTTGATGCACACCGATATCGACAAACGCGCCAAAGGCGGCGACGTTGGTCACCGTGCCCTCTAGCAGCATGCCGGGTTTCAGGTCTTTCATCTCATTGATGCCATCGGCAAAGCTGGCGGTTTTGAAGCCGGGACGCGGATCGCGGCCGGGCTTTTCCAACTCTGCAAAGATATCGCGGACGGTGGGAAGGCCAAAGCGGTCATCGACAAAAGCCCGTGCATCCAATTGTTTAAGGGCCGACCCATCGGCCATCAGGCTGCGAATATCGCGACCACAGGCGGTGATGATCTTGCGCGCCACCTCATAGGCTTCGGGGTGGACCGAAGAGGCATCCAGCGGCTCTTTGCCGCCGGTGATCCGCAAGAACCCGGCTGCTTGTTCAAACACCTTTGGCCCCAGCCGGGCCACCTTCAGCAACTCGCGACGAGACGCGAAGGGGCCGTTGGCATCGCGGTGGCCGACGATGGCCTCGGCCAGACCCGGACCCACGCCCGAAACCCGCGACAGCAAGGGGGCAGAGGCGGTGTTGAGATCAACGCCCACGGCGTTCACCGCGTCTTCGACCACCGAATCCAGTTGCCGCGCCAAGCGGTGCTGATCGACGTCATGCTGATACTGGCCAACGCCGATGCTTTTGGGCTCAATCTTTACCAGTTCGGCCAAGGGGTCTTGCAGACGCCGCGCGATGGAGACGGCGCCCCGGATCGACACGTCCAGATCAGGAAATTCCCGCGCGGCCAGTTCTGATGCGGAATAAACGCTGGCCCCAGCCTCGCTGACGACAACCTTAAGCGGTTTTTCCGAGCCCGGCAGTGCTGCCAGCAGATCGGCCACCATCTTTTCCGTCTCACGGCTGGCGGTGCCATTGCCAATGGCAATCAGCTTGACGCCATGCGCGCCGATCAGCTTGGCAATCGCCACCTGCGCGCCGCGCAGATCGTTTTTGGGTTGGAACGGATAGACGGTATCGGTGGCCACCACCTTGCCCGTGCCATCAATCACCGCCACCTTGACGCCCGTGCGAATACCCGGATCAAGGCCCATCGTGGCCTTGCCGCCTGCCGGAGCGGCCAAAAGCAAGTCTTTCAAATTGCGCGCGAAAACCCTAATCGCTTCGGCCTCGGCCCCGTCACGCAGATCGCCCATCAGATCCAGCGTCAGGCTGGTTTTCAACTTGACCCGCCAGGCCCAGGCGGCTGCGTCGCGCAGCCAGCGATCCCCTGCCCCCTGCCCGGCTGCAGTCAAGGCGGCGGCACAGGCGGTTTCCGCGGGGCTGGTGCCGCGCGAGGCGTCGGGGTCAATCTCCAACTCCAGCGTCAGGATCTCTTCATTGCGGCCGCGCAGCATGGCCAGAACGCGGTGCGACGGCGCGCCCGCAAAGGGCTCGGAATGCGCAAAGTAATCACTGAACTTGGCGCCAGCTTGTTCCTTGCCCGCCACGACCTTGGCCGACAGCCGTCCGACCTTGCGCATGTGGTCGCGCAAACGGCCCAAAAGGGCCGAATCCTCGGCCAGACCTTCGGCAAGGATATCGCGCGCGCCTTCGGACGCGGCTTTGGCATCGGCAAAGCCTTCGCAAATATACCCCGCCGCCAGCACCAAAGGATCAGCCCCGCGATCCGCCAAAATCGCATCGACCAGCCCTTGCAAACCCGCCTCGCGGGCGATCATCGCTTTGGTCCGGCGCTTGGGTTTATAGGGCAGATAGATGTCTTCCAGCTCTGCCTTGGTTTCCACCCTGGCAATCGACAACGCAAGCGCATCGGTCATCTTGCCCTGTTCGGTGATGGAAGAGGAAATGGCGCTACGCCGCGCCTCCAACTCTCGCAGATAGCCCAAGCGTTCTTCCAGCTTGCGCAGTTGGGTATCATCAAGGCCGCCCGTCACCTCTTTGCGGTAGCGCGCGATAAAGGGCACGGTTGCCCCCCCATCCAGCAGATCCACGGCCGAGGTGACCTGCGCCGTTGTCGCGCTGATCTCAGTGGCAATGAGGCGGGCGATTTGCGGGCTATGGGCGGGTTTCATGCGAATCCTCAAAGGTGTGGGACTGCGACCTTATCCGCCCGCACGGCTAGGGTGAAGCCTGCGACCAAGCGCACAGCAAACACGGGCAAAAAGCGGAAAGGTGGTACAGCTTCCCCGGCTTGAACGGGGGACCTCTAGATCCACAATCTAGCGCTCTAACCAACTGAGCTAAAGCTGCACTGCGGCGGGATTTACGCGCCAACGCCCCTGATTGCAAGAGCGCGATTGCAGGTTTTCCTTTCCCGCTTGCAGCCCGCGCCCCGGCGCGGTAGCCCAAAGCCACCCCAGATCGGAGCAATCCAATGAGCATCAACAAACAAAGCGATCTTGCCGCCAATATCCAGATCGGGCCAACCGATCAGGGCATGGTGCGGATCTATATCGAGGCAGAGGGCGGCATTGACCTGCCGCTGGATTTCGACCCCGAAGAGGCCGACGAGATAGCCGAAGAGTTGCGCGCCGCAGCCGAAGCCGCCCGCGCGATGGCCAGCAAGCGCCGCTAACGGACGCTTGGGGCGCATCAGCCCTTTGGATCAGGGCAGCGACAGCGCCAAGGGCGTCACCAGCCCGGCCACGCCCGGATCGCGCAACGACTGCAACCGCAACGCGGCCTGCCGGGCAAAGGCCCGCAACATCGCCTTGCGCCGGGCCCCGGCCAGCGGCGTTTCCGGCCCGCTGCGCAGAATTTCGGCATCATAGGCATCGGCGATGATCAATCCGGTTTCCTCGGGCAAAAGTTCGGTCGGAAAATCGCCGTCCACCGCCCAGAAAAACCTGTCGCAATAGTCCAGATAGCCCTGCCATTTGCGATCAGCGCGGAAATCCGCCCGGCCTGATTTGCATTCGATCACCCAAAATTCGCCCTTTGGCCCCATGGCCATCAGATCCACCCGCAATCCGGTGGCCAGAACCATTTCTTCGACACAGACAAACCCCATCGACCGCAACGCCCGCGCCACGCCGCGCGCAAGGCGCTGGCCGGGAAGGGCGGGAAGGCCGGGAAGGGTCTCGGGGGGCTGATCCATGTGAAATTCATGAACCAAACAAGAACAGTTGTCCAGATGGCTGCGCATGCCATCTTGCGCGACGGCAAGCACGGCCCTACATTGACAAGTGGCGGGTGCTGCTCCTCTCGTAGTCAGGGCCCAATTTCCAGTGGCCGATAAGCAAACGAACGGGGGCTGGCTCTGCTCGGATCCTGGTCTGAGTATCTGGCGCCCACCTGAGACCTCTGGCTCTCGGGAAATACCCGGCCCTTACGGTTGCTGCGGGCCCGCCACCTTTCTGCTACGCGATAGACGTAAAAAATGGGGCAGGTTTCCCTGCCCCAGTCTACTTCCGATGACGAAGTTTAGATTAGAAGCCGAAGACGACGGAGACGCCGACTTTGTTATCCGTTTTGATCGCGCGGCTGTCGTTATATTCCGACAGATAGCTGATGCGGGTCGAGATGACATCGGTCATTTTGACGTTCACGCCGAAGTCGTTGTTGATGCGCAAAGCGGCATCCGACGACAGAATGTCGGTGTCATTGGTCAGGAACACGGCGTCGTTGACCTTGAAGAAGGCCCGCGAAGCAGCGAGGTAACCCGTCTCGGTCACCGAAGCACCCAAACCGTCTTCCAGATAGCTGATGCCGATACCAGCCTGCAAACGCCAGGACGCGCTGTCGGTGTTGATCACGCGGTAGCCGGGACCGAAGCCGACAAAGCCATCACGGGCCGTGTCAGTTGCCAGCACGGCCAGACCATCGGTCTGCCCGCGGGCAAGACCGAAGACATAGAAGCTGTCGTTGATGTAGTAGTTGGCATCATAGACCACGAAGACTTCTTCTTGGGTCTTCACGCCAGCCGCTTCCGAAAAGTCTATGACCGCGCCGATGGTCTGAACCATCTGGCCTTGTGCAAACCGCAGACGCAGACCCAGCGCGAATTCTTGGGTTTCGCTATTGCCGGTGTTGGCCGAATAGCTGAGCGAGGCGTTGCCCGAGAAGCCGTCTTTGACTTCTGGGTTGCCGAACCGCGACGCATCTTCGGAGCGCGCCATGTCATCGGACACAGCCTCTTCGATATCGTCGAGACGGTCATCCAGCGCATCGATCCCGACGATGTCGGATTGTGCCCAGAGGGGGCCTGCAAATGCGATGGCAGCAACCGTGGCGAGTAGGGTGATCTTGGTCATGTGAAACTCCTGTGACGAGAGAAGCAAGAGCCGACAGCCAACCCTTTTTCTATGACCTCAACTTACGGGGAGAGGGGGGAATGGGAAAATTTCGAATACTCGCCATACCCTCAAGTATTACTCTTGGATTGCCCTCTTGTATTCATCACGCGTCAGATATGCCTGTTGCCAAGGTGCTGGAGATTACCTGCAAAATACTGATATAATTATAGAAATATAAAAATCGCAGTGCCATCGCGGCCCGCCTTACAGTTGGCTCAGCACCGCCGCCGCATCGCCTTCGGCCATCTCTACTGCCGAAAGCAGTGTTTTTTGGGCCACATCGCGCAAAGAAGGGTCGGTATCTTCGCGCCATATCGACCAGGCGGTATGCGCGAATGTCGGCGCATCCTTGACCAGAAAGAAGCTGCCGGATTCCAGAAGACTATGGGCATAGCGCGCAGGCATATAGGTCGCCAGATCGCGGTTGCGGATATACCAAGCGGCCAGCGTGCCCATGCCCAGAACCAGCTTTGTCTCGGCCAGATGCGGCATGGCCTCATCATGAAAGCGGGTGAATTCGGGGCCCCAGTCGATCATCACATAGCGCCCGGCCACATCGTTGACCGAGGCATCCGGCCAAGCGGCCACCATCACCAATTGGTCCTCCATCAACCGATCAACCCGCAATTCAGACCGGTAGACCGGCACGAAAGACAGCACCACCTGAACCGAGCCTGTCAGGATCATCTGGGTCAGCGCCTCTGGCCGCGCCATATCGGCGCGCAGGGAAATGCCCGGGACTTCGGCTTGCAACAGGTCCAACCAGCGAAAACCGAACCGTGGCCAAAGCGAGGGCTGCGCCCCGATCGAGAGTTGCGTCGGCATCGTCTCCAGCGCCGAGACGCGCTGGCGGGCCTGATCCCAGTTGCGCAGGATTGTGGTGGCAAAACTGCGAAATTCGCGCCCCGCCGGGGTCAGGACCACGCCGCCCTTGCTGCGCAGGAACACCGGCCGGCCCAGTTGATCTTCCAGCCGATGCACGCGCAACGAGACAGCGGATTGGGTCACGAACAACCGATCAGACGCCGCCGCAAAAGACCCGGTATCCGCGACTTCAAGAAACGTCTTAATCAATTGCAAGTCCATGAGTCACCTTTTCACTTCACTAAGGCGGATCCCTGTCAGACTGGCGGGGGAAGCCAAGGGCTATCTGGAAATCGGACACCAAACGCGGTGCAACCCGCCGAAATGGCAGCGTTTGCATCACGGCAATCCGCCGGACCGTCACAGTTGGAAAGGTGGTGTGAAGCAGCCGTTTACCGGCGCAAAGCGGCCCGCTCTTTGACGCCATCGCCCTTGGTCGCAGGGGTCACCGGCACCGGGCGCAGCGGCAGACGCATTCCGCCCCTTGGCGCGTCGTCATCTTCGGCCATCATCATGATCCGAAGGCCGAACTGCACCCCCGCAAAGATGATTCCGTTGAAGAACACCAGCATCAGCCCCGCCATCCATCCGATATCCGAGGCCAGGATCAGATGCCCGATCCCCATTACGTCCTGCCAGATCAGCACGACCGCAAAGACCACCGAAATTGCAAATCCGATGATCACAGAGCGGATATAAAGGCGGATAAGCTCGGGCATAGGTGTCTCCCCTTCTGCCCATAACCTAGGGCGCAGACCCGGGCTTGACCAGCCCTGCCCCGCGATCAGCCCTGCGACATCACAGCACGACCCGGCTGAACCCGTCGCGCAATGACGCGGACCACGCCTCTGACATGGCGCGAAACTGCTCATCCCCCGCTTCGATCCTACGGCGGGTTGTGACCTGACAGGCGTCACGCGCGACAATGCACATATCCAGCGGCATCCCCACCGACAGGTTTGATCGCAACGTCGAGTCCATCGACAAAAGCACGGCCTTTTGGCCATCGGCCAGGCTGGTTTCCGGCGTGACAACCCGATCAAGAATGGGTTTGCCGTATTTATGCTCTCCGATCTGCAAGAAGGGCGTATCTTCGGTGGCCTCGATGAAATTGCCCTCGGGATAGATCAGGAACATCCGCATCGCGCCACCCTCGCGCTGCCCCGCGACGATCATAGAGGCGTTGGCGCCCTGGCTGGTCGCCATCTTGTGGCCGATCTCTTCGCGCACCCCAGACAGCTTGCTGCCGATCATCTCGGCCACTTTCAGCATCGTGGGCGCCAGCAGGATCGAGGTCTCAGCCGTGGCGCCGGGATCTTCGATGGCGTCGCGAAGCTGGGCGATTGCGGTCTGGGTGACCGACAGGCTGCCCGCCGTCATGATGACGATCACCCGCTCTCCAGGTTCTTCAAAGGTGAACATCTTGCGATAGGTCGAGATATTGTCCAGCCCCGCATTGGTGCGCGTGTCCGACAGGCAGACCATGCCGTCGTTCAACAATAGCCCCACACAATATGTCATGCCCGTCCTCGATTTTCAGATGCGCCGGCTGCGCAGTGCTATGCGGCTGGCCAGCGCTTGAAAAGGGCCAATCCGGCATTTGATCAAATGCACCTCAACAAATGGGCCCAACGCTGCGCACCTGAAAGGGCTTGCGGAACCCTTATTGCGCGCCTGCCAGCACGGTCAGGGACACATCCAGCGCCTCGGGTGCCGCTTCGGTTAACCCGCGCGCGATGCCACGGATGGGGGCCGCCGTCTGCGCATCCACGCCAGAGCCAAGCCGAATATAGCGATCATCCGGGCAGCAATGGTTGGCAGGGTCAAAGCCGACCCAGCCCAGACCTTTGACATGCAGTTCTGCCCAGGCATGGGCCGCTTCATGCGCAGAGCCGTCTTCTGTGGCGAAAAGATAGCCCGAGACATAGCGCCCCGGCATCCCATGCACCCGCGCGCAGGCGATCAACGCATGGGCGTGGTCCTGACACACGCCCTGCCCCAAGGCCAGCGACTCGGCCGCCGTGGTATGGGCATGGGTGGTGCCCGGACTGTAAAGGATTGCATCGGCCACCGCCGCCGACAGCGCATGGGCAATCGCCAAAGTATCCTCGGCGCTCACCCCTTCGGCCAGCGCGCGCAAGCCCGCATCCAGTTCGGTAGAGGGTGTGCCGCGCAGATAGGCCCCCGGAGGCACCGTTTCGCGGTAACTGCGCAGGATGCCAGAGGTATCCTTGGTTTCAACCGTGCCCTTTACGGTCACGGTGACCTCGCTGACCGGGCCGGTCACGGTCCAGGCCTGCACAAGATCGCCCGACCCGTCGCGGTAACTGCCGCCCATCAGACCATCTGAGACGGTGACGGCCCAATCCAGCACCTTTTGCCCCTCATGCACTGAGGGCAAAAGACGATGGCTTTGCACCACCCCGCGCACGGGCTGGCCGTAGCGGTAAGTTGTCACGTGATTGACTGTCAGCTGCATCAGACCCGCACCTCCCCGCTCATATAGCTGTCGTGGATCGTCTGGCCCAACCCCGCCGCCCGATCAATAAAGCGCGTCAGGTATTCGTGCAGACCTTCGTCAAAGATCCGCTCGACCGTCTCGTTTTCCAATTCGGTCAGCATCTCTTGCGCAACGCTTTGGGCCTCTGTCTCATGCTTGTAGCGTTTGGCAAGCCGCGCCAGATGGTTGGCCATGCCTGAGACGCAAGTGATCAAAGAGCGTGGGCTGAGCGGGTTAAGGATCAGAAAATCGGCAATCTTGGCGGCCGTCACATCGCCGCCATAAGCCCAGTGAAACGCCCGATGCGCGCCCATGGCCCGCAAAAGCGTGGTCCATTGATAATTGTCGAGGCCCGAGCCGACGAATTCCACGCGGGGCAGCAAGACATAGTATTTGACATCCAACAGACGGGCGGTGTTGTCGGCGCGCTCCAGATAATAGCCGATATTCAGAAAATTATACCCCGGCCCCCGCAACAGCGTGGCATCAATAGCCCCGCGCAGCATGGCGGCATGGCGCATCACCCATTCCGTCATCCGGCTCAACTCCAGCGCGCTGCGCTCTTCACGCTCCAACTGTTTCAGCTCTTGAAAGGCCGTATTCAACGCATCCCAGACCTGTGCTGTCAGCGCCGTGCGCACGATCCGCCCGTTTTCGCGTGCGACAGTGACACAACTGGCCACCGACGACGGGTTATCCCGGTCAAAGAACAGCCAGCTTTCCAGATTGCGCTGCACCGGATCGCCGTATTTCTGGCGAAAACCTTCCGCCATGCCAGCGGCTTGCAACAGGCTGTCCCATTCGCTGCGATAGCCGTGCGCCATCGTATCCGTCCGGTCTGACTGGTGTTGACTTATTCGGCTGTCCAGTTCCACGGCATGAGCTCCTCGAGGCGGGTCATTTTGTGGTCTGCGACGCGGGCGAGAACCCAGCGAAGCCAGGCCTCTGGATC
>Ga0209491_10000928_pt1 | contig 58648 bp, 41 predicted proteins | sample BON02_FD_187213 | JGI IMG/M metagenome (GOLD analysis project Ga0209491, IMG submission 187213) | Freshwater microbial communities from Lake Bonney liftoff mats and glacier meltwater in Antarctica - BON-02 (SPAdes) (version 2) | ecosystem: Environmental > Aquatic > Freshwater > Ice > Glacier... | reverse complement strand
GGCGAGCCGGGCGGCTTGGGCGATGGTTTTCCCTGATTCCAACAGGCGGGCGCATTCGGCGGATTTTTCCGGGGTGATGACGGTGCCGCCGCGCACGGCGCGGGGTTGTTAGAAGGAACCTGCTCCGTGCTCGTCGAGTTGCCTGCGCCAACGCATCAGCGAGCTGCGCGGGGTGCCAAGGGTGGCGGTGATCTGACAGGGTCGCGCATGGCCGTTGTCCATGAGAGTGGCCAGCGCGAGTTGGCGCCCGGCGGAGTCGTCAGCTGGGTGGGAGAAGTAGTTGTCGTCACCGACAAACCAGGTGACGCGGCCTTCCTTGGAGAGTTGGCTTATGGTGGAGTTGATTCGTATTGCGCCGTCGGGCATTCCAGGCAAAAATATCTGTGGCATGGCGCTGGGAAGGGATAGGCTCACTTTTTGAGGTTGTTCTTATGCAACCCGACTCTGCGCCATGCAGCTCCCTTTGTTCAGGACAAAAACGTGCCAAATCATTTTCCGGTCTGCCTACGCTGTTTCAAGGAAATCCTGGGGTGGGATCAGGATCTCTGAGACTACGGAACTCACCGAGCAACTTCCAGCTCTGGATTTCCTCGACGGTCAGCTCTTTAGATTTCTTCTCGACGGGCACGACAAGGAAGATTCAATCAGAGTACGCCGAGCCGTACAAGTGCCAGAATCGTCAAATTACCGTCTTCCATCTATGGAGACCAGTGCACAGAGCATGCCGAACACTATTGGTATGCTGCCGCAAGAATTTGCATACACGCACGGACCTTTTGGCAAACGCTCTAATAGCTGCTGAAGGCAGCAAGCACCCGCAGGGTGGGGCTTTTAGCCTCACGATCCCGTCCGGGTCATAAGGCGTGCTGTAGGCACGCGGCAAACCGTTCAGCTTTTTCCCCGTGGCTTCAGCACCTTTGTTTTTACAACGGCGAACATGGGGCTGAAGCCCCATGCTACAACTGCGTGTCGCCTACAGCGACGGCTGGATACCGCTGAGATACATCCGTGAATCCAAAATCATCTTTAAGCCCGATATTTAATCCTCTTGAACTCTGCCCCCTGTCCACTGTCCCCTGACTCCTGTCTCCTAAGACAAGACGCCTTTCCCTGGGGATTATTGGTTCGCTTCGATGAGGATTTGCGCTTGTTTGAGGTGGCGGCGGAGATCTTCTTTTTTGAGAAGCTCGGTTGCTTTGCGGCGGTCTGGTTTGGCGGCGGGGTCGTCGCTGACGACTTCGAGCGGGATTTCCTCAAGCGCCCAGTTGTCGCTGCGCTGGGTGGCGATTGGGATGTCGGTTACGCGGCTGGCCTGGAGGTTGGCAAGGGGGCTGCGGGCCCAAGCATAGCGGTAATGGATGGGGTTTGGCACCATGATGCTGGTTAGGATGATTGATTTATTGTCCTTCTGTTCTCTGCCGCGGTCGTCTTTCCCGGTGACTAGATAGTTGGCATCGGCGGGATGGAACTTTCTATCCTCACCGGCGATGGCGAAGCCATAGATGGGGCTGCCGTCGTCGACTGCATCGACTGCTTCGTCAAAATTGACCTGGATGTTTCCGCCCTCGGCGAGCATTTCGGTGATGATGGGAGGCTTCCAGCGGATCTGTTTTTCAAAGCCGTATTCGGTGCCCAGTGCCCAGCGTGCGATGCGCTCGCCAGCGGGGACCTTGAGCTGTGGATGGTACCATCTACGGCGAAGATCGTAGGTGCTGACGAAGCCGATATTCTTGTCGCCAGCCTGGTAGAGATCCAGGAAAGTCTGGTATTGCGCCTCGCGGATGTAGGGGCCGGGGTTGGCCATGGCTTCGGTGTAGTTTTCGAGAGTCTGGACCGCGCCCTCGGTGCAGAGCGAGAGAATGCCGAAGGGCATTTCCGGGTCCTCGAAAGCGGCGCGCCATGCTTCAATCATTTTCGGGAAAATCTGCCCGTACATAATCGCGCCTTCGGTGCCGCTGAAGCAGTTGTTGTAACCTTGATGGAAGATCGCACCTTTTACCTGCAAGCCTTCGAGCGGGGCGATCATGCTGGCGTAGCAGTTTCCAGGACGATTTGCGTCGATGGGAGGGCCGGGACGGAGGTCGGTGGGTTCGGGCTTGTTGGCAGGCATTTCTTTGCCCTGTTTTTTCATTTTCTCCACCTGGCTACGGTGGCCCTCGATGCGCTGCTTGAGGTCTGCCTCGCCATCCCATGCTGCGACTTTCTCATCCCAGCTTGTGAGCAGGTTTTTCACCTGGGGGGTATCGATCTTCCTGAGCGCGGAGTCGGGCGTCCAGGTCTCGACCGTGGTGCCGCCGCGTGAGGTATCAATGACGCCGATGGGGACGTTCGCCGCGGTGTGGATGCGGCGCGCGAAGACGTAACCGATGGCGGAAAGTTCCTCGGCGATTTCCGGTGAGCAGACATCCCAGTCACCTTTGCGGAAATGGCGTTTCGACCAATCGCTCCACTCGTGAAGACGGGCGAAGGCGTTTTTCATTTCCGGACCGTTCATGGCCGGGACGGTGAGGATGCGGATTTTCGGGTAGTTGGCGGAAACGATTTCCAGGTTTCCGTTTTCGACCTTGTTGAGCGGGAATTCCATGTTGCTCTGGCCGCCTAGGACCCAGACATCGCCGACGAGGACGTTGTCGAGCGTGAGGGTTTTGTCCGTGCCTTTGATGGTGATAGGTTGCGGTTCCGAGTTTGCCTCCAGCGCTGCGAAAGTGACTTTCCATGAGCGGTCTGCCGCGGCGGTAGCGGATTGTTCTGTGCCGCCGAGGCTGACGGTGACTTTTTCGCCGGCTTTTGCCCAACCCCAGATCGAAACCGGCTTGTTGCGCTGGATGACCATGTTGGATTGGAACAGGTTGTTGACCGAGAGGTCTTCACCGATAGCCGGGAACTCGATGACGTCTTCTCTCGGCATGGAGGGCGCGGCGGTAAGGGGAAAAATTCCGGTGGCGACAATTGCTGCAAATAGTGTGATGGGTTTCATTTTTGAGATTGGGTTATACGAATGAGATTACGGGATTCTTCCAAGGTGTCTTCTGCGGGCGGACGGCCGATTTCTTTCACAGGTTGGAACCTGCGCTACTTATGGCTTGATGGTGGAGGTGTTTGTCGGTGATTACAAATTTGCCCTGGCGGGTACGATAGACGCGTTTTCCGGAGGAGACTTTGGCTGAGAAAAATTTTTCGCCCGTTGCATCGTAAACTCGAGCGCGCTGCTCGCCGAGTGAGAAAACGATTTGGCGTTCGCGCTTGTGCGGATCCTTTCCTAGGATCAGGCGCATCATGGGCACGTCGCTGCGGCGGGAGGCGAAGTTGATGGGATAGGTGTAGTTGACTCGCGCGATGGCTTGTTCGAACAGGATGAGGCCGCCCAAGGCTGGGAGTTTGGGATCGGCCCCAAGCAAGATCAGGGATTTGACGAGTTCCCTGTGGCCAGATCTCACTGCGATGCGGATATCATCGGGATCGGTCGCGTTGCGATTGGCTTTAGCTTCGCGCTAATCAGTGTGGACGTTAACATCAAGGAGCCAGCGGATGTTCTGCGTTTCATTGAGCGCGACGGACTGCACTAGGGCGCGACCGCTGGGCTGAATACTGGCGCGCGAGAGCTCGCGGAAGGCAAGTTTTTCCGGACTGTCGCACCAAGGTTTCAGAAACAGGGCGGGAAAGCATAGCATCAACGGGCTCAACCTTGAAATAGAGGTTGGACGAAGCACAAGGCTAAGTGTTGTGGAGATTTATGAGATAAATTAAGTGCTCAAGAAAATGCATGGTCTTTCGCGGATGTCTGATAGCGTGGCGGCAGTGAAATTAGTGAAACTCTTGGCAAATCTCGGTTATGGCTCGCGGAAGGACGCGGATAAAATGATCCGTAGTGGATTGGTGACGGATCCGGAGGGGAAGCCCTTCGGCCACAAGGATTCGGCAGAGCCGGAGCAGGTCCGGGTGAATGGCGAAGAGCTCGATCCGCTGGCCCCGTTAGTCATCTTGATACACAAGCCCGAGGGCTTCACATGTAGCACGGAAGACCCTGGCGAGACGGTTTACGATCTGCTGCCACCGCGGTTTTCGAACCGCAATCCCGGGCTCAATCCCGTTGGGCGCCTCGACAAGGATACCACCGGGATGCTGCTGATGACGGATGACGGAAAGTTGCTCCATCAAGTGATCCATCCGAAATCCGGTTGCCTAAAAGTTTATCAGGTATGCTTGGACCGGCCGTTGGAGGGAAATGAGGGGGAGATTTTCGGGTCAGGTGAAATGGTGTTGGAGAGCGATGCCAAGCCCCTACTGGCGGCAGGTTTTGAGGCGATTGGCAAAAAGGAGGCCTTGGTGACTTTGCATGAGGGCCGTTATCATCAGGTGCGGAGAATGTTCGCGGCTGTCGGGAACCACGTGCTCACGCTGAAGCGGATTTCCATCGGCGGGCTGGAGCTTCCCGACGAACTGGCCGAAGGCGAATGGCAGCAAGTTTCCGAAAAAGACATCGCTAAACTCTTCAGACAGTAATCCAGGAAGGGATCCCGGTCAGGGATTGACCCGAACGAGTGCCTGACTAAGCTCAGAGCTGATTTCAACACACCACCATAATACCATGTCCATCAAAACAGGCGATAAAGCCCCAGACTTCACCCTCGTAACCAAAACAGCCGACGGCCCGCAGCTCGTAAAGCTCAGCGACGAGATCGGTAAATCCAACATCGTCCTACTCTTCGTGCCGATGGCTTTCACAGGCGTTTGCACCACAGAATTGTGCGATATTTCCACGGGAATCAAGGACTACGAAGACCTCGATGCCAAAGTCTTCGCAATCTCCGGCGACAATCCATTTGCTCAGGAAATCTGGGCTCAGAAGGAAGGCATCACCGTGCCGCTGCTCAGTGATTACGAGCACACAGTAGCAAAGGCCTACGGCATCGCTTACGAGCAGTTTCTTCCTGAAGCAAACCTAATCATGGGCGGAGTCCCGAAGCGCTCGGCCTTCGTGATCGATAAAGACGGGGTGGTTCGCTACGCCGAAGTGCAAGAACATCCTAAGGACCTGCCTGACTTTGAGGCGGTCAAATCGACCTTGCGCGGTCTCTGATTGAGATTTTTAGTTAAAATGATTTAATAAGTTTACAACAGCAATAAAGAGTGGCTCATTTTCCCGGCATCCAAGCATGAGCCGCTCAAATCGAATCTTCCGGGGGGAAAGTTCGGTTTTTTCGAGACATCTTGGGACATGCAAGGCGCGGACCCGGAAACGGGTCCGCGCCTTCTCTTTTTCCGGATATACACATGGAAATCCCGTATCGGACCGATTTGTTGCTGGAAGTCTTTTTTTTGTTCTGGTGAACATCTTTTTTGCTTGCTGTTTTCCGAAGAAGAGACCAATTTCCATCCATGGCTAGCAAATCAGCAACAGACAACACGGCGACAGATAAAGTTCAGGAAGCCCGCAAGCGTAACCTCGATATGGCGATCGCCCATATCCACAAAGAATTCGGAGAATCGGCGATCATGCGGATGGGTGACGAACACCGGATCGATGTCGATGTGATTCCGACCGGTAACTTGCTGATTGATCGCGCGCTCGGCGTCGGCGGATTCGCGCGCGGGCGCATCGTGGAAGTCTACGGGCCTGAGTCTTCGGGTAAAACCACACTCACCCTCACCGCCATCGCGCAAGCCCAGAAACGCGGCGGGCTGGCCGCTTTCATCGACGTTGAGCACGCACTCGATCCGCAATACGCCCGCAAGCTCGGAGTAAATCTTGATGACCTTCTTGTTTCCCAGCCATCTTCCGGTGAGGAAGCCCTGCAAATTTGCGAGGCCCTCGTCCGCTCGAATGCGATCGACGTCATCGTTCTCGACTCTGTTGCTGCGCTGGTTACGAAACAGGAACTCGACGGCGAAATCGGCGATTCCACTGTCGGCGCCCAAGCCCGCCTGATGAGCGCCGCGATGCGAAAGCTCACCTCCTTCATCGCCAAGGCCAAGACCGTCTGTATTTTCACCAATCAAATCCGTGAGAAAATCGGAGTCATGTTCGGCAGCCCGGAAACCACACCCGGCGGCCGTGCGCTAAAATTCTTTTCTTCCGTACGCATCGACATCCGCCGCATCGGCCAGATCAAATCTTCTGACGGCACAGTGATCGGTAGCCGGACCAAAATTAAGGTTGTCAAAAACAAGGTTGCCCCGCCCTTTACCGAAGCAGAGTTCGACATCATGTTTGACGAGGGGATCTCATCGACCGGATCGCTGCTAGATCTAGCCTTGGAGTTAGACATCGTTCAGAAGCGGGGTTCGTGGTTCTCGTATGATGGCACTCAGCTGGCCCAAGGTCGCGACGCCGCCAAGGACGTCCTAAAAGCCGATCCTGCACTCTATGAGGATATCGAGACGAAGGTGAAGGAAGGCATGGATAAAGCAAAAAATGCCAAGAAGAAGTAACACTAAAAGAGAAATAGGGGATTTGTGATTGGGATATTAGTTTTTCATCCTCGATGACTTGCTAGTTCCAGGCCTCCCATCCAAAGGTTGAAGGGCAACCCAGGCGCAAGAGACTGAGTTACAATCCCTAATATCAAGTTTTCCAATCTCCAATTTTCTTTCCGAGGTAACACCCTTTGATTGGTAAATCAGTGGGTATTAGAGCGTTTGCCAAAAGTTCGTGCGTGTATATGAATTCTTGCGGCAGGATGCCCCAAGAGCGGACTGGAGCAGGATGCTCCAGTCACGATTAATTACGCACGAACTCTTGGCAAACGGTTTAGACCGAGTCGCCTTTTCTGACTCTTTTCCCTGTGAGCCCCCCTGTAAGCCCTCCTGTGACCCCTTTAGAAATCTAGGTAGATTTCGGTGCGGCGGTTGGCACGTCGACCTTCGGGATTGTCTTCGCCGGATTCGGTGACATTGGGACGGCGGGGCTGGGATGCGCCTTTGGCGATGGTGACAATTTGTTGGGCGGAAACTCCGGCCTCAGCTAAGAAGTCGCGGACGACTTTCGCTCGGTTGGAGGACAGACCGTCGTTGTATTCGGCGGTTCCGAGGGCATCGGTGTGCCCGCTAAGGGTGATTTTCTTGGCGAGGTCGCTCTTGAGCATGGAAGCGACGATTTCGAGCTGGCGGCGGGTGCGTGGGCTCATCGAATCTTCATCGAAACCGAAATAAAGTGCGAGAGTTTCGCCACCGGCGGGATTCTTCACGAGCGGTGAGTAAAAGAGATCGCCACCAGCGACTCGCTTGGAATAGTCGGCCAGAAGTGGGTCGAGGTTGATTTCGTAGACCAGCCAGTTGGCGGTAGCCCGGGGCTGGCGGAGGTTTAGGCCGAATTGGGCGCTCTTTTTGCCATCGGTGGTCTCAACGTTAGCAAGGTAGCCAACGGTATCATCACGCTTGAACATGGCGCGCAGTGGCTTGGACGAGCGCATGCGGTACTGACCTTCTTCGAAGAGAATGCAGAGGGCGGCGATTTTGGCTTCGGAGACTTGTTCCGGATCAACGAAATCAAGGGCGACCTCGAAGTCCTGCCTGAGAACGGCCTGAAGGAAAGCATCGGCGACGCCAAGAGAATCAGGTAGGACAGCCATCGGGACTGGCTCTCCGGGAGCGGGCGGAAGAGTCATTTTCTCGATTAGCCACTTGCCATTGTCTAGCCGGAAGTCGAATAGGATTCGGTCACGTCCGGCTTCGCGTTCATCGAGTTCAAGAGCCCAGCGAGCTAGGCGGTTGAGCTCGAGCTCTCCGACCTCACGGACGCCACCGGGGCGACGCAGGCGCAGGGCGCCGTCTTCGGCAAGCTGTGTGAGGCGGGCGAGGGTTCGGGGGTCTAGTGCTTCCTTGCCGATTAGCTTCGAGACAGCAGGAATGTCCCCTTTTTCAAGGGCTTTCCCGATGCGAGCGAGGAGTTCTGCGGGATCGGCTGTGGAGTATCCGACACCAAGGTCTTCGAGAACTTTCTCAGGGCTATCAGGTTCGATGGGCTGATTGAGGCCTGCGATGGGCTCTGGAGAATCCGGGCTTTTAATTACCTCAGGAGCCGGCTTCGGTTTTGGGGCGGGGCTGAGGTTTTCGGTCCCCGGGCGCATGACAAGGAGGACGATCGCTGCCGCTGCGAGAACTGCTGATAAAGCGAGGAAAAAATATGGAACTTTGTTTCTCATAAAATTTAAATTCTAAATCTAGATGGGGTTCTAATTGAAGTTAAATACGGGTTTATGTCGGGCATTATTCATTTTCCGAGAGCCGGTATGCTTAGACGAAGAGCTTTTCCTTCACGGATGAGATGAAGGCTCGTTTCTTGGATGGCGGCGGAAACGGCAAGTTGTAGATCAAATTGGTTGCTGGTGGTGATCTGAGAATTGTTTAAGGCAATGATAAGATCGCCGGGTTTGACGATCCCAGCCGCCAGACCGGCGGGGGAAACAGCGATCGCGACGACGCCGCGAAAACCCTCCTGAAGTTCTGCCCGCATGAGGTCGCGGACCTTGATTCCAACGGCTTCTGAAATTTGATCATTATCCCGAAGGCTATCGGTGGAGGGAGGTTCGGGTTCGGGTTGAGAAAGCGTATCGTTTTCAGTAATCGTGGCTCCGATATTCTTGATCTCTCCATCGCGCCAGACTTGTAAGTTTACTTTTTCCCCGATAGATGTGCGTTGCACCAAAGAGATCAGTTGCCTCGTATTGGTGATGGTTCTGCGACCATATTTCAAGATGATATCGCCAGGCTTGATGCCTGCGGTTTCGGCAGGTGAACCGGGGGTAATGACATAAACTGCGGAACCGATATCGCCTGAGTAACCCAGATCCGAGCGAACGACGGGTTCGAGATCGCGCATACGAACGCCAAGAAAACCGCGGATACGGCGACCGCTTTCTATGATTTGTTCAAGGGCCTCGCGGACGTCATTGGATGGAATTGAAAAACCCACCCCCTGGAAGCCTGGGTTTTCCCTATCGGTGCTAAAAATAGCGACGTTGATTCCGATAATCTCGCCGGTAAGGCTGACCAAGGGGCCGCCGGAGTTTCCAGGGTTGATCGCAGCATCAGTCTGAAAGAGATCGCGCTGATTGTCAGAGAGCGAGCGTTCCTTAGCGGAAATAATGCCTTGGGTAACTGTTTCACCAAGGCCAAAGGGATTACCAACGGCAAAGACGAGCTGCCCAACCTCGGCGAGTGAGGAGTCGCCTAGTTTCAATGGCTGGAAGGTTTCGTTGGAATCTATCTTGATAACCGCAATGTCGAGTAAGGTATCCTCGCCTATTAAGGTAGCGCCGTAGGTTTTTCCGCCGTGAAGAGTGATACGGATTTTCTGTTGGCCCGAGATGACGTGGTGGTTGGTGATGACGTGGCCCTCTTTGGAAACGATGACCCCGGATCCCTGGCCCTGGGTTGGGTAGCTGCGGACTCGAGAACGGCCCCAAAAGTCCATTAGCCGCTCGGTGCGGACACCCACAGTATCGATGCTGACCACGGAGGGGACCACGGCATTGGTGAGGCGGGCGTATTCTTGATTGAGGCGGGAGATCATTTCCACATCACTGAGATCAAGCGCGGCTCTGTCGGACGGAGTGAATGTATCGAGCCGCTTGGTATCGGCGCTTTTGAGGAAAGATGGGATCAGGGAAGCGATCTCACCTCCGGCTTGCCAGGTTCTCAGAGCCGTTACTAAAAGAAAGAAAATGGCAAAAACAAGCAGCAGCGCAAAGAAGCGTTTGATGGCGGGAGGCATGGGTGGGTGAAAGTGTTTGAATGATGGCAGATTCGGGGCAGTTTCCAAGTGCCAAACGAGTCGATCTAAGGGCACACAAAAGGCTCCCAGAGTGCTCTCTCTTATGATTATGTTATTTTTTGATCCTATAAGATCTTCATCATAATCGTGTGGATAAGTCGTAATTTGGGCTGTTCCGCATTGCTGCGAAAGGCGTTCCACGGGAATGATAAGTCGGGAGTTTGCGAGGGCGGTAACCCTATAAGCAGGAATGGTTTGGCTTTCCGAAAGGGATCTACCCGGCTTATCACAAGTTTTTGGGGCTTTATTCACAGCTTGTTCTTGGTGAGGATTCGGGCCTTGAAACGGGTCATTATTACGGGCGGGACAGGCGGACTGGGAATGGCGATTTCGGGCATTTTCCGAGATGCTGGTTGGGAGGTCGCTGCGCTTGGAAGCAAGGATCTTAATCTTGAGGATAGCTCTGCAGTGGAGGCGTATTTTTCCGAGAATCAATGCGATCTACTCGTCTGTGCGGCAGGTGGGATTCTCGATCAGCCTTTGGCGCGAATGGCGGAGGAAAGCTGGAATGCAGTCTACGGGCTTAATTTTGTGGGAGCGAGGCTTTGCGCACTGGCGGTGCTCCCCGGGATGGTATCGCGGGGTGGCGGGCATGTGGTGTTCGTTTCGAGCTACGCGGCACTGCATCCCGCGGTAGGACAAGCTGCTTACGCGACCGCGAAGGCAGCCTTGTTGGGGCTGACAAAAGATCTTGCTGAGGCATGGGGTGGGAAAGGGATTAGAGTGAACACGATCTTGCCAGGATTTCTGGATACTGCCATGACAGCAATGGTTTCAGAGAAGCGCAGGGAGACCGTTAAGGATTTACATTTCCTCGGCGAATTCAACACCCCGGTTGCGGCAGCTGAGTTCGTGCGCTTTCTGGAAGAACGAATGCTGTGGACATCTGGGCAGGTCTTCCAATTGGACAGCCGCCCTTGATTTTTAGAAACATGCTGATCTTCTTGACAGTCTTGATGCAAAAGTGCTTCTTTGCCTGCCCGCAGCTTGGCTGCGAATGCACCCGTAGCTCAGCTGGATAGAGCGCCTGACTACGAATCAGGAGGCCAGGGGTTCGAATCCCTTCGGGTGTACCACTTTTAAAGTCCTCGCAATCTTCTTGGTTGCGGGGATTTTTTATACAAATTGAGCTCAAAGAACTTGAGTGGCTGTTTGAGAATCTTTTCTCCGTCTTTATCGATGATAGCGAGTTCAATGGATTTATCAGCCCAATCGATTTCAATGAGCCCCACATTTTGAACCGGATGCGATTCGCCGACGCGTAATGAGTTCGTAGCAACGCCCCAGCCTTTACTAATGTTGGACATGCGGCTGCTGGTGAGGTCGTAGATTGGATTGCTTTCGAGATCCAATTTTGAAGGCGCGGCAAAGTGCACATGGCCTGAAATTGCGAAGGTGTGGTTCGACTTGTGTTTATTGAGAAGGTCAGAGAGACGCGTCCTTTCGTGAGGGATGTTACCCCAGTTCTCCATCCCTTTTTTATGAACAAGGACTTGGATACTGCTGGCGATGATGCGGATGTCGGCTGGGACTTGGAGCTGTTCGTTTAGCCACTTCCATAGAGCCTCTCCCAGAAGAGTTTTGGAAGTGTCGTCGGTGTGTTAATACCAGCCGACGGTTCCTTCTGCTTTCGGGCCTTTTGCTTTCGGGATCTCGTCGCGGAAGTAACGTGTATCTAGCAGTAGGATCTGGCAGGTCTTGCCGGGAGCGCCGAAGATGTAGGAGCCGTAAACCCCCTCTCGGGTGCGGGGAGCTGCGTCGATGGGGTCTTTGAAGAAATTCAAGAAGATCTTTTGCGATTCTCCGCGCTTTTTGTAGGACTTGCCACCGTCGTTGATGCCGTAGTCGTGATCGTCCTAAGTCGCGAGGACTTTGGTGTTTTCACGGACCTTTTAGAAGCCTTCGGGACCTCCGGGCTCCTGCCATTTTTCTTTGAGGAGTTCCATGTCTTCGGTGTCGCCGTAGATGTTGTCCCCGAGGAAGATGAAGGCGTCGGGCTTGTGCATTAAAGCTGCGTCAAATATGGGGCTGCCCCTTTCCTTGGGTCGCTACACGAGCTCAAGGCAATTTTCTGGATGACTTCGGGCTGATGGAAATCGGTTTTCGGTTACGCCTAAACGTTGGAAAAAATTCCAATATAGATCGCTGCTAGGGTGAATGATTGCAGTTTCATTGTGGGTGGGTTTGGAGATTCTATCCTTACTCAAATTCCAGTGGATCAAATTCGGGGATCGGCGCTTCCTCGGGTTTGTGGACTTTGAGGAGGACCTTACCGGCGCGGGCTTGGAGGGCTTTCCATTCGGTGTATCTGTCGTCTTTGTCCATGTGTGCCTTGACACCTCCGCGTAATCTGGTGACCTCGATATATTCGATGACGTCCTGGAGGGATTGGGCAGCGATCTTCGTGTCTTTCGCTGAGAGTTTATTCATTCCTTCGGCGCAGGCAACGAGGCTGTCGGCTGCGCTTTCGACACCCTTTTCAAGGCAGTACATCAGAGCCCGCAGGGATCGGGCTTCGTGAACGCCGCCGAGGTATTGGATCAGCTTACGGTCGAGAGCCAATTTCAGCATCGCTTCGGCGAAGTCCAATTTCTGATCACTGGTGATGTCGCCAAAGCCTTTCGGCCCTAGAACCATGCGACGTATGGAATGCGAGGCGACGGCTTGAGCGATTCTCTGATCCGTAGCAGCGAGATCCAGCATCACCTTGTCGGCCTCGCGGCTTGGTGAGTAGGAGAGGGCAAAAATGACATCGTCGAACTCACGCATGTCGTCAGTTTCGGCGGCCTTGCGGAGAGCGGCGATGGATTTCGGGTCGCCGATCTGCGAGAGCAGGTAGAAGATGGAATTACGCACGTCCAATCTGACATCCGGGAGCAATGCGATGAGGGCATCGCGGATTTTTGTAATTTGGGTGGTGTCGTCACGCTGGGAGAGCAGCGCCTCCTCGCAACCACGAAGATCCTCGGGAGTGCTAGCGCTTTTCAGGTGATCGATGATTTCCGGCACAACCTTTGCGCCACCGAGAGCGGAGTAGGTTTTGACTGCGGCCATGCGGACCAAATGATTTTCGTTTTTCATCGCTCCTTTGGCGATGGAAAGCCCTGCCATGGCATCGCCTTTCGCGAAGACCTCGAGAATACCAACTAGCATTTCCGGGGAAGTGGCTTTCGCAAAGTGTGAAGCGAGCAGGTCAGCACCACCGGCAGCTACAAGTTCTGCGGCGATCTTCTGGCTGTACTCACGCAAGCGCCAGTATTCGGCACCCATATAAGGCAGCAGGTCTTCCAAGGCTTCTGCTTCCAGCATTTCAGCCAGGAATCCGATCGCGGCGATCTTGCGGAAATAGTCTCTCTTGGTTGGGGCCTCGAGAGCCGAGCGGCAAAGCTTGATCTTCGCTCCCGTGCCTTCCGCTGCGTCGAGCTCGGCAAGAAAGTTTTTCCGGACATCGTCAGCGATGCTCGGCATGATCGCGGGCTTTGTCTGCGCTTTGATGATCGTATACATCGCCTCGAGAGGGACATCGACCTTCTTATATTTTACGAGCTTCTGGAGCTGGATAATCGGATTATCGGTGAGGATAATTTCCATTTCATCAATGAACTCCACGAACGCATCCGGCTGTTTCTCGATCGTATTGGGATCCATCAACGAGCGCTTGTAGCCAACAAACGAGCGGATATCGCGACGGATCGCGGCCATCTTGCGCAGGCGATACGCAGTTGCATGCACGCCCTCACCGTATCCGAATTTTCCGAGTAGTTCTTGGGCGGGCCTCGCTCGGTCCGCAAACATCTGATCACCGATTTGTTCTTCTTCCGCGATATAGGTAAGAGGGCCGGCAAGACGTATGATCGTGTCCTTGGTCCAGACATTCTGGCGTGAGGGGACGAAGTTGCCTCTCGCGGGATCGAGCAGGAGTAGGCCTTCCAAAGCCTGCCACACCGTTTCCTCGTCGAAACCTGAATCGAAGGGGTTGTTGGCTAGAGGGTTGTCCTTGTCGAAAAGGGCGGACTGGAGCGTGTTGCGCACGCTGTTAGGAGAGATGGCCTTGGGCTCGTCAATTGCTGCCTTGAGCATCGCAAGCTGGGTCTCTTCGCTTTCGGTGTTTTTTGAAATCACTTTGACTGCGGTGATACGCACAAAATCCTCAGAATCCTGGATGAGCGGGGTGAGCTTTGAAAGGTTTGCGAGCACTACATCCGAGCCGCAAGCGCCGAGCGCATGCAGAGCGCCGTCACGATAACGCGCATCGTCGCTTGCCAGCAGCGCGACCAAGCGCGGCACGATGTCCTCTTCCCCGGCTAAGAAACGCTCCCCAAGTTTCTTCGCGATTACGGTGCGGGCTTTAGGGTAGAAAATATTGAGAAGCTCAAAGACTTCGTCGGTGGAGCGCTCTGGCCATGGCTTGCCAACAAGCTGATCGAGCCATGGATCGTTGAACTGTCCTTGGGCGCTAGCGAGGAGCTGCTTCATCTCGTGCTTGGTCGGATAGAGCTCTTCGTCCGCGTCTTTTCCAGTGATGAGTGTCTGCTTGAAAATGACCGACTGGTGGAGCACCTCGGTGGATGTGGGATCACGCAATGTTGTATATTTTCCGCTAGGCGAGTGATAGACGAAGCTGCCATCAAACATACGGCAAAGGGTGCGGCGCCAGCGGAGATTGCGCTCGTTGTAGGCGCGCACTTCCGGGCCGCATAGGGTAGCCGCCCATGATGACCAGTTCCCATGATAGTCGGCGGCATGTCCGCCCCGCCGGGTGAAGGCACAGTGGCTAGACATCATGGCGAAATATTTAGCTCCGTATTTGTCACCGAGGAGTTTCAGGGAGAAGGCGACTCCAGAGTTTTTTCCGTTGCTGTCATCGGAGCCATAGGCGGGATGGTCGCCGTAAGGGATGCAGCCTTGGTCGATATAAGAGCTGAAGAAATTCTGGGCGCGGCCGACAGCAAGGTCGATTTCAGGGTGATCGATGCCGAGCTTCTGGGCCAAGGTGACGAGGAAGAAGCAGCGGTTGCCTGCGGCGTTGAGTGCGCCGTACCCGGGATTCATCTTGTGAAGCTCACCGCCGTTGAACGAAGGATAGGCAAAGGTGTGGCCCCATGAGCCAAGTGCGCTCTGGCCCATGGCCGTATCGATGGCATACTTGCGCAGCGCGGGAAGGACGTAATCGTCGCCAGTTGCTTCGTAATAAAGCGCGCAATTGAGTCCATTGAATCCATGGTGCCAACTTTGATAACCTTTGTAGCCCTTGTAACCCGGCTCAAACATCGTGCCGGGTGGCGTGGTGGGCGGACCCCACAGAGATTTCGGTCTGCGCACCCACTCGCGGACGATTTCCCGGTGTTCCGGCTTTCCGGATGAAACCAGTGCAATCGCTTCGATGATGCCCCCACCTCCGCTGCGGGGAATTTTCGGATCGACGACAAATCTCTTCTCCAGAACCTTCCACGCTTCCTCGAGGATTTGAGCAGTCTTTGGGCAGTCGTAAGGCGCGGTATCGCTGTAGGCAGGAAAAACCCTGAGCTTGAGTTCGACATCAAGGGTCGTTGGATCGAGTGGAAAATCGTCTAAGCCCATTTTGCTGACTTCCTTCGCGCGCTCTTCCTCAGGTTTCCACTCGTAAAGAGAGTTGTCATCGCGGGCTTTGTCGAAAATTTCGTCGACGTCGATATTGGTGACATCCTTCTTGCCGAAGCGGGCGGCGTAATTTTTGTCGCGCCAGATCTGGAAGGTAATGAGGCCTCCGTTTTTCTCCAACTCGGCTTCGATGATCGCGTTGCCGACTTCGATACCCAGGTGGCCACCAGCGACGAATTTCTTGCCATTCACCCCGGTGATCACATCACCCCACTGGATTTTTCCATCCGCAGGCGAGCCTTTGAGGATTGCTTTCACTTGGAACTGGTCTCCTTTGAAATCGCCAATCCACATGCCGTTGATCCCGGTCGGACCGAGCGTCCATGGTTGATTTTTCGTTGACGGGGGTGCTTCACCCTTGGTCAGGTCTGGCAAATCGGCGGGACGTGTTTCTTCTTGGGTGAAGTCCCCATTTTTCTGCAGAGCCTCCATTTGTTCGGGAGTCATTGTCCGTTCCTCGGCGGATACCAATGAGATGAAAGTTGCCAGAGGGATTATAATTGAAAGGATGGGATGAGGTTTCATAGCTAAATTTTTTGGATGAAGGAGCCGATTTGGTGTCCGTTTGTAAAGCGGATGGTTTGTCAGTTTGCGCTGGAACGGGCGCAGACGAAAAGTGAGAACCCGGTTGAAGGGGCGAGCATTTCAAAGGTTTTTATGACCGTTTCCGGCACGGGCTCCTTGAGATCCCAAACGATATGGACCGTTTGACGAACCCGGGCACGCGCGGATTTCCGTTTCTTCAGGCGCTCTGCAAAATCCTCCATCAGCTCCTTCGCGCGTTCCGGTGAATCCAGGACAAATGAGGCGCGGCCGAACCAGAGCGTTTCGAACACGAATTCGTGTTTGAAGTCTTCGCCACCATTTCCGATCCGCAGTAAGTCGATCATCTTGCATTTTCTCCCAAGCTTGGGCATGGACTCGGGGAGTTGGGAGGCTTTTGAAGGGTCGCCGGTAATGTAGAGGAACGGGTCGCCGCGGCGGGTGAACCATGCGAGTTCCTTAGGCACGCCGCGACGCGCGGCTTCGGGGCGTTGTTCGATGACGGGTGGGGGCGTGAAGGAATTGACCCATGCGCTCGGCAGCGGCAGTGGGGAGTAGGCTTCGCGGTAGACATTCGCACGGCGGAGGTAATCGATCACAACGAAGATCAGGCCCAACAGGATCATAATCCGGATCGCTTTGAGGTTGAGCGAGTCGAGCCGGTTGGCCATGTCCATGTCCTTTGAGCTCATTACGATTGGCTCTTCTTCTTCTGCTCTGTCCAAGGCTTCGGAAACGACTCCCTCGGGTGCCTCGTCGGCACCGATGAGGTCTTCGAGGTCGGCATCGCCACCACCGGACGAGCGGCTTTTCTTGTTCTTCTGCCAAGCAGGTGCGTTGTCCTCCTCGATTTTATCCATGTATTTGAGATCGGATTCGTCCATGCCGGCACGATCGATGAAATCATCCGCGCCGTCCTCTGCGAAACGGATGTCGGCGACGTCCTCGCCGCGGCTATCCGCGGCCACTTGGAGTTTGGCTGCTTTCTCTGCCTCAATTGCGGCGATCTGCTCGGTGCGGTCAGGTTGGATCCTCTCGACGTGGGAGCTGGAATTGATACTGGCCAAAACGAGCGCCACAACTCCGAAGAGAACCGCGACATGGGCGAACCAGCGGCGGGGTTTCATGCGGCTGTGCAAAAACCACAGCACAGGCATCGCGATCCAAAGGATCACGCTCACGTAGCCAAGAGTATTAAAGTAGTTCCAGTTCATCCTATTTCACCTTGCTCTCTCATTTGCGTTTCTTCTGAACCGCATCGTTCCACTGGTTGAAGGCGTAGTAAACGAGGTTGATACCGAGGTTCATCGCGGCATCGCGCATTTCCGGGGTCACGTCGGTGTAGCCTTGTGATTTCCAGGCATCGTTCATGTCACCCGGATGATAGAAGACGCACCAGCGGCCTTCGTGTTTCACGCCCAACGCCCGCCTGCCGCCGTGGCCCCAAAAAGCGGGAGCACCATCGGGGAATCCGTAGGGAAGTTGATAGAGCATATCGTCATCGGCAATGTCGAGCAGAGGCTTGTCGGGAAATACCTGGCGCATGATATGAGTGAACGACTGGTGAAATTTCGCGCTACCGGCGTCGCCGATGAGCATGCCGCCTTTGAGGCAGTATTCGCGGAGGATCTTCGCGTCTGCAGAGCTGATACTCATGCCACCGTTTCCGGTCAGGTAAACGAAAGGAGGGAAGCCATCGTCGGGGTATTTCGCGAGCATCGCGATTGAGTGGCTCTCGCCTTTATTCGCGATTTTCTTGAAACCGGTGGCTTGGGCGAAGGCGCGGAGGAAATTGATATCGGCATTGGTTTGGTTCATGCCGTCGTCCCAACCGGCACCATTGTGTTCGAGACGGATGAAGCGGATCTTGTAATCCTCCATGCCCTCGGGCCAGCCGCCATCGGTGCCGCCGCCTTTGCCCATCTTGCCAGCTTTCGCGTTGGCGGATGCTTCGTAAGTGACTTGGGTCTGTTTTTCCATCTCCTGATCGACCTCAGTGTTATCAAGATCGGGTTGCTCGAAGATAATCGCGGAGTTCGGACGGAGAGTGAGGGTCTTCTTCTTTTTCTTCTTCGGTTGGACCATTTTTACCATGGCCACCACTGGATTTCCGCTGCCCTGTGGCACCTTGTATGCCTCCACACAGCCACCAATACTGAGCAGGTAGGGAATGATGACGATGACGAAAAGGTGAAGGAAAACACTCGCGTAAAGGCTGCGGCGGTGGCGTGGATCACGACCATGGGTGCGGATATCTTCGAGCACATGGTCGCCTTTCATCGGCGTTCCTGTCTCTCCGGAGAAGGCTGCATAGACCGAACGACTGCGCAGCATAACTTGCAACCATGCGGCGTATGCGGCTACCGCGAGGGCCGGCCATGCGACGTTCCACCAGAAAATCAGGGTCGTCACCTTGTCCATGGCATTACCGCCGACTTCGGTCCCGCTATCCATAATCGCGAAGGAACCCTGCCATGAGAGAATCACGTATGCCGCGACCACCGGATACACGGCGATCAATGAAACGCGGAGCAAGTGGTAGGCCGCACGAATCCGCACGAGGCTGAGCAATCCGCTGACCGCACACAGCGCTCCGACGACTCCGAATGCTTGGAGACAGATTTTGAGAAACGAGGTGAGATGATTCCCGGAACCGTTGTTGGAAAACAGGATTGCGACCTTGGTATTTTGGGAAAGAAACGCATCGAGTGCATCAGGGCCCCAATACCAGGCTGCGAGCGCAAGGGACGCCAGCATGATCACAGCCACGCTGACAACACGCGCCTTAAATGGGGACGGATTCGTTGGAATCTCGTCCACCCTTGAGGCGGGGATTGTGGCTTGGTTGTTGCGGGTCATGCGTCGGATGTCTTTGGGGAATCTTTGGCTGGCAACCTACTTGAAAAGGTCCTCTTCTTCGACAGGAGGGAGTTCAGGACCTTCCTCGACCTTCTTTATTTCCCTCTCGATAGCGGATTCCGGTTGCGTGGAATCATCCGGAGCGGCGTCATCGGTCGTTGCCTCAGGAGATGTGTCTTCAGGTGCCGCTGCCGGGGCTTTCGGCGCGCCATCGACGAAACGGCTGCTGAGTTCCTGGGGTTTGAGGCCGTATCGCTCGGCGATTTCACGAATGGATGCCGTGGCTTCCTTGGCTGCGATTTCGAGGCGCTCTGCCTCGGTTTTTTCGGTGGTGTCCTCTCCGGTAACTGCTTTCCAGAGATATGGGGCGCTGGTTCCGATCAACAGGACCGCATGCACCACGATCGTGAAGATGATGATGGCCTTCAGGCTCCGGCCTTCGAAGGCTTTCATTAGCTGATCAGGTGTTGTTTCTTGTTTTGGATTACTCATATCGGTTGGTGATTTTTTCTTGGACCACGAAAGGCACTAAATACACGAAAGGAAGAGGGAGGATTTGGTTTCATGAATTTTAGAAGGATCTGTTTTCGTGTGTTTTGTGTGTTTCGTGGTCAATTTGCAGAGCAGAATTTGGGTAGGGTTTTTGATTTCAATATTGGCTGGTTTTAGATTTTTTTAATAACCACGAAAGGCACTAAATACACGAAAGGAAGAGGGAAATTTGGTTTCATGAATTTTATAGGGATCTGTTTTTTGTGTGTTTTGTGGTTTTTTATTTATAGGATTATCCTCTCAATCTCGACTTTGGGGTAGTGTCCGAAGTTCACGAGCAGACCGAGCCGCATTCCGCTCGCTTTGAGATAGTTGAATACTTGCGCCCGATGTTCTGGAGCGATGGCTTTGACCGCTTTCAATTCAACGATGATTTTGCCGTAACAGGTGAAGTCAGGCTTGTAGGTCTGATCGAGCTTAATGGTTTTGTAGAAGATTTGAAGTTCAGGTTGAGCCACGAACGGAATATCTCGTGTCCGTAATTCTCTTTCCATGCATTCCTGAAACACGGGTTCGACAAAACCACAACCCATCTCCCGATATACTTCGAAAATCGCTCCTTGGACGGCATAGCATTCCTCTTTGTAGAGGATTTCTTTGGCAGGGTTGTTAATTTCCATATTGGTTGGTTTTAGATTTTTTTAATAACCACGAAAGGCACTAAATACACGAAAGGAAGAGGGAAATTTGGTTTCGTGAATTTTGTAGGGATCTGCTTTTCGTGTGTTTTGTGTGTTTCGTGGTCAATTTGCAGAGCAGAATTTGGGTAGGGTTTTTGATTTTAATATTGGCTGGTTTTTGATTTTTTTAATAACCACGAAAGGCACTAAATACACGAAAGGAAGAGGGAGGATTTGGTTTCATGAATTTTAGAAGGATCTGTTTTCGTGTGTTTTGTGTGCTTCGTGGTCAATTTGTGGAGCAGAATTTGGGTAGGTTTTTTGATTTCAATATTGGCTGGTGTTAGTTTTTTTAATAACCACGAAAGGCACTAAATACGCGAAAGGAAGAGGGAGGATTTGGTTTCATGAACTTTTAAAGGTTTTGCTTTACGTGTTTTTTTGTGTTTCGTGGTTCTAAATTTCATTCGGCATTTTCGCCCACTGCTTCGATGATTCCACCGCCCGATGCGATGGCTTTGAGAACTGGCTCGAAGACCTCTTTGGGAGAGGCGTTGTCGCACTTGAACTGCACGTGCCGCTGTTCGTCGGAGACGGTATTGGTCAGCAGGGCGCGGACACCCCATTCGACGTCCTTGGCGCTATCGACCAAGGTTCCATCGAAATAGATATCGCCGACTTTGTCGACTGCGACCCGCGCGACGACTTGGGCTTTGGTTTTCTCGACGTATTCGGAGAACGGTAGGGTCACCTCAAGGTCGGACTTGTCTTTGGAGACTTCGCTGCAGACGAGGAAGAAGATGATCAGAAGGAACGCGATATCGCCCATGCTCGCGATCGGCACGGGGATGGCTTTCCTTTTCTTTTTGCGTGAGCGTTTCATACCTATTCGTCCTCCTCCACGATTGCGACCACTCCTTCATTCGCGCTGATCACGGCAAGTGCCTGAAAATAATTTTCGTAAGGAGTTCCTTTGGAGGACTCGAGCATGATGACACGCTCGGCCGGTTCTTTATCCCCAAGTTCGAGTGCCGCAAGCCGTTCCTTGAGTTCATCCATGGTCATCTTCTTGTCATTGAAAATGATTTCCTCGCCTTGGAGGTTCACGACCGGGGTCTTGCTCGACTCCGTCGGCGCGCTCTTTTCTCCTGAAGGAAGGTCCGCAGTAATCGTCTTCACCTTCACCAATGTCGTCGCCACGAGGAAATAGATGATCAGCAAGAACGCGATATCGGAGAAAGATCCGGTGGGGATCTCGCCGCTGCGATGCTTCTTTTCCTTGCTGTAACGCTTCCTCATAATTCAGGGGTCGGGGGTCAGGTGTTAGGGGTCAGGAAGAATTTTGCCGGGCTTTTGAGCATGGATCCTAACATTTTTCCTATTTCGTGGTTCAGGGAAGTCAGTTCTTTGTGCTTTTCGTCGGTGATGTGTCCGCAATCTCGGGCGAAGTCTAAGGAGGTGTCGGTCTCGGAGTTTTCTCCATCGCAGTCGGTCAGTTTGCTTACAAAATGCGCTGGATAGCGACGTTTGGCCCAAGCTTCCCGAAGATTCATCGGAACCGAACGGGATGATCTCCGAGCTTGGCTGGTCAAAGCGAAGCGCTCCTCAACAGGGAAACCCTTGCTGAGTTCATAGAACTCCATCGCAAGCCGGTAAGACTTCCGATAGACCTCTAATTCTTTAACGCTCTGAACGGCCATTTTCTGTTTCCTGACTCCTGACTCCTGACTCCTGATTTAGTGATGTGTGAGGATGAACTCGGAGATCTCGCTGTTGGCTTCTTCGATTTCCAGTTCGATCTCGTCGCTCCAACGGTTGAAGACGCTTTGTGGGATGACCGCGAAGAGGGCGATGATGAGGCCTGCGGCGGTGGTGATCATGGCTTCGGAAATACCATCCGCGACCATGCTGCTGCCACCGGCACTACCGGCGTCCGCCATACCTGCGAAAGAGGCAATCATACCGGTGACGGTTCCGGTCATTCCAAGCAAGGGGGCGGCGACGCCGATTGTCGTAAGCACATCGAGGCGGCGGTTGACGACGCTCATGGCTTGGGCGCTGTAGTCTTCCATGACCTGGCCAACGACCATGCGCATGGTTTCTGAGCTTTCCTTTTTGCCGTTGAGTTGCTGGTAAGACCGCAGGCCGGCGAGAATCACGGAGGCAATCGGTCCTTTGGCATCCTCACATTCGGAGATCGCGCTGGAGATGTCCTTGTCACGGAGACGGGCGAGAACTTTTGAGCGCAGCGACCGGGTGTCGATTTTGCGATTGTTACTGAACGCCTGCCAACGGTCAAAGACGACGGCGAGGCTGATCATGCTGCAGACGATCAGGGCGACCATTAGCGGTCCGCCTTTTAGTATATATTCTAACATGGGTAGGTTGCGGTATTAGTTTTGGAGAACGGATTGTGGGTTGAGGATTTTCAAAAGTTGTATCGCTTCGCGGGGAGTTATTTTGAAACGGTTGAAGCGGAGGTTTCCACCGGGTTCGATGATTAGTTCGCCAGTGGCAGGGCTGTAATGGCTGCCCTGGCATTCGGCAATGGCGATTTTCTCGGAATGGCGACGGCGGGCGACGGCTAGCATGATGAGTTCGTCCCCGACTACGCAGAGCCAGAGCGGTGTCTTTCGCCACCAGCGACCTGCGTCGATTTTTGCGCTGCTTCGGATAGCCAAAGTCGGCTTATTCACGCCGACTTCCTCGCGGAGGAGTTGTTGTTCTAGTTGGTTCACGTTATTTGCGGCTTTCTTTCAAGGCATCGATCATGCGCTCGCGGTCCAGGGCTTCCATTTCGGCGATTCTCGCAAAAACGGGATCAGCGAGGCGTCCGCGAGCGTATTTCGCCCACTGGCTATCGGGGAAATCGAAGGTGACGCGGCGGTAGATCTGATAGGCGTTATTGATGCCCTTTCCACGTTGCTTGTAGTTCTCTTCGGATGCGATCCCAGCGACACGTTCGTTGCTCATTCCGCTCCAGTAGAGAGCTTGCGAACGGATCTCGCGGTCGTCGTATTCCTCGTTCGCGACGACCACATCAAAGAGAGAGATAGCTTCCTCATACTGATGCGCACGCATGTAGTTTTGCGCGGCGCGCAGGCCAGCGAGTCCGGCGAGCGGATCGTCGGGGAAACGCTCGTGAAGTTTCGAGAAGACCATCGCCGCGTTGAGGAACTCCGGATAGCTCATCTCGTCGAACTTGAGCATCTCCGCGGTTGACTCCAGATTTTCTTTTTCGCGAAACGGATCCGCCTGCTTTTTGAAAACCATGCCCTTGGCTTGGAAATATCCTCCCAAGCGTGCCATCACGGTCGGGATCAATTCATCGTTCGGATATTTGTAGGCGAGTTTTACATACTCTTCGACCGAGTTCTCGGTCTCGCCCATTTTCTCGTAGACGAGAGCTGTCTTGAACTGCGCCTTGGAAGCGAATTCGGTATCCGGATAGTCGCTGGGGATTTTAGAGAACCGGGCCAGTGCGTCCTGATACATCGGCAGCTTGGCTTCCTCGTTTTTCGCGAGGTCAGCGTATTCCTGCGCGAGGTTTCCGAGAAGGTATTCTGCGTGAGCCTTGAGTTCGGGATCCTGGTGGTTGGCGAGAGCCTCGGCCAGGAGTTTGCGGGCATGACCGATTTCCCGGCGGGCCAGACTTTCCTGGTCCATCTCGCGATGTTTCTTGGCTAGTTCAAAGAAGCACTCGGCGAGGGTAAAACCAGTTCGGACTGCCATTTCATCGCCGGTGTAGCGTTTTGTGAAAGGCTCGATGATCCCATCGGCACCCTTGTTTACCGAAACCTCGAAAGACTGCTTTTCATAGCTCACGGTGATGTCGTCGCCGTAGCGGACTGGGAATCCGTTGAGCTCGACCGGGGGAAGTTCCGCAGGTGGGTTGCCGTCCTGGTAAGCGATCGTGAACACACCCTTGAAGATGCCAGAGTGCGACTCGGTTTCGCGAATTTGGTATTTGGTTTCGACTCCGCTGGTTCCTTTCAGAGTGACTTCCGTATTGTCGCGTTCCGGGCTTTGGTCGAGACCTGGGGCTATCAGTCTGAGATAAACTTTCTCACCGACGAAGGCGGCATTGAGGGACTCGGAGTAGCCATTTTCCATCACATCGAGGAAGGCGTGGCTGCCGACAGTGTAGCTGGCGGTCTTCCAGTGAACCTTGTCCTCCTCGTCCTGCCATGGGAAACCGATGTGGACGATGTCGCCTGCTTTCACAGCCAAGCCATCCGGAAGAGCGGAGGAGGGAAGTTCCTCCGCGGCCGATGTCGCGAAACTGCGATCCGGGGTATCGCCGAGAATGAGTGGGACAGCGAAGGAGAAGCGCCCTTCCTCGAGCGGCGGCTCGTTGGTTGGCGCGTTTGCGGAACGCTCGAGCGTGTAGCCTGCGGGCGGCTCGATTCCCGCACCACCCAGCATGCCGGTGAGTTTCAAGGTGCCGGGGACGCGGACGTCGAATGTGGAATCGCCGTCCAACTTGGCTGCTTTTCTTGCGGCATCAGTTTGGACGTATGCGCGGATCTCGCTGCTGTTGGCCAATGCGAGGTGAGGGGCGACCACATCGAAACGGAGTGGAGCGCCGATCACGGCATCAATCATTTCACCGGAAAAGATGTCCTCGACCAAGTGAGTGTAGCTCAGGCTGCGGCGCGGCGTGACGATTTCCGGGTTGGATCCGGGGGTCTTGGTGGTTGGTTTTTGGTCATCCGCTTTTTCCACAGGAGCGGTTTTTTCTTCGCTGCCGACCGCGTAAGCTGCGAGTGCAGGAGTCGAGTAAACGGCATGGCCGATGGTGACGGTGCGGTTGGTGGGTATGCCCGGATCGAGATTTTCCACATCGCGGTAGATGGCGGTGAGGGTTCCGCCCGGAGTGATCTTGATCTCGGAGCTGCGCGAAGGCTCGCCTTCGACAGGGAACACACGGCCCATAAAGCGACCGCTGTGTTCGGCGGTCTCGACGGCGGTCAGGGTGGCTGTCGCTCCGCTGCTGGACGTCACGCTGATTTCGATCGTGTCGCGCTTGGGACTGCTGTCGAGGTCGGCATCGTCGATGATGATTCCCACCGCGTCGTCGAGGCGGAAGCGGCGGATTGGTTCGGCGACAAGGACGCGTTCGCCTTCTTTGTTTTCCTCGTAGTTGAGGAATGAGGCCGTGATGACCGCATCATTGAAGGCCACGGTGAGGCGCTTTTCGTGTTTGGTTCGTTTCGGTGTCGCGGAAACCGGATCCTCGTAGCGGGCGGTGATCTCATCCCCGGGGAGGACTTCGAGCTCGGTGTTTTCGCGGAGCTGCTTGTAGTCCTGGGCGACGGGAAGCAGTGCGGTACCCTCGCGGTCGCTGAGGGTGATTTTCTTCACCGTTGGCGCGACGCCTTCGAAGCCGAGAATCACTATGCGGACGAGACGAGCCTGGGTTTTATCACCGAAGGCAACTTCAAGACCGCCGTTAGCAGCAGAGGTGATGACTGCGGGTTGAGGGATCAGCGAGCGGATGCCCTCGGGGAAAGTTGTCGGGTCGAACATTTCATCCGGGCAGGGAACGAGTTCGTCTTTACCAACTTCATCGCAGAGAAGTACTGGCTTACTTTTCAGTAGGTTGTCGCGGCCGTCATTACGCCAGATTTCGATTTCATGAAGCCCAGGAGCGAGTTCGCGAGTGATGGTGAGTGGGTCATCAGATTCCTCGTCAGCAGGCTGGCCATTGAGCAGGAAGATCGTTGGTATGTTTCCTTCGCCATCGGCTGTAGGATATCCGGTGAGTTTGAAAGTCCGCACAGCGGCGGCGGGCTGGTAGAAAAGCGCGCGGTAGCGGATCAGTCCCGAGTAGCCTGGGTGGCCAGTGCTCACGACTGGAAGCTCTTCGACCGAGAGGCCTTTCACGGTGGCAGCGAGGAAATCCGTGGATTGACGGGAGGAGGTGAGTTCCATTTTCTCCAGCCAGTCCTCGGGGAGTTCGCGGCCTTCTGGATTTGAGATCGCGATGGCTCTACTGTTGGTCGTGTAGGTCGGGAAGGAAGTGATCCGTGGCCGGCCGTCCCATGGAGCGACGTGCTCAGGATAGCGTGAGCGGGTGGTCCAGTTGTTGGCGTTCATCGATGTCTGGAGGACAAAATGGGTGAGCCCGGATTCTCCGGTGTCTATGGTCATCTTATCGATGGCTGCATTGTCATTGAGGTCGATTCCAAAGATTCGCGCTTCGGATTTTTCACCGACCGGTCCCTGCCAGCCCGGATAGTCTTTCGAGCTGATCGCCATGTTTGGATCGCGGCCTGGTGCGCTTTCTGATGCGAAGGCTAGTGCTTGCGCGCCGGTGGTTGGAACCACTGCTTCGAACTCGCCGCTGAACGGACTGGTTTCCTTGAGAATCAGTTGGCGGATTTCATCGCCGCTGGAAGTTTGGAGACTGACGGTGATTTCATCGATTTCAGGAGTCAGGCTGCGATCGGGATCGTTGACGCGGATGTAAACAGGATTGCCTGGGCGAACCGCGCGCGTGCCGAGTGCGGCTTGGGCGGTGGAGAGACCCAGTTCTTCGATATCGAGTTTGCGCTCACCTTCACGTGGAGGAAACGCTCCGGCGGAAAACGAAAGATACGCATCCGAGGCCACGCTGATCGCAATTTCGGGATCGGCGGGAAGGTCGTCCATTTTCTCACGGAAGCGTTGCGAGTAGCCGAAGCGGATTTCGTCTTCACCTAGAATTTGGAGGATCTTGTCGCCAGGAGTCGGTGGGCCTAGCGCGGTAGGAATCTCGGCGCGGAATTTTTCTTTACTGTCGCCGAGTTGGTAGAGGAGCACGCGCTCCTTGTCGCCAGACTTCGCCCAGATCTCGACTTCGATATCGGCACCGACGCCGGAGACGCTGAGCGTGGGGTCGCGGAGGTTGATTTTAACGGTCTCTCCGGGGACGAGTACCGTGTCGTCTTGGGAAGGTCCGAGTTCGATCTCACTGGCCTCGACCAGCTTGCGCATCTCGTAATGAATCTTACCGCGAAGGATCAAGGCGTCGGGATGTTTCGGCTCCTCGCGTAGAACCCCTTCGATTTCCGCAAGAGCTTCTGCAAAATTTTCCTGATCCATGAAAACTTCCGCGCGAGCGTAGCGGACGCGCTTGCGGAAATCGGGATTCTTGAGGCGCATGAGCTTGTCGAGTTCGGTCATCGCAGCGCCGAAATCTTTAGAAATCCGGTCGACCTTGACCGAGCCGAGCGCGGAGATGAGTTGCATTTCAGTGCCCTCGTATTCGGCAGCTTCGGCGACTTTGCGATACCATGCGCGGGAAGTTGGAAGCGCACCTTTGAGGAAAGCGAGATCCGCGTAGGCGATTTTCAGGCGGGCTTCCTGTTCGAGGCTGAACGTGCCTGCGGCTTGGCGGGACCAGATGGTGAGTTCCTTGACGAGGTCTTCGGCTTCATCGGTGCGGCCGGTCTCGGTGTTTCGTTGGAGCAGCCAGAAGCCGTATTCGACAGAGAGGTTACGAAGGACAGGGGCGAGCTGTTCGGCATTATCGGCGTAGAGATTCCATGCGGAATCGAGGTTACCGAGGATGAACTCCGAGTTTGATTTGTAGATCGGGAAAGCTGGGTCTGTTGGGTCGACCGGGATTTCAACCGCTCCGACCTCGGCGGCCGCTTTGCCCGTGGTTCTACCTAGGCTAGCGAGGATTTCGGTGGGTTTCGTTTGGTCGCTGGCGGCCATGGCACGTCCCGCCTGGCTGCGGATTCCGCCGCGTGCGATCATCATCGCAATCGATGAAGCTCCGGATTCCTGGGCTTGTTCCGCGAAGCTGGCGAGGGCGTCGGCTCCACCGTATTGGCGGTTGTCATCCGGAGAAGCGGCTGCTTGCCATAGGCCGGCGGAGTATGGCTCGAGTATTCCGGGTTGTTCCTTTTCAGTGGCTTCTTTGGTCAGCCGTTGGATAAGTTGTTCATAGCCTTGGCTAGGAGGATAGTCTCCGTTCGGTGAAAGTTCGTTGAAGAGCGAAACGACGGAATTGCGGATCTGGTCGGACCACTCGGGAAGAGCGGCAACGGGTTTCAGGCCGAGGATTGTCACCGGTGAGGGAGCTCTGGTGGCGCGTTCGACCGCAGCATTGAATGCTGCTTCGACTGCGGCGGGGGTTGGGTTCTCAGGGAGATCGACCAACTCGCGGCTGACATTCCCCGGGTTGGTCGCTGCCATTTCCGGGGGCATGGCCAGAGAGCCGAAATGGTTGCTGTCCGCCGCCGAATGACGATAGGCGAAAGGAAGCTTGGCGTAAGCCGGCGAGTTGAGAAGCTGCTGCATGAAAGCCTGCGCCTCCGGGGTATTCGGATCCACACCGTGCAGCCACATTCCGAAGATCGGTTCGGAAATGCTTCCGGACCCCATCTGGGCTTTGAGCAAATTCTCAAAGTGCGCGATGAGCTCGGCGCCCTTCTCTCTGGTTTCCTTCTGATGGTAACGGTAATGGTTGGGATGCTGCTCGGCCTGCCATGCGAGTTTCCCGGCTTTTCCGAAAGTGACGTTAACCACGGCACGAAGTAGCAGCAATTCTCTGTCGCCGCTGAGGTCTGAAGTCATCGATTTCAGCATCGTGACGCTGTCTACGTCGGAGGACGTGGTGAAAAGATCATTCCAAAGCGGAAGAGCGACGGGGATGGAGGGATTTCCCAGTAGATCCTTGTAGAGCAAGTTGAAGGCGGCCAGACGGTCGGCTGACTTGGCATCCTTGCCCATCTGCTTCTTCAAGGTTTCGGATCGCGGATCCGTTTTCACATACTGCTTCAGGATCTCTTGATAATCACCGTCGCGCTCCGCTCCAGAGTTCCAAGCGGCATCCACCGCGTTTTTCGCATCAGGAAAACGCCACAACTCCGTTTTCATGATAGCTGCGATGAGCGTGCTGAACTTGTGCTCCCCCGTGGCAGCGAACGCCCGCACTAATGCGGCATGCGGATGCGGATTGCGTGCGAGATTCGGAGCCATGGCTTTCGCCTCTTCGATGGTCAGTGATTTATCGAAAAGCGGGACGTCGGGTGCGGTGAGGGAATTGAAGATTTCGGGCTTTTCGGAAACGAGGGAGCGGAGTTCCTGCGGGGAGAAAAGGTATTGGGCCATTTTGCGTCCTTTGGCACCGGCGACTTCGAGGCCGACGACGACACGAGCTTGGTCGGCGGGAAGTTTGCGAATGGCTTGCAGCAAAGCCACGGCTTTTTCATCGCGACGCGGGGCGACGAATTGGGAAAAGACGCCTGAGTCACCCGTGTTGAAATGCATCCAGCCCTTGGCGACGGCGATCGATCCTTCGTAAGGCGCGGCAGCGAGGAGAGTTTCAGCCGCCTTCAGAGGCTCATTCAGCATTGATCCGGGAACTTCTCTTTTAGCTCCGACGAATTCCGCCATGGTCGCGGCGAAAGGAACGATTTCCATCACCCAGTTGATTCTCGCTTTCACCGATGGCGAGGTCTGCCTGGCTTCGGCAAGGTTCTTGAGTTCCACGAAAAGTTCTTCGCCGCTGCGATCAAAGGTTTCCAACTCATTGAGCAACACGTCGAGGCTGGTCGCGTAGGGGTCGAGAGCATCGTTGCTGTTGTGTATGGCGGTGAGGTAGCGGGATAAGGCGATGAGATCCTTGCGCTCCGCGGCTTTGTTTAGGAACCACGAATCAAACTTCCGGGCATCTCCGAACCCACGCAAGCGGGCGCCTGCTTCACGCATGAAAAGGTAAGCGGCCTCGGAATCGCCCAGGTGGTTGATGAGAAGGCGGTAACTGGCGGGGACGGCTTGGGTGGCGATCCCTGCGTTGAGTTGGTCGGCTTTCAGTAGTTTACGGTAGAAGCTTGCGGCGGCTGTCCAGTCACCGGCGAACTCGGCAGATTGGGCGGCGCGATGAAGGAATTCCTGGGACTCGGAGGGATTCGCGGTGAGCCATGGTTTGACTGATGCGAAAGCGAGTGCTGAGCGGTTTTCCTTCAGGCCGTTTTCGAGAATTTCGGAAACCGCATTCTCGGTCTGGGTTGGAGCTTCCTTGAAAGTGGCGATGCGGTCGTCGAGGGGTGAGGCGAAGGCAGAATGACCAAATACCCAAATAGCCAAATACCCAAGGAGTGAAGGAAGGACGGTGGAAGGGGTGGGCTTCATATTGGAAATGTTGCTGAGAGGCGATTTTTGGGTGAAGATTTTTTTAACCACGAAAGAGACTAAATACACGAAAGGAAGAGGAGGCTTGATGGTTTTATGAAGAAACCCAGAAAGAAAAAAGAACTGCAGATGAACTTAGATAATGAAGGATTTACAAGATTTTAAGTATTCATCAATTGGGTGAATGCCATACGTTTCACGACTCTCTTTAAATCCGTGCGTTGCGTGGTTTCCATCTTCCTGTTTAGAATAAAATTTTTCGTGTGTTTGGTGTATTTCGTGGTTGTCGATTGTTGGCTTTGGATTGTTTTTCCGATGATCATTGCTCTCCCTCCAGTCTCAGCAGTTCCAAATTAGTTTCCAGTATCAGCAGGGATTCCTGTGAGAGCTGCGCGCGGGCGTAAGCTGCCCATTTGCTTTCCGGGAAATCGTAAGTCAGTAGCTTGAATGCCGAGTATGCGGCCATCTGCTGGCGCAGATCTTGGTAGCACATGCCCATCCAATAGATCGCTTGGGCGCGGATATCAGGACCGTCGTAACTCTCTTCGTTGATGACACGCTGGAATGCATCGATAGCTTCCTGTTTTTTGTCGGCGCGCATGAAGGACTGACCGGCGCGAAGCCCTGCCTGACCGGCAAGCGAGTCGCTCGGGAAACGTTCTTGCAAGCGTCCGAAGATCTGGGCGGTTTTGATGTATTCGCTGACTGCCATTTTCTTCAGTGCGGCTCCTTCGAACTGGGCGTCCTTGTCTTCAAGTTGTGCCAGCAAAGGCTTGGCCTTCGCTTCGTATGCCGCAGCCTTTTTAAGGAAATGACTGCCGAGTCTCGCCATCGAGGTCGCGAGGTATTCGGAGTCGGGATACTTGTATGCGAGTTTCACATATTCCTGTGCGGCGATATCAGGCTCCTTGAGGCGTTCGTAAAGTGTGGCAATCTGATATTGTGCTTTGGAAGCGTGGATGGTCAGCGGGTAGCTGCCGGTCACGCTGAGGAAGCGCGAGAGAGCGGCGCGATAGCGGGTTTCCTGCATTTCGGCTTCCTCGGTCGCGTCGGCCTCCTCCATGGTCAGGGTGCCGAGAAGGTATTCGGCATGGGCGCGGGTCTCAGGATCGGTGAACTCGTTCATCGCCTTGGAGAGCAACTGCTTGGCACTCGCGTATTCGATGGCGGCGATTTCCGGTTGGTTGAGTTTGCGGTGGCGTTTCGCCATTTCGAGGTAGGCCTCGGCGAGGGAGAACTGAGTGCGGGTCGCGATCTCGGCGTCTTCGTAGACTTTGGAAAACGGTTGGATGGTTCCGTCTGCGCCCTTGCTGATCGTGACCATAACGGTCTCGGTTTTGACGCCGTTGGTATCGGTGTAACGGGCTGCGACCGTGTCACCGTAAATGACTGGGAAGCCTTGGCTGCGGACATCATATTCCGCTCCACCTTCGGGTGCGGGGGCTTGCTTCTTGGCTTCAGCGTAAGAAAGAACCGGGGACGCCTTAAAAATACCAGTATGTGGACCGCTTTCGCGTAGCTCGACGAGATGCTTTTCTCCGGACTTGCCCTGCACTAGCACGCTGACTGTGTCCGAGTCATTGGTGGTATCAGCACCGAGGTCTACGACTCGCAGGTTGAGGGTTTCACCGACATAGGCAGTGGTCATCGGATCGCGGTAGTCCTGTGACATGATGTCGAAGGCGGGATGGGTGATGACTTTCGCGGAAGAGGTGAGCAACTGCTGTTTTCCGTCAGGCCCGGTGTATTTGAAACCGAAGTGGATTTTTTCACCAGGCTGGACGACCAGGCCGCTGATTCTTTGTATCTGATCCAGTGCGGCGGCGGCTTTGCGTGAGGTCTTGGCTTCCTCAGCCAATTCCTTGATTTCGTCGTAGTTGAGCGCACCTTCCAAAGGTGGCATTTCGGCGACAAGCGGAACAGACAACTTGAAGCGGTCATACTGAGCAGTGCTTGAGGTTGAAACTTCACCGCCTTGGTAAATTTCAAGCTGTGGCACGTTTCGCCACGGGTTGCCGGCGAAGTCGAACATGCGTCCGGTCGGCGCGCTTAGAGCGACGGTTCCGGGAACCGTTATATCAAACCCATCGTTTCCGACACCGGCCTGACGACGTCCGGAATCAGTCTGTGCGTAAACCGTGACAGCGGAGGAGGTGCCGAGAGAGAGATGTGGAGCGATCAGTTCGAGATAAACCGTGCGGCCATGCACTACATCGAAGCCGCCTCCGGGAGCTTCCGTGGCAGGGAGCATGGCATTCTCAATCTGCCAGCGGGGGCTAACTCTCTCGCTCGCGATCCGCTCTTCGTCAGCATCTGGAAAGTCGCGGCGCTCAAAGCCGTGGAGCAAAGACCGGGTGGCTTCACTTTTTAAAGGAGTCACCGTGGCGTGAGAAAGGATGAACTGAGGAGTGGAGAAGATTGCTTGATCGATCGCCGCAGTCCGTTCAATCGGGACTCCGGGTCTATTGTTTTCCTGGTCGAGGTAGCTGGCGGTGATCGTGGCACCTTCGGCGACCTTGATCTGGTTGGCGCCTTTCGCGTCGCCCTTCACCGGAATAACAATGAGCTTGAAGATCCCGGTGGAGTCATCGGTTTCAATCGCTTCAAAATCACGCTCTTCGCCTGCTTCGGTCCGGAGGGTTACCTTCAACTTGTCCGGCTCGGTACTGACGTCCATGTCCGCATCGTGGATGGCGAGGCTCAATGGCTTGTCATACGGGAAACGTAGTAGCCTCTCGTAATATGGCATGTCCTTTCCAAGTCCGATGTCGAAGCGCGGCTGCATGTCGGCGAACTCGACACGCGCGTCCGTGAAGGCAACGCTTAGTGAACGTTCATGACGTTCCTTGGATTTGGTGACGAACCGATCATCGAGGTAGCGCACCGCGATTTTGTCACCGGTGAGAATTTCCAGGGTTTCGTTTTTATTGAGCGAAGCGAAGTCCTCGGCGACCGGCAGGATGCCTTTGCCTTCCGGGCTTTTCAGGATCAGTTTGTTCAGTGCCGGCACGGCTCCTTCCTGGTCCAGAAGCACGAGTTTAATGAGGCGGGCACGTGAGCCTGGCGCGAACGCGACGCTGAATTCAGTGCTGTCCTCGTTCGCGGTGATTTTTGCGGGAGCGTTGCGGTGATCTAACGAACCCTCTGGGAAGGAAGCGGGGTCGAAGAAATTCTCGGGGGTTTCAACGAGTTGTTCAAGGTCTTCGAGATTCGCTTGCAACTTCATGTCGCGGTTACCGAAGCCGATATTTGGGACCCAGCCCGTGGCCCAAATTTCGAAAGTATGGACGCCGGCTTTCAGATTGATCGTGCCGTCGAGATTGCTTTTTTCCGAGGTGATTGGGCGGCCGTCGATCGCGATCAGGAACTGTGGTGGATGAATGATTGACGGGTGGGTGTTCGTGGGAATATCGAACTTGCCGAGGTTGAGCTTGAAGCGGCGTTTCACATCGGACTTCTCGTAGAAGTGGCCTTGGAAGCGGTAGATGACCGAAGAGACAGCATGCTGGTTCTGGCGTTTCCAGTCGACTTCCTCCATCGCTGCGCCAGGTAAAGCACCGGAGATTCCGGTGACATTGGTCACGTAGCTCTGGGCGAATTGTTGAGTCATCCAACCGCGTTCGAAGTGTGCGACCACATCCCTGAATTCTTCGAGGAGCTTGCGATCCTGGCCACGGGTATGAAATTGGTCGGTATCGTTCATGACAGCCACGGAAGGTTGCCATGGGTTTTGCGCGACAACCGCTTCCTTTGGAAACGCGGCGATGGTCTTCATCTCCTTGTCGTTCATTCCGGCTTGGATGTAGAAATTCTTCAATGTCGATCCGGCTTCTTTCGAGACGACTGTGAGCTCTCCGATAGCGACGTTGTCATTGAGATCCACGGTGAATTCCGGTTTTTCATTTTCGCCGGCGAGCGGCCGCCATGCGGGATAGGAGTCCGCCTGCGGGCTGATCACCATGTTCGGGTTGCGGCCTGGTTCCGAGTTTCTGGAGAAAGCCTGAGCCTGCGCGCCGGTGGTCGGGATGCTTCCCTCGAACCAACCGCTGTGGGTTCCGGTTTCTTTAAGGGTCACGCGTGAAATCGTATCGCCGCTCGAGGTGGAAACGCTGATGTTGAGTTCGTCGATTTCTGCAGTGCGGCTGCGGTCGGGATCGATCACACGGACGTGGACAGGGTTGCCGGGCTTTGCGACATTGGTGACGAAACGTTCGAAATCGGCTTGCGTAAAACCGTCTTCTTCGGCGCGGGCTGCGGCGCTCATTGAGCGGGCGGCGACTGCTGCTTTGGCCTGGCCTTCAGTGGCGTTGCCCTTGATGTCGTCCATGACCGCTTCCATGTCGGCGGTGCGTTGCTCGGCCTCGGTAAGAAGCTTGCGGGCGGAAGCCATGAGGATCGCGTCAGAAGCGACGATGATAGGGCCACCGCGTTTTTCCGCGAGATTGTTCATCTTTTCGCGGAAGCGTTCCGAGTAGGCGTAGAAGACTTCGTCATCTCCGATCACTTGCAGGATGTCATCGCCGGGAGTCGGTGCGCCGAGCGCGGTTTCGACTTCGCCGCGGAATTTGGTTTTGCTGTCACCGAACTGGCGAAGGAAGAAAGTTTCCTTATCGCCTGAAGTGGCCCAGACGACGACTTCGATTTCGGTTCCAGCACCGGAGACCGCGAGGGTGGGATCGACGAGAGTGACTTTCAGGCGCTCACCGGGAACCAGTGATTTTTGGCTGGAGGCGGATCCGAGTTCGACCTCGGTGGCCTCCATGAGTTTCTGGCGCTTGAGCTGAACTTTTCCGAGTAGAATTTTGGCGTCAGCTTGTTCGGGATTGCGGGCGAGGATGGAGTCAATGTCGTCCTTGGCGTCCTCGAATTCCTCCATGTCAAAGTAGACAAGAGATCTAGCATAGCGGGTATCCTCCCAGATTTCGGGGACGCGTTCGAGTTCGAGCTCGGCGAGAGTTTTGAGGGCGCCGTCGAAGTTCCGAGCGACGCGCTCGGCGGTGACTCTGCGCAGGGCGGCTTGGTGGCGGATAGGTAGTTCTTGGTAGGCTTCCTTTTTCTGGGCACGGGAATAGATCTCGTAGGCCTGGCTGAGTTGGCCACGCTGCATCGCGATGTCGCCGTATGCGATTTCGATCTGCGCCCTTTCGCTTGGAGCGAGCGGGCTGCCAGCTTCCTCGGACCAAGCGAGCAGGGATTTGACGAGGGTTTCCTGGCGGACTTCGTCGCGACCGTAGATGGTGCGTTGGAGAGTCCACATAAGAAATGGAACAGAAAGCTCTCGATAGACGGGAAGGAAGGCTTCCCAGTTTTCATCGAGAAGAGTCCACGCGCTGTCTTCGTTGCCGGTGATCCATTCGCCTTGGGATTCGTAAATCGGATAAGCGGGATGGTTCTTGGCGACAGGAATCACGATCAGGCCCATTTTCATGGCCGCATTTCCTCTGACTGATTTGAAAAGCGGGATATCGGTCTCGGGCTTATAATAACTATGCCCCCGATGGCGGGCCATCGCATCCAAGCCGGCGCTCGCGTAGGCACTTGCTGCGGATGGGTTTTCTTCGACAAGGGACTGGGTAAGTTCCCTAACCGCTTCGAAACTGCGGATATTGCGATTCACGTTCTCCCAGAGGAATAGTGCAACGCGATGAAGCACGAGCGGGTCGCGGCTTTCGGTCACGGCTCCAAGCAGGCGGGTGCCGAAATTGTTAGTTGGCTGAACCGCTTTGAGCTGATCGATGAGTTGGAGCATCAATTCCTGGGCATTCGCATCGGCGAATACTGCCGGATCAAGCGTCGCGAGATTTTCCAAAGCCTCGGGGGGAATTTCGATCCTGACTGGTGCTTTTTGAACTCCTTCAATCATTGATTGCAGTGCGGCGGTTGCCGCTTTCACATCCTCGGCTGCAATCGCTGCTTTGGCCGCTTCGTCGAGCTCTACGGGTTCTGTTTTCTTTTCGTCCTTCTTAGCGTTTTCATCGACTGGCTCTTCGACTTCCACCAGAGCTAATAAATCCTTGGAGACCAGCGCAGAATCGGCGGCGTCAACCCAAGCGATCTGTCCCGGAGTCATCACGGATTTTCCGAACCATTCACTGGCGGCGTAGTGCACTTCATACGGCATCGATTTCCAGAGCGGCGACTTGATCACGGCCTGCATCAGTTTGACCTGCTCCTCGTTGTTCTCGGGATACTGCATGTTGATCCATGCCAATACTTCCCATGCTTCGAGATTTTTTTTGTTCAGTCCATCGGCGACGGATTTCCGCATTGCCGCTTCGAGCGGGTGGGCAACGCACTTCATTGGGTAGCGGGCTTTAAGGGCCGGCACACTGCCTCCCGCATGACGGCCAGCGAGGTATAGAATCCCCGGCGCATAGGCCGCCACATTGACCCTGTTGGTTGATTCGAGTTCCTTCCAGATCGGTTCCGATCCGGTAACACCTGCTGCAATGGCATCACGTACCAGAATCTGTCCCTCGACGCTGCGATCCTTGAGCAGTTCGGGAATCGCCTCAGGAGTGATACGGACAATCGCCTTCAGTTGCTCATAGACGCCGGGGATTTTCGGCTGATTCGATTTATAATCGGCCCAAAGTTTTCTGAACAAGGCGATGCGCTGAGCAGGCGCTGCTTTCAAGTCTAGCGCAGCGGCTTTGATTATCGCGGCTACCGCATTGGACTCGTTGATTTTCTGATCGCGCGTTGCATTTGCCCCTGGCTTCCCAGCGTAGTGCCAGAGCTGATCCGCGTATTGGCCACCCAATTCCGCTACACCGAGACGCCAAGCCTCCGGGCCGATGAGCGCCGCGATGATCTTGTTTAGGTCTTTGGCTTCGCCACCGGCCGCGATCGCGCGGATCAGTGAAGCCTGCGGATCCGCCACATGCAGTAACTGCGGGGCGATCTTCTGCGCCTCTTCCGGAGTGAACTCGTTCCAGCTCTTTCCGAAGATCAACACGCCGTCGCGGGTGGTCAGCTTGTCTCCGTGGCGGACGAAGTGGAAGACTTCTCGCATCGCTTTGACCTCCTTGGGGCGCACGGCCTTGTCACTGTAATACCCATCTTTCCATGATTGGAAGAGGTCGGCGAGTTGGAGTGGTGTGAGTTTCGCTGTGGCCGCTACCACCGGAGCCATCTTCGCCTCGATTTCGTGAGGCCAATATTTCGTCGGATCGTTGCGATAGTGTTGGCCATTTCCGCCGCCGGCCCAACCGGTCTGCACCCATTGGGCGTAGCGTGGGTATTTCGCCAGAAGCGCGGTCGCCTCGGTGATGGGCGGTGCGACATCCTTTTCGGCAATCTTCGCCTGATTGTAAGCACGAACCGATACCGCCCAGTCGAGACGCAGCGCCATTTCCTCGTTAAAGGTCATCGCTGCGGCTAGTTGTTTGTATGCGGCAACTAGCTCTTCAGTCGAGGGAGCGATGTTCGGTTGTTCGATGTTGAAGTCTTCCTGTTCGAGTAGCCAGAGGTAGTAGGTATCGTAAAAGGTTGTCCGAAGATCATCGGGGATGCCGGCATTGATCAAGGCGTGGAGGCGGTTGGCGACGGCGATCAAATCTTTGCGCTTCACCGCCTCCTCCAAAAACCATTGGTCGAACTGGCGGGCGGCCGGGTTGCTAGCGAGCCGATTCCCAACGCTCCTGTTGAAGGAATATGCCGCTCCAACATCATCGAGTTGATCCCTTAAAAGTGCGTGGACGGCGATCACGGCTTGCCCTGTGGTTTCAGCCTTCGGATCAGCTTCTTTCAAATATTGCTGGTAGAGCGCGGCGGCCCCGTTTGCATCGCCGCTCAACTCCGCGGTACGCCCGGCATAGAAAAGGAGCATCGCGTCTTTCGGCAGATTCTGCCGCAGCCACTTGCGGGCTTCGGCGATGGCCTGAGTCGGTTTGCCTTCTTCGATCCCGGATTTCAGCAAAGAAAGGATTGCTGCCTCAGATTGCGTTTCGATAGCCGCAGACACGGCCTTGCGCTGTTCGTCAAAGGTCGCTGAAAAGCCCGTAATAGCTGTCAGGAAAAGCACGGTTGCTGAGATAGCGCCATACGGGAAGCTGTTAGGTCTATAGATTTGATTGCTCATTTACTCTGATTCCCCCGTCTCTACTGGTTCCCCGGATTCTTCCTTGAGAGCTGCAAGTTTCTTGCGAGCCTCCGTGACCAATCCGCTGCTCGGGTAGTCAAAAATCAGCTGTTGGAGTTTCGCTTTGGCGGTTTCTGTGTCACCCATTCGGAAGCCTACGTTGGACCAAAGCATGAGCATTTCATCGAGGAATGCAGCGTCTGGGTAATCGCTGAATACGCTTTCGAGGAGATCAGCGGCTTGGGCGAAATCTTCTGTATCGACAAAGTGACGGACGACACGACCGAGAGCTTCGGCGGCGAAAGAGCTTTCCGGATAGCTTTCATAGGTCTTGCGGTAGGCATTGATCGCCGGGCTCATGCGGTTTTGCAGGGCGGTTTCTTTGGTGAGTCCGGCCTTGCCCCATTTGCTGTTGTGCTCGTCTGCTGCGTCGGCTTCTTCCTTCGCCTGTTTCTCCATGGCTTCACCTATCCTGAATTGTGCTTCGGCACCTGAGATCGGATTTTCAAGTTGCAGCACCCGGCCGTAGACATCGACCGCTTGCGAGTATTCGCCGGTGTCGGTGAGGCTGCGCCCGAGGGTCATCAGCGCTTGGTCGGCAAGAACGGATTCGGGGTAGAGCCGGTTGAAGGCGAGACAGGTGGCGGTGGCGGCGTCGAAGTCGTCTTTGAGGAGTTCGCTCTCCCACTTGAGTTGGAAAGCGCTTTCTACGAGATCACCGGGGAGTTTCGAGCGGTTGATGATAATGGGGTTGACCTTGTCGAGTGCTTCGCCGGCGCGCATCGCGGCACGTTGGTCGAGGCCCATGTCCTTATAGATATCGCCGAGGCCGACGAGCGCCTCTGCTTCGACCGAGCCCTTGCGAGCTTTGAGGAGTTCTTCGAAGACCACGTATTGGTCGGCGGTGACCCCGGAATTCACGGAGCCGGAGACTTTGATTTTCGCTTGGGTTTCCCGGGGTTCGTCGCCGTAGAGGTGGACTTCATCGGTGTAGGTCACGACGAGCTCGTCTAGTTCATCGCAGTGGAGGATGTCATCGTTGCCTTGCGGGGCGACGCCGTCCTCAAGGGCTGCGAGCTGGATTTTCCCGAGGAAAGCTCCGGTGCGGATCTGATCGCCTTCGCCGGTTTCGGTGAGCTGAACCGTCACGCTGTCGCGGTCTTTCCAGACATCCTCATCTTCATCCTCGAGGGCGAAAATATCGAGCATGTCATCAGGATCTGCGGCTTCTTTGGCTTCGACCTTGTAACGGGAAGTGACGACGAGCGTTAGCGACTCGGCCTTCGAGGACTTGTCGAGATCCGCATCGCGGAGTATCACGACTTGCGGTTGTCCCGGGTAAGCGATGTATGCGGGGGTGGAAAAATCGCCGAGGTAGAATCCTACGGTTCCGGTGCTAACGGCCCGGACCTTGCCGACGCGCTCAACGCCTTTTTTACCATCGTAGGTGCTTTCATCAACGTAAGTGACGGTGAGTGTGTCGCCACCAATCATTTGGAGGACGCCGTCGTTGGGCTTCGCATCGCCAAGGGCGGTGGGGGCAGAGGCGAGCATCTCGTTGTCTTTTCCGGGAATCGGCACGCCGGTGATGGTTTCGGTATCGCCACTGCTGACTGTAACTGTTGCGGTGACGGGGATGCCGAGTTTACGCATCACGGGAACATCTGCGTCTTCGATTTTCGAATAGAAACGCTCGCCGATCTCGATGCGGCCGAGTTCGTCGGTAGCGCCATCACCGCTGGCCTCGACTTCCGTTCCGACGAGGGAAAGCGAGTCGATTGCCTTGTTCCAGTTTTTGAGACTGTAGTGGCTCATGCCTATATAATAGTAAGCCATGTTCGCCCATTTGGTTTTACCGGCGACTTCGGTGAGGCGGCGAAACAGCGGGAAACCAGCCGCATACTGACCGGACTGGTAGTGGCTGAAGCCGGCCTGGAAGAGTGCTTCGTGGTAGAGTTCCTGTTCTTCGACGGGCTGTTTCTCGCCCGGGACCGGGGTGAGCAGGCGGGTAAGGAGGACAAAATGCCCGAGCGCTTCCTGGGTCTGGCGCTGATCGAGGAAATGTTTGCCCATCGCCATGTGCGCCATGTGGGCGAGCATGGTTCCCTGGTTGTCGCGAACCACGGTATTAAGCATCGCGATCCCGCGCTCGTATTGCTTGTATTCCATGAGCTCGATGGCCTTGTCGTAAAGGTGCTTCGCCTGGCGGTCGATATCCGCGGAAACCCGGGCACGGGGCGCGGCATCGTCGCCTTCTTCCTGAGCGGTTGAAATGGCGGGAGCCGAGGCAAGGCATGCAAGCAGCAGTGCCGTCCGGTTCCAATGGGTGTTTTTGAAAGTTCTCATTTTGTAAAAATCCTGTGCGAGTTAATTCTGTTTCGAGCGTTGTTCCAAATCAATCTTCCGCCTCGGCTTCACCGCCACTCAGGGCGACGCCATAGCTTTCGAGGCGGTTGTGGGCCTCACTGGATTCGCCGCTCTTCTTAAAATTATTAAGAATGAAGCGAAGTTGGTCGACCTCCTTGCCCTTGTTTCCGGCGGCACGGTAGAAGTCCGCTGCTTTCAGAGCGGCTCTCGAAGCAACAGCTCCACCGATGGAGTATAGCTCTTTCACGGTTTTGACCGCTTCTTCATGGCGGTCGAGGGCGGCGAGGCATTCGGCGACTCCAAAGGTGGAATCTGGCTGTTTGTTCGCGGCGCGGTAGGCTTTGATCGCCTCCTCGTGCTGGCCGAGGCCGTGAAGCAGCTCGGCTTTCCTGTAGGCCAGACCGTCCGCGTATTTGGGCGATTTGATAAGTTCAGGCATTTCGGCGATGGCTTTCTCCATATTTTGCGCGTTCTGGTGCGTCCGACGGTTGTAGTAGTCGAAACGGGCCTTGGTGGCGAAGAGCTTGTCCTTCATCCGCGCGATGAAGCGGAGCACGGTTTCCTCAGGCTCGTAGTAAGCGACGAGTTCCACAAAAGTCTTCATTTCCTCATCGGACATTCCATCGGTGCGGATGGACGTGATCATCCTCTGCGCGTCGTCGTGCATGTTGAGCGGATGGCGGAGGTTGCCCATTAGTTGGACTTTGGCGTTGTCATCCAGACCACCGAGCAGGGGTTTGATCTGTTTCTCGAAAAACGCGGAGCGCAATTCGGAGCGCGAGCCGTAGTAGCCGCACCATTGCAGGACGCGGGCGACGTCCGCTGGTTTGCTCTCGAACTGTTTGGTCATCCTTGCGACCCAGCTGTCGAGATCCTTCTCGTGGGCATATTGCGCGTCTGCCCAGAGCTTTCTGAGATCGTCGGTGTCCATGAAACGGTCGCCTAATTTCGCGCTCCAGTAGGCGCAAGATTTTTCGCGCATTTCAGAGTCTTCAGTTCTGAGTGCGGAGTCAAAAACAGTAATCCAATAGCGCGAGTCCTCTTCGGGATCTTCGGTTTTATCGCCCCTCCCGTCAAATCCACTGGCTATTGTGTAGAATTCCTTGAGTTTGTCGTGACTTGGGCTGCGTTGGACGTAGTGGGCGAGGACGGCTTTGCGGGCAGCGGCAGCCGCGTTCGGATTGCTTTTCTGGAATGCGACGGCGGTTCTCCAATGGTATTCCGTCGCTTCGTCGTATTTTCCGAGGTTGTCCATCGCGTTGCCGAGGTAGGTCAGGGCGGTGCCGGAGTTCGGCTGGGCGACGTAGTCGTCATCTTTTACCATCCGGGCCCAGGTCGCGGTTTTCTTGGCGTCGTCGCCGTTCTGGCCGTGGCATTCACCGATGTAAAACAGGGCGGCAGCCGCATAGCTCACCGCATCGGGGAAATAATCGACGACATCCTGATAGGCGGTGATCGCCGCGTTGCGTTTTTCGAGTTTGTGCAGGCAGCGCCCCATCTTGAGGAGGACGTAAGGAAGCGCCTTACTCTGCGCGAACTCGAACGAGTAGGCTTTATAAGCGGCGTAGGCGCCCTTGTAGTCCTCTTTGTTAAAAAGTTTGTCCGCGTCTTCGAGGTTGAGCCCCTCGAACGTGTCGAGTTTTGCGAAGTCATCACCGGGATAGCGGATTTCCTCAGTAGCTGCGGAAAGCGGCCCACTGAGTGAAAAGCCCAGCAGTGCGATGAGTGTGGTTTGGCCGAATTTTTCGAACATTGGTGCGGTGCGGGTATTTTCAAGGGCGGCTAGAGCGCAAGGCCTTCAGAACCCGGGATCATGGTTTACTGGTCATATTATCAGATTCTTTCGGAATATTCCCCTTCCCCGAAAGCAGTGGACAGATTATTTACAATGACGGTTTCGTCAATGGTCGGGAGAGCTCGGATGCAATGTCACCTTGCTATGGAGATCTCAATCCAGCTTGGGCTTGAGAGGAGGAGGCTGGGGTCCGGGTGGCTTAGAGGGAGTGGCGGGTTTGACGGGCTCGACGGTGCGTTCGACAATAACATCGGGAATACCTACCATATATTCAGGGCTCCAGGACATGTCCCAGCCTGCAGGGATGTTGATCTTGTCGATCAGATCACGCGCCTCAAGGTAGGTTTTGAAAGCACCCGGATGAACGCGGAACATGAGGACTGAGTCAAAATCGCGTTTCAGAGCGGCAACGGCTTGCGCGAAAGCATTGCCGGGTTTTCCGAGTTCTTCGATGGGGGTGCCACCGGTCGTTAAGTTTGGGCTGATGACAAGACGGACGCCGGTGGAGGTCGGAGGAATGACAATGCTGATTTTCTGGCCGCGGTTATTTCCCCAATCAAAATTCTTGAAGTGTTCCTCGATTTTGGCGCGGTCGTAGATGTAGGCGTCGGCGCCCTTGCGTTTGATCCGCTTGAGAATCCAATCCTTCTTGTTGCGCTCCAACTCGCGGTTGAAGATTGCCAGCGGAGTGAAGGGATCGATCATGTGGATCCGGTCATTCCAGGCGCTGGCAAAATAAATTTTCGCGTCATCCGGTATCGGTCGGCTATTGGGGATATTGACTACGGTCGGTTGATTCGGATCGATAACCGGGGTCTCATCGAGCATGGCTTCGAGCATCGCGATTTCCTCTTGGATCGTTGTAGTTTTCTGGTTTTCCCCGTCGCGATCTTTGCGGATCTTCTCTTCGAGTTTCCTGAGTTTTTCCAAATCGGCGAGAAGGACTTTGCTTTCGTTCATATTCTTTTCGAGCAGGGCGATGTTGCGTTTCTCTTCTTCGATGGCCTCCGGACCGGGTGGTGTCTCGCGCAAGCGGGCTTCCGCGAGTCTGAGGTCGCGGCGTAGTTTTTCGTTACTGTCTTTCGATTGCGCGACTTCCTCAGGAGTTGCGGGGGCAAGATCGTCGAGGAATTTCTGCACCTTCTGGGTGACATCCGCTTGGACGAGTATCAGCACGAGTATCAGCACGGCGACCACGTTGGTGAGCGCGTCCATGAGGGAATCAAGACTGATTCCGCCTTCGTCTGATTTTCGTTTTCGTGCCACGGGTTATTTTTTCTGAAACATGGACAGGTCGATATTGCCGTCGTTGGGAACCGGCAGCTTGCCGGTCTTGAGATTGTATTTGCTTTCGGCAACGCCGGCTGCTCACGCGTACGCCAGATTTCCGTCGCGGCGGATGAGGAAAAGAATCATCGGGTCGCGTGTCGCCTTCACGTTGACGAGGAATTTGGCGTATTCGGGATTGTCGGCGATGGCGGCGGTGGAGACGGTGGTTTTTTTCCCATCGTCGGTAAGGATTACGATTCCGGTGGAGTTGGCCTCTACGAAGAACAGGCGGCTGGCAGCGCGGACTCCGCTGCCGCTCGGGCGGATGACTACGGATTCGACTGGCTTGGGCGGGTTTTTGCGCTTGGCGAGTTCCGCTTTGAGTTCTTCCAGTTTTTTCTCGAGTGACGGGCGTTCCCTTTTCAATGCGGCGATCTCGTTTTTCAGATTCTCGATGATTTTCTCGAGTTCGGCGTCTGTCTTCTCGGGATCCTTGGCGAGTTCGATCTCCTCGAGCTTTTGCTTTAGGACGATTTTGAGGTCCTTCAGCTTGGCGAGCTGGGCGGCAGTGGAGTTTTCTTTTTCCAATCTGGTGTCGGCCTTTTCGAGTTGTTCTTGGAGCTCGGCGGCTTGCTTCTTCAGGTCACGGTTTTCAAGGGCGAGCGCTTTTTCCTGCTCGCTGCGGCCTTCGGTCTCCATCTGCTTCACACTCATGCTGACGCTGATCATTAGCGTCAGGATTCCGATGAGACATGCGAGGATGCTCATGAACGGGAACAGCGAGACTCCCTCGCCGCTGTTGTTCCTGCGTTTCGGCATGGGCTGGAAATTGGGTTATTTGTTGAAGAAGCCGCGTTTCTTTTTCGCGCTATCGGGGATCTTGTTTTCGCCCAAGTCGCGGAGGGCGCGATTGATGAGGTTGATACCGATGGCGATGTTCTCGAAGGTTTTGCTCAGCTCGGTGTGAGAGCGGATGAAGACTTCGCCACTGGTGTCCGAAAGTTTTTTCACAGCCTCCGTGAATGAGGTTTCAATGACCTGCTGGTGGGAATCAAGCCGCTCCTGCATCATGGCACCACTATTCCGGAGCTGTCGTGTCGAGTCGTTGAGATTGATGAGGAAGGTTTCGTGGGCGCGGGCGAGGGACGCGACGAGTTGCGGGATGCTGTCCGCCTGTTCGAGGAGGTGGTCGGTGACGGCGTTGCGGCTGTCGTTGAGTTTGGGCAGAAGCTTCTCGGTGCAAAAGGCGTCGATGAGTGTGAGAGTTTCGTCTTCCTTCTTCTGAACGGCGGCCATCGGGAAACTCATCAGCATACTGAGGATGAGGCCAAGTAAGGTGGTATCGAAGGCGACGCTGAGGCCGCCGGTGAGGCTGTTGATCGAGGCTTTGAGAGCTTCGGGGTCGGCGTTGTCGCCCATCGAAAGCGAGCCGACGGCAACGGAGAGTCCCATGACGGTTCCGATGAAGCCGAGGATGGGGATGGCCCAGAGGAAGACTTTGAGGAGGGAGTAAGAACCGCTGGAGCGGTTGGCGTCAATGTCCGACTGGGTGGAGAGGAACGCGGCAACCTCGCCATTGTCAGTGCGGACCTCGAAAAGCTCGAGGGCTTTGCGGATGCGGTTGACAATAAGGCTGTCGCGGAGGGAGCGCGGGATTTTGTAGATGTTGTCGATGAAGTCACCGACGTTGTCGCAGTTGATTTCATCGCCGAGTCGGTTTGGGAAAAGTTCAAGCAGGGCGGCGCGGGCCTGGTGTTGGTTGAGCTTGTATTTCATGAACAGGATGGTCATGCCCCAGACGAAGAGGAAGGTTTCCGCGAAATTGACCCAGCCGCGTTTTAGGAAAATCGCGCCGATACCGGTGTCGGCGAACGGGATTAGGAGTGCGAGAAACGAAGCGGTAATAAATAGGCCGATGATGAGGCTTTTTCCGAAGTTGACGTTGGCGTGGTCCTTCTCGGCCCAGCCGGCGCGCTGGGGGCGCTTGCGGGTTGAGGTTTCGGGTTTCGCATCGGTCTTGGGAACTTCGAGGCGACCGTTGCAGGCGGGGCATTGGACCGTCTGCCCGAAGAGTTCGGGCGTGGCGTCGAGATCCGTCTGACAGTGAGGGCAAGAGACGAGCATGGATTTATAAGGTTTTCTGGAATTGGTCCTTCCAACGGGCTTATGCCGGAAGCGCCAGATTCTTTCGTGGAGTTCACGGTTATGTGAACGCTAGGAGGCATGGTATGAAAGTCCATCGAGAAATCTGCGCCCCAGTGGCAGGGTGATCAAGGTGTCTCAGACCGGTGGCGGCAGCTCGTCCTTGGGCACCAACGCATAGACGTTGGTTCCCTCTAAAACTTTACTCAGATCCGCTTGGGCCGGGCGAAGGCCTTTTGAATCGGAGAGGAACATAACGATCGCTGAGGGATAGGTTTCCTTGAATTTCTCGAAGTCGAATTTCTCGGTCATCTGGGAGTTTTTCATCAGGCCGCCTTCTTCGATGAGTTTTGAAAGTAGTTGGTGATCCGGCTTGTCCTTAAATGGGTTCTGGCTACGGATTTCTCCAGAGGCGGATTTTTTATGATGGTTCTCGCGGTCGGCGGGTGCGAGTTGCCAAACGCCACCGCGCCCGAACTGGTGGATGAAACGCTGGGCCGCCATGGAGTTCACTTCATCGTTGGTCGTTCCGGCAATCAGCGTTCCGAGGCCGTTGAGATCGAGTTCCTCTTCAGCAAATTCAGAAAGGATGTTCGCACGCAACGCTTCGAGGCCGAGCATTTTCGCGGATGAGATATTGCGGTAATTGGTGTCGAGAAGCAGGACGCGGTGGCCTTCGTCATGAAGGATTTTTGCGGCAGCGCGTGCCCAGGGATCGGCTCCGGCGAAAAGGATTCCAGTGACGTTTTTCGCAGCAAGACCTAGGCGACGTGCCAACGGCGCGGCGGCAAGGCCGTAGATCAGGACAGTGCCGACGATGATGAGAAACACGAGTGCGACGAGTTCGCGGGATTGTTCGGCAATCACTGGAGAAAGCTCCTCGCCGAAGCTGCCACGGGCGGCGGCTTCTTCGAACTCAAGTGCGAAGATCGAAGTGATCGCAGCGGCGACGATCCCGCGTGGCGCTAGGAAGGCGAGAAAGGCCCGCTCCTTCATCGAGGTTTTGTTCGAGAAGATCAGCGAACCGAAGACGGAGAGCGGGCGGCCGATCAGCACGAGGAAAGCGAGCAGGTATCCGCCTTTGACAAGAGCGCCGCCGAGTTCTTCAGCAGAGATGCGGCCGGATAGGACGATGAAAAGGATGGAAATGATGAGGATGCGGAGATTTTCCTTAAACTCAAGGATGTGCCGGACCGAGACGGAGCGCTGGTTGGCCAGGGCGATCCCGAGCACGGTCACCGTCAGCAGGCCGGCTTCTTTTTCGATGAGGTTCGATCCGGTGAAAGCCAAGGCCACGACTGCGAGCAGGAAGACTGGTTGAAGATAATCGGGAACGAGGTGGTGTTTCAGTAAGAGCTCCACCCCTTTCGCAAGAACCAGCGCACCGATAACCCCCACGGCAAACATGATCCCGATCGCTTGCCAGATCTCACTCTGTGCCGAGGCGAAATCACCCGCCATGGCGATTTTGAAAACCAGCACCGCGAGGATTGCTCCGATGGGATCAACCACGATGCCTTCCCATTTCACGATAGAGGCCATTTTCCGCGTCGGGTTCACATGACGCAATAGTGGCGCGATAACTGTCGGCCCGGTGACTGTGAGTATGCTGCCGATCAGGGCAGCGAGCCGGATATCGTAGCCCAGAAACTGGACCATGAAAAAAGTCGTGGCAGCCATCGATAGCACGACTGCGAAGGTGCAAAGGCGTAGGATGGGTAGTCCGGATACCTTGAGTTCATTGAACTTCAAAGTGAGTCCACCTTCGAAAAGAATGATCGCCACCAATAAGCCGACAGCGGAAAGGAGAGGGCTTGTATGGCCATCATCCTCCGCGAGGAAATCATCGATTCGGACTCCGGAGAAATGCCCGAGTGCGAAGCCGAAGCCGAGCAACAGGAGGATCGAAGGAAGCTTGAACCTCCATGCTAGCCATTGCGCCGCGACGCCGAGGACTAGAATAAGTGTTAGGAAGACAAGGGGTGACATGCGGCAGTTTGACTAACGTGGAGGGGGCTGACGGAAAAGCATTATCGGCTTCACCACTCGATTCCGACACCTTCTTCAGGAACGAGAATTTTGTCGCTGATACCGAGGCGGTCGGCCTCAGTGAGGAGGCGTTCGACGGGTTCATGCAGAGCTTCGTTACCGAGGGGAAAGGTGCCATAGTGCATGGGGATGAGGACCTTCGCTCCAAGGTCGGCAAAGGCGCGGACGGCTTGCTCCGGGTTCATGTGGACATCTCGGCCACTTGGAGACTTGTAAGCACCGATTGGCATTAGTGCTATATCAATATCGTGGCGTTTGCCAATCTCCGTGAAGCCATCGAAATAAGTGCTGTCCCCGCAGTGAAAGACGCTCTTGCCATCGGCTTTGACGATATAGCCGCCGTAGTCGCGGTGGGTGTCGTGCACGTAGCGCGCCCCCCAATGGTGGCACGGGGTGTGAATGATCTCCATGCCCTTGACGCGAATCTCATCCCAGATGCGGACCTCATGGACGGCCGAAAAGCCCAGCTTTTTCACCAAGGACGCGCTGCCCCTGGGGACGACGATCCCGTCAGTGGACTGGAGGATTTTCAAGCTGGGTTTGTGGAGGTGATCGAAATGGGCATGAGTGACAAGGACAAGATCGACTTCCGGGACCTCATGCAGCCGCAGCCCCGGATGGCGCTGGCGTTTCACCGGGCCGTGCCACTTCGCCCAGTTCGGATCGACGACGACGGAGTTGCCTGCGAACTGAAGGAAAAAAGAAGCATGACCGATCCAGGTGATGCGGACCCTACCGTTTTCTGGTGGAGTCAGGATCGGCTCGAGCATTGCGCCACCCACCTTGCGGAACATTCCAGGGACAATATGGTGGCGTAGGAAGGTCGCATTGCGCCCGGGCCAGCCTCTTTGTGGGGCAAGGCCTGAATACTGGTTTCCTGGGGGTGGATTCATTGCGAAACGAGCCTTCTTTAAGCCGGGCCGTATCCGAGCGCGATCTTTTCCATCCAGTATTCGGCACGGGCACGGAAGCCCTTTTCATCCTGTGCGTAGAGGATGCCGCGTGAAACGTTGATAACGTCCGGTGCGCTACGTCCGGCCGCAGCGAGAACGCCGAGATCGCCACCTTGGGCCCCGAGGCCGGGGACGAGCAGGGGCGCGTCGGGCATTTTAGGAAGCACGCTTTCCGCGTTGGTCAGGCCAACGACGTAGCCGACATCAGTGGCACGAGCTTCGGATTTCGCGCGCTCGCCCAGAGCGGTGACGAGCTCGAAAACTTTGCGCCCGTCTTTGAGCTCCTGCTGCTGGAAATCGGCGGAGCCGGCGTTTGAAGTCACCGCGAGCAAATAGACGGCCTTGCCTTCGTAATCAAGGAAAGGCTCGATGGAATCGTAGCCCAGAAAGGGATTGAGCGTCACGGCATCGACGTTCCAACCGTTGAAATATCCCTGCGCGTAGTATTTTTGCGTCTCGCCGATATCGCTGCGCTTGGCGTCGAGGATGACCGGCACATCGGTGGGGATTTCCGCGAGTATTTCTTCCAGGATGCGGATGCCTTCAATTCCCATCGCTTCGAAGTAGGCCATGTTTGGCTTGAAGGCCGCAGCCCACACCGAAGTCTCCTCAATGACGCGCAGAAGGAAATCCTTCGCATAATCCGCGCCGTGTTCGCCCGGTCGGGGATCGAGACCCACACACAGTCGGGATCCGGTGGACTTGATCCGCTTTTGTAGTTTTTCAGTAAAACGCATGACCTATTTTTCGCTGATAATTTTTGGTTCGCAAAGAAAACTCCTATGTTTCGGAAACGGAATCTTCCGCTGCGGCGACAGGTGTCTTTCGCCACTCGATCCAACCGATCCATCCCAGTGCAGCAAAATAAAGGGCGAATTCGATGCCTTTCCGCCAGTAAGCGATCTTCTCCGTCCCCCCGAGGCATCCGCAGCTGATATCGAGCCCACGCCACCAAGCCGATCCGACGGAGATGGAAAATGCGAGCACAAGCCCGAGCATTGCCAGCCAAGCTCCCTTTCGAAGCACCCCGAGCATGAAACAGATACCGGCGATAACTTCCACCCAAGGGATCAGATAAGCGACCGCGATGGCGGCATGCCCGCTGACCAGCTGATAGTTTTCGATGTCGCTGACGAATCGATCGAGACCAGTAGAGAAAATTTTCAGCCCTCCGGCATAGACGAACCAAGCGCCCATGAGCACACGCAGCGCAAGGGCGATCCATTCGGCATTCGTTCTAGGCATAGCTAGATCGTCTCTCATGGGACGGGGGATTGTCACGGATTTCCGTCATTGTGGTAGAATGATTTTCTTCCGAAGAGTATGAACGGAACGCCTAGAACCACAGAAGCCACAAGGACGATAGGCCAGCGCCTGACTTCTTCGACAACCGGCGTGCCATCGTTGAGGGCTTTCGTTTATCCTCTGGAACAGATCTTTGCAATCCTCGCTGAAGGGTTGAATTTAAGTTCTTCCGCCTGATTAGGCACTCCCGAAAGTGGTTTGCTATTTCCCAACAAGCATATAGCCTCTGCCCCTTTCCGGACGACATTCGGATCTCTAAATGAACACCACCGAGATATTCAACGACCACGTCATGGCCACCTACGGCCGTTTTCCTCTCACCCTTGTCGAGGGCCAGGGGACGCGCGTCCGCGATGATGCAGGGCGCGAATATCTCGATTTCTGCATGGGGATCGCGGTATGTTCGCTGGGACATTGCCATCCAAGGGTGGTCGAGGCGATCTGTGCGCAGGCGGGTAAATTGATACATGTGTCAAATCTGTATTACACTTACAATCAGGGAGTTATGGCTCTTGAAATGAATGAAAAGGACATCCAGCTACCTGGAAAAGTCTTCTTTTCTAACTCCGGAGCCGAGGCCAACGACGGCCTGATCAAATCCGCCCGCCGCTACGGGCATTTCAAGCCGCAGGCCAATGGCAAGCCGCGCTTCGAGGTGATTACGTTCCAACAATCCTTCCACGGTCGCACGCTCGGAAGCATGGCCGCTACCGGTCAGGCAAAAATTCAGCAAGGGTTTGATCCCATGCTGCCTGGTTTCCGCTATCTACCTTACAACGACCTCGCCGCGCTCGAAAACGCGGTGAGCGAAGAAACGGTCGGTTTCCTGCTCGAACCCGTGCAGGGCGAGGGCGGGGTGCACGTCGCCACCAAAGAATTTCTCGATGCCCTCGATGCGCTCAGCAAAAAGCATGACCTGCTCTTAATGTTCGACGAGGTCCAGGCGGGCTTCGGTCGTTGCGGTGAAGCGATGGCATGGCGGGCGATCGCACCAGACATCGTGCCAGACGGGATTTCATGGGCCAAAGGCATGGGCGGCGGTGTCCCAATCGGCGCGTTTTGGCTTAGCGACCGCGCAGTGGATGATTCCGGGAAAAAGCTTTCTTCGCTCATGGGGCCTGGCTCGCACGGCTCGACCTACGGAGGAAACCCATTGGTTTGCGCGGCTGCGCTGGAAACCCTCAGGGAAATCCGCGAAAAGGATCTCGGCGCAAACGCACTCAGGCAGGAACAGCGGATTCGCAAGGAAATCACTTCCTGGAATTTACCTGTCGTCACGGAGATTCGCGGCCTCGGCTTGCTGCTTGGCATCGGGCTTGAGCCTTTGCTGTTTCCGACGGTTGAGGGATCAACTCCTGGCCTCACAGTTGCTAAAGCCCTAATGGTAGAGGGGCTGCTGATGGTGCCCGCCGGGCCGAACACGATCCGATTGTTGCCTCCGCTCAATGTCTCCGACGAAGAAGTCGATGAGGCACTTTCCATCATCAAGCGCGTGCTTTCCGGCTATAGAGCTTGAAACCCCGTTTCAATCACAACGAACTATGAAAAATCTACTCTCCATCGAACAACTGACCTCTGCGGAAATCGAGGCCCTCGTCAATGATGCTGCGAAGCTGAAAGCGGAGCGCGGCAACCATTCCGATCAGCTCCTCGCTGGCCAGACTTGGGCGATGATCTTCACGAAATCCTCCACCCGGACCCGCGTTTCTTTTGAAGTCGGAATCCGCGAACTTGGTGGCTTCCCGATGTTTCTCTCTGGTAATGATATCCAGTTGGGTCGTGGCGAGCCGATTAAAGACACCGCCCGGGTGCTTGGAAGGATGGTGCACGGAGTTGTGATCCGGACCTTCGCGCAGCAGGATATCATCGATTTCGCTGAATATTCCAAACTCCCAGTGATAAATGCGCTGACAGATGACGAGCATCCCTGCCAGATTCTCGCTGACTTACTCACCGTTCATGAAAAGCTCGGTGGGTGGGAGGGGAAAAAATTTGCTTTTATAGGCGATGGTTTCTCCAATATGACCCGATCATGGATCTGGGCAGCGAAAATCCTGAACTTCGAGCTCACGCTCGCGTCGCCGGTTTCCTGCCAACCGCCTGCTGATTTCCTAAAGCACCTTGACTATGAGGGTCTGAAGATTTGCACCGATCCGGTGGAGGCTGTTGCCGATGCCCATGTCATCAATACCGATGTCTGGCTCTCGATGGGACAGGAGAATCAGAAGGAGAAGGAAGCGGAATTCGCCGGATTCGAGCTGAACGCTGATTTGCTCAAAGACGCTGACGAGGATCACATCGTGCTTCATTGCCTGCCCGCATATCGTGGCAAAGAGATCAGCGAGGAGGTGCTCGAAAAGCACGCCGATACGATTTTTCAGCAGGCTGAAAACCGCCTCCATGCCCAGAAAGCCGTTCTGGTGGCATTGGCGAATGGCTGATAGGCTTCCGCCATGCCTACCGACCAAGAGCTAATTTCCGCTGCCTGGATCGCCCGGGAAAAGGCCTATGCGCCTTATTCCAAGTTCAAGGTCGGCGCAGCGTTGCTTGGTGCGGATGGTGAGATTGTTCTCGGCTGCAATGTTGAGAACTTGTCCTACGGGCTGACGAATTGCGCGGAGCGCGTAGCGATCGGGGCAGCTGTAGCGAGAGGGGTTACAAGGTTCGACGCGGTTGCGGTGGTCGCGGATACAGGGGTCCCGATCTCGCCCTGCGGTGCCTGCCGTCAGGTCTTGGCCGAATTCGGGGTAGGAAGGATCATCCTTGCTAACCGAACAGAAAGCCTGGAATTCACGCTGGAAGAGCTTCTTCCAAGGATGAGTGCTGGTATTTTGGATAAAGCGGAGTGAAATTGTTCCACGTGGAACGATTAGGAGGCGTCAGTCAGGGATTGCAGAAAGCGCAAGCTGTGTTAGAATCGCCGTCCACTGATGTTTCGCTACCCAAAAGACTATGATGTGATCGTGATCGGCGCCGGCCATGCCGGTGTTGAAGCGGCATTCGCTGCCGCCCGTATCGGTGCGCAGGTGGCTGTGCTTACACAGAATCTCGATACCATCGGCCAAATGTCATGCAATCCCGCCATCGGGGGCTTAGGTAAGGGGCATATGGTCAGGGAAATCGATGCGTTGGGTGGTTTCATGGCCCTCAATACGGATGCAACCGGTATTCAGTGGCGGATGCTGAACGGCTCCAAGGGGCCTTCCGTTCGTGCGCCTCGCGCGCAGTGTGACAAGAAAGCTTATCAGTTCCGGGCGAAAGCTGAAATCGAAGGGACGGCAGGGATTGATCTTCATCAGGGAAATGTCGCTGAGTTACTGGTGGATGGGGAGCAGCGCATTACCGGGGTGCTGACGTCGCTCGGGATGGAGATATCCGGGAAGACTGTGATCCTCAGCGCCGGAACGTTTATGAGAGGTCTGATGCACGTTGGCCTGAAGAATGAGAAGGGCGGGAGAATGGGTGATGCCACCTCAACGGTTTCCGATTCGCTCAAGGAGTTAGGATTTGAGGTTGCGCGCTTTAAAACCGGCACACCTTGTCGGCTGAGCGGCAAATCTATTGATTTCTCAAAGTGCGAGAGGCAAGAGGGCGATACACCATTACCCAAATTCAGTTTCATGGCGGATCGGATCGAAAAGCGCCCTAATGACCTCTTTACCTTGAATCCTTGGGGTGATTCCGCGTTCCACGTGGAACAAATGCCCTGTTGGATCACCCACACGAATACAAAAACTCATGAAATCATCGCCGGGAACCTCCACCAATCCCCGATGTATTGCGGGGTAATCGAGGGGGTCGGACCCAGATATTGTCCCTCAATCGAGGATAAGGTCGTCCGTTTCGCCGACAAGGAGCGGCACCAGATCTTTCTCGAGCCCGAAGGCAGGCACACTTCGGAATTCTATGTCAACGGGGTCTCGACCTCGCTTCCTTATGAGGTTCAGTTTGATTTCCTTCGCACCATCCCCGGATTAGAGAATTGCGAGATCCTCCGGCCTGGCTATGCCGTGGAATACGATTACTGCCCGCCGACCCAGTTGAGACCGACCTTGGAGACTAAAAAGATCGAAGGGCTTTACTTCGCGGGACAGATCAATGGTACCTCTGGATATGAAGAGGCGGCAGGCCAAGGCCTGATTGCTGGAACCAACGCGGCCCTCAAAGCAGCGGGTAAGCCACCGTTCGTGCTAGGCAGGGAAGAGGCCTATCTTGGAGTGATGATCGACGATCTTGTGACCCGCGGCTGCACCGAGCCTTACCGGATGTTCACCAGTCGTGCGGAATACCGACTCCTTTTGCGTCAAGATAACGCCGACCAGCGCTTGACTCGTCGAGGAGCGGAGGTAGGACTTGTTTCCGGTGAACGCTTGGATCGTTTGAACCAAAAGGTTATAGAGATGGAACGAGCCGATAGCTGGATCCGAAAAACCTCCTATGAGGGCGGCAAACTCGATGAATGGCTGCGCCGCAGTGATAACATATGGCAGAATCTCCCGCAGGAGATGCGCAACGAGTTTTCTTCTGGTTACTGGCCGTTGATTGAAATCGATTTTAAATACGCGGGCCACCTCACTCGGCAGCAAAAGCAGATTGACCGTATGTCCCGTCAGATAGGTCGCAAGATCCCTGCGAACCTCGATTATGAGACAATACCCGCGTTGAAAAAGGAGGCGAAAACAAGATTCTCGGAGATATGCCCCGAAACAGTCGGGCAGGCGGCCCGTATCTCAGGAATCACACCGGCCGATATCGCGATGCTAGTGGTTTGGCTGGATAAGGGAGAGCGGTCAATACCTCAGGAAACAGCCTAAGCTTCCGATTAATTCGAAATATTATGTGGCGGGTTAGAGAGGTATAGCCGATGGCGGCTGCCTTGTCCGTATGACAAGGAGGGGCGTGTCGCAGAACGCCGGATTTGAACGTAGCGAAGCGACCGGGGTAATCTTAACAAGGAAGATGTGAGCCACAATCGGAGCGCAGCAGAGACGGGACGGACAGGAAAACTAAACCTCTTCATCAAATAACACGAAACCCAGGGATAAAAATAGAGTAATGAAAGGAATACAACTCAACCTCTACACCGCTTGCCAAAATTCCGTGCACGTATTTAAGCGGGGATGTAGCATCTTGCTCTATTCCGTTTCTTAGGGCATCCTGCCGTAAGAATTTACATACACGCACCGCCTTGTGGCGACCCCCTCTAATCGAAAAATGAATCGTTTACTTTGCCTTGGGGACTCCGCCAAAAATAAACCGACGAAGGCATGTGCGGAGCACCCCGGCCTGTTACAGCCTGCTGTAGCAGGCCGGGTAATGCAGCCTTGCTGCCAGCCCGGCGGGATTGGCACGGAAGAGAGCCCGATGAAACTTTGACTTGCCCCGCTTGCAGCAGGCTGAGGCGGAAAGCGGCTGCAGGTTGCCGCAGTCCAAGGATTTCGTCGGGAATTTCGCCAAAATGCGCGTTGGTTTTGGTCGACTACCTTGGTTGAGTGGCAAATTCCGGCCCGGCACACAATGGCTTGCTCTAAAGAAATACGCTAACTGTTTACCCTTAGGTAGTTATGGAAAAATCCGGAAGTTGCTTCTGAAGTTTTATAACTCGAAAAGCGGCCAGGATGTAAGGGTGATCGTCATATTGTATTTGCCTGAGAACGTGGTTTTCGGGGCGGTCATCGTCGATGCAAAACCGACCTCCGCACACACCGGAAGGTCAGTGAGTATTCCTTAGGTTCCTATGCTCTGGAGGACGAATATTTTTCAGAAAATTTTCCTATTTTCGCATTGCCAGCCGCGCGAAATCGACTCAGTATCGACGTCCCAACCGTCTAACCACGATCTACGATGTCCAAGCATAACTCTCTCAAATCAAGCGCCACCGTCGGCGGCAAACGCTCCGTCCTCAAACGTTTCGAGCGCGTCAAACTTCTTAAAGAGCGCGGCGAGTGGAAAGCTGGCGCGTCCCCGATCGGTCTTCCGAAAACCAAGCACGAGGACTGATTCTTCGATATCTTCCGTTTTTGCTCCCATTCTCCGTGTGAAATCCACGGAACTAATTCAATGCTATGCCCGAGGGAGTCCGTCTCAACAAATACCTTGCTTCATGTGGCATCGGTTCTCGCCGAGCCTGCGATGAACTGATCTCTACTGGGCGCATAGAAGTCAACGGCGAGCCATGTATTAAGCTCGCCACTCGCGTCAGCGAGACCGACAGCGTGCGCGTCGATGGCAAACGGGTTTTCCCGAAGGCGGAAATCGTCGTGATTTTCCATAAGCCTCGCGGCTATGTTTGCACCCGCAGCGACGAGCTCGGACGCAAGACCATCTACGACCTACTTCCAGAAACGCTTCACAATCTCCACCACGTCGGCCGGCTCGACACAGATTCTGAGGGCTTGCTGATTCTCACGAATGACGGCGACCTCTCGCAGAAGCTAATGCATCCATCGAAATCGGTGGAAAAGGAATACCTCGTCACCTCGAATCAGGCGTTCGAAAACGTCCACCTTGATCAATTCCTCGCCGGCGTCTTCACCGAAGAAGGCAAGCTCAAGGCAAAGAAAATCGAGCGGATCTCCGCCCGCCGTATCAAAGTCGTGCTCGATCACGGTGCCAAACGCCAGATCCGCGTTATGTTTGAAACCCTCGGCTATCAAGTCACCAAGCTTCTCCGCGTCCGCATCGGAAATCTCTGGCTCGGCGACCTCGAACCCAGCCGCTGGGCCATCCTCAATTCAAAGGAAATCGAGATGCTAATGGCAAAGTGAGAGGAGGTTGACTCCGGTTCAGGGAGCAGGGGGCAGGAGAGCGTATCGCACACGGAAACAAAAACCAAGGGCAGCCCAAGCCACAAGATACCCGATTTGCCACTCATCCACCACCCGCCTCCTGCCGCCTGCCAACCTATGAGTTTGCTTTCACACCCCACGCAGCGCGGGTTCCGGCCTAGGAAGAAAAACGGGAACCACAAAATACATCAAAGTTCCGACGGATAAGAAGCTTTCTATTGTTACCCTGTAAATGCGCCGCTTGAATTCATTATTCATTTATTTTTCGTGTATTTCGCGTAGTTCGTGGCCCTCAATTCTGAAAAACGAACGATCGGCAAATTTTAATTCGAAAGCACCCCATACAAATACCAAGGCGATCAAGTTAGTGAGAAGAAACCGCGAATAAGCGCGACTGAACGCGATTTTTTAGAGACCTGAAGAATTTCTAACAAAATCGCAAAATTGATTTCAAACACGCATCCCGCACCTCACGGGAAGAGTTCGATCTTCCAACGTTTCTTGTAGATGGTTGCAACCTTGAGCGCTGGGGGGGTTGTTGGTCAGGAATGTGAGTCTCTTCTCCGTCTCCTCATCGAAGTAAACGATGTGGCGGAGTTTTACAGGATATTCCAAATGGGCAGAACCTAATATCCCAATCACAAATTCCCAATTCCCTTTTTAGGATAAGCTTGAACCCGAATTGGATGCGCGCGTCCGGTGTCGGGTGGTAGGCCTTTGAAGTTGATATGGGAACTATGACACGATGAACTGGGATGTGAAGAAGGCTTGGGGATCCGATCACCTTTGCAAAGCTCGTCGGCAGCGAACGCGGACCAAAATGCATGAAATCAAGCATGCGAGCCGGGATGACCTGATCATTTGTGTGGCCTGGTCGTCAGCTGGCCCGGATCGCTAGTAGCTGTTAAGCTTCTTTTTCGGTCTGCGCTTTTGCCTTCTCCGCTTTGGCTTTTGCTTTCTCGTCTATGATGCCGCCGATGAAGAGCAGGATGGCGGCGATGAAGATGCAGGAGTCAGCGACGTTGAAGGTGGGCCACCAGCCGCCGCTTGTGGGGACGATCTTGTCGTAGAGGGGGAGTTTTACGGAGATGTAATCGACGACGTAACCTTGCGAGAGGCGTTCCCAGAAGGTGCCGTCTTTTACTGAATCCAAGAGGAAGCCCTGGACGAGGCGGTCAGTGAGGTTTCCGAAGATCCCGCAGAGCAGGAGGGCGACAGCGACTTTTGAGATGATATGATCGAAGGCGCCTTTTTTCCAAAAGACCCGGATTATGACGAGAGCAATGATGGGGACAATCAAGAAGACGATGGGGGCCCAGGTGGTGCCGTTACCGATCCCGAAGGCGACGCCTTGATTGTGGACGCGAATCCAATGGAACCAATCCGGGATGATCATCCAAGGTAAATCATGAGAGCCGAAACGGCCCGCGGGTGGCTCTGAGAAATTCGCCACTGTCCACGCCTTGGTAATCTGGTCGAGGATGTAGAGCGGGAGGGTGAGGAAAAGGAGGAGACGGGTCATGAACATTTAACTTTCAAATTTTCAACTCTCAATGAAGAGCCCTTGCGGCCTTTTATGAGACGAGGTCTTCGCAGCGCTGGCAGAGGCCGGATTGGACGACTGGTTCGTGTTTGCGGCAGCGGGGGCAGAGTGGGAGATCGGTTTTGCGGGCGGTTGCGGTTAGTTCTGCGCCTTGGGTTGCGGTTAGCTCGGCGATGATGAAGAACTCGGTGGCGAAATCGCGGTTGTTGAGTTTCTCCATGAGATGGGCGTCGGTTT
>Ga0209491_10000927_pt1 | contig 58666 bp, 57 predicted proteins | sample BON02_FD_187213 | JGI IMG/M metagenome (GOLD analysis project Ga0209491, IMG submission 187213) | Freshwater microbial communities from Lake Bonney liftoff mats and glacier meltwater in Antarctica - BON-02 (SPAdes) (version 2) | ecosystem: Environmental > Aquatic > Freshwater > Ice > Glacier... | reverse complement strand
GAATGTTCTGTCAAAAGAGAATGGCTGGGGTACCAGGATTCGAACCTGGGAATGCAAGGATCAAAACCTTGTGCCTTACCGCTTGGCGATACCCCAACTGTAAAAAGATCATTCTAACATTTGCAGCCACATTATGACTTCTTTTTTTTGAAGTCTTCAGTTAAATGTAAAATTAGTGGCGAGATATTACACCCTTTTGCCACAAATCCTTGCCATGATTCTGGCAAGTCACCCATTATTTTTTGCGCTTGTTGCTGACTATCAACATCAACAAAAACACATGCCCCAGTGCCTGTCATTCTTGCTTGGCCGTACTTCGCTAACCAAGATAATGATTCATATACCGCTGGATAATGGTCTTTCACTACATCTTCACAAACATTTCTGCCTTCCCCCGAAAGGAAGCGCGATATTGTGATAGGTTCGCAGTCTCTAGTCAACTCCGCCGTAGAAAATATTTCACTAGTTGACACATGACAGAGAGGAACAATGACGACATACCAAGGCTCAGGGGGTGAAACTGGACTTAACTTCTCACCCACGCCCTCAGCCCAAGCTGCATGACCATGAATAAAAACAGGGACATCCGCGCCTAATTCCAGACCTATTTGCGCTAATTCATCGCTTGATAACTGACAATCCCACAACTGATTAAGCGCGACTAATGTGGTGGCAGCATTGGAACTGCCTCCGCCTAAACCGCCGCCCATAGGTAGCCTCTTATCTAATGTAATTAAAGCCCCTTTGGTGATGCCAGCATACTGCTGTAGTGCTTTTGCCGCGCGAACTATTAAATTATTATCATGCTCAACACCCTCTATGTGCGTCAATAGAAGGATATTAGATTCAAAAGTAGGTTCAAATGACAAGGTGTCGCAATAATCTAAAAACTGAAATACTGTTTGCAGCTCATGATAGCCATTACTGCGGCGGCCGGTAATATGTAAAAATAGATTTAATTTCGCAGGTGCAGGCCATGCGATCATTCGATATCATTCCATCTGGTAATTGCGAGTCGCAGACTCAAGTCTTGATTCTTAATAAAGATCTTCGTAGGCATCGAATAGATTCCAAAAGGCACATATTTTAAAAAGCTAATATCCCAGCCTTGCTGAACAAGGTGCGTTACTTGTCCTTCAGGATCCAACTCTAATAGATCAATATGGATTGAAGAATAAGGAACACCCCGCACCCAGTCGCGTAGGGCACTAACCGGCAATTGAATACCTAGGGCTTGTTTAATTAGCACTTCAGGATCGGCAGCAGCTATTTTCTGACCGTCAACCATCGTCAACACGGCTTGACTAGCGTCACCGTCAAGCGTGATACCCCCTTGGGAAAAAGGCCCCTCTATCTTGATTTGATAAGCACCTCGATTTTCTTGCCAACGTATGCCAGCATTCCACCCTTCTTTACCTTGTGTAATCGCTGTCCGACCTTGAAGCTGCCATTGATCAAGCTGAACTAAAGCTTGATGTCGTAGTTGCCATAATAAGTCAGGGTCACTTGCTGGTCGTTGTTGCCAGAGTGGTGCGCAGGCTGTTGTCGTCAACAAAAGCCCGATAATAGCCACTAATCTCATTAATAATCTCACAAACCAAATCGAGACATCGTATTCAGAATCAATTTATTTTTGCCATCCTTCTTCAAGCCATCATTCCACGCTTTTTTTGCTTCTGAGTATTTGCCTTGCTGCCATAAAATCTCACCTAAATGAGCAAGAAATTCTGGATCAGATTGGATTGCCACCGCTTGTTTCATATAACGTTCAGCTTGATCTAAATGACCTAACCGATAATGTACCCACGCCAAGCTATCTAAATAAAAAGCATCGTTCGGATTTAATGCGACTGCTTTATTTATTAATGCCAATGCTTCTAAATGCCGGTTTGTTCGATCAGCCAAGGTATAACCCAATGCATTTAAAGCATGGCTATTATTTGGCTCTTTTTCCAGAATAGCGCGTAAATCTTCTTCCAAAACACTTAAATAATTCAGCGGCTCTGCCACCATAGCACGCCCATAAAGCAATTCTGTCTGTCCTGGAAATTGCTGCAAGGCCTCAGTGTATAAATCAAATGAAGCCTGATCTTGATCTCGCTCTCTTAAAAAAGATGCTTCAAATATAAAATACTGTAGGGCTTTGTCTGGCTGCTCGGTGCGCAATAACTTTAAGTGCAGCCTCGCTTTTTCCATTTGACCGCTATCCGCTAATAAATTGATATAGCTCGACTGTGCGGCTTGAAAACGTTGGCTATCCGCGGGCACAGATGCAAACCAAATCATCGCGGCTTCATTGTTATGATTTAACTCTTCTGCCAAGCCCATAAAATATGCCGCTTGTTTACCGCCATCTCCTAGAGCCACCAGTTGACTGAAATAGCGTTTAGCCTGCTGCCCATCTTGTTCTTGAATGGCGATTAATCCTAAGGCGAAGATCACTTCTTCATTCTCTGGAAAGTCAGTATTAAGCTGCAAAAATATAGCGCGAGCCTCAGCTATTTTTTTATTTTCACCTAATAATTTTGCATAGGAAAAGCGAAGGTTCTCACTAGCATCATTTTGGGTGGCCGGCTTTTTTAGCAAGGCAATAGCCGGTGCACTTTTACCCATACGTTGCAATATTTCTGCTTTTAAAATGAGCGCATCTTCACGATCAGCTTGTCCTTTAAGTACTTTATCAACATGCAGTAGCGCGCTATCGTAATGTTTATAAAATGATTCCATCCGCGCATATGCGAAAATAGCTTCCGGATCATTGTCTTGATAAGCTTTCAGTTGCTGAATCATACTTAAAGCTTGCTCTGGTTTTGCTAGTTCAATCAAATTCTCAGACACCCGCGCCAAATAAGATTGAGCCTGTTCCGGAGCCAGTGCTAATGCCGTATCTACATGTTTAATGACCGCAGCATAATCGCCCTTCAACATCAAAAATGGCACTTGCATGATATAAATATCAGCATCAGTCGGATCAACCTCAATCCACCGCTCTAATGCGCGATTGATTCGCGGTTGATTACGGGTGAAATTAGCAATCTGTGTGGACCGCGCAGCCACCGCGGGGGAATCGACTAAATTTGCCGCATTGTTATACAGATCAGCTGCAATGCCTATTTCACCTCGTTGACCCGCTATTTCAGCGGTTAAAATATCATAGACCAGCTCTGCAGTTAACGGTAAGGAGGGCTGATCTTTAGGCGACTCTTTTTCTGTAAGAATGACCTGCGCCGGCGTGGCGTCTATTGTTTGAGCAGGCACAACAGCGCATGCCGCCAACAATAATGACGAAGCAAGAATCAAGCTTCGTTGAAGAGTGGACACTGAACGAAGCCAATGCAATGGTAATAAATCCATAATAAAACAACCTGAGCGATTGATTTTGGTAGAATGGCATATTGATTTAAACAATCTGCCCCCAAAATATTAATTAACGGTTGTAGAGTTTACCAGCATTTAACGACGACTTATCACCAATAAATATGCAATTTGTCACCTACGGTATCAACCACAACACTGCACCTGTAAGCATTCGTGAAAATATTGCGTTTAATGCGGATGTGCTGCCTGCTGCGCTGGCTTCGCTCAAACTACAGCCTTATCTCGTTGAAGCAGTGATTTTGTCGACGTGTAACCGCACTGAAATTTATTGCTATATCGATGATGATTGCCAACCACTTATCAATAAGTGGCTGCATGAGTTTCATCAGCAAGCAGAAAATTCATTAAACGAACACCTTTATTGCCATCAAGGAAGCGACGCAATGCGACATTTATTGCGCGTAGCCTGTGGTTTAGATTCTATGGTGCTCGGTGAATCACAAATTCTGGGACAAATAAAAACGGCTTATAGTGATGCGCTTAACGCTGAAACATTAGGCAAAATGTTAGGGCGATTATTTCAACATGCGTTCACCGTTGCCAAACAAGTCCGAACAGATACTGCTATTGGCGACAGTCCAGTATCTGTTGCATTTGCAGCGGTCAGCCTTGCCAAACAAATTTTCAGTAATTTGGCCGACTCTACCGCATTATTAATCGGCGCGGGGGAAACGATTGAATTAGTTGCGCGTCATCTCCATGATAATGGCGTGGGTCGCATTATTATCGCCAACCGAACAATTGAGCGCGCCCATGATTTAGCCAGACAGCTCGATGGCTATGCCATTAGTTTAAGCGAGATGCCTAACCACTTAGCTGAGGCCGATATTGTGATTAGCTCAACAGCAAGTCAACTACCTATATTAGGTAAAGGCACGGTTGAACGCGCGCTTAAGCAAAGAAAGCGCCGACCAATTTTTATGGTCGATATTGCCGTACCAAGAGACATTGAGCCTGAAGTAGGTAATTTAGAAGATATCTATCTTTATTGTGTTGATGATTTACACGGCATCATTGAAGAAAACCTGCAATCACGACGTGAAGCGGCAGTACAAGCAGAAGAAATTATCGACAATCAAGTTGAACACTTTATTGCTTGGCTACGTACGCAAGATGCGGTTCCCGTGATTAGAGCTATCCGTGAAAAAGCCGAACTCGAAAGTGAACATTTACTTGAAAAAGCAAAAAAACAACTAGAGCAAGGCCTACCCGTTGAAGCAATATTGAATGATTTGGCCAGAACCCTGACCAACAAGTTATTACATGAGCCAAGTAGACAGCTACGCCAATCGGGCTTTGATACCGACAACAATTTAATTGAAGCAGCGCGTAGCCTCTTCAATATTAAGGATTTACCGTGAAAGATTCCATAAAAAATAAGCTAGAAAGCTTAATTGAACGCCAAGAAGAAATTAGCGGCTTATTATCTGATCCTCAAACAATGGCTGATCAAAATAAATTTCGCACCTTATCGCAAGAGTATGCGCAATTAGAGCCGGTGGTACGGAACTTCAGCGCTTATAAAATAGCTTTAAAAGCAATTATCGATGCTAAAACCATGATGCAAGAAGATGATGCTGAAATGCGTGAAATGGCTAAAGAAGAACTTGCAGAAGCCGAAGCCGACGAAAAAGCACTAGAACTCACCTTACAAAAACTATTATTGCCTAAAGATCCTAACGATCAGCGCAATATCTTTCTTGAAGTTCGCGCCGGAACGGGTGGTGACGAGGCCGCCATCTTCTCTGGTGATTTATACCGTATGTATACCCGTTATGCGGAGTCGCAGCGTTGGAATGTAGAAATCATCAATGCGCAAGAGGGTGAACATGGCGGTTATAAAGAAATTATTCTGCGTATAGTCGGTGATGGCGCTTATTCACGGCTCAAATTTGAATCGGGGGCACACCGAGTACAGCGCGTGCCAGAAACTGAATCACAAGGACGCATTCACACTTCTGCCTGCACGATAGCGGTCATGCCAGAAGCCGATGAGATTGATGAAATTGAAATTAATCCTGCTGATCTGAAAGTCGATACCTTTCGCTCGCAAGGTGCCGGTGGACAGCACGTTAATACCACTGATTCGGCTATTCGAATTACCCACATTCCTACCGGTACCATCGTCGAGTGTCAGGAAGAACGTTCGCAACATAAAAACCGTGCAACGGCGATGTCAGTTCTGAAATCTCGCATTATGGCAGCCAGACATGAAAAACAAGATGCCGAACAAGCTGAAACCCGTAAATCATTAGTTGGTAGTGGCGATCGAAGCGAGCGGATCCGTACTTATAACTACCCACAAGGTCGCGTAACCGATCATCGTATCAACCTAACGTTATACAAATTAGCAGAAATTATGGATGGCGATCTTGATCAAGTTATTGAGCCGCTCATTAATGAGTATCAAGCCGATCAGCTAGCTTCGTTAGCAGGTGAAAATGAGCTATAAACTCTAACATCCTTGCATGTTAATTAGATTTTAAATTAAGGAGACCTCGTGGCTGTTAAAGAACAACTATCCCAACAAGACTATGTCAAAAAATGTAAAAAAGCCGCTGAGCAAGGTCATGTCATTGCACAAAATACCTTAGGTTTTCTCTATCTCAACGGTCAAGGTGTTACTAAAGATTATGCTGAAGCCGTCAAATGGTATCGCCGCGCCGCTGAACAAGGTTATGAGGTGGCGCAGTTCAACCTTGCCATCATGTATAAACTCGGCAATGGTGTTGAACAAAACCATACACAAGCCCTAAAATGGATGAGTGTCGCTGCAGAGCAAGGGCATGCTGATGCACAAAGCAATCTCGGTAATATGTATTACCAAGGTTTAGCAGTGATGCAAGATTATGTGATGGCCTATAAGTGGTGGTTACTGGCTGAAAACAATGGGGCGAAGGATCTCGACCACAATAAAAAAGAGTTATTGAAAAAAATGCAGCCATCTCAAATCAACGATGCAGAACAATCAGCCCAAGAGTGGACACAACAACATGGTAAATAAACTCGACTCTGTTTTTACTACGACATCACATCTAACTATTTAGACTAGGTTCTATAATTGGTTCCTCAAACTATAGGCATAATATGAAAACACCCAATCGACTCCAGCCCTTGGTAGATGATGGCTTAGTAGATGAAGTCATTCGTCGCTTAATGAGCGGCAAAGAAGCAGATGTATATGTTGTACGCTGTGGTACTGAGATCCGTTGTGCCAAAGTCTATAAAGAAGCCGCAAAGCGCAATTTCAAACAGGCGGTGCAATACCAAGAAGGTCGCAAGGTGCGTAATAGTCGCCGTGCTCGTGCGATGGAAAAAGGCTCTAAATTTGGCCGCAAGCAACAAGAAGAAACGTGGCAAAATGCTGAAGTAGATGCGCTGTATCTATTAGCAGGTGCCGGCGTACGCGTGCCACAACCTTACGATTGTTTGAACGGCGTATTGATTATGGAGCTCATCACCGATGAATCGGGAGAAGTGGCACCACGATTAAATGATGTTTCTATGTCTGCTGAACAAGCCATAGAAGATCATGCTTTAGTGATGCGTGATGTGGTTCGTATGCTTTGTGCGGGCGTGGTTCATGGTGATCTATCCGAATTTAATGTACTGGTTGATGAATATGGCCCCGTTATTATTGATCTTCCGCAGGCGGTTGATGCCGCAGCAAACAATAATGCTCAAGCCATGTTAACGCGTGACGTTAATAATATGGCTCGCTACTATAGTCAATTCGCGCCTGAACTCATAAACACCCAATATGCTAAAGAAATCTGGGCCTTATATGAAGATGGTAAATTAACACCCGATGTCGAATTAACAGGCCTTTATGCAGAAAGTACACAAGCGGCTGATGTCGATGCGGTGATGTTAGAAATTCAATCTATATTAGCCGAAGAAGATGCAAAACAAACACGTCTCCGCGAAGCACAGGATGACTCGTAAGCCGGCTATTTGAAAAACAGCGTCTCGCATTGGGTGCATACATAATCAAATGCCGCGGTAAATTGATGATACGTTGATTGCTGACAAGTGCTGCAATCAAAACAATTATCCGCCTCTGAACTATCGTTAATAGCAGTATCAACCAAGACTTGGCGTGCGATAAAAAACTCGGCAATTGTTTGTTTCATCATAGCAGTAGATTGAGCGTCGCCATCGAACTGCGCTAAGGCTTCATGTAATAATTCTATTTGGTCAGACATAAGCTGGGCCAACTTGGCTACATCTAATACCTTAAGTACATGCTGATGTTGTATGGCATCAACGATAAGCGTGTTTTCAGGATCAATCATTGATACGCATTTCAAGGCGATGATGGTATGTAAGTTTATGAATAGCTCATCAAGCGATGCAGCTAAACCTGCCGGCATTGACTCCATATCGCCTGTTGGCATCGTAGCTTGCAAAGACCGAATCTCATTTTCTATAGTGTCAATCTGTTGGTCGTAATTCAGATTTTGTTCGGCATGATTGATAAAGGTCATTATTGCTTGTTCCTGTGACAATTAATTTCGCGGCGCTCAATCAATAAAAAATCATAGTCATTCTGTGCAAACTTTCCTATTAGAGGAGTTGGCGTTATCATTTGGTATAGATTCAAAATATAAGGAACTGTTATGGACATCAATAGAACCGCTCAAATATCGCCTTATCTGTCAGCACAACGTACGGCAAGCGAACTAAACGTCGCCATACTGAAGCTAGGAAATGATCAAATTAAAGCGAACGGTGAAGCGGCCTTGCAGTTAATACAATCGCTACCACAACCGGTAGGGAACGTTGGCATCACCATTAACATCGCAGTCTAAACCCGCTTTAACATAACTCCGCTTATTCTGGTTTAGCACCTAGAATATCTAAGGCTACTGCTTGAGCGACTTTAATACCATCAATCGCCGCAGAGAAAATACCACCCGCGTAACCCGCACCCTCACCAGCAGGATATAAACCACGGGTATTAATGCTTTGGAAATCTTTACCACGTTGGATACAAATAGGTGCTGATGTGCGTGTTTCCACACCCGTCAAAATAGCATCGGCCATTGCAAAGCCTCTGATTTTGTCATCAAACTTCGGAATAGCTTCCCGAATGGCAGCGACAGCATATGACGGTAAAACTTGCGTTAAATCACCCAAGGCAATACCTGGTTTATAAGAAGGTGCCACAGTGCCCAATTCTGTTGAAGGCTTGTTTTTCAAAAAATCACCGACTAATTGAGCTGGTGCGATGAAGTCACCACCACCCACTTCATAGGCTAATTTTTCTAAGTCACGTTGCAAATCAATACCCGCTAATGGGTAACCAGGGAAATCAACTTCCGGATCAATACCCACTACGATTGCCGCATTGGCATTACGTTCATTACGTGAATACTGTGACATTCCGTTAGTAACTACTCCGCCATCTTCCGATGCTGCAGCTACCACAGTCCCTCCAGGACACATACAGAAACTATAAACACTACGACCGTTTTTGCAGTGGTGAACTAATGAATAATCAGCCGCGCCTAAAATAGGGTTACCTGCTTCTTCACCATAACGCGCCTTATCAATCACCGACTGCGGATGCTCAATACGGAAACCAATCGAAAATGATTTAGGTTCAATAAAGACACCATATTCTAATAACATTTCGAAGGTGTCGCGTGCGCTATGGCCAACCGCTAAGATAATATGCTCGCCCTGCAATGTTTCACCATTACTCAGGGTTACACCAGTAATTTTGCCACTGTTATTAGGTGTGTCGCCATCGAGCTCTCGCTGAATGCTTTCTACTTTACTCTCAAAACGAATTTCACCGCCAAGGCTGATAATTTCGTTACGCATACTTTCTACCATTTTAACCAGCTTGAAGGTACCAATATGCGGCTTGCTGACCATTAGAATTTCTTCTGGTGCACCGGCCTTAACAAATTCGTTTAATACTTTACGGCCTAAAAAGTGTTTATCTTTAACCTGACTATAGAGTTTTCCGTCAGAAAACGTACCTGCGCCACCTTCACCGAACTGAACATTGGATTCTGTTTTTAACTTACCATTTTTCCAAAAATCCCAGGTGTCTTGTGTACGCTGCTTAACGGCTTGGCCACGCTCTAAGACAATCGGCTTTAAACCCATTTGCGCTAATACTAAGGCGGCTAAGATGCCGCAAGGTCCAAAACCAATAATAATCGGACGATCTTGATTCTCTGCAGGAAAATCAGCGGGCGCTTGTGCCACAAACTTGTATGACATGTCAGGCGTCACTTTGACGAAAGATTGCTTGGCAAACTTTTCCAATACAGCCTTTTCATTCTCATCTGATAATGTCACATCCAAATGATAAATCAGCAGGATATTTGATTTTTTCCGTGCATCATAACTACGCTTAAAGATAGAAAAGCTCAGCAACTCATCACTTTTAATGCCGAGAGTTTCGACGATGGTTGCAGGCAGTTCGTCTTCTGTATGATGTAGCGGTAATTTAACTTCAGTGAGTCGTAACATGATTGTGTCGCTTGCTTATAGGTGAAAGGTTTTAATCACGCAATTTTAACATGGACAGACAGATGTCGTATTTATATAGCAACTAGTGGCTAAACAAATAAGCCTGCACTGTAACCAGAAGACCATGCCCATTGAAAATTATAGCCGCCAAGGTGACCGGTGACATCAAGCACTTCGCCGATAAAATAAAGCCCAGCTTGTTGCTTGGCTTCCATCGTTTTAGAACTAATGCCATCGGTATCAACGCCGCCTAAGGTGACTTCTGCCGTACGATAACCTTCCGTCGCCGAAGGTTTTACTATCCAATTATTAATATGTTCGCCAATCGTTATTAATTGTTTATCGTTGAATTCGGCCAATGCTAAGTTTGAAGATTCAGACCACCACAAAGTTTGTAATTCATTCACCAAGGCCTTCGATAATTTATGACTTAAAACTGTTTTTAACAAACTTTTACCATGATGCTGTTTCGCTTCAAGCAACCATTTTGCCGCATCAAGATGAGGCATAAAATTGATCGTCACCTCATCGCCCGGTGACCAGTAATTAGAGATTTGTAAAATAACAGGGCCACTAATTCCGCGATGGGTAAATAATATGTTTTCAGTAAATTCTCGACCATTACAACTCACCACAACCTCTAAGGCTAGCCCCGCCAAGCGCTCACAGACAGGCTTCGTAGCATCGCTAAACATAAAGGGTACTAAGCCCGCTTGTCGCTCTGTGAGGGCTAAAGAAAATTGCTTAGCAATGTCGTAACCAATTCCACTTCCGCCCAAAGAAGGAATTGACAGCGCTCCCGTTGCCACCACCAGCGACTGACATTCAATACTCAATTTACTGCTGGCCTGCGTAAAACCCAGCCGATAGCGGTTATGCTGATTTTGAGTTTTATTTTTATTTGAATCCGAAAGATCATTACTCGCTAATGATTTGATCGTATTGATTTCACAATCCGTTTTAATCTCAACACCTGCTGACTCGCATTCCGCCAGCAACATGGCCAAAATTTCTTTTGCCGAATTTTTACAGAATAGCTGGCTGTGTAACCGCTCTTCATACTCAATGCCATAACGCTCAACCATGGCGATAAAATCCCACTGGCTATAGCGTGTTAATGCCGCTTTACAAAAATGCGAATTATGTGAAATAAAATTGTCTGCTTCAACAAAATAGTTGGTGAAATTACAGCGACCACCACCTGACATTAAAATCTTCTTGCCAATCTTATTGGCTTTTTCGAGCACCAATACCCGTCGTCCACGTTGCGCCGCCGTAAAAGCGCACAGTAATCCCGATGCACCTGCACCTAAAATAATGACATCGTAATTTTTTGAAGATGATTTCACTGAGACTTTATCCGAACATTATTAATATCACCGCGCCAAGTTGCTTAGTAAATATCGCTTTATAATAGCTAAATCCTAAGACCCAGAAATACGAAACCCCGGACTTGGCGGGGCTTTATGGCTTCGTTAGATAGTATTACTCTTTAACGGGTGGCGATGCCTAGATTCGAACTAAGGCTTCATTATTATGAATGATATCCCATTTAGTCTGATTCAGAATGGCGTTGTTCTAAAAGTCCATATATTCAACAATATACAGGTTAGTGAATGATATTTAAAGCTAGAAAGATACTGCTCAGTTACATATTATCCTCGCTCCCAGTATAAAAAGATTCGACTTCCTTATGAAATCACTAGAGACTTCTGGGTTTGAAAATATATTGCTTGAGTGGCGTCTACCTCTTTGTAGTAATCGATAGAATTTAGTTGGAAAAAAATATGAATGATAAATTACCAAAGAGTCGCGACTCGGGATTGATCCAAGCTATGGATCGTCTCTCAACAACACTTGAGAGCTTTTTGCCTGATGGACAAAGGCAAGCTCAAATGGTCTTACCTGATGCCCTTGCTTATCGCTGGCAATACAGTCGAGGGATGTTTATGCGGGGGGCTTTAGTACCCGTATTGTCACCTCAACTCATCTCATTCTCCAACCTCAGAAATATCGATAAGCAGATTGATCAGTTGTATATCAACACACGTCAGTTTGTTAACGGTTTTCCAGCAAATAATGTACTGATGACTGGCGCTAGGGGAACCGGTAAGTCTTCATTAGTACGAGCATGTCTAGAAGCATTTCACAATCAAGGGCTCCGCCTTATTGAAGTTGAAAAAGAACATCTCAACGACCTCCCCGATATTCTTAACCTGATTAGAAATAACAAAGAGAAATATTTGATATTTTGTGATGATCTTTCCTTTGAAGAAGGCGAGAACAGTTATAAAGGTTTAAAAACGGTGCTTGATGGTTCTATTGTCGGCTCACTAGAAAATGTATTAGTTTATGCCACATCAAATAGAAGACACATGATCACTGAGCGTATGAGTGATAACTTTGAACACAGGAATGACAATCAAGGTGAAATACACCCAGGAGATGCCGTTGAGGAAAAAATCTCTCTCTCGGATCGTTTTGGTCTACAGCTTACTTTCTACAGTTTTAATCAAGATCAATATCTAGATGCAGTCAGTCATTGGCTAAACAGTTTTGGTATTAAGCTTAGTGATGATGACACTATTCGTCTTGAAGCTATCCAGTGGGCGACAGGGCGTGGAACACGTTCTGGTCGTATAGCTTGGCAGTTTGCAAGGGATTATGCAGGAAGAAAAATGATGGCTGATACGGATGAGCTAAATTCAGACGTCAGATAAAAGTTCTAAACTTGTCACACGTTATTTGGACAAGATAATGAACAGCTAGTTAATTACTAAATTGATTTTGTGATGCAACTACACGAGGATTGTAGCTTTTAAACCCTTACCCATTCAGGGTAAAATTAGTGGTGGCTATACCTAGATTCGAACTAGGGACCCCATCATTATGAGTGATGTGCTCTAACCAACTGAGCTATATAGCCATACTAAGCGGAGCATTTTACGATGCCATAAATAAAACATCAAGAAATTACTTAATTATTTACAACCAATCTGTTAATTGGATGCCGACACCGATACTATTCGAGTAAGCGTCGTAATCAATAAGACTTTCACCATAGCCATTAAACCACTGAACATAGCCCCTGACGTTCTTTGTAAAAGGAAAGCTCCAGTTTAATTGTACAGCACCATGGTTATCGCTCGAATCTAAGTTATTTCTAACCATGAAGTCAAAGGTGTGATTACCTCTTTTATACAAACCACTAAACTCAAATTTACCTAAATAATCCTCGATATCTGGATTATCATCATCTTCAATATCTTCTGGAATCCGCCACCAAGGTTTTGCAGAAAAAAACCAGCTGCCTTTTTCAAAGATAAAGTCGGCATATATTCTATTCCAACTACGAGACAACGAGCCTGCTTGGCCGTTTGATTGGTGGACTAACCCTGTACGGATAACTGAATTATGGAAGCCAAAAAGCGTTATATCATCTCTAAATGATAACCATATTTCTGGCTCATGGTCCGACTCACGAAAGGGTGCTGAGCTTGCATTATTAAATTGCTGCCAGAAAGATCGATTAGTATAAGCCGCATAAAGATCGCCTTGACCATTAATTAATCCATGGGCTAAGGGCACTTTCAGGCTTAATTGAAATTTGGTTTCCCAAGGTTGAAAATCTACATCCCTATCGGGATAGGCTTCTTCGAACGGCGCTTCGTTTTGCGATGCCAGATTATTACTGATAATAATATAATTGGGTTTATGTGGATATAGTGAGAATGGATTGCTGTTTTCTGATTCAAACGTTAATCGACGTTGTAATGCTGACTCAACAGTGACGATGGTATCTTTATCTGGCAAGGCATCAGCATCAGCCACCGAATTAGCTTCGTCAGAAGGTTTAACGCTTAACTTATCACAACGCGCTTTTAGTTCTCCAATCGTAACGGTATCCAACGCCGACGCCAGCTGGTCTTGCAGACATTGATCAATATTTTCTGCTAAAGCAAATTGCATGGAGAAAAGCCCCCAACAACCGGCCAGCACACTCATCTTAAATTTCATTTTAATTTAACCCAAAAAATCAGTTAGTTATCTACCATACTGTTATCACTATTATTCATTATTTTAAGCGAACATTAAACCGCAATAGTAATGCAATCAATAAAAACGCCATCTGCCCCAATACAAAATATAACCATTGTGCGTGTAATAGCGGCACTGCGACACTGGCGACAGCCGCACAGATCGACATTTGGATGAAACTTTGCATCGCCGCCGCCGCACCACGATTGTCTGGAAAGCAGTCTAAAGCTAAAATCGTCACGGCAGGCATGATGATTGCCATCCCAAGAGAATACAGTACCAACGGTGGAATAACCGTCATGATCTGCGCCTCAAACAGCCAGACCTGAATAAGATTGATAGCAACGGCTATCAGCATTATCCTTATTCCAAGACTTATTGTTTGTTTCGTTGGCCAAGAATGGGCAAGACGACTACTAATATAAGACCCCAACATCATACCAGCCACCATTGGCATAAATTGCAAACTAAAGCCATGACGATCAAGTCCTAAAAAGTCATAAATTACAGTGGGTGCCCCAGCGATATAAAGAAATAAACCCGCGAAGGCAAAAGAGACGGTAAATACCAGTGCCAAAAATCGACCATGCACTATCATCCGAGCATACACTTTAATTACTACAAGAGGATGCGCTGACTGCCTCCGTGAATGACTTAACGTTTCATCCACAAACATAACAAGTACCATTAATAGTCCGCCTAAACTCGTCAAAAACCAGAAGATACTATGCCAGCCCCAAACATCATATAACCAAGCGCCAACAAGTGGCGCAACAGCCGGCGCGATGGCAAACATCAACATGACATGAGACATTGCTTTATGGGCATCTTCTGCACAATAGGCATCTCGGATCATGGCTCGACCCGCAACCAATCCTCCACTCGCCGCCAAACCCTGCAACATGCGAAGCACTAGAAAAGCATCAATATCATCCGCTAAAGCACAGCCTGCAGATGCCAAGACATAGAGTAGCGAGCTCCCCAGAATAACCAGCCGACGACCGATGCGATCCGACAATGGCCCCCAAAACAAAGTGGAGATAGCAAACGCCGCCAAATATGCACCCAAGCTTTGGGAAAGCATTGTTCTGTCCACACCAAACTCGGCTTCGATTCCGGGGAAGGCAGGCAAGTAGGCATCGATGCTAAAAGGCGCCAGCATCGATAATAAGGCCACGATAATGGTCAGATGAGGGCTGACGAGTCGATTATTAATATTGAAGTCCGTTAATACTGATTTCAGGCATTGCTCAACTTAAGGCCAGCTAATTTTAAGTCTATTTATTGCCGATATAAAAGGTTGGAGTGGTATCATTTCAACTTCAAGCTTAATCACCGATTTTGTCAGGGCTAATAGGTAAGTTTGATAATTCATTAGAGCCCAGAGCAATTAAGTGTAATAGGCATTAATGGCCCCGCCATTGTTATAATCTTTAGCTAAAACAATGTCTACGAGCATTAAAATAATTGTCGACTACAATAACAGATAGGCCAGATTCAATATGTAAAAATAATGCTTCTTTCAAGCTGGCAAACATACATCTCAACCGCCTAGAAAGGTGTATATCAATAATATCTGAGGCATTACATCTATAAATGGACAATAAAGTCCCTACCTGAAGGATAAATTCGACTGTGTTACAACTCTCAGCCAACGTGTCATTAACAGATGATGAGATAGAACTTACTGCCATCCGCGCTCAAGGTGCCGGCGGACAAAATGTAAACAAGGTGTCTTCAGCTATTCATCTACGGTTTGATATTAATGCCTCTTCTCTACCTAATTTTTATAAAGAACGATTATTAGCACTGCGTGACCAACGGATCAGCAAAGAGGGCGTTATTATCCTCAAAGCGCAAAAGTTTCGTACTCAAGACAAAAACAGACAAGAAGCACTTGATCGTTTAAAAGAGATGATCAAATCAGCCGTCATTGTGCAAAAAACACGGCGAGCGACCAAGGCGACAAAAGGCTCACAACGAAGGCGCATGGATCGTAAAACCCTGCATGGCAAAACTAAAGCTCTACGCAGCAAGGTATCTGAGTAACTTAAGTATAATCATTGCTTATCAATAACCTTAAAACGAGAAAAAGCTAAATGAAAATATGGGTAGATGCTGACGCCTGTCCAGGGGTGATAAAAGACATTTTATTTCGGGCAGCAGAACGTACCAAAGTTCAGATGACGCTAGTCGCCAATCACAGTATGCGGATCCCGCCATCAAGTTACATTAATTTTCTCCATGTGACGCAAGGATTTGATGTCGCTGATAATGAAATAGTGCAACGGCTCTCGGCAGGTGACTTGGTAATCACTGGCGATATTCCTCTGGCATCCGAAGTTATTGATAAAGGCGCACATGCGCTCAATCCGCGTGGTGAGTTATACACCACCGATAATATTAAGCAGCGGCTGAGCATGAGAGACTTAATGGAAACCTTACGTGATAATGGCGTAAACACCGGTGGTCCCGCACCATTAAGTCAGGGAGATCGCCAAGCCTTTGCTAATCAATTAGATACCTTCCTCACGAAACATCACTCGCCATAAACCAATGTTGTGTACGGTTCGCAAAATATACCAGCGAAAGCATCACTGGCACTTCGACTAATACACCAACAACCGTAGCTAGTGCAGCACCAGAATGTAAGCCGAATAATGAAATCGCCACAGCCACGGCTAATTCAAAAAAGTTAGAGGCACCAATCAGTGATGCAGGCGCAGCAATATTATGGGCCAGCTTGAGTCGCTTGGCGGCCAGATAGGTGATCGCAAAAATGCCATAGGTCTGAATAAGTAATGGAATCGCAATCAATAAAATAGTTTCAGGTTGCTCAAGAATAATTTCAGCCTGAAAGCCAAATAATAAAATCACCGTTGCCAACAACCCCATGATCGACCATGGTTTTATGGTGTTTAAAAATGTCTGTAAGCGCTCACCTTGATCGTTTTTATTTAAGCCACCTCGAGTCAAAATACCTGCGATTAGTGGTAAAACCACATATAACAACACTGAAATCAGTAAAGTTTGCCAAGGTACAATGATATCGCTGACACCCAATAAAAATGCGGCTATCGGTGCAAAAGCAAAGATCATAATGATATCGTTGATGGATACTTGGACCAAGGTGTAATTAGCGTCACCTTTAGTTAATTGACTCCAGATAAACACCATCGCCGTGCAGGGTGCCACACCCAACAAAATCATACCGGCAATATACTCATTCGCTGTTTCGGGTGAAACCAAATCGGCAAATATAAACCTGAAAAACAGCCATCCCAGCAATGCCATAGTAAAAGGCTTAATAAGCCAATTAACGATGACGGTAAGCACGATGCCTTTAGGTTGTTTGCCAACATTTTTGATGGCATGAAAATCAATTTGCACCATCATCGGATAAATCATCAACCAGATAAAGACTGCAATAACAAGATTTACATGGGCAAATTCAAGTTCAGCGATTAAGCCAAAAAAAGCGGGGAATAAACTTCCCATCATTACCCCAATAACAATGCATAGCCCAACCCATAATGATAAATATCGCTCAAAAACACCCATTGAATTATCTCAATTTAGAACCAACTTGCAACAATCTTTCGATCAGGAACACCACCTGCATGAACAACCTTGTCATCAATTACCACACTAGGAGTAGACATTACGCCATAGGTCATAATGTCACTAATATCTTCGACTTTCTCAAGTTGAATCTCAACACCTTTTTGTTGAGCAACATCTTCAATTAATTTTACTGTCGCTTTACAGTTGGCACAGCCTGTACCTAGAACTTTCACATTTTTCATCCTATGTTTTCCTTCTGATTAGTTATGTAACTAAATTAAAACCCCAGCCAACAAGCGTAAATGAGATAGCTAATACGCCAGCATAAAGGGCTAAGGCTGGCCAACGAATTACTTTCCGTAGAATAATCATTTCAGGTAATGATAAGGCTGCAACACTCATCATTAACGCTAAGGTTGTACCAATTGCTACTCCTTTAACGAGCATAGCCTCAGCCAATGGGATAACACCTGTCGCATTAGCATAAAGTGGCACACCTAACAAAACAGCACCGGGGACAGCTAACCAATTATCTGTTCCACCAAGATGCTCTACCACCCATGCTTCAGGGACAAAACCATGAAATAAAGCACCCAGTGCAATGCCAATAAACACCCATTTCCAGATACGGCCGACGATTTCTTTGACTTCATGTATCGCAAAACGATGGCGACCTACTAATGATGTGTCAGGTTTAGCTAAATTTACTTCACCCATTTGAATCTTCCATACATAATCTTCAACCCATCTTTCCGGTTTAAACCATTCCATAATGACGCCACCAACATAGGCGACCAGTAAGCCAGCAGCCACATATAATACCGTTAACTTCCACCCTAGCACGCCGATGAGAATGACAACGGCAACCTCATTTATCATTGGACTAGCAATCAAAAAGGAAAACGTTACACCCAACGGAATTCCCGCTTCTACAAAGCCAATAAATAATGGTACTGACGAGCAAGAACAAAACGGGGTTATCGCGCCTAACAATATCGCTAGTGTTCTTGCCAGCCACTTTGGTTTGCCACGCACATATTCCCGTACTCGTTCAGGACTCATCATGGCGCGAAATAGGCCCATCAGATAAATAATAACGATCAACATGAAGAAGATCTTGGTGATGTCCATAATGAAAAAATGAATAGCACTACCACTATGACTCAGCGGATCAAGCCCAAACCATTGATATGCGATCAGCGTGGCAAGTTGGTCAAACATCCTTGCTACGTCTCGAAATCACATTATTAGGAGGTAGTTTAAGTGATAACAGTGCAGCAGCCCCTACAAACAAAGAAGAAGTAATTAAACAGCCGAGTAAACCATATTGCTGATAAATCAAGCCTGATAAAACCGTACCGACTAAACGCCCACCCGCATTGGCCATGTAATAAAAGCCTACATTCATCGCTACCTTGTCATGGTCCGACCATTCAACGATAAGATAAGAATGCACGGCAGAATTCAGGGCAAAAACAATCGCAAATAGACTTAATCCAATAATAATGACATTGGCAGGATCGAGTTGATGATAGAGTGCAAAAGCCATGCCCGCAGGTAATAGCATTAACAATAAGGCTAGCTGTTGCGTTGTTTTACCATCAGGAGAATGCCCCTGCTTTTTGTTTTTGAGTAATCTGGGCGTTAGAGCTTGCAGCACACCATAGCCAATAATCCATAAAGCAAAAAAACTACCTACTTGTGCAAAATCCCAGCCTAAGGTTGACGTTAAATATACCGGTAAACCAACTACAAACCAGACATCGCGTGAACCAAATAAAAAGAATCGAGCAGCCGATAACCAGTTAATGGCCGGCTCATTAGCAAAGATTTGAGAAAACTTAGCTTTAGTCTTTGTTTTACCTAGATCACTTGGTAGTAAAAACCACGTCAGTAATAAAACAACAAATAAACACCCCGACAACACATATAAAGCAGCATTAAAGCCATAAACGGATAGCAATAAGCCGCCTAAGAAAAAGCCTACACCTTTAAGTGTATTTTTAGAGCCTGTTAAAATCGATATCCACTTGAATAAGGGGTTTGATGCCTTATTGCCTGTCGTTGTCGGCACAAATAATTTAACGCTGGCCTTAGCACTCATTTTATTCAGATCTTTGGCAATGCCCGATAAGGCCTGAGCAGCCATCACATAAATGATCGTCAGATATTCTGTAGGCACGGTCAGCATCAACAGCGCAAAGACCTGTAATAACATGCCAACATGCATCGTCGTATTAAGACCAAACCGTGCGCCTAACCAGCCGCCGACTAGGTTTGTAACAATCCCAAAAAACTCATAAAACAAAAATAAACTGGCAATCGCAAGCGGCGTGTAACCAAGCTGATGAAAATATAAAACCACCAGCATCCTAATAGCGCCATCCGTTAGCGTAAACGCCCAGTAGCCACCGGTTATTACCGCATAATTACGTATATTATTAACCGTAGCGTTCACCGCTAAATAGTCCGCGCAATCATATGAGCGATATCAATCATACGATGAACATATGCCCATTCATTGTCATACCATGCCAGCACTTTCACTTGCATGCCATTGATAACCATCGTCGATGGTGCATCAATAATCGATGAACGTGGATCATTGGTGTAATCAGCTGAGACTAAAGGTCGCGTTTCATAACCTAATATATCCTTTAACACACCTTCTGCCGCTGTTTTAAATAAGGCATTCACTTGTTCAGCATCTGTTGCGGTATTGGACTCAAAGACAAAGTCCGTCAGCGAACCGTTTAATAACGGTACTCGCACTGCTAAACCATTCAATTTGCCTTCTAACTCAGGAAATATTTTTGTGATAGCCTTGGCTGATCCCGTTGTCGTCGGAATTAATGATTGGCCACACGCACGAGCGCGACGCAAATCTTTATGGCCTTTATCAACGATGGTTTGTGTATTGGTGATGTTATGGATAGTTGTCATCGAACCATGTTTAATCCCTAAGGATTCATGCATAATTTTTACTATTGGCGCTAAACAATTAGTGGTGCACGATGCCGCTGTCACAATATGATGCTGAGCAGGATCATAAAGTTGATGATTTACGCCATAGACGATATTAAGTGCAGGCTCTGGGCAAGGCTCGGAAACTAGTATCTTTTTGATTCCTTGCGCTAAATATGGTTGTAGCTGTTCTGGTGTTTTGAATTTTCCTGTGCACTCTAATAGCAAGTCAATATCGTAATCCGCCCAGTTGACGTCCTCCGGTGTACTGTATTGGCTAAGACTTATGCGACTATCATCAATGTTTATCTGATTATCCGTGCTTGAGATTATTTTATCTTGGCCCCAGCGCCCATGTACTGAATCAAATTGCAGCAAATGGGCTAGACAAGCCGCATCGCCTTTAATTTCATTAATATGCACAAATTCAAGCTCATCACTATCCCAGCCTGCTTGCAAAGCAAGTTTGCCCATGCGCCCAAAACCATTAATACCTACACGTATTGCCATCTTCAACTCCCGCCTTTAACAACACGTTTGATTCGGGCGGTCTGACATTGTGTGTAGCACCTCCCGATCATCTTGATAAGGCGAGGTGCCTGAGACTCCGGCAATCGTCGTTTGAATAACCTGCGTTATCCATTCCGGCAATTTGTCACTCACGCGGTAATACACCCACAAGCCTTGGCGACGTGATAATAAAAGCCCTGCTTCTTTAAGTTGGGCAAGGTGACGGGAAATAACGGGCTGGGCTAAGGCGAGTGCATGTGTTAGTTCACAAACGCACAACTCCCCTTCTTGCTCCAGTAATACCAAAGCACGCAATCGCATGTGGTGTGATAAGGCGGAATAGAAATCATCTGCTTGTAGAGCCATAAAGATACATCCAAATTTACATATATATGAAAAACTATATATATAATTTTATTAATCTGCAATATTTAAAGTGATGAAAATCTACATAACAAAGAATATCAATCAGGTGGCATCTTTATTTTCAATGTTGCAGATACAAAAAAGTCGCGCCAGCTAGGTAACTGACGCGACATTTTCGTATTCGGAAATGAGTAGGTAGAAGATTGTCGCGCTTAAAAATTATTCCAGCTATCTTTTTTCTGAAAACGTAATCGAGGCAAAATCAAACCGAGCAACAATCCACCAAACAATACTGCCGCACCGATTAAAAACCAGCTTTTTGCATCATTATCTTTCAAGGCACTATTTTCAATAATTAGTAATTGCGTATCATGATCAACTTGTTGTAACTTTTCTTTTAATTGCCGATTTTCGTTATCCAAACCCACCGCATTTGAAGCTGTTTTGCGAAGATCATCCAGCTCGGTACTTAGACGTTGCGCCGTTTCTTTCAACGACATATTTTCTCCGTCAGAATCTGAATTTCGTGCTGTTAAATTACTAAGCTCTTCTTTATATTTTGCGACTTCTAGTTGTAAATTAACTACTTGCTGCTCACTAGCGGCAATACGATCACCTGCACTGGGAGTATTTGATAAATAGCGTGAAAGCACCCAACCATCAACGCCTTGATCCGTTCGAACCTTAGAATAGCCTGTAGGATCGGTTTCGAGAACCTCCAATTTATCACCACTTGTCAACATTTTACGAATGCCAAATTTTACACCCTGACCACTGCGCATGGTGATTTCAAGATCATCAGACACATAGCGAGTCGCCCCTGCAACACTCAGTAAAGGAGTAAGTAAAGTAAGTACAAGGAGTATGCTTAGGAGCATTTTTTTCACGATAAACCTGCTATATCATAGAGTTAAAAATATATTTTATCAGATGATGCCGCAATGAAGGTTATTACATCAAAATAAATAGTACAACTAGCTCACAATAAACGGCAAAAGCTCCTCTATTCACTCCCGTTTTTGCACGGCAATTTTAATCCATAACCATCAAGATAAATGAACAGTGCAATTCATCACTCTGTAACATTAACTTGTTATCTTTCCAGCAGTTAATATCATAGGTAATACAATAAATGGAAAAAATGAGAATACTATTTTTGTGCACAGGTAATGCCTGTCGCTCACAAATGGCTGAAGGTTGGATGCGAGAATTATCTAACAATGTAATTGAAGTTAAATCAGCAGGTATCGAAGCACATGGTCAAAATGAGCGTGCAATTAGCTCAATGGCTGAAGTAGGTATTGATATCTCTGAACAAGAATCTATCAGAGTCAATGGTGAAATGTTGGAATGGGCCGATCTACTCGTCACACTGTGTGATAATGCTGAAGAACAGTGCCCAGTCATCAATCCCCACACTATAAAACTTCATTTACCTCTGCCTGATCCTGCCAAAAAGAAAGGCTCGAATGAAGAAATTCAAGCTGAATTTCGTGAAGCACGAGAAAAAGTTAAGCAACGCGTAACCTATGTACTCGAACAATTAAATTAAAGCTGCGTAAGTCTCTAACCTTTTGCGGAGATTATATCTGCCGGCCGCAACGCTAATAAGCTGTTGCCATTGATGTGTTTAACCTTTGGTATATTATGTCGCGTACGTTTTGCTAACTCCGTTTCATAAGATATCGCTGTATCCGAGACCTTTAGCTGAATTAAACTATTACCACTGACCTTTTTTGCCATTGATTTTGCTTGAGTGGCATGCTCTGCCAGATCTGCCTCATTGTTGATCGTGTCAAAATCTAAAAGCCTAACCGCACCTATGGATAAACATAATAATGGGAAGAAAACGCTATTACCATGGCGATCTTGTGCGGTAATGCCTTGCTCTCTTAGATGTTTATGAGAATATAAATCTGGCTGATGGTCGGTGAATGTAGACAAAATATCATGACATCGTTTTTGCCAATCCTCACTTTCAAACAAGATAATAAAATCATCACCTCCGACATGGCCAACAAAATCCAACTGAGGATTAACATGGGCAGTTAGAATGTTAGCTGTTGTATTAATAACCTTATCACCTTTGCCATAACCATATATATCGTTATAGGGTTTAAAGTTATCCAAATCAAAATAGCAGATAACCGCATCACGACCTTGATTGATCACCTCTGTGGTTTGCTCACTGATCGGTACATTACCTGGCAAGCCACTTAAAGGATTGGCATGACGCGCCATAGTGATCTGTAAGTCAGTAATTTGTCTGAGCAAATCCATTAGACTGCCCACACCGCTGTACTGATTATTTTCTGTAATAATGAACATTCCATGTTGTAAAGACGTATTTTGACTGGTAATGCGCTGACTTAAATTCTTAAGTGGCAAGGCTACATCTGCGATAGTGGGATTAGCATCCATAAATAAATGGATCGGCTTTCTACCATGCAGTTCACGACCATAACGACTAGCATATAAATTCATAATCTCATCACGCCAAACCATACCGACCACAGAGTTATCATTATTAATAACCGGCAAAGCAATGAGATCTGGGGCATGCTGAAAACGTTCGCCGACTGCTGTCACATCATCATGAGCCATGGCCGGTGTCATAGACGTTAACAAACTAGAGACCAACGTGTTTGCTCTTGGCGCACTGGCCCTAAACACCGATATTGATTTTCTTTTCGAAAACAACTCTTCTGCAATGCTGCGTTCTGGTTGGATCGCAGGTCGACCAAAATAATAGCCTTGGACAAACTCAATATTCATTTCGTCAACGGTACGATATTCTTCTCGCACCTCAATACCTTCACCTACAATGCGGCAATTAATACCCTTGGCAATATCCACCATAGACTGTACAAATTGACGCTTATGACGATCTTGGTGAATGTTTTGCATAAAGTGGCGGTCAAGTTTGACAAAATCTGGTTTAATTTCAGACCAAGTACGCAAACCTGAATACCCTGCGCCTAAATCATCAATCGCAATCGAAAAACCCATTTCACGATAGTGTTCAGTCGCTTTACGCATCAACTCATAATCATCAATCGGGTATTGTTCCGTTAGCTCGATGACCACTTTATCGGGAGACAAACCTGCTTTTTTAATGAAATCGAGGGTTAAGCCATGTTGATAATCTTGTTGTAACAATACTTCAGGAATAGTATTTATAAATAGCTTGGCATCCAACTCAAGTAGACCAAATTGCGTAATCGCTACTTCACGACACAGTAAATCAAGTTCCGCGAGACGACCGTGACGACTAGCCGCATCAAACAAATTAATCGGCGAATGCAATGGACCATCTGACGGCCCACGAATTAGTGCCTCATAACCATATATCTTATTTTCTTTTATTGAAACAATTGGTTGAAACATCGGTGTCAGCGAAGCATTGCGCAATATATCGTCGAGAGACTGATATTGAATATATTCTTCTTTCGTCATGACTTAGTCCGATTTTCAATTATTGTGTTAAAAAAAAACCCCACCCAAATAATTAGGTGGGGCTTTTAGTGTTACAAGAGTAACAGTACCTTTTTTAGCTTAGCTAATAGCTTACCATTTAGCTGCTGCACGGAACTTGATAGCTGAAGGTTCTGGTTGAGAAACACCTGCTGATTCAAATGATGTCACTGCGCTATAATCCAACATTAAACGAATGTTTGCTGTCGGGTAGTAGTTCAAACCAACAGTCCACATATCCGCTTCTTGGTTTTTAACGTTGTCATCAATATTTGTATTTTCAAAGCGTGTAGCAACCTGCCAAGCACCCGTAGATGAATTTGGTTTAACACCATCCCATAATCCATTTTTCAACTTCATTGATTCGCCTGTTAAGAAATAACCTGCTTCAACAGAATAAGAATCAACATCTATGTCATTGTTTGAGTTGCTGTCAGCTGTGTATGCATTGTATTCAGCTGATGCATGGAAGGCACCAAAAATACCGACGGCATCAAAACCAAATGCATCACTACCATTATAATCTGAGCCAGATATTGTTGCTGTTTTGATTGAAGTTGGATCTTCGTGTGCGCTTAAGTGGTTTGAAAAGCTAAAGCTATCATCATTACTGCTGACATTAAGATAGCTAGCGCCTAGCTGAACCATTTCGGTTTTACCCGCTACATAAGGCATAAATGTACCGCGTAACGCTACCGTTGTACCGCTATCAGCTTCTTCTGTTGTGCCGCCAGAAAGTGCTCCTTGAGTTACAGATGTTGCCGCAGACCATGTCTCACCAGATAACTTAGCTACAACACCACTTTCACGAGCAGGTGATGTAATTTTATCGGCATACCATGGACGATCGATGAACGTCATATATTTACTACTTGCAGCAGTGTTAAAACCAAATGCAATTTGTGATTGACCTAACTTGATACCTAGTTTATTGCCAGCAAGTTTTGTGTTGTAGCTAACATATGCATCTTTTAATGAGACGTCACTACCTGCGAAATCGGCTTCGAATTTGTAGCCCCAGTCGTAAATATCACCTTCAAAACCTAAACGAGCACGACGTAATTCTGTTCCTTGAAATTCTTTGCTACCATCAGCATCATCATCAACAGAAATGGCATCCCACTGTACACGACCAATAGGCTGAAAAGACCAATCACCATCTGCGCTTTCAAATTTAAGTTTACCTTCAGTAGTAATCTTAGGCATTGTTTTTTCAGCAGTATTCATTTTGTTGACAACGTCTTCAACAACTTCTTTATCTGCTTTAGATGCGTTAGTTAATAATTCATAGTTTTCAGCAGTGATAGTACCTTGGTCGCGAAGAACCTTAAGTAAGTCCATCATTGCATCATTGTTTGCTTGTACTGGTAATACTGCTGCGCCAAATAATGCACCAGCGATTAAGAGTGAAGATGTTTTAAGTTTCAAGGGGATTTCCTCTTGGTAGTTTATAAAAAAATTGTCCGGAACGCTGTCCGAGTTGCTTACAATAACGATTAAATATTTCAAAAATATGACGGTGGCAAAATTATTTGCTATTGAGAGACAAAGTTTTATTATTGTTGTTTTATTGCAACATAATCACCTAATGTTATTACACCTTGAAAAGTTATGGTTTCGACACAATCTATCTATAGATGAATAACACGCAGAGCTCCATGCAAGCCGCCAATGCTATGCGTACTTTATGTGTTGTTATAAATACTTTGTCATCTTGAAAGGAAAAAGAATGTTTCGCTCTTTATTTATATTATTTCTGTTAGTGCCACTGATTGAGATTTACTTCTTAATTAAGGTCGGTTCGATTATTGGCGCTGGCTGGACGGTATTTGCCGTTGTTGGCACAGCGGTACTTGGTGCAGGCTTATTACGCATACAAGGTTTAAGCACATTACAACGCGCCCAGCTATCAATGTCTCAGGGCGAGGTACCTGCTGTTGCGATGTTAGAGGGTGTTGCGTTGGCGTTTAGTGGTATTTTATTGCTCACTCCAGGTTTTTTTACGGACACGCTAGGGTTTATTTTGTTAATTCCTGCTCTTCGGCAATCGCTCATCAAGCGGATTTTGAAAAACAGCCAGTTTTTCTATCGAGGGCAAACAACACGCACCAATAATGGTTATAGAGAATCAAACATTATCGAAGGCGAGGTTGTTAACGAAGACTCAGATAAACACCTCAAATAATTTTCGTATCACACCCCTTGAAGTTTATTTTTACAACCCCATATTTGTGGTTCGTAATTTTTTTGTTAGACATTTTTTGAGGTTATATAGATGAATATTCGTCCCCTTCATGATCGGGTAGTTGTACGTCGCACAGAAGAAGAAAAAATGAGCGCCGGTGGTATCGTGCTTCCTGGTAGTGCAGCTGAAAAACCAGCACAAGGTATAATTGTTGCAGCTGGTCACGGCAAAATCACTGATTCTGGTGATGTTCGCGCAATGGACGTTAAAGTTGGCGACAAGATTTTGTTCGGCAAATATGCTGGTACAGAAATCAAAGTCGATGGCGAAGAATTATTAGTCATGCGTGAAGATGACATCGTTGCTGTAATCGAAGCATAAGCAACTATAAAAACACCGTCATTCCCAGAGGCAGGCTAACTGGATTCCATGCTGAGAAATTCTCTCATATTTAGCATTATGGATTACCACAGATACACTGTGAGAATGACATCAAGACAACTTAGATCAAACCCTACGGCGGTTTATTTAAGATTTACAGAATATTAAAGAGGAATAAACATGGCTGCTAAAGAAGTCAAATTTGGAGCTGATGCTCGCCAATTAATGATGAATGGTGTGAACATTTTAGCTGATGCGGTAAAAGTTACTTTAGGTCCTAAAGGACGTAACGTAATTTTAGATAAAAGCTACGGCGCACCAACAATTACTAAAGACGGCGTTTCTGTTGCTAAAGAAATCGAATTAGAAAACAAATTCGAAAATATGGGTGCACAAATGGTTAAAGAAGTGGCATCTCACACTTCTGACGCTGCTGGTGACGGTACAACAACAGCAACCGTTTTAGCACAAGCGATCTTACGTGAAGGTATGAAAGCGGTTGCTGCTGGCATGAACCCAATGGATCTAAAACGTGGTATTGATAAAGCAGTTACGGCAGCGGTTGAAGAGTTAAAACGCATGTCGTCACCTTGTAACGATGACAAAGCGATTGCACAAGTAGGTACAATTTCTGCTAACTCTGACTCATCAGTCGGCGGCATCATCGCTGAAGCAATGCAAAAAGTAGGTAAAGAAGGCGTTATCACCGTTGAAGATGGTTCTGGTTTCGAAAACGAGTTAGACGTTGTTGAAGGTATGCAGTTCGATCGTGGTTACTTGTCTCCCTACTTTGTGAGTGATCAACAAACGATGACGGCTGAATTAGAAAGCCCATACATCTTGTTATTCGACAAAAAAATCTCAAACATTCGTGAATTATTGCCAGTATTGGAAGGCGTTGCTAAAGCAAGTCGTCCTTTATTGATCGTCTGTGAAGATGTTGAAGGCGAAGCCTTAGCAACACTTGTTGTCAACAGTATGCGTGGTATTGTTAAAGTTTGTGCCGTTAAAGCACCAGGATTTGGTGATCGTCGTAAAGCAATGTTAGAAGATATTGCAGTATTGACTGGCGGAACCGTTATTTCTGAAGAAGTAGGTTTAAGCCTTGAGAAAGTAACGTTAGAAGACCTAGGTCAAGCTAAGAAGATCTCTATCACCAAAGAAAACACTACAATTATTGATGGCGCTGGTAAAGCGACTGACATTACGGCTCGTGTTGAACAAGTTCGCTCACAAATCGAAAGCTCTAGCTCAGACTACGACAAAGAAAAATTGCAAGAACGTGTCGCTAAATTAGCGGGCGGTGTTGCAGTTATCAAAGTTGGCGCAGCAACTGAAATGGAAATGAAAGAGAAAAAAGCCCGCGTTGAAGATGCTTTACATGCGACTCGTGCAGCAGTTGAAGAAGGTGTTGTTGCGGGTGGTGGTGTTGCGCTTGTTCGTGCTGAAGGCAGTTTGGGCCAATTGAAAGGCGACAACCATGACCAAGATGTTGGTATCACAATACTACGTCGCGCTATGGAAGAGCCTTTACGTCAAATCGTAACTAATGCTGGCGATGAAGCCTCCGTTGTCTTAAACAATGTAGCTGCTGGCGAAGGCAACTACGGTTACAACGCAGCAACAGGCGAATACGGCGATATGATCGCTATGGGTATCCTTGACCCAACTAAAGTAACGCGCACTGCATTGCAAAATGCTGGTTCAGTTGCTGGCTTGATGTTAACCACTGAAGCTATGATTTCAGAAGCACCACAATCAGGTTCAGCTGCAATGCCTGATATGGGCGGCATGGGTGGTATGGGCGGCATGATGTAAGCAGCCCGCCATGTAAGGTTGGAAATCACACCAACTAGCTACACAAAAAGCCCCGATTATTTATTTGATCGGGGCTTTTTTTGCTGGCAACATAAGTGATTAGTCTGACCTTTAATTTAGTAGGGTCGCGGTAAGTGACTTCATCAAATCGGATCGCTAATAATTGTTAAATCCTCGGTCTAAACCAAATTACTCACTCTTCGCATAAAAATAGCGTAGCTTAAGAAATTCAGATTGAATACGCGCGTGATTGAATGGCGGTTTAAAGGTCGCATACACGCGCCCTTTAGGATCGACGACAAATACGTGGTGTTCTTGTTCAATTTGATAGCTACCGTCTGCATAGTCAGTTTGAAGAAACAAAGCAATAAAGGTACTCGTTAATTCATCAATGATTGCTGCCGATGCTGTGGCTACTTTGAAATCAAGCTTCTCTCCATGTAGAAAACCAGCTAACTCATCAGCAGTTTCATGTCCAGTATCTATCCCTATCACTAAAAACTGAAAATCAGCATTAGCAAAGGCAGATTGAATGTATTTCATTGCCTCTAATGCTGGCTGACAAGTGGGCATGCAGTGGCTGTGTGAGAAATAAATGAAGCTCCATTTTCCGTCAAACCAATCGTTGGTGAGCGCTAATTTATTATTTGTATTTAATACAAATTCTGGTATGGGACGAGCAGGTGATGCAATATAAGCCTGCAATTCTGCGGGTATTTCACGTTGCTCTTTATTCATTAATGGTAAGCGGTTCATCCATAAGACTAATAAAAATCCAACAATCATGAGATAAGAAATCAAAAAACACTTAGAATTAAGCCCTTTACACCGTTTGGCCATAGTTCCTTCTTCTTGTAGTTGATGTGAAAAGGCCAAATCCTAACATTAATCATGGATTTATGAATGAGCGAAAAACTATTTAAGTCAACGGCTATCGTCAGCATCATGACTTTTATATCGCGGATCCTCGGCTTTTTACGTGATATTGTCATCGCTAGATTATTTGGTGCAGGCTTAGGTGCTGACGTATTTTTTGTCGCATTTAAAATTCCCAATTTCTTGCGACGCCTATTTGCCGAAGGCGCTTTCTCACAGGCCTTTATTCCCGTACTTGCAGAATATCGTAATCGAGGCGATCGCGACCTCAAAGAATTAATCGCAAGTACCAGTGGGACACTAGCTGGCATTTTGTTTATTCTGACCGCTATCGGCATTTTTGCTGCCCCAATATTAATCGTAATATTTGCACCAGGCTTTGTTGAGAGTCCAGAAAAAATAACACTAGCGGGCGATTTACTTAAAATCACTTTTCCTTATTTATTTTTTGTTTCGCTCACCGCCTTAGCGGGCTCTATCTTGAATAGTTTTGGCAAATTTGCAGTACCGGCCCTTACTCCCGTGTTTCTTAATTTATCAATGATTGGCTGCGCTTTATGGCTCTCCCCACAACTTGAGGAACCCATTACAGCTTTAGCGTGGGGAGTATTTATCGGTGGCCTTGTTCAATTACTTTTTCAAATCCCTTTTTTGATAAATATAAAACATTTACCAAAGCCACGCTGGGGCTGGAAAGACAGCGGCGTACAAAAAATCTTGAAACTAATGATTCCGGCAATGTTTGGTGTGTCAGTTGCCCAAATAAACTTATTGCTTGATACCGTATTAGCTTCCTTCTTAGCTACTGGCAGTATTTCTTGGCTGTACTATTCTGATCGTCTAGTAGAGTTCCCCCTAGGCCTATTGGGCATTGCATTATCAACCGTCATTCTACCTAGCCTGTCAAAAAAACATGCTTCGGCCTCTAAAGTCGAATTCTCACATACTATTGATTGGGCGCTACGCTGGGTATTTCTTATCGGTACACCAGCCGCTATCGGCCTTATTTGGCTAGCAGAGCCTCTACTCCTTACCCTATTTCAGTATGGCGAGTTTACACCGTTAGATGCCCATAAAGCATCACTCAGCCTAATGGCTTATGGCCTTGGTTTACTACCTTTCATTTTTATTAAAGTATTGGCACCTGCTTATTATGCAAGGCAAGATACCAAAACACCGGTTAAAATCGGTATTATCGCGATGGTGACTAATATGGTGCTCAACATCATTTTGATGATGCAGTTTGCGCATGTTGGGCTAGCGTTGGCCACGTCATTAGCAGCCATACTTAATGCTGGCCTATTATTTATCGGCTTACGTAAATTAGGGGTGTATAACCCTGTAGCTGGTTGGGGACGCTTTATCATTAAACTGCTTGTCGCTAATGTTAGCGTGCTGATCCTTCTGATGTTGTTAACACCGCTAACAAGTGAATGGCTAAGCTGGACGGCTGGGCAACGATCAGGCATTTTGTTTGGCTTAATTACAGCCTCAGCGATAATTTATTTTGCGGTGCTTGCGCTTGTAGGCGTAAAAATTAGAAACCTATTAAATCCCAATCAAACGGTAGATTAAGCCTAATAAAAACAGCCATAAAAAAAGTGCGCTCATAAATGAACGCACTTTTTACAACTTAAATCATAGATCTAGTAAAGCTAAAAGATAGCAGCCTTATGCTGATTCTACTTTTTCAGTAAAGTCGCATTCTTTTTGTGGACACACTTTTTCGGTACCACGACTTTTTGTTGTTTTGATCGTCAAAATAGGCCATTTACACTTAGGACACTCTTCCTTCAATGGCTCATTCCATAAAGCATAATCGCAATCAGGATAATCTGAACAAGAATAAAATATTTTGCCACGACGAGATTTGCGAGTAAGAATTTCACCTTTATTACATTGTGGACAAGTGACGCCAGTATTCGTAGGCTGTTCTAATGATTCTATATGTTTACATTTTGGATAACTACTACAACCAATAAACTTGCCATACTTACCTGTTCTAACCCATAAATCAGACTCACATTTCGGGCATTTTCGATCAGCAACCACTTCTGGCTCATTCGATGTTTCTTCGCCATTAATATTACGTGTGTAATCACATTCCGGATAAGCCGTACATCCAATAAAACGACCACTACGCCCTAAACGACTCGATAGTTTTTTACCACATTTCGGGCAGTCTTCATCCAGTAATTCTTGAGTAACATCACTACGCTGTACTTCTTTGTCTTTGGTTTCAACTTGTTCTTTGAAAGGCCCCCAAAAATTACGTAATAATGGCACCCATTCTTTTTCACCGCGAGCCACCGCATCTAGTTCATCTTCTAATTTTGCAGTGAAATCATAATCAACATATTTGGTGAAATGTTCTGCTAGAAACTTACCCACTACACGACCAACATCCGTTGGATGGAATCGTTTTTTCTCTAGCTCAACATATTCTCGCTGTAACAAGGTTGAGATAATACTGGCATACGTAGAAGGACGGCCAATATCATGCTCCTCTAAGGAGCGAACCAGACTGGCCTCACTAAAACGTGGTGGTGGCTCAGTAAAATGTTGTTCTGGTCTAATCGCAAGTAGCTCAACGACATCACCGACTTCCATTATGGGCAGAATGCGTTCATCTTTATCAGATTTTGCCGTGTCATCTTGACCTTCAAGATATACGCTCATAAACCCGGGATTGACCACTGTCGAACCATTAGCTCGGAAGGTATTACCTTTACCACAGGCCAAATCAACAGCCACGGTATTCATCGTGGCATGCACCATTTGACACGCAACGGTACGTTGCCAAATCAGTGTGTAGAGTTTTAACTGATCACTAGAAAGATATTTAGTGAGTGATTCAGGAGTACGCAACACTGATGTAGGACGAACCGCCTCATGGGCCTCTTGGGCATTTTTAGATTTGGTTTTATATTCTTGCGGTGAATCAGGCACTGCTTTAGCACCATATTTTTCGGCAATAAAGGCGCGTAGCTCTTCAACTGCTTCGTTAGCTAATGTGACCGAGTCGGTACGCATATAGGTAATCAAGCCCACCGCGCCATCGCCAGTATCAGTACCTTCGTACAATTGCTGGGCCACACTCATCGTGCGTTGTGCGCCAAAACCTAATTTTCGCGATGCTTCTTGTTGCAATGTTGATGTGGTAAATGGCGCTGCGGGATTACGTTTACGCTGTTTCTTATCAACCTTAGTAACCAGCAACTTACCTTTGGCCGCTTTATTAAGCGTAGCGACTACCTCGGCTGATTGTTCATCATTATTAACCGTAAATTGCGATAGTTTTTTATCTTTATAGTGGGTTAATTTACCGTCAAAATTTTGTTTTTCAAATGCAGCATCTGCTTCGATTGACCAGTATTCTTGTGGAATAAATGCTTCAATTTCTAACTCACGTTCAACAATCATTCTCAGCGCAGGGCTTTGCACTCGACCTGCAGATAAACCACGACGCACTTTTTTCCACAATAATGGCGACAGAGTGAAACCCACTAGATAATCAAGTGCTCGACGCGCTTGCTGGGCATTGACCATATCCATTGATAATTCACGAGGGTGAGCAACCGCATCATTGACCGCCTGCTTGGTTATTTCATGGAATACCACACGATGCGTTTCTTTATCTTTCAACACACCACGTTTTTTTAGTAACTCTAATAAGTGCCATGAAATCGCCTCTCCCTCGCGATCCGGATCTGTTGCGAGATATAAGACATCGGCCTTCTTCATTGCCTTAGCAATGGCATCGAGATGTTTACTGTTACGATCAATAATTTGATACTTCATCGCAAAATCATTGGCAGTATCAACAGCGCCTTCTTTAGGTAATAGATCACGAACGTGACCATAAGACGCCAATACTTCAACGTCTTTACCCAGATATTTCTGAATCGTTTTTGCCTTCGCGGGCGACTCAACAATGACTAATTTTTTTCCCATATTTCACAGCACCAAAATGAACAGCATCAAACCATGTAAGCTAGTCTACACGGACAGTATTTACGATAGTTAGCACTACCAATTTTAGTGAACGACCGCCTCCAAATCTTCAAATACCAAGTCTTCCATCCAGGCGTAAGCTACTTCGCGACCTGGCTGATAAAACAACACCATCAACACTACCCATTTCATTTGATCTAAATCAATTTCATCAGTATCTAATGCCATTACACGCTCGATGACCACTTCGCGAGTCTCACCGTCTAATACACCGACTTGCTCTAAAAACAATAAATATCCTCGACATTGTACATCGAGCCGTAACAATTCTTGCTCGGTATAAAATCGCATGGCTAATTCAGGTTTATGCTCATCTTCATCAGATGACTCATCTTCAATGACCGTCATGCTTTCCAACCAATCAAATGCTTTATGAATTTCGAGGTGAGGGAAGCCTACACCTTCGAGCTCGGTTTCTAAGGCATCTTTATCAGGTTTATTTGAATCGTCTGTGTCAATGTAGTTTTCAAATAGATATAGCAATACATCAAATACATCTTCTTTCATTTAAGTCCTCTAGGAGTCTCTATATAAGGGGAGGGTTAATTGCCACTGCGGACATAGCGTCCGCCCGGCAATGATTCAACCTGACCTTGTAGTTCTAATAATAACAGCATGGAGGAAACGACATCCGCCGTCAATCTACAGCGCGCTATCAACAGATCAATTTGTATTGGGTCATAGCCCAAGTGGTTCAGTAAAAGAAGATAATCATCATCTAATTTTATCTCGGACTCGACTTCGTTAATATTTACTTTTATTTCGCCTTGCACACCCGCTAACGGACCCAGCTCTTCTAATATATCTTGTGCTGTTTCTACTAGTTTTGCACCATCACGAATCAACTGGTGGCAGCCGCGGGCTAAGGGATTGTGAATAGAGCCTGGAATAGCAAATACTTCTCTACCCTGTTCTAAAGCCATTCGTGCGGTAATTAATGAGCCACTTTGTAGTGCAGCCTCAACAACCAGAGTCCCCAAAGATAGGCCACTAATGATTCTATTTCGTCGCGGAAAATTTTCCGCGCGTGGCGCCGTTCCCAAAGCGAATTCCGACACAATGGCACCAGCTGAAGCTATATCGTGAGCCAGATCCCTGTGTTTAGCAGGATAGACACGATCTAAGCCCGTACCAATAACAGCTATTGTTTTGCCTTGACCAGCCAAAGCGCCTTGGTGCGCCGCCGCATCTATCCCCATTGCCAGCCCACTGGTAACAGTCAGACCCACCTGTGCCAGATAGCGAGAAAATTCGTATGCAGTGTCTCGTCCTGATGCCGAAGGATTACGACTACCCACCATGGCAATTTGCCATTGAGACACTAAGTCCACATCACCTTGAACAAATAATAAACTAGGCGGATCTGCAATCTGTTTAAGCAATGCCGGATAACGAGAATCTTGTAAGGTAATAATGTGGCGGTCAGGCTCAGCATACCAAACCAAGTCTTGCTCGATCTGATCCCAATCAGGTTCAAGCAAGGCGCTTCGAGTTCGGGCAGAAATATTTTCTGCTGTTTTAGGCTTAGCAAATACCGCTTCAGGGTCGGCAAACTGCGTAAGTAAACGAGCAAATGTAACCGGCCCAACACCAGGAGTACGATGCAGTGCCAGCCAACATGCCAAAGGGCGTTGCTCACTAGAAAACCTATTCAGCTTGGGCGTCCTCGGCCTACGCTGTTATTAGATAATGCGTGCTGTTTGCGAGTCAACACCCGACTCGCATTATCATTAACTGAAACACGTTTTATTCTATTGCACTCACTTTGTCATTCAGATGAATAGGAAGACTTGCTTTCATCACAAGTGCATAACTTACCTTTTCAAATACTTTAAAAACCATAGCTACGCCTGCTGATTCATCTGGCAAGGTAACCATATCATCAGTATCCGCCGTAACAGAGTCACTAACGGTTTTACCGGCTCGCATGACGGCTAATACATGGCCAACTTCTATAGCCTCTCTTGTACCACGATTTAAGACGATTATTTGATATTGTCCGACCTGTGATACGCCATCAAACACTGAAATAATACGACCATTAACGGCCTGATCTGGCGAATGAGGGAAAAAATTCATTTCATTCTGGCCATCATCAACGGGCAACAATCTATCCCCTGTTAACACTTCACGGTTGGTATTACGTAACATTACTGTAGAAATATCACTTGCTGCTTCTAACATAGCATCAGCAGTATAAATAGCTTCATAACCTAACACTTCAGCCGTTTCAGGGTCGGTGTAAACCTTACCACCACGAAAGACGCTAAATTGTTCGACGTCGTCGCCTTCAATGCCACGTACATAAGCTCTGTCACCAGCACCTAGAACCAAACGCTCATCAGTACTAGCAACAATATAAGGCGCGTTATTTAAGGTTTCTTCACCCACAACAAGCGGTTTAGATAAAAATGCCGCAATTGCAGAGCGAGGAATAGTTGAAATGGCATCTTCTAATTTTATTTCCCTTGCCTCTGGTGACAATTTGTAGGCTGTTGAGCCACGCGTTAAGGTCAACACAGGCTGGCCATTGACGTAGCTTAGCGAGATCATATCGCCAGGATAAATTAAATGCGGATTATTAATTTGTGGATTGACCTGCCAGATTTCAGGCCACTGCCAAGGGTGTTGTAAAAATTTAGCTGAGATATCCCATAAGGTATCGCCCTTAACAACCTCGTAATTTTGTGGGTGAGTGGCATTCAATACCACATCCTTTGCAAACAAAGGCATGCTGAACAATACAAACAAAACACTTAAATAAAAGTAGCGAATCATCAAAATATCCTCATGGATAACTAAATCATTGTCTTAAATCCTAATAAGCACAGACAATACTGAGACCATAGTGTGTTATAAGCGCGATAAGGAATCAAGCTTCATGACTAAATTTGATCGATCTAGCGGCAATTATCTTGAATTAACACCGTGATTATTTATCACTAAATTTAAAGGCTATCAATTTGGTGGCCGATACTTGCCGCTTAATAATCCCTATGATATAAAGTGAATATACATCAAGGGTATAACATACCTTCTACTTTAAACTTTTAGGATATAGCCATATGAAACGTTTTACTTTCCCACTAATTGCGCTAACAGCTTTCTTTAGTGCAAATTCAGCCTTTGCAGCAGGTGATGCTGTAGCAGGAAAGGTCAAGACAGCACTTTGCGCAAGCTGTCATGGCGCCGACGGCATCGCAGTTCTTGGCATGTACCCTAATCTTGCAGGTCAAAATGAAGCTTATTTAGTCTCAGCTTTAAAGAGCTACCGAGGCAAAGAACGCAATGGAGGCATGGCCGCTATTATGCAAATGCAAGCCGCTAATTTAACAGATGCAGACATTGATGACATTGCGGCTTATTTCTCCAGTCTAAAATAGCAATAATTTCGAACATTGATGCAACAGATTATCAACTGCGGCAGATAAAGAAACATACCCAGTTCTGTTGCATCATCCTACACTCGATTTTTATGACAATCTCGCTGCAAAAATGCTTCAAACAACAATCTCAACCTGAAATATTTCTCTTCCCCCCTCAGTCAGTTACAATAAGCCCTGTATAGGATAAGTATTTTCGCCAGAGTCTAGCGAAAAGACAACTCTTTCAATAGAGTGTCGTAATAGTTATCCGATTAAGATGACCCGTTTTGGTCAGTTTTATAATCTTTTAGGTTTATTTATGGCGCTACTTGAAATCCTTCATTTCCCCGATCCCCGCTTACGAAAAAAAGCGACCTCGGTCACCGAAATAACAGCTACAATCCGTAAGCTAGCAGATGACATGCTAGAAACAATGTATGACTGTCCAGGGATTGGCTTGGCCGCCAACCAAGTCAATGTACAAAAACGTCTTATTGTTATCGATGTATCAGAAGACAAATCAGCCCCCTTAGTTTTCATCAATCCTGAAATTATCAGCAAACAAGGTGAACGTGAACACGAAGAAGGCTGTCTATCCGTTCCAGAGGCTTATGAATTAGTTACGCGAGCTGACACAGTGCGCGTTAAGGCGCTTAACCTCGATGGTGCAGCTTTTGAGCTAGATGCCGACGAATTATTAGCCACCTGTATTCAGCATGAAATTGATCATTTGGATGGCAAGTTATTTGTTGATTACATTAGTAATTTAAAACGACAACGCATTAAAAAACGCTTAGAAAAACAATTCAAACAACAACGCTAGGATAACGATGCGCATCATTTTTGCTGGAACCCCTGACTTTGCAGCAGAAACTCTCAAAGCCTTATTGACCAATGATTATAGTGTTTGTGCTGTGTATACCCAGCCAGACCGTCCAGCAGGCCGTGGTCGAAAATTGACGGCAAGCCCTGTCAAGCAACTCGCTCTTGAATATGATATTCCTGTCGAACAACCACTGAACTTTAAAGAACAAGAAGCCAAACAAGTCTTAGCCCATTATCACGCTGACCTGATGATCGTCGTCGCTTATGGATTATTATTGCCACAAGCCGTGCTTGATACACCAAGCTTAGGCTGCATCAATGTTCACGCATCTTTACTGCCCCGTTGGCGTGGCGCAGCACCCATTCAACGGGCGATTCTTGCAGGCGATACTGAAACGGGCGTTTGTATTATGCAAATGGAAGCAGGTTTAGATACCGGCCCAGTATTGGCCCGAGCAAGCTGCCCGATTACTGCTGATGACACCGCACAAACATTGCATGATCGATTAGCCCTTTTAGGCGCTGACACGCTATTAGCCACGCTATCTAACATCGTCGAACTTCAAAAAAAGGCGGAAGCCCAAAATGATGAATTAACCTGCTATGCCGCTAAACTACTAAAGCCAGAAGCCGAAATTGATTGGCAACAGCCTGCCGCCCAAATTGTTCGCCAAATACAGGCCTTTAATCCTTGGCCTGTGGCACAAACAATTTGGCAAGATCAGGTATTTCGAATTTGGTCGGCAACGCTTGTTGATCAAAAAATCGTGGCGGCGACTTCAGGTGAAATTATCGCCGTGAACAAAACGAGTATTGATGTCGCTACCGGCAATGGCATATTACGTCTAAACCAAATTCAACTACCAGGAAAGCGTGCTATGCCCGTCGCCGATTTTTTGAATGCAAATATCATAAAGGCGGGTGAGCATTTTGGCTAAACCTCAAAAACATACCGCTCGAGCCAGCGCGGCCCGTGTCATCGCTGAAGTTATCCAAAAAAAACATTCGCTTAATGGTGTGTTAACAGCAGCATTGACCTCACTACCAGACAATGACCGTAGTTTATGCCAACAACTTTGTTATGGTGTCATCCGCTGGCAGCCACAATTAGAAGCGATCAGCCAAAGCTTGCTCACCAAATCATTACGCGCTAAAGATGCTGATATTGCGGCACTATTGCTCTGCGGGCTGTATCAACTGCGTGATATGCGCGTACCCTCCCATGCGGCAATCTCAGAAACCGTTAATGCCTGTAAAACGCTAGGCAAACCATGGGCAACAGGATTACTTAATGCCTCGCTACGGAATTATCAGCGCCAACATGATGAAATTGAAGCTAAAATCCTACAACAAGAATCAGCTCAATATGCCCATCCCGATTGGCTAATTCAACGCTTTAAACAAGATTGGCCAGAACAATGGCCCGCTATTTTGGAAGCCAATAATTTACAGCCTCCAATGATGTTGCGTGTTAACAAACAACATGGCACTCGCCAAGATTATTTGACCAGACTGGCTCAAGCGAACATTGATGCGAGTGCCATTGAGTCTTGCTCTGATGGCGTATTATTAGCAACGCCCTGTGATGTATTTCAATTACCGGGATTCGCTGATGGTGATGTGTCTGTTCAAGATGGTGCTGCACAATTAGTCGCTGAGCTACTCGTTTTAAAACCCAATTTACGGATCCTCGATGCCTGCGCTGCACCGGGTGGTAAGACCTGTCATATATTGGAACAATTTCCTGATAATCACATGGTTGCACTTGATATTGACCCGCGCAGGTTACTACAAATCAAACAAAACACCGATCGCCTCCAGCTTAACGCTGAACTGATTGCTGCAGATGCAGTTGATGTCGATAACTGGTGGGATGGTCAGCTGTTTGATCGGATCTTAATCGACGCACCTTGTTCAGGAACCGGTGTAATTCGCCGACACCCAGATATTAAACTTCTCCGTAGGCCAGATGATATTGCCACGCTTGCCGAGCAGCAACAGCAACTACTCAATAAATTATGGCCGCTGCTCAAACCTGATGGCGTATTGATTTACACGACTTGCTCAGTACTCAAAGAGGAAAATGAACAACAAGTCACCTCTTTTTTACAGCATCATCCCGAAGCTCAGGAAAATGCACAACACCCGGCCCCAGCGGAACGTCGCTCAGTTGGTTATCAACGTTTGCCTGGTGATAACATGTTAGATGGTTTTTATTATGCCAGCCTCAGTCATCGTTAAACTATATGGGTTAGTCGCACTAATGTTCTTTTTGAGCAGTATTAGTGCCGTTCGGGCAACTACATTCGACATACCCGCCGCCCACATCACTAAAATTGGTAATGGTCACGTGCTCAACGCGACAATAAACTATCCACTGACACCGAGAGTTGTTGAAGCTCTGGATAACGGCATTCCCATCGTTTTTTTCCAAGAATTTAAACTTCTCGACATTACGCCCTTGTTAGGAGAATATTGGCAGTGGGAAGAAACTATGTGGCAAACAAAAATTCGCTACGAGTTGCGTTACCATGCATTAGCCCAACAATATGTTTTACAGGATATCGCCACAGGCAAGGAGCGTCACTTCCCTTCTCTTGATGGCACCCTGCATGCCTTAGGAAAAATCCAGAACCTCACCTTGCCCCCAGAACACTTGGTGGATAACAAACATCTGACATTCGCGCTTCGAAGCGGTATTGATTTATCTGCATTACCAACACCAATGCGTCCTGGTGCGATTATTTCTAGCAAATGGCATCTCACTAGCCCTTGGACACCAGCGCAGTGGCATTAGACTTTCTCAAACGTCTTAGCTCTGGCACCGTGCCCTATTTTTCACTAGCGGCCTTACTGCTTCCACTGGCTTATTTACTAAGTGCCGCCACCCAAGACAGTTCCAGATTTAATGATTTATTTTTAGTCATTTTTGGGCTTGGTTTCGCCACTCTACTTTTATTAATGGCTATCTTGGGTCGCAGCCTATATCGACTTTACCTTGATTTCAAAAGCAACCAAGCAGGGTCAAGACTGACGGTTCGCCTTGTTAGTTTATTTGTATTACTTATTCTTGTTTCGACAACCGTTGTTTATAGTTTTTCTATGCACTTTTTGCATCGCGGCATTAATAGCTGGTTTGATGTCAAAGTCGAACAAGCACTCAATGACTCTCTAGAATTAAGTCGTACCGCTTTTGGCATTCGCATGCGAACCTTACTTAGACAAACACGCATGATGGCAGGTTTATTAGCTGAATTACCGGCACAAGATGTTAACCATAATTTACGCGAGCTATCAAAGCTTAGTGGTGCCATAGAATTGAGTCTCTGGACAATGGATGGCCAACTGATTACATCAAGCATGGAAAACACGGTGATTTTTATACCCAGTCGCCCCAGTGAAACGATTTTTCATCAGCTAGAATCACAAGACGCTTATATCTCTCTAGATCCTGAACAAGATAATTTGCAACTTCGAGCTGCTGTCCTGCTGCCGCCAAAACAAGGCATAATTCAAAAGCGTTTTTTACAAGTCATATTTCCCGTTAATGATCGTCTTAGTGAACTAGGTAAAACAGTTCAAGATGCTTATAGCGATTATAAAGAGCTCAGTTATCTAAGAAAACCACTAATCAGCGTATTCACACTTACACTGAGTCTGATTGTTTTACTGACATTACTGGCCTCTATATGGTTTGCTATTTGGATCTCTCGCCGAATAGTTGAGCCATTGCAGGCGCTAGCAGCAGGAACACAATCCGTCGCCTCAGGTAATTACGATACCCAACTAGATGTATCAGGACATGATGAAATCGGTTTCTTGGTTCGCTCATTTAACCAAATGACTCAACGTCTAACGCACGCACGCAATGCAACAGAACAGAGTCATCGCTTATTAGAACAACAAACCAACTATCTCACTACCGTTTTAGGAAGTTTATCCAGTGGTGTTATTACTATTGATAACAAACTGTTTTTGCGCACAGCCAACATTGCGAGCAGCAAAATACTGCACCTTAATCTACAACAACGACTAGAAAGCACCATCGACAGACTTGCCTCTCAGGCCCCACACTTATTGAACTTTATTCAACTTATCGAGCAAAAAGTAGCGCTAGGTGAAAGCTGGCAGCAACAGGTTGAGCTACAAAAGAAAAAAGCGCTGCAAACCTTAATGTGTCGTGGCACACCATTGCCAAATGATACGGGTTGGGTCATTATTTTTGACGATGTCACCACACTGTTACAAGCACAACGAAATGCCGCTTGGGGCGAGGTCGCAAGACGCTTGGCACATGAAATTAAAAACCCCCTGACACCGATCCAGCTTTCAGCCGAACGTTTACAACATAAATATTTGCCGATGCTTCCAGCCGATCAATCCAGTACTTTAACTAAACTGACCAATACTATCGTGCAGCAAGTTGAAGCCATGAAAAACATGGTGAACGATTTTTCTGACTATGCGCGTAATCCAGGCTTACAATTACAACTACAGCCTATAGGAAAACTTATTAATGAAGTGCTGGCGCTATATCAAAGCAACACCAGTCATCAGTTCATTTTATTAAAAAGCCCAGAAGAAATAATACTTAAAATTGATAGTGTTCGCTTCAGGCAAATACTGCATAATTTACTTAAAAATGCGATTGAAGCCAGTGAAGATGCCCATTTAGAGGTTGACATAATAATCAGCTACCACACTATGCTACAGGATAATATTCCTTGGTTTGAAATTAGCATCAGTGATCATGGACCTGGTATTCCAGCCAATATGGAAAACAAGCTCTTTGAGCCTTATGCTAGTAATAAAACAAAAGGCACAGGGCTTGGCCTTGCCATCGTTCAAAAGATAGTTGAAGAACATGGTGGTCACGTTTGGGCTGAAAACATCGCGCCAGTAGGGGCGAGTATAATCATTCGATTACCTATGGAGGATGCCATACAGTGAGTCAAGACAAACCGTTAATTTTGGTTGTTGATGATGAGCCTGATATTCGGGAACTTGTTAAAGATATTCTTGAGGATGAAGGTTACCGTGTTGTTATCGCGGGTGATGGCAACGATGCCCGCACCGCTTTTTCTACGCTATCGCCCGGCCTAATCCTACTGGATATTTGGATGCCTGATGTAGATGGCATTAGCCTGCTCAAAGAATTTAAACAGCAAGATCCCAATATAACCATAGTGATGATGTCAGGGCACGGCACCATTGAAACTGCCGTAGAAGCGACCCGCTTAGGCGCCTATGATTTTATTGAAAAACCACTTTCAATGGCGAAACTACTTCGTAGTATCGAACTTGCTCTGGAAAGCAGCCATAAAAAAGCTGCTAGTCGACAACATTATGCACAAGCGCCTGTCGGCAAAAGTGCTCAAATAACACTGTTACGTGAACAATCGCAGAGAGTTGCACAACATGACATGCCCATACTTTTGCTAGGTGAGGGCGGTACAGGCAAGCATTGCTACGCTCACTATCTACACAGCTTAGGAAAATTTTCTTCAGGTAAGTTTATTGAAATAACACCGGCTAGTTTTCCAACAGACAGTCTAAAGCTGACTTCGCTTGCTCATAATAACTGCCTATTTATTAATGACTTATCACTATTACCAGCTAATGCTCAAGCGTTACTCTCTCATCTACTTAATAACCAAAAACTCACTGATTGCCAGTTAATTTGTGCGACCCAGTATTCTTTAGACATGGCCATTAATAGCGGTGCTTTTGCTGAAGGATTATTATACCAACTCAACAGTATTACCCTTGCCATCCCACCATTACGCGATCATATCGAAGATATTCCCGAATTGATTCATCACTTTGTCGATGAACAAACTACAGCATCTGAAATGCCCTACCGCCACTTTACGGTTGCCGCACAAAATCGCTTACGTAATCACCCATGGCAAGGCAATGTACTTGAGCTGAAAAATGTTATCCAACGGTTATTGGTGCTTGGCGAAGCAGATGATATTGATGTCGCCGAAGTCGATCAAACCTTACGCGAGACATCTGAACAGCAGAGTCAGTCTAACGAGATAAGCAGTATTAATTACGACCTACCCTTACGTGAGGCACGAGAGCAATTTGAACGCATTTATTTATTGCAGAAATTACAGGAAACAGAAGGTAATGTAGGTAAAGCAGCAAAGCTCGCCGGTATGGAGCGTACCCACTTATATCGCAAACTTCGATCTTTAGATATTGATAGTAAACAAGTGTAAGGTAGCAACATGAAAATTCTTATTCTAGGCGCTGGACAAGTTGGCGCCTCTGTAGCGGCATCTCTTGTAAGTGAAAATGATGATATTACCGTCGTTGACTCAAACAGTGAATTATTACTGAAACTGCAAGATCACTACGATATTCGAACTATACAGGGCCATGCTTCACATCCGGATATATTGGCACAAGCAGGCGCCGCAGATGCCGATCTAATTTTAGCCGTCACCAATAGTGATGAAACAAATATGATCGCTTGCCAAATTTGTCATATCCTCTATAAAACACCGACTAAAATCGCTAGAATTCGCAGTACTGAATACCTATCCAAGCCCGAACTGTTTAGTAATGATGCTATCGCCATTGATATGCTGATCAGCCCAGAACAAATTGTCACCGATTATATTGAAAGATTGATTAACCATCCCAATGCACTACAAGTGCTTGATTTTGCCGAAGGTAAAGTCCAGCTGGTTGCTATGAAAGCCTTTCACGGTGGGCCACTGGTTGGTAGTCCCTTATCGGATTTACGCATTCACATTCCAAAAACACCAACCCGTGTAGCCGCTATATTCAGAAATGGTTATCCAATCATCCCAAAAGCAACCACTGTAATTGAAGCAGATGACGAAGTATTTTTTATTGCTGCCAGCAAAGATATTCATTCCGTAATGAGTGAGCTACGTCGAATGGACAAACCCTATAAACGGATTATGCTTGCAGGTGGCGGTCATATTGGTGAGCGACTCGCTAAAGCACTCGAAAATGACTATCAGGTCAAGATCATCGAATCTAATCCAAAACGCGCTGAATACTTATCGGAACAATTGGCGAATACCATCGTTTTATTAGGCGACGTGGCAAATGAAGAGTTACTACAAGAAGAAGATATCGATAAAGTAGATTTATTCTGCGCCCTAACCAATGATGATGAAGCAAATATCCTATCTGCAATGCTAGCCAAACGCTTAGGCGCTCGAAAGGTATTATCATTAATTAACCGTGCGTCATACGTTGATTTAATTGAGAGCAGTACTATCGATATCGCGCTATCGCCGCAGCAAGCAACTATTGGTAGTCTGCTCGCTCATATCCGTCGCGGCGATATTGTTGCGGTGCATTCACTACGCCGTGGAGCGGCTGAGGCAATGGAGGCTATTGCTCATGGTGACAAAAACTCATCACTGGTTGTCGGTCGTCGTATTGATGAAATCAAACTTCCGCCAGGCACGACCATCGGGGCTATAGTCCGTGGTGACCAAGTAATAATCACCCACCATGACAGTGTGATTGAAGCTGAAGATCATGTCATTTTATTCCTTATCCATAAACGTTATGTCAAAGAAGTTGAACGTTTATTCCAAGTAGGTTTTACTTTTTTCTAATGCTTATGGAGCAATCATTACAACATCATTTCCTTATTGCCATGCCTACTTTGATAGATTCCTTTTTCTATCGTTCTGTAATCTATATTTGTGAACACAATGAAGATGGTGCCATGGGACTGATCATCAATCGCCCCACGCAAATCATGCTCGATGAACTGTTTACGCATTTAGAGATCGATAATATTTCAGCCATAACCCAAACGACTTCAGTCTTATTTGGCGGCCCAGTACAAAAAGAACAAGGCATGATAATTCATGATAACCCTCATCAGTGGGTTAGCACTAAAGCACTTGATGATGAACTATTCTTAACAACCTCTACCGATATTTTAGAAGTCGTCGGCACGCCAGCCGGCCCAGACAATTTCTTAATTACGCTCGGTTATGCAGGATGGCAATCAGGTCAGCTAGAACAGGAGTTGGTCGACAATAGCTGGCTCACTGTGCCAGCAAATAAAGAGATCCTATTTAATACCCCCTCTGAGAAACGCTGGTTAGCGGCTGGCAAGTTATTAGGTGTTGATATGAATCTTATGACACTTTCGATGGGCCATGCATGACCACTCCTCGCACACTACTTGGTTTTGATTTTGGGCTGAAAAACATTGGCGTTGCCGTCGGCCAAGAGCTTACTGGCACTGCTAACGGCATTGCTGTCATTAAAGCGCGTGATGGCATTCCCGATTGGAATGACATCAGAAAAGTCATCGAACAATGGCAGCCTCAGTTATTAATTGTCGGTCTGCCATTTAATATGGATGGCACAGAACAGGAAATGACTGCAGCATGTAGAAAGTTTGGCAACAGACTCAATGGTCGCTTTCAGCTTCCTGTTGAATGGCAAGATGAACGATTAAGTACCTATGAGGCATTGGAACAACTGGGAATTCGTGACAAAATGCAATCAAAACGGCGGGGGGATGTTGATCGCATCTCTGCACAACTTATTCTTCAATCATGGTTGAATCAACAATGACAATTCCGGCAACAAACTCTGATATCGAAACCTTGCTTATTGCAATGGCTGATGAAATACGCCAAACGCTAGAAGGCAAAAAACCGTTAATAATTGGCATTCACAGTGGCGGCGTTTGGGTTGCCCAACAACTCGCCGAAATTTTGGGCGCTGATTTCTTTGATGCCCCACTAGGCACGCTGAATATTGCTTATTATCGTGATGACTTCACACGAATTGGCATGCATCCGCAAGTCACGCCATCCGACCTGCCTTTTGCTGTCGATGATCGACATTTATTACTTGTTGATGATGTTTTATATAGCGGTCGAACGATTCGTGCCGCGCTCAATGAAATATTTGATTATGGTCGACCAACGAGTGTCACGCTTGCGGTCTTAATAGAACGAAATGGTCGCGAGCTACCGATACAGGCGGACATTATTGGCCAGTCACTGGCAATGACTGAGGACGAACACATAAAACTAAACAATAAAAATGGTTTAACTTTAACCCTGTCGGCGACAAAAGCAGGAGAAGATGATGTCGCATAATCAACTTACGGAGAGTGGTCGGCTACACCATTTTCTCAGTATTGAGGGGCTGAAACGTGCCTTATTGACAGAAATAATGGACAGAGCCGAACAATTTTCTAGTATTTCTCATCAACAAGTAAAAAAAGTGCCGCTATTACGCGGCAAAACAATCGTTAATTTATTTTTTGAAAATAGCACGCGAACTCGCACCACTTTCGAACTAGCTGCAAAACGTTTATCTGCAGATGTCATCAGCCTAAATATTAATACCTCATCCGCTTCAAAAGGTGAAAGCCTGCGAGATACATTGCATAACCTAGAGGCAATGCATAGCGATATGTTTGTCGTTCGCCACAACCAAAGTGGTGCAGCCGAGTTCATCGCACAACATGTTGCCCCACATGTCAGCGTAATTAATGCCGGCGATGGCTGCCATGCTCACCCAACTCAAGCCATGCTCGACATGTTCACCATTCGTCGTCACAAACATCATTTCCCAGATCTTCGTGTTGCAATCATAGGTGACATATTACATTCCCGTGTTGCTCGGTCTCAAATTCAAGCTTTAGCGACACTAGGCGTCGGTGAAATACGCGTTATTGCACCCAAAACCTTATTACCTACCGACTGTAAAACGTTAGGCGTACATGTTTATCATGATATGGAAGCTGGATTAAAAGATGTCGATGTAGTTATTACTCTCAGATTACAGCTAGAAAGAATGCAAGGTGCATTATTGCCAAGTGCAAGAGAATACTTCCAGTGTTATGGTTTAACCGAACGAAAATTAAGCCTCGCTAAGCCGGATGCTATCGTCATGCACCCAGGTCCAATTAATCGTGGTGTTGAAATCGCCTCAGCAGTAGCCGATGGTCCACAATCAGTTATATTAGAACAAGTTACTCATGGCATTGCAGTGCGAATGGCAATCATGTCAATGACACTGGGTTCGCAAGCAGAACTCCATGAGGTGACGTCATGAATCTTCACATAAAAAATGGCCGCGTAATTGATCCAGCAAGTCAACTTGATGCCCAGCTAGACATCTTTATTCGTGACGGCAAAATTGTCGCGATGAGCAGTCATCTTGATGGCTTTAATGCCGATAAAACGATTGATGCCACGGGTTTAATTGTCTGTCCCGGATTGGTTGATTTAAATGCCCGTCTCCGAGAACCTGGGCAAGAGCATACCGCAACGATTGATAGTGAAACACTTGCTGCGGTGGCCGGGGGTATCACTTCACTCTGTGTGCCACCCGACACCGATCCAGTCATTGATACCCCTGCCGTTGTAGAGCTAATTGAAGAGCGCGCTAAAAAATCAGGTCGAGCGATGGTGTATACCATCGGCGCTCTGACACAAAAATTGCAAGGCGAACTATTGACAGAAATGGCAGCACTAAAAATGGCCGGCTGCATCGGAGTAAGCAATGGTCTATCACCCATCAAAAATAGTCTGATTTTACGCCGAGCGATGGAATATGCTGCGACCTTAGATCTGACCTTATTTATTAATGCCGCCGATCCTTGGCTGCAAGGCAACGGCTGCGTCCATGAAGGCGCTATAAGTGCCAGACTAGGGCTCACCGGCATCCCAGAAACGACTGAAACCATTGCTGTAGCCCGCGATCTTTTATTAATAGAGTTAACAGGAGTACGCGCCCACTTTCATAATATATCCTGTGGGAAAACCGTAAGCCTAATTAAGGACGCGCAAAACAAAGGCTTAGCCGTTACTGCAGATGTAAGCGCCCATCACCTACATCTTAGCGAGCATGATATTGGCAATTACGATACGCTCAGTCACGTTATGCCGCCATTACGTAGCATCCGTGATCGTGAACAATTGCAGCAGGGCATACGTGACGGCATTATCACGGCGATCTGCTCTCATCATCAACCATTGGATAATGACGCTAAACTTGGTCCCTTTCCAGAAACAACGCCTGGCATTTCAGGTTTAGAAACATTACTAGCACTAACCATGAAACTAGTGGATGATGAAGAAATAACCCTTCACCAGGCCATTGCTAGTTTGACATCTCACCCTGCAGAAATTCTAGGCATTGATGCTGGACAACTAAAAACAGGCGCTCAAGCAGACATTTGTATTTTCAACCCAAATATCTACAATGAATGCCAACCGAATAAATTTGTAAGTGCAGGTAAAAACAGTCCATTTTCTGGCTGGTTATTTAATAACAAAGTCACTCACACAGTATTTAATGGCAAACTTGTCTTTGGGCAGGATAAAATTCACAGTATTTCTGTCTAATCATCCATTATCTACAAATCATACCGAGGCTCATAATGAATATAAAAAAAATAGCAGCATTAATCATCATATCCAGTTCGTTAACGCTTAGCGGCTGCGCGAGCAGTTTAAAAGGTGACACCTACTCACGCGATGATGCCCGCCAAGTACAAAACGTACAATACGGCACTGTCGATGCAATACGCATGGTCGTTATTGAAGGCACTAAAACGCCGATCGGTGCCGCAACAGGTGCTGTAGTTGGTGGTGTTGCAGGTAGCACTGTTGGTGGCGGCAAAGGCGCAATTATTGCCACTGTTGTTGGCGCTGTAGCCGGTGGCTTAGCAGGCAGTGCGGCTGAAGAAGCGATTACTAAAAAACAGGGTGTTGAATTGGTTATTCGTAAAAATTCGGGAGATTCCATTTCTGTCGTACAAGAATACGAACCTAATAATCCATTCCAAGTTGGTGATCGTGTTCGCCTAATGACGCTTAATGGCGAAGTTCGAGTAACCCGATAATCCGCTTTTCGAGAAAATGTTATGACCACAATAAAAAAACTGCTTGCGGGCACTATGGCACTATTTTTTCTATTCACCATCACAGCTTGTTCACCAAAAGTAGGTAGCGACCAATGGTGTACAGATATGAAGGCAACACCATCGGGCGATTGGTCAGCGAATCAAGCAGCAGATTTTGCTAAACACTGCATCTTGAAATAAATTTCATGGCCGACACTAAACTCTATGCTCTCGATTTCGATGGTGTAATCTGCGATAGCGCCATCGAAACAGGTATTACCGGCTGGAAAGTAGCCTGCCAACTCTGGCCAGACATGCCGACCGATACACCTACCAATATGCTCGAAAAATTTCGGCAGGTTAGACCCGTCATGGAAACTGGTTATGAAGCCATTTTGATCATGCGTAAGCTTTTTGAAGGTATAGCTCCTCGCCTTTTATTAGAACAATTTAAAATCCAGATTAAAACCATCATCAGGCGAGATGAACTCAGCGTCGCCGGCCTTAAACGTCGCTTTGGTGAACAGCGCGATATATGGATTCATGACCATCTTGACGAATGGATAATGATGAATCCGCTGTTTGAGGGTATTGCTGAAAAACTTCGCCATATTGATAGTCAGCTCACCTACATCATCACCACCAAACAAGAACGCTTCGTCAGTCAAATACTCAAGGCAAATAACATCGTTTTTCCTGCCGAACGCATTTATGGTTTGGATCGGGACTTAAGTAAACAACAAATTCTAGCTGATATATCTGCAAGCCACCTCGATCATCACATTGTCTTTGTCGAAGATAGGCTGCCCACACTAATCGATGTTATTGCTGATACTCGCTTAGCTAAGGTGCAATTATATTTTGCAGACTGGGGTTACAACACCGAACAAGACAAGTTAGCAGCAAAAGAACAGGCAAAGATAAAAACTATCAATCTAGCTGAAATGCTTGCTTTGTAGTAAAAATTAAGTCTAAGTCATTAGACTGGTAGCTATATTTACCATGTGTTTTCAATGCAGGCATGGCAGAGAGGATGACTAAAGAAAGTCTAGTGTTAGACTTTCTACCGCTTTGATTGCAAGCCCTTAGAGTAAAACGATTATGCCTAATATCATTTTATTAGCAATAACAGCCGTCATATTAATGACCTCGGCATGCACTGAACAAGCATCTCCTGTCGAAAAGACTGCAAAACCACATCTCGTTGAAATAATCATCGCCCAAAGCCAAACCTTAACTATCCAACGTGAGCGTAACGGTACATTAACGGCGCTACGTGAAATCCAGATTTACAATCAAGAAGAAGGCCAAATCACATTATTTCCTTTTTATGAAAATGACAAGATAGATAAGGGTGATATTGTTGCCAAAGTTGATGATCGCTTACTAAAGGCACAATTGGAGCGTACCCAGGCTTTGCGGCGCAAAGCAGAACAAGATCTACAGCGTTTTAAAAATTTGGCAGCCAAGGGTTTAACCCCTCAAACTGAGATCACTCGCGTGGAAACTGAGCTTGCGGTGGCTAAAGCAGATGAGTATGCGCTTTTAACACGTTTAGATTTCACCGTTATCCGGGCGCCTATCTCAGGCATTGTCAGTGAACGACTGAGTGAACAAGGCAATATTGCTGAACGTTATACTCACCTAATAACGCTTTCCGACCAAAGCTCGCTCATTACTGAAGTCGCAGTATCAGAATTGCTCATTAATAAACTACACGTCGGCGATAAACCAAAGCTTTTAATTGATGCCTTAGGCACTATCGACCCACCATTACGCGGCACAATTACACGCATCTACCCCAATCTTGATCCCTTTACGCGTACCGGGACCATTGAAATCACTCTCTCACCAGTTCCAACAGGCGCTAGGCCCGGCCAATTGGTTCGTGTGACCTTAAAAACAGAACAAGCTAAACGCTTAGTCGTCCCTTTCACCTCACTTCGACGTTCAACTCAGGGTGATTATGTATTCACTATCGATAGTGAACAAAAGGCACAAATAACACCGGTAATCACCGGTCTAAATGTCAACGATCAGGTCGAAATTGTCAGTGGTTTAAGCGAAGGCGCCGCCGTGGTAGTGCGTGGCTATACCAATCTTCACGCTAATAAACAAGTCACTGTAGTCAATGTCCCAGCACTTGCACAGCAAACACCAAATGAATAAAAGCAGCATCGCGGCATGGTCGATTCGCCACCCAATAGGTGTCAGTATGATTGCCTTAACGGTAGTCATCATTGGCCTTTTTACCTTGACACGCTTAGCGATCGACCTGTTACCACAAATTATCTATCCTGAGGTTCGCGTCCGTATTATTGATAATGGCGTACCAGCGTCAGTATTAGAAGACAGTGTTACTCGACAATTAGAAGAACAATTGGCGATCACCGAAGATTTGATTGGCATTCAGTCCCATACTGAACGGGGCATCGCGACAGTTGATCTATCGTTTGATTATGGCAAAGATATTGATATCGCTTTACGTGATGCCAGTACTCGACTTGATAGGGCAAAACGTTTTCTACCCGACACCATCGATCCACCTACAATTTACAAGTTAGATCCCTCTCAAATTCCGGTAATGGAATTTGTTATAAGTTCAGAATTACGAAACGACACTGAGCTACGAAGTTGGGTGGATGATGTTTTTAGTAAATGGTTTATAAATGTCCCAGGAGTTGCTTCAGCTGAAGTGGGCGGTGGTCTGATTCGCGAAATTCAAGTTATACCTGACCAACAACGTTTGGCTGGTATAGGCTTAAGTTACAAAGACATTATTGATGCACTGCAAACATCAAATAAAGATGAAGCAATGGGCCGCTTGCAAATGCCGGCCCATGAGATAACAGGACGCATTAGTGGCCGCTTAAAAGATATTAAGGACATCAAAAATCTCGCCATTGCTCACAATGCAGGCAATACCGTTTATTTAAGTGATGTCGCACTAATTCTCGACACTAATGTAGAAGAGCGCATTAAGGTGCGTGCCGATGGCGTGAGTGGCGTCAAACTATCCATACAAAAACACCCCACCGCCAACACCACGGCCGTTGTTGAATCAGTCAAAGACCGACTTGCTTGGCTCAAAACACAAAATATTTTACCAGAAGATGTCACTCTGATCACCGTCAGTGATCAGTCGATATATATTTTACAATCTCTTAAAAATGCCAGTCTTGCAGCCATTACCGGTGCGTTTTTAGCCATGTCGATGGTCTACCTTTTTCTCGGTAATTTACGCCGCACACTGATCATTGGTAGCGCTATCCCTATTGCCATCATGTTTACTTGTGTATTGATGGGGCTAGGCGGATTAACATTGAATATCATGACCCTTGGCGGTTTAGCCCTTGGCGTGGGCATGCTGGTCGATAATACCATTGTGATGTTAGAAAATATTTATCGTCATCAACGTGATAATGCCGACGCTTTCACCGCAAGCACTGAAGGTGCTAACGAAGTGACTAGTGCCATTATTGCCTCGACATCAACTAATCTGTCAGCCGTTTTACCCTTTTTATTTATTGGCGGCCTTACTGGACTGTTATTTAGCGAATTGATCTTCACGATTTCGGCAGCGATATTTGCATCGATGATCATCGCCATCACCTTAGTTCCAGCCTACGCCGCCAAAGTGACTAATATTAAAACTAACCGTATCAGACAAGCTATCGACCATGGTGTTGATAACTTGCAACGTGCTTACGCCAACACTATTAGCATCTTATTAAGGTTTCGCTGGTTAGTTCTACTAAGTTTCATTACTGGCTTAGCACTCAGCATTCCCGTTTTCCTGACTGGCAAACACATTGTGCTACCGAGTTTAGATGATGGCAGTATCACTGTTAGAATATCTGGGGATACTGGAGTGTCATTGGCTGAAATGAATGAAAAAACACAGTTAATTGAAGCCTTATTTTCCAATCAAGCAGAAACAGAAACCGTCTATACATTAGTCGGCGGCTCAGTTTACGGGCGTTCACAACGTGAAACACCCAGTCAAGCCAGCATTACTGTGCAATTAAAACCGCTGTCAGAACGGTTCATTAGTAGCGGCGAATGGATTAAACGGATGGATAAGCTCATTGCCGAGCAACAGCTAGCAGGCTTTGAAGTTCGCATGTCGCAACGGGGCATTCGGGGCATTCGAACCAACAAAGGTGATGATGATATTAGCTTGCGCCTACAAGGTGCTAATGACGTTCAGCTCAAATTACTGGCGGATAGTATTGCCGAAAAAATGCGGCTAATTACAGGCATTAATAATGTAACGCACTCATCCGAAGATGAACAGTTCGAGCTGGCGATGATCATAGATCGAGAACGCGCGGCAAGCTTAGGCGTTAACTTACAAGATATAAAACAAGCAACCCAAATTGCATTACAGGGTGTGGTTGTCAGCGATTATCTCGATAATGACAAAAGCTACGATATTCGGCTTCGCTTACCTCAAACCGAAATAACCAGTCCACAAGATATGGAATCGATATTATTATTTCCTGCAAAAAATAATTCGGCAGCAATTTACCTAGGAACAGTCGCTAATATTGAATTACTCAAATCGCCCATTAGTATTTTGCGTGATAATCAAATGCGAATTGTAGAGTTGACCGCCTCATTGAGTGATGGCACAACACTAGGTGAAGCATTAAATTCACTGAGCCAACTTCGTTCACAAATAATACTGCCTAAAGGTTACACCCTCTACGATGGTGGATCTCAAAAAGCACTGCAAGATCAGCAACGATTAACCGAGCTTCTATTACTGCTTGCACTGTTTTTAGTCTTTGTCGTCATGGCCGTTCAATATGAATCCTTGCTCAACCCGTTGATTATCATCCTCAGCGTGCCCTTTGCTGCCATAGGGATTGCCTTAGCGATTGACTTATTAGCCCTTCCGTTATCAATGCCGGTCTGGCTTGGTATGATCATGTTAGTCGGCATCGTGGTCAATAATGCCATCTTACTTGTTGAATATATTGAAATTGAACGACAAAAACGCAACGATATCACAGCATCAATTGTCGCTGCGGCTCGCTTACGGTTACGTCCCATATTAATGACTACGCTGAGTACGGTAGCTGGCATGATACCGCTGGCTTTGGGCTGGGGCGATGGTGCGGAAATGCTACAACCGCTAGCAATCACTGTAGTTTGGGGCTTAAGTTTTTCGATGTTAGTAAGCTTATTACTGGTGCCGATTATGTACCACTTGTTACATTCGCTTAACACCATTAAATCGAGGGAAGTGCAAAAATCGGCAACGACTTAAAATTAGCAAATTTCAGGCACAAAAAAACCCAGCACTCAAAAAGTGATAGGTTTAGATGCTAACAAAACACGTCATTACTCAAACACTTATTTTGTCAAAATTAATGGCGGAGCGGACGGGACTCGAACCCGCGACCTCCGGCGTGACAGGCCAGCATTCTAACCAGCTGAACTACCGCTCCACACTACTTGCTTAGGCGTTCAGGGCCCAATCAAGAAGCGGGAATAATACAGTAATTAATCCGAACATGTTAGTGTTAATTTTGACAATACTTTAGAGACATCATCTCGTTGCAAAAACATGTTGATTGCACTCAAATTTATATAATAAAGCAGACTTATTGCTAGTTAATATTTGCCCTTTTTAATTTAAACTAACAATGCCTTTGCGTTTCAATCTCAGCGATAAACGCTTCAATAGACAAAAAAATGCACCATCAATAAATAGCCATTAATACCGCCGTTGTCATTGAACTAATTCAGTGGAGGTTCATCTAAAGCGGGTAGACTAGCTATATATTTTAAGAACTTATTCTAAAATCAGGAGCATCACATTGACCTTATTTAAACGCCTCTCCATATTATTCCTGATGATATTTCTCGCCGCCTGTGCCGGCCTGACGACCACATATGAAAAACCACAAGTCAATCTTACCTCTTTCACCCTAGCACCAGACTCATCAGGACTAGCACCTCGCTTCAATATTGGCTTACAAGTGATTAATCCAAATCGTACTGCATTACCTTTGGTCGGCATGAGTTATTCAGTTGAAGTTGAAGGCAACCGAATTTTAAGTGGCGCCGAGCCAAACTTACCTCGCATTGAAGGTTATAGTTCGGCAGATATTGTCATTCAAGCCAGTCCCGATTTATTTGGCAGCGCACGTTTACTTAATCAATTACTCTCTGGTCAACGTGATGAGCTGAACTATCTATTCAAAGCACGACTTGATGTCGGAACCTTAATGCCTTATATCAATATTGAAGAAGAAGGCCGTTTTGGTTTAACGAACCAGAAATAACAATGATGACTAACGCAGGTCCACCCAGCTTTAATAAAACAACGATAGCCATAATAATGATTATATTATTAGGTCTCACAACGTTTATTTTTAACGGTGTATTAGATAATATTAACAACCCCAATAAACAACTAACCGTCACCATTAATGAGTTGGGTCATAAAGAAGTCATCCTAGAAAGAAACCGCTATGGTCACTATGTAGCAAGCGGGGAAATTAACGATCAACCCGTCGAGTTTTTGTTGGATACTGGTGCAACACTAGTCGCAATCCCCGAACATATCGCAACGCAATTAAAGTTAAAAAAAGGTCAGGCATTTCAATCACAAACAGCAAACGGTAGCAGCCAATCTTATGCGACGACCATCGATAAACTGGCCTTAGGTGATATTGTGATGACCAACGTACCTGCAAGCATCAGCTCAGGGATGGAGTTTGATGAAATTCTATTAGGCATGTCATTCTTAAAGCACCTTCACCTAACCCAGCAAGGCAAACAGCTCAGAATTAGCCTGCCAGATTAAAACAAAGCTTATTATGATGTGCGCGGCACACTCAATCTCACTCAACTAAAAATATGGTAACAAGATGAATATATTTGAAACCTTAAAACATCGAAAAGCCGTTAGAGCCTATTTAGATAAATCGGTCGAAAAAGAAAAAATTAACGCCATTGTTGATGCCGCTCGCCATGCGCCTTCAGGCGTAAATACTCAGCCTTGGCAGGTCGCCGTGGTAACAGGAAACACCAAACACACATTACAAAATAAACTAGAGGCCACCTTTCGTGCTGGCAATAAAGGCCAAGCCGATTACACCTACTACCCAACGCAATGGATAGAGCCCTACAAAACACGAAGAAAAGAATGCGGCTTACTGATGTATCAAACCTTGAAAATTGAACGTAGCGATACCCAACGCCAACAGGATCAATGGGCAGCAAACTATCGTTCATTTGATGCCCCCGTGATGTTACTTTTTTTCATGGATGAAAACATGCAAACCGGATCGTATATAGATTATGGCATGTTCCTTCAATCCGTCATGCTAGCAGCGGTTGAACTGGGTTTAGCGACCTGCCCACAAGCGTCTATTGCTGATTATCCTGAACTTATAAAATCAGAATTAGGTTATACAGATAATAGGGTTTTGTTATGCGGCATGGCGCTGGGTTACGAAGACAAAGATGCCGATGTTAATAGTTACCGCACGAGTAGAGAAGATGTGGAATCATTTACTGATTATTTTGATTAAGTTAGCTTGGTTTTTCTGATAATTATCTGTTGGTGCTTTATTATCGGATTACAGAATATTTTAACTCCCTTAACAAAACGTTAGGTAATGAACAATCTGGATTTGACATGAGAATTGGTAGACTTGTTAAACATCATATAAAAAAAATATTTCAACACTGTGAGGATAATGATCATGGCGAGCTTGTTCGTATGACGAACAACCAATATTCGAAAAATACCTTTGGTATAAATTATCCATTCTGTACCGAGGTCTCTTTAATAGCTGAAGAAGAATTAAGGCGCTATTGGACTGATGTATATCTTGTGCGGGGAAAGTCATTTAGAGTTTCTAGTCAATGGTTTGACACAAGTAAAGAACAGTTCATTGATTACCTAATTAATAAGAAAATTGCTACTGAAAATGAAATATCGGTGTTGGATGAGGTAGCACTAGAACAAGAATTTAAAACAAAAATAACCATAAGGGAAAACAGTAGATATAAAGGTAGTGCAATCGGAAATGCTCAAAACTTACTTGTACGAAATATTCTAAGTAATTTAGGCAAAGAGTCGTTCAGTGAAAATGATTGGAAGGAGACTAAAGATTACTTTTTAAATTCATGTGCTTATTGCAGTGAGCCAAATGATTTAGTCATTGAACATATAATCCCCATTAATAGGGCGTCATTAGGTGAGCATAGGCTCGGAAATTTAATTCCTAGTTGCAAGTCATGTAACTCAAAAAAGGCAGATAAAAATTACCTTGATTTTCTGAGTGGACAACCAGACAAAATAGAAAGAATCGAGCAATATATGGAAAGCAGAAATTACGTGCCGCTTGGTGACAACGAGCAAGTTGCCCAAGTTTCAAAGCGTTATATAACCTGAGATCTGGTTAAGAAACGATCATCATGCTAAATACTTCGCTACTCATTCTTAGCGAAGGTTTATTTTCTTTAAGTGAGTAAGCGATAAGCCCAGCAATGATGTTCAGCATAAAGCCATGC
>Ga0209491_10000919_pt1 | contig 58848 bp, 66 predicted proteins | sample BON02_FD_187213 | JGI IMG/M metagenome (GOLD analysis project Ga0209491, IMG submission 187213) | Freshwater microbial communities from Lake Bonney liftoff mats and glacier meltwater in Antarctica - BON-02 (SPAdes) (version 2) | ecosystem: Environmental > Aquatic > Freshwater > Ice > Glacier... | reverse complement strand
AGAATAAATAGAAATAGAAATAGAAATAGAAATAGAAATAGAAATAGAAATAGAAATAGAAATAGAAATAGAAATAGAAATAGAAATAGAAATAGAAATAGAAATAAAAATAGAAATAAAAATAGAGGAGTCTTTATTTAATTGTTTGTTTGTTTAATTTAATTATAAAGCAGAGGTGAGGTAAATAGTATAGTTAATAATATAATATATATTATCTTTTAGATGTCATCAATATCGACCTGATCACCATCCATATTGATAGTTTCAATCGGTTTTTTATTTTCATTCTTATGATCAGATGCTTCGATAGATTCAAGTAATTCTTTATATTTTTCAGTGTCACCCGACTCAAAACTAATATTGTCGGTATTTGTTTCGTCAATCTTATTGTCGTGTTCACTCTTTAATTTATCAAATATAGGATTTCCTGTTTTTTTTAATTTCATTTTTTCGACATCAGTGTACACCTCCAACAGATCGCACTTGGGTTTGGACGAGGAAGACTCAAACTCTCTTTCTCCGATTAGAACCCAACAACCAAGCGTAACAATATTATCTCGTTTTCCTCGTCCACGAAACTTATTTCTCATTACACATAGTCGTTCCTTACCTTCTGGATCATTCGCGTGAAACATGCCATTACCCAACATTTTAGTAACAACCGCATAAATTTCTCCTTCTTCATACGCCAATCGAACTTTCCGATCAACCGGCCCCGTAACTAATTTACGAGCAGTCCTCTTGGATTTATTGCCTCCGTCTTGATTTTTAACCATTATAACTAGTGATAGGTACAATAAAAAATATATTTTACAATCAATTTTTTTATAAATACATATTAAATTATATTCAATACATATTCACTTATATTCAATACATATTCAATATTTAAACTTAAAGTTGTCATTAAAATCGTATAATGATGGGCGTGTAAATACATCGTCATACCAATTACGCCAACACATACTGCTATTACAATCAAGTAATAATCCTTTGTTCTGCGTTTCAGTAGATTGTTCGTCAGGATCATATCCAAATTGTGAATGAAATAGTTCAAGTTCATTGTCATCGTGAAATAATATCTCATGAGTATCCGCTTTAACACTGATATTATAATTGTTAAAGCGTGATTTCCATATTGGGCATTCATATGCATAGAACTGCCAACCATACCATAAACAATTTGCTATAGTTTCATTATTATGGTCGGAGAATATACTTCTCATAAGATTAAAAGATCTACACTTCGGGTAAATTGAATACTTTCGTTTAAACTCTAATGTTTTATATACCTGGGGGTGATTAAATTTATCATGTGGAATTGGGTCTTCGTGAATTCGAACTATTTCATTGTATTCAATATCAGAGCATCCAATATATACAGTTTTTTTTGTAACACCGTACCATTCCTTATGAGAGAACGTATCCTCTCCACCATTACATTTATTAAATATAAATAAGCATATGATGGACCATATGATATGAACCTTGTTCGAATACTTACATTCATAAAACCGTAGTTTAAAATGTTCGATTGTTTCATGTGAAATTTGGAAATACAATTGAATAAACTGAAACAAGTCGTCTTCAATAGTGTCTGGTATAGCAGATATAGCAAAATGATATAGTTTTTTATCTATAAACCGAAATAACAAATGATATTTAGTAGGATAATTAGATAGCCATGTTGGCTTTTTACCTCGAAACGATGGACTATTTTCTTTCATGTGAGTATGGTATTGACGCGTAATAAATATATCAGATGTAATGTCAAGCTTATACAAATTTTTCACAACAGTCATCATACTTTTTAAATCATAACACGCAAATTTTTTGGAAAAGAATGGTTCAAAGGATGGGTTTTGTACAAAATAGAAGTCGTAATACACGAACCATAACAAGTCCCATGCTTGTTCAATAAATCCAGAGTAATATAATTCAGAAATCCAGAAATAACATTCATCAAGTGTCTGTTTTTTTAACAAACATGAAATAAATGATATAATGACTTCGTCAAATATATATAAATACCTGGTTAAGACAAATTTAGACATTAGCAACTAAGTCAATGAAATAACTTATAAATGAATAGATTATATGAAATATACGGACCTATATCTGAATTGAAAGTAGTAGTTGTTGTAAACAACCAATAATATAATACAATTTAGTTTTTTGAATTAATAAATTCAATTTTAATTTTATAAACAATAATATATATACGATGGCAAGTGCATGGTTAGATCACGTAAAGAAAACAATGGGCGAAATGAAGGGACAGCCTTTCAAGGATGTGTTAAAGGCAGCAGCCAAGACTTACAAAAAGATGGCTTCTCCTGACGGAAGTAAGTCAGCCAAGAGGAAGTCCACCAAGAGGAAGTCCACCAAGAGGAAGTCCACCAAGAGGAAGTCCACCAAGAGGAAGTCCACCAAGAAGTAGGTAAAAACAATAAACATTAACCAACACAAATACGCAATAAGTTATTTACATTCAGATGTTTGTAAATAAAATATAGTAAATTTGATTAATTAAATCTGTATTTCTCTCGTCAGGTGATGATTGAATATATAAACAGAATATATTTGACAAGCCGTATTCCTCTAATAGTTTAGGGTAGTGATTGAGGAAAAACAGACAAAATGAGTAGTATGTCCATGTGTATTTAAAAGATAGTAGTTTTCTTACAACAACTGAAGTATCATGATTGACAAACGAATCTACCATATTATCAATATAATCAACCTTAATAAGGGAATCATACCTATCTATATTTTCATAAAGGACCTTTGTATGAATGGTTTTTGCTTCTATCAAAACATTTCTAGTAAGGGTATCAATATTATTATGAAGAAAATATGTGATTAAAAAAATATCAAAGGGTATATATGGATTTGTCAATAATGTGCGAGAGAAATACATCTTCATATTATGATAACGAATACTAGGAAAATGAAACGACGCCGAAAAATTATTTAAAAGTGGCAATTGAGATTGATCATGTATAATGAATGGAGTAAATATTACTGAGTGATCATCTTGGTCTTGGTCTTGGTCTTGGTCTTGGTCTATATGAGTACCATTTTTATTATAGCCACCGGAAGTATGATTATCTTGAATGTAATTTATGGTAAAACTAATCTGTTTATCGTGTAAAATAGAGGCTGAAAAAAATACATGGTAAAGTTGTGCAGGAAATGTATGAGAATAAAAATTAGCTTTTGTAATGTTATAACAAATATTTTTGAAATATATAATTTTGTACTTAATGTCGCGTTGGACAATGTTTGATACAGAATGTGGTAATTGTTTATATTTAGCATCTAAATTTTTAAAATGATCAATAGGTAAGAAATATACAAAAAAGAAAGGAATCTGTTTTATTTTATCAGACATAGAAATGTAATTGTTGAGAGAAAAGGTATTGTGTAAGAAAATACTCATTATAGTTTATATTTATCCATAAATTATATTAATTATTATTCCGTAATGATGTCTGATCGATCGTCGTTTCGGTTTTCGAGTCGATATTCTGATTTATTAATCTCATAATTGTCCTTGAATATGAAATATCTGTTTTTATAAGTTTTTTTAAATTTGTTAGCTATATCATATTTATTTAACTCCAATTCCATAAGTCTTAGTGTTTCATCCTCAATAACACTACTATGATCCAGACAGAATTTCTCATATGAAATAGCAGGCTTAAATATCAATGATGATTCAACCTGTCTTAGAATATTACGATCCATAAGTTCAATAATATCTTTATCAATTGAAATGTACTTTCGTCGTTGTTTTGGTTCATGATCGGAAACCAAAGTCTTTTTACGGAAATAGTATCTGCCACTTTTATACATTTTTTGTAAAATATCTCCATCATATCCGGCCGATTTCAAGTATAATACCTCGTCGTTGACAATAGTATCATTAGAAAGTAACCACCTATCCCATTCTTCTTTGTAAGTTATACGGTCGTCATATTGATGTATCTTGGAAAATGAAAGTAAATGAACATTAAATTCGGGTGTAAACTTGAACCTAAATACAGGAACAGATGTATTATCCTCAAGCATGATATTAACCGTCTTTATTTAAAAGAAGGTAAAAGTATTATAATTAAATTATGTTAATGTATTTAATAAGAATCAATTTTCCGAGAATATAATAATAATAAATAACATAAGATAATAAATAATGAAATTGTACCTGTTAAAAAGTATACCCTATTACAATTCAGTTAAACAAGAATATACTAATATATTGACCATCAATAAAGAGGCGGATGGGCCCTTAAAATCAATAACAAAAAGAATACGATTAAATAAATTATCGCCATTTGAATCGAATACAAATATATGTCGCGCATCTGATTGCGTGATAGCCGTAACCAATATTCACAACCCATGTGAATTAATGTGTATTAGTGAATTACCAGAGTTGTTTGAGTTTGTGATAAATAATGGATATACCATAGACAATAGCGTAACAAAAATATTACAGAAATCAGGAGTAAAAACGGAGGGAGATATAATATGTATGATTCAATATTAGGATTATCAACTAGTAGTCAGTGGGTAAAATATATGTATGTGAAATTTAAAAAGAATTATAAAAAGAATTATAAAAAGAATTGAAATGATTTATTAATATAAAAATGATTTCAATATATACCCGATAGATACCCATATAAGTATGGAGACGAACCTAAGAAAATCCACGGCTCATCCGTCGGAAACACGCCCCCATCAACCCGTCACTATTAGTAATTCAGTAATTGACGACTATATCAGCTCATTAGATGATTTGGAAATAAAAACATTAGAAATAGCGAAATCACATCTAGGATCTTCGTTTAACATAAAAAAGAGTATAGGCTTTATACAGTGGAAAGAAAAGCAACCAGTTGCTTAAAAAACGGCACTAAAAAAAAGGACCTACCCGTGGTAACATCCCAACAATAATCAAATAAAGAGATTACAAAATTATACCCACTACTCTTATGTTTTTTTTCGTCGTGTTTTGCGTTGGTAAACCGATGATGAGGGATCGTCTATAGTATTATTTTTACAATCCGCTCTATATTTCATCCTAGGTAAAGTAGCGTGAAACAATTTCATTGTTTTATGTATGCGTTTGTTACTTTTCATAATACCGCTCCTGTATCTACCATTGTTTCTTTTCATATATTGTCCTCCTTGTTGAGATGGAGTAACAGCTCGTTGTTCCTTCACCATTTGACTAATTTTATCAGTTTCATCTTCGATTTTAGATTTCAACGCGCCTAATTTATCAGCGGTGTTTACAATCGTTTCAGCTCCTTTGATTCCAATCGGGCTAAATCGAGAAACAAATACATTGAATACTTTCATCAACGCATTAAAGCCTTTACCTATAGCAATGGTTAAATCGAGAATTCCACCTACAAAAGGTATTTCCGCTAAAAATGCTTGTAAAACCGATATACTCGTGGACGTCGCACCATGAACCGATTTGTTAGCAATTTCTTTAAGCATGGTAATAGTTTGATCAGTAATCATATCTACATCTGGTTTTATTTCCTTCATCCACTCAACCACTGATACAGCAACCACTTTGGCAATTTCTTTAATCGCTTCTTTTGTAGCCGGATTTTCAGACAATTCTTTTAGTACAGCAGCAAACAAGATTAGTTTTTTGTTCAATTCGGGGCTAAGTTCTTGCCAAGTTTTATCCGCCAAATTATTGTTTCCTGTAAAATCCAAAACGAAATCTATGATATAATTGATAATTCGTTCGCTGGTCTGAATACCAGTATTGATTGCCATCTTACCTATTTTATTCGCTTCATTTAACCCATACCCTAACAGATTAGAGGAACTATAACTATTGGATGGTATCTTGGTGTTTAGAGTGTCCTCTATATTACTAATTATTCCTTTGGCCTCTACGATCAGCTTACTTAAGTTATCGGCCATACTTTCTATTTTCTGTGGGTCAGTGTCGGCATTGACAGTATTGGCATCGACATTATCGTCATCCGCACCTCCGCGCATAGTGGCATCTTGAGTATTCTTCAGTTCTACCACCTTCTCTTTAATTTGATTTGTAGCTTCGCCTATACCGTCTATAATATCACCAAGTATAGATATTATAGCTAATCCAATATACTTTGTAGTGAAAGTAGGTTCGGTTGTCAATGGTATAAAATAATTTCCACTTTGTTCTTGTGTTTTGAGACTATTTATCTCCTTGGTCATACTGTCATTCGTCTCTTGAAGTGATCTATTTTTGTTTTTGATAAAGGTTTGTATTAATTCTTTAATATTATTATTGTTGGTTTCATTCGAATCACCAATTAATGGATTGTTCATATATATTCTACATCTAATTTATTTTAACCAGTTTGGATAATATTTACTTTCACATATGCGACTGTCTACTAAATGATATAGTCAGTCACCCGGTTTGTGTGTATAAATTATTCAAGTAATATATGATATTGGTGAAGTCAGTCACATATTTTTCGCAGAAAGAAGGTTTTTTTTAAATGTATTATAATCCATCGTAGTAATGGGTTCTTTTACTTTATTGTTGTATTCATAATTGTTTAACATTTGAAAGTCTTTGATTTTTCCCATATAAGAATACCTATTGGCATTTCGTCTAAGAATAAACCTCTTATTTAAATTAGTTATGTTTGTACCCCCAGTACCTTTTCGATTATATTTTTTAAATGAAGCAAAATGGGTTAATTTATTTACACCGTCATTAATTCCATTATTGTTTCCATTATTGTTTCCACTACTATTTATATCATTATCAACCTGCTGCTTCGCAACCTTTAATTCTTCTTTCATATCGACATAAATCTGTTTACATTTATTTATAGTCACATACCGTCTAGCAGCGGTTTCTAAAAATAAATACGGTAGATCTTTTGTATCCGAATAATAGCAGAATGATTCCTTTTCGAAATCATAAAACATAATAACCCCGCCTCTAGGCGTGGCTTCATACAAAATGCTACTTTTCAAAGATTTAACTGCTTCTTCTTCAATATCATCTATATCATCTAGCTTATTGAATTTATCATAGTACTTGTTAATATATAATTCATGAGAACTTGGCTCTATCTTATTACTATTTGTTTTCGTGTTTTTTTTAAAATATTCACACGAGTACCAATAGACGAGACCGGATCCAGCTACTACTCCTAGTCCGGTAATCATACAAAAAAAACTAGATCGATTGGTTAGACTAATCATCGATGAATATATAATCTACAATAATCAATAATGTTTAAGTATTGTAATAATTATAAACTGTCTGTATTATTGACTTGCTTCTTTCTTAATTGAAACAAATCGTCAACTTCTCTTTGTAAATCAACTACTTTTATGCGCTGGAAATTTTTATTTTTGTTTTCAGGATGAAGACATACTAAATATAACCCAGCTACTATTTTTCCATATTTTTCTTCTAATATAGCCTTGTATGTACTCAATTGTAAACAGTAGTGCCAATAGTTAGTATCCGGTAAATGTTCTATACATTCCTTATTGCCCCATTTATTAAATCCGTTTGTTTTTACGATTTCTTTACAGCGTTTCCAATCATATATTAAAAGTGTACCATCAGGGTTTTCAAATACCATATCAATTGATCCAGCTAGTTTGAGTTCTTCATGATATACCGTCCATTCTGTACGATATGGTTTTAATTCGGGAAAGGCTAACAGGAATTTCTGAAAATATTCATATTCAATCGAACCATTTTCATTTGGACACTTATTATAATAGCATTCAATGTCGTAATGCATATTTGTTCCGGCCAGTGCGGCTTCGTCACGATTTTTATCCCACATGGCCTTGATATCATCTGGAGTATTACCATAGTATTTATTTTGTGACCATTTACTAGATGACATCATGTTTTTAATAATTGCGTCAGCATCAAAATGCCCAAAATGTGCGTGATTAAATGTAGTGACTGACATATAACCATCGCTGCTACCATCAATATAGTACACATGAGGACCCTCGTCAAACTGTATGCGAAGGTCTCTCTCGTGTGAATTTAACTTTGCCAAATAAGTAGGTGGTCCCATAATCCAATACAATAATTAACTAATGAATTTGCCTACATTCATATTATAAGTTCAATTTTATAATATAAATAATAATTCATTTGTCATTTGTCATTTGTCATTTGTCATTTATCATTCGTCATTCGTCATTCGTCATTCGTCATTCGTCATTCGTCATTCGTAGTCTTATTTCATTCTTTAGATACTAGTAGTGTATCCAATACAATATTATCTTTGATATAATTAATATTATTCGTTTGTTCCTGAATTGTCCTATTGAGCACTTTGAGTTGTTTCTCTTGAGAACTGGTTTTGAGTAAAGTAGATTGTAACAAAGATTCATTTTGTTCAAATCGTGTATCATACATTGTAATTTTGTTAAACAACACATCTTCATTTGATCGCATGTGTAACCCAATACTGTTTATATCATTAGAATGTTGTTCAAATCGTGTATCGTACATTGTAATTTTGTTAAACAACACATCTTCATTTGATCGCATGTGTAACCCAATAATGTTTATATCATTAGAATGTTGCTCAATTAGTTTCAAAGTATTATTAATCTGTGTACTCAAACTGTCAACATCTTTTATTATAATTGGTATAGAATTTAGTACTAGAGAGTTGGCATGGTTAGTCTGGTTATTATGGACAGTCTGGTTATTATGGACAGTCTGGTTATTAATTAACTGTGTAGTCTTATTCATTTGTGCCTTGAGTTCTCTTACCAATGACTGCGTGTTTACACTATTTGTAGTAACTTTTGCTATTTCAGTTTTTTGTTGGTCGAGTATTTTGCGTGTATTATGTAAATTCTTACTCATCTCATTGACTGAATAGTTGGTGGCTGTATTCATAGTAATATTACTGACATTTTCATTGTATTTGATAATAGATTGTTGAATCGTGTCTATTTTTTGAATTACATCTTCAATGAGAGCCCCTGATATTATATTGTTGCTGGAAATATCAGTAATAGATTGTTTTTGTAATTCATATTGCGATTTTGTTTCATTAATGTGTTGAGTTAATTCATTAAGATAAAGTAACGAATGTTGAATACCAGATATCCGTTGGTTCACCCAATCTAAAGTAGCAAATTCGTATCCAGAATCATTCGTAGAAGTAACCCCAGAACAGCTACCAGATATATCTAATGCTCCAGCTATACCTATATTATCGCGAAGAATCACTTTACCGTCTACGATTTCTGGTGCGTTGGCCTTACCAGTAAGACCATGGTTATTGCTACTCCAATTAGTGTATAACGGGATACGAACCATGTTATAGTTAGCATTCCTATTTCTACCTCCAACTTGTCTCCATTTATTAGATCTATTAGACATATGTATATATATATTTCAGCTATTTATTTTATTTACATACCATACATATTATGTAATACATGTACATAACATATAACACCGATACATATATTTTAGTAACAAGCAATTAGCTATACAATTCCGTGACTTCAATAGATAGTGATATATCATTATTATTCATATCAATAACATTACCATATTTATCCAGTATTTTAATTCTGAATTTATTTAAATTAACAGGTCCCATATAGTCCCGCTGTTTAAATATTCTATCGTTTGATGTATTATACACGACTGTACTAAATGATTCATTAATAGAGACCCGTCCTAAAATATTGTCTCCTATAGAATTCTCACCAGTAGACGCAATGATGGATTCGGTGATATAATTTTTATTGAAATCATCGATTGATACAAATACATAATTGATATATCCGTTTCCATAAGATGCCTCACTTTGTAAATAGCCCTCGTATGTAATGATACCTAAAGCCGATATAGTATCCACATATACATCAGTACGGTTTACAGTATAATATCGTTTGGAGAATCCTAAAAAACTACCCAATGAATATTGTCTGTACTTGGAGTCATTGTTTGTATATGATCGAATAACAAAGTCTTTACTTACATTACATTTATTAACAATATTCTCTCCAAAGTCTACGATAAAATAAAAGATGGGTGAGTAATACGGTTGGGTATTGTCGTATATATCATCTCCACTGTCGACTAGGTTATTTCGAGCACGAATGATTGTTTTTCCAGTAATAGAATTAACCTGACAAATTAAATACTGAAGTCCATTACCGACATTTAACATATAATTGGTAAGTGATGTAGCAAATTCGGTGGGCGTGTAATTACCGTCGGGTAGCACGATGGTATGAACTGTACTTGGCGATCCAGTGATATTTACCGTTTCAATAGTGAATGTATTCGATTTATTTTTTTCAGAAATGGAATACCATATTACGGGTAGTTCGAGTGAAATAAGTTTGAGGGATACAACCTTGTGTTCGGTATTTGGAAGATTCCAAATAAAATTAGACGAAATTGTATTTGAATAGTCTTCACGGAATTCGCTGTCAATAGAAATAACCTTGGTCACCGTTTTTCTCTCAATAGGATTAATGACTCCAGTAGGAAATTTGTATTCATTGACATTGATAACCGGAATAATTTTATTGACGGTAACATCATTATTACCGCCGACCACTTGGTTTTGGCTTTGAATAATATCATAATTAGTAGGTTTATATTGAACTGGCGGTCTGATAGTAATGTAACTTAACAACTTACTGTTTACATTATTTAAAAAATAAAGTAGGTTATCAATTATTTCTGGATCGTCATATTTATTTCGGCTATTATTTATCACGCGTTCGATGTGTTGTTGTAAATACTCGGGTGTCAAATCATCAATATGACCTGTATATTTAATTAGTGTACATAACTCTTCTTCAGTATAATTGTCTATGTTCAAATCATAATTACCATTACTCATAATATATAATTATAGATATATAATTATAGATATTAATTATAGATATTAATTATAGATATTAATTATAGATATTAATTATAGATATATAATTAATATTTTGAATAAAAAATCTAGTATATTGTTCTGAGATAATCAGGGACTAACTCTTCTTTCTGGTTTGATCTGGAATTTATATTGTCCGATGATGTGGAGGTGGTTGTGGATGTGGTTATGGATGTGGTTCTTGATCTGGATTTGGGTCTGGATTTGGGCCTGGATTTAGATTTGGGTCTGGATCTGGATTTGGGCCTGGATTTAGATTTGGGTCTGGATCTGGATTTGGACGCAATCAAATCTGCGTTTATTAGACTGTGGTCTTTTATTGTATTGGAACTAGGATAAGATTTACTTTTGATAATAATTGGTTCAATTGGTATGTGATGTAGCTTGTCTTGTAGTATTCTTTTATCCATTGTATGATTAGACGCAGGGACCTGTAGTAAATTGATTATATCATCATTCGTTAGGTTCATGTATAATAGATCCCCATTTTGCTTTGCTTCTAAATTTAATTCATTACCATCATATACCAGGTCCCATTTAGCTTGGTCTACAACATTACCATCTATTATCGTTTTATAATTTCCCGTATTTTTAATATACGAATCCATATAATTTATAGATATATTTTAAATCTTCAATGATGTAATGATCCATCTATCGGGTGTAATCAAATCGAGATTATAAAATGTGTTTATATTATTGGAATATGTAACTAGACATATGAAATACCCGTTTACATATAATTACAAATTTACATATAATTACAACTTTAAAAAGAGAACTAAAAATAAGGCACTGTCATAAAATACATTATTGAATTTAGAGTGCGTATTAAAATAAAGGATTATGCTTAACAAAACTATCGGTTTATTAAGCATAATAATAATAAATGACGATTAAGTATCATATTTTCAAAATATATTTATTATTATGTACTGGATAATGCCTACAACCGGTTGATAATAATAAATATTATAAATAGACATAAAAAGAAATATAGCTATAGTATATAATGTTTGGATATAGTATTATTTCATTGCTATGCGTAGCCAGTAGTACACTGGCATTTTCCGTGAACGAGACGGATCATCATTGGATCAATTTCCAGAAGTTTGTATCACGATTTGACAAGTCTTATTCCAATTTAATTGAATTAGAGAAGCGTTTCGAATTGTTCAAGGATAATATGGAATATATTAACTCGGAAAATCTCAAGGGCAATTCATATCAATTGGGAGTTACACCCTTTGCTGACTTAAGTGCGGTCGAGTTTTCTAGATTTAATGGTATTCGCACTGGAGGTGCCTTTTCAAGCGGTTGTGGCAAGTTTGCTTCGGCTGGACATTCTGTTCCGGATAGTTATGATTGGCGTAATCATGGAGCTGTTACCCCTGTAAAGAATCAAGGCCAATGTGGGTCTTGTTGGTCGTTTAGTGCCACTGGCGCGATGGAGGGTGCCTGGGCCATTGCCAAGGGTTCACTCGTTAGTCTTTCTGAGCAACAATTGGTAGATTGCTCCAAGTCATATGGTAATCACGGATGTAATGGTGGTCTTATGGATGATGCTTTTAAGTATGCCATTGACAATGGTATGTGTCAAGAGACAGCTTATCCATATAATGCGGTAGGTGGTGACTGCCAGAAGTGTGACCCTGTAGTGTCCATTTCAGGATGTGTTGACGTTACCAAGAACAATCAAGTTAATCTTAAGGAGGCTGTATCTCGTGGTCCAGTATCAATTGCTATTGAGGCAGATACAAAGGCATTCCAATTATATACTAGTGGTGTGTTGACAGGTAGTGCGTGTGGAACCAATTTGGATCACGGTGTTCTTATTGTTGGATATGGTGTCGAGTCTGGAACAGAATATTGGCTGGTAAAGAACAGTTGGGGTCCTTCTTGGGGTGACAATGGATATATTAAGATTGGTCGCAGTGACAGCACGAACGACCCGGGTGTATGTGGAATTGCCATGCAAGCTTCTTATCCGGTTGTTTAAGAATATATGCTGTCATCTACATATTACTATATTGTGACTGACAATATAACAATACAATACAACAATACACTACAACAATACAATACAATACAATAATCTTTTATAAAACATTTACAAATAAAAATAATACCGATTAACACTATTAATAATAACTACTATTAGTAATTATTATTATTATATTTATTTATGGTTATTATAATATGACGAGTAAAAATATAAAAGCCATTGCTGTTTTTACTGATAATATTAAGGGGACTGTCAAGTTTTCCGAAGCTGAAAATAAAATTAAAATTGATGTTTTTATAACAGGTTTACAACCAAATTCGTTACACGGATTTCATGTTCATGAAGCTGGTGATTTAAGCGATAAATGTACAAGTATGTGCTCTCATTTTAATCCATATAATATGACTCATGGTTGCCCTGGAATGAAAAATAGGCATGTTGGAGATCTTGGTAACTTAAAAACTAACAAAAAAGGCGAAGCAAAATATACATTCTATGATGATGTTATTAAATTACGCGGATTCAAGGCAAATATTATCGGCAGAGGTTTAATTATCCATGAAGATCCGGATGATTGCGGGCAAGGACATAATGCTGATAGTCTAAAAACAGGAAATTCCGGAAAAAGAATAGCGTGTGCTGTTATAGGTTATTCGAAAGATAATTTTGTTTGTTAATATAATTTTTATTTATTCAACGACTATATTTACACGATCTGTGAATGGCAACCTTTTTGGCATTAATTGTGCCATTTTAAATATTCAAAAGTGTAGTATATCTATCTTCTATGCGTCTTTCTGCGTTTCTGCGTCTTTCTGCGTTTCTGCGTTTTAACTGTATTCTTGTATTTGCGGATAGTTCGTCCACCAACGCTGCGCGATGCCTTGGATATACGCTTGGGAGACATATTAGATATCGCCTTATGTCTAATTATCACTGGCATGCTAAATACGCTAGAATGTCCTGGATTTCGTAAGATAGATTCGCTGTTACTGGCTTTGACTTTTATAATCAAAGGTCTGTTTGTCGGATTTTTTAGGCCTTTTTGAAAACTCATTATACAATTTACATATACAAAAAAAGATTTTTCATCTTTTTTATTTTTTATTTTTTATTTAACTTACATAAAATATATCTACTATCTAATCTACTATCTAATCTACTATCTAATCTACTATCTAATCTACTCTTACTTGATATTTCAAGGATATTCATCTTCACTATCTTCTCCTTCTTCTCTATCGCCCGTACTGAATTGGGTAACATGATTCGTTTCACGAGCATATGTTACACTTCGTGGCTCTGGCTCTGACGAAACATTTACTCTTTTACGAGGACTCTGACGGTGGTTATTATTTAGTTTTCCGTACATGACTTGACGCGGAATCATCTTCTTACTGTGTCTCTGTTGTTGACTAGTGGATGGTTGACTAGTGGATGGTTGACTAGTGGATGGTTGACTAGTGGATGGTTGACTAGTGGATGGTTGATAATGTTGTAACATAGTATCAATAATCATACCATTGTTGAAATTACTGAGCGGATGTGACGGAACTACCATATTTGGATGAGGGGCATATCCCCATTGCCATATTGGTCCATGTGGCGACATGATCCAATATGGTAGTAATGGTTGTTCCGTATAAAACTGTAACATATTCTGAACAGCAGTAGGATACCGTGTTTGTTGGATAGGTAGAACTGGCTCAGAACTACTTGGGTGGTCCATCGGGTCGCGCACTCTATCTGTATTTGTAGTAGGTTTTTCTTTTTGTTCAAATGGAAGAACAATCCAAAACCAAGGATCGTCATACATCAGCTTCGCCTTTACATCGATGTTGTCTACCTCGCTGCGAAACGCTAATGCTTCGCTCGTGTCGTATAATCTTTCAAAATGAACAAACGCCATGTTGTAATAATGCGTAGTATCTCCATTATGATTCTTCTTAGGAACCAGGTCAACTGAACTCACTTTTCCAATAGATTTTTTATCGAATATTTCGCTAATTCTCTCCTGACGGATGTTAGAGAATACACGAGGAATGAAAACAGAATAGGAACTCATATTTGCTGGATATTGGGAACTAGAAATGCTTTATAAGCTATTAACTAAATGATACATACTACTATATACAACAAATAACTTCAATTTTTTTACAACATAAATCCTTGTAAAAAAAAGTCACTACAATGTACATGATTATGCGTGATGACAACACGCAATATGGATCTAAACTACTCGATTTGATATTCCACTACCGACTTGAAACATTCGTTGAATTCGCCAAAAAGTTTATTTTTAATGCGTACACACTGTTGTTCGAATGTTATATTACTACACATAAGTTTGTTAAAATTATTTGTAAAAGTCACCTGAAACTCATCTTGATATAACTTATCAGCATTTGATTCGCGATATAAATTGAATGCCGTAAACATCTTTACATTTAATTCATGTATGGTTTTAGTAAAGTCTTCTATAGACAAAACTACCCATTTGTCGTCGTGGAATATATAAATAATGTTTTTTTTCTGTTGAAAGCATTTGATAAATTCGACCCCGGTTTCTAATTGTATATTGAAACGGTTTTTGATAATTTCAACCATACCTTCGATAAATCCTTTGTCGAAAATGATATTTAATTCATTTTCTCCAATATCTATAGATTTCGTTACCTGAATCATGTCCATGTTTTTACTGGAAACACCACGCGAATTCAACCATGTGATAATATCCATTTTTTTATTCTTGATATTATTCTGCCGTTTAATCGATTCCAATTCACTTTGAACCGTATTATATTTTTCAGTAAGATTTTGAATCATTTCGTATAATTGAGATATACTGGGAGCATGATTGCTTTTTTCAATTCTTTCGCAATACATGATATGTTTTTCATAACAACCTTTTTTTTTGAAAATTTGAAAACAGCATGGACAGTTAATAATATGTTTAGTAGTCATTCTTTCTTAGATACTAGATGAATAACCAATATTTGGTCATCAATTTTATTATTATAATAATATATAATTATGTCTTATACCAATGATTGTAGTTGTAATACAGGAATAATATACGGCATTTCACAATGTAAAGCATGTGGCTCGGCTGGATGCGGTAGAAGTGCTAGATGCCAAATAGAGATCACCCAAAAAAGAATATGGAATACTGTTCGTGTTGCTACTTCCGAATATGTCATGAATCTGGGAGCTTTAAATGTATATGTAGAACCAGTATTAACATTTAACAATGTGAATTGGAATCAAATGAGTGATCGTGCGCTGCCAAGCAATTATTTACGAAGTAATTTCCAAATAGTTCCCTCTCATGGTAATTCAACTAAGCGATCAATTACGCGCGATCGTCCTGGATCTCAGGCACCTGGCGGTAAAGGAGTAGATATTAAACATAATAGTTATGCCCGATATTTAGCTAGACTAAAAGGAAAGGGGCCACTCAGAACACAACAAAATACATCATTGACTGTCGCATTAACGGATTCAAAAGGTTGCGTAACCGGGCAACAATATGCGAAATCAATGAATGTGATTGGCAACAAAACGAAATCATTCGGAATAGTATCTAATTCGAATCGAGCCGGATCGTGTTTATGTTTATTTCCCAAATAAATAATACAATATTACCCAGTGACTGACCCGTATATATAATATACATAAAAAATATATGTATATTATATATCATGTCGATGAGTAAAAAATATAGACAATCGTCTAATAATAAGACCAGCAAAAACAAAGGAGTCAACACGAGCAAAAAACACATTATTACCAAACTATTAGAAATGTTGATTACTGTAAAATTGTATCATTGGAACACATTAACATTTTCAGTTCACAAAGCAACTGATGATTTATATGGTGAATTAAATACATTAATGGACCAATTTGTAGAGGTTTTGCTTGGTAAATATAATAATGTGAACGAGAAAAACAAACATGAAATTTTGAGTATTAAAACACTTCACATGAAGAATTACAAAGACAATGGGTTATTTAAAAAGGCATTGGATGATTTCAAAAAATATTTGACGGGATTGAGTCCGGTATTTAGCCAGAGTGAAAATAGCGATCTATTAAATATTCGTGATGAAATACTTGCGGTTTTAAACAAAGTGTCTTATTTGTTGACTCTGAAATAAAGAAAACCCAAAGGTTTATCCTTTTCTGGATTATGTAAATTTTGATTTTACTAAAAAAGTATATAGAAAATTAGCAGATATCAATAAATTTATATTTGATAATGACTTATTGGGAAATAATGTTAAGTGTAATGACAAAGATGTAGATGAAGCTGACGACGATGATAGTATTTTTATCTTCAGCTATCTCGTCTTCCTCTTTTTTTTTATTCAAATTATAATCCTTTACCTTATTTTTGAAAGATTTAGGATTCCATACATTTCCTATATATTTTTCTAAGGTTTTAACCTTTTTATGTCCATTATCTAATAATTTTTTACGTATGATGATTTCATCTTCATCTTCATATTTTTTATAAACAAATATAGGAAGTTTTTGTTTTATGTTGACTAATGTTTTTCTTAACTTTTCACTAATTTCTTTAATGGCGACCATTTATACTAATATTTAATAACACCTTTTTATTTGTAATAAATCAATTTTTTATTTTTAATAAATCATTTTTTATGTTCGAGGTGCACTTGAATATTTATACTAGCGCCGATTTAAAACCGCAAGCCCTAATGGGTGATTGGTTTCAAACCGTTACTGATATCTTCAATTGTGTAAACAAAGTGTCTTATTGTTGACCCTGAAATAAAGAAAACTAAATAGCAATATAATATAATATAACAATATCATATTATATTATAAAATGCCGATGATCATTGGTATGGTAATGACAAGTAGAAAAATCAAACAACGACAACAGATCCAACAACAACAGATCCAACAACAACAGATCCAACAACAACCGATCCAACAACAACCGTCTTCGCATCGTATAGTTCATCCGACCAGTCAACCACCGTATGTGAATCACTCGTCTATGAATAGAATAAATTTACATAGTATGCGATTAGGTAGCAATTATTCAATGAACTCACTGTATAATTCACCATATAGATCAGGTGGCTGAGGTAGGGCGAGGCGATAAATTATAGTATTTATTTAAAAGGTAAAGTGTGTGGACATAGATACATACTCAATGTTCACGCGGAATGACGGTTTGATAAGTAATAACAACTAATGGTTGTAACGATTTAAATCTGATAATATTTACATTTTGAATAAATAATGGTATAAACATGAAACAGGGTTATAATGTAATAACATGGAGACAAGACGAATAGAGCAACTCGTACGTGTTCAACAGGAAAGTCTGGAACTATTTAAGCGTAAAAACGCGGACTATGGAGACGCGTTTGCTGAATATGGATCAATCGGGGTACTTGTGAGAATGGGAGACAAGATAAAGAGACTACAAAGTATTACAAACAAAGGAATTGTATTGATTAACGATGAACAAATTCGTGATACACTCATCGATTTACATAATTATGCTGCTATGGCTATCATGTTATTAGATGAAACAAAAGAACATTAAATAAAGAAATAAATAAATAAATATCATGTCAAAACGATGATGATATTTATTTAGAAGAATAAAATAAGCAAACACGAGAAGAAAGAACAAAGAGATACACAAATTAACAAACAAACGTGTAACTTGGATAGGTAATCTCTACATAATATTCAGTTAGTTAGACAACTTGAAAAAAATGATATGATTAAAACTGATATATACGACAATAACTATATCTAATGAGTAATTCAGTTTTAAAAAAAAACTTGTGAAATTATATATGGACAGTTTGAATACTAATATAAATGATTATAGCGACAAAGAATTGGAAGATATGTTCACATTGGTCTACCCTTATCAAATAGAAGACATCAATGAGAAAAAAAAAGAACTATTCAATAAAATACATCAGGATAACACTATTACTATAAATACAAGGACAAATATTACGCAATTTTTAGATATTGTTTCCGCAAAATTGGTAAATATAATCACCAAAGGGATCACTCAGTCGCGAGATAAGCCGAGAGATTTATTTAGTCAACAAACGAATTATGTCGAGGAAGTAAATAATCATTTTATAATAAGTAATGATAAACGAAGAAAGGAGGCGTATGCTGCTACTAGCAAGGATGGATTAAATGTAGGTGACGATGGTGGAGCGCCGCCTGGTATTATTAATCCGATTCATTATACTACTATAAAACGAGCAGTCAATATCGATTCTAGATTTAGACCAGATTATTATAAAACATCTTCAACAGATCAAAGATTGACATTGCCATATAAATTTGAAAATGTAATAAACATGCGCCTAGCTTCATTGGAATTGCCACTAACATACTATACGATAAGTCAGGCCTATGGGAATAATACATTCATAGTTGAATGGGGACCAAATGTATTGGGTGAGTATGATCATGCTGTCCAAATTAAAATACCAGATGGTAATTACAGCACAATTTATAATGATCAACATGGAATGTCGTCGATCGAGTCTATTATAAATGCCCAGTTACAAAACCCTGGACAAAAAATATTGATTGGCACTGATACAATCATATCAGATCCTTCATTTAATTTGCGATATACGGTGGACCAGAATAGTGGTAGAAGTATATTTGCGGTTGATGTATCAGGAATAAGTATATTAGATTTATCCGGTATAGTACAAAGTGGATACAATTCATATCGTATAATCATGGGAGTGGGCTCGGATGGTGATACTAATGTAACCGAGCCATTGCCGTTTTTTTTAGGATGGCACCTGGGATATAGATTGAATGTGTATGAAAGCGGTCCAGGAAGTGTAAGTGGTAGTAATATAATATTGCCACCGTCAATAGTTTCTGAAGGAATATGCTATATAAAGGGACCTCAATATATATTTGTGGCAGTAGATGATTATAATAACAATGTCAATAATTATTATGTATCGGCATATGCTGATTCAATAAATAGTAAAAATATATTAGCCAGAGTAAACTTGTCATCAGTATTACAAAAAAATGGAGTATACCAAACCGGAGAAGATGATGGATTTTCAACACAAATCAATCGAAGTCGAAATTACTTTGGTCCAGTAAATATTGAACGATTAAGAATTACATTGTACGACGAATACGGTCGTATTATTAATTTGAACAATATGGATTGGTCCTGTGCACTTATGTTTGAATGTATATATTCATAAATACTTGTTTACCGACCTACCAACCTACTTACCGGCAATATTAGTATATAGCGTGTGATGGTATCATATTATATGATATATGATATATCATATATCATATATCATATTATATAATAAATTTAAAGGAATGGATGTTATAACTATAATAGAATGGGAGGTAGTGCTTTAAATATTCAAAGTGAGCGCATGATTAGACAAATTGTTAGAGATCAAAAAAAGAATGTAGAACAGCAGCGTAAGGATCGTGAGTGTAGAATGGAAAAAAGAAACCAGATGATGGCTGAGATTTCACCTGAAGTGACAAATGAAATTACAAGAATGAATCGCAGAATGTCGGCTAATAACAATAGCAGATTACTTAAATCTTAAACCTTGAAAAGTAGTGTAACTAGAATATGAATATATTAAAAAGTAATGGTGTTGGAACAATATACATTTTTATAACATTTCATTTTTGTTATAAAAATTGAAGTTTAAATACTTATATCATATGAATACAACTTAATCAAGTCATTGTGTATAAGACATAATGACCTCAACATATTCAATATGTATTCCTCATGTGTATAAAAATATCTCAGCTGCAAAGATTTATAGTATATTTAATGACAAGTATAGGTTGGGTAGAGTTTCGTCAGTTGATATAAAAAGAAGAACCAGTAACGATAAAAATTTGTATAACATGGTATTTGTTCAGTTCTCAGAGTGGAATGATGAAAATATCTCGGCAATAAACTTAAAAAAAATGATCGAGAACCCTTATGAAGAGGCCAGGCTTGTGTACGATGATCCGTGGTATTGGGTTTTATTACCCAATAATAACACATCCAAACAAGCAGTTAACCACAACATCATTCACAACAGCCGCCACTACAATAGTCACAACAACCGTCACAACACCAGTCACAACACCAGTCACAACACCAGTCACAACACCAATCACAACACCAGTCACAACACCAATCACAACACCAATCACAAATCATATAAAGGTGACACTCGACCGATGAAAACTAAAACAACCATGTCCCTCCGCGATTGTTATTCGAGGATTACAATGTTAGAAAATGAACTATCCAGACTATATAATAGATTATATAGGCGTGTCTATCCAGAACCAATGTTGTCATCCGATAGTGAGATTACGCCGATTAACCCAGGACCGATGACGGTTGATGAATTACACACAATTGTAAGTATAAATACATCAGGTGAATTACATCAACACCCCAACCATGTTAGTGACGAATCATCATTGACAACCGATTATGACGACGATTATGATGAAGATTATGATCACGATTATGATGACGATTCCACCTGTGATAATGTATAATCATAGCATAAATCATAGCATAAATCATAGCATAAATCATAACATAAATCATAAATAAAATCATAGCATAAATCATAAAATAAATATTAAATAAAATATCAGGTTATAGTAATTGTATAATGGGAGGAGGTTTATTACCAGTAGCAATAAAGAATAATAAGCCTTATTTTTTATTTGGTTTAGAAAATGAATTGGATGATACGCCTGGGTGGGCAGATTTTGGAGGTGGACATGAAGTGGGAGAGACAACTTTGGATACCGCGATAAGAGAAGGTGGCGAAGAAATCAACGGATTTCTAGGGATTGGAGATAAACTAAGAAAACGGGTTAAGAAGAATAAAATTGCCACGGTTGCTTTTAAAACTTATTCGACATACATGTTTATGATCGATTATGATGATAACCTACCAGTTTATTATAAGAATAATTACGAGTTTTTTTCTCAATATTTACCCCATGTGAAACACAAAAAAGATAATGGATTACTAGAAAAGGCAAAAATAAGATGGTTCTCATTTGAGGACTTGAAACGCGAGAAGAAGGAGTTTCGTAGTTTCTATCAAAATATAGTCGATTTGATCATACATCAAGAAGAGAGTATAACAACCAAATTAAACCATAAATATAAGCAAATGGGAAATAAAACAACACGACATAGAGAAAAGGCCAATAAAACACGAAAAAATAACAAGCGATAGAAATGAAAATATAATATTTAAACTAATAATAAATGTCTATTTTAAATATTAACACATCCTCGGATTATAATTTAGTGAAAGATGTTCCAGAAAACATAACATATAACGCCGAACTAAAAGAGTTGTACGGCGAGATACACACGCCGTATTGGTTTATACAAAAAATGTATACCATAATACCAGAATGCCACTTTAAAAATAAAGAACTGAAATGGTTAGACGCAGGAGCAGGTCATGGTAACTATAGTATATGCTTGTTCGTTATTTTATTCCATTCACTTATTGCTATAATACCGGATGATAACGAGAGAAAAGAACATATAATAAAAAATATGATTTACATGGTCGAGTACAATATAGATAATGTTTCATTGTTAAGAAAGACATTTGGAGAAAATGGTAATATTATACATGGCGACTATATTGAATGGCAAACCCCGATCCAATTTGATTTTATAATCGGGAATCCCCCTTATAACTGTAATGGCATAAAGAAAGTACCGACCAAATACGACAAGGATAAGAAACTGGATGGCAAGACCATCTGGACCGATTTCGTAAAAAAAAATCTATCCCTCTTGAAAGATGATGGGAAGATGTGTGTATTAATACCTTCAATTTGGATGAAGCCGGACAAAGCTGGAATGTACGAACTAATGTTACAATATAACATTGAAAGACTCCATACATTAAACTCAAGTGAAGTGAATAAACTTTTCGGCTATCATGTTCAAACACCTATATGTTATTTTATATTATCAAAGAGAGAAAATAAGAATAAAATAAAACAGATTGAATTGTACGACGACCTAAAGAAGGATTATATAAGTTTTGTATATAAGAGTGAACTAACTCCTTTTTTACCGATTCCTCTTTGTTTTGGATCTATTGTTAATAAGATGCTACAAGTAACTAATATATATGGCAAACTAAATGTTATTAAAACAAATATGCCTGGAAAAAACATTCATCTAAACGATACCAGTAACGACCTGTATCCATATAAAAATATAAGAACAACCCTACTAGATAAGAATAAAGATCCTCGAATTCAAATACAATATAGTAATGAAAAGACCCTATATCACGACCACCCCAAGATAATAATGGCACACAAGATGTATGGGTTCCCCTATTTGGATAAGGAAGGAGAATATGGCATAAGCACGCGAGATAATTATGTTGTATTGGATAAATCGTTGACTGATATGGAATTAATTGTTGAATTTCTCTCTACTGATTTGATATTGTTCTTATATGAGACAACCAGATATAGAATGCGTTATTTGGAAAAGTATGTATTCGAGTATATTCCAGATTTCTCCAAAATACCGTCGGCAATTCAAATGTACAATAATAATCGTACTCGAACTCACGGCGACAGTTCAGTCAACATATACAAAATATTTGGGATAGACAAGAAGGAACAACAATTCATAGAGAGATATTACAATATAAAATATGGAAGGTGTGCTAATACTATAAATTCTACCTAAAAAAGGGCACTAAAAAAAAGGCACTCTATGGCTCCTCGGTCATTATGAAATAAAATATTGACGCTATAAATTAAGACAGACAGTCCAAGTATGAAGAATTACTTTGATATTGAATATAGGAAAAAATGTAGAAAGGAATTAGTATATTATTTATATGATTGTATTATTAACACTAATTATCCACCCAGCCTATGCATGTTTGTTATTAAATCATGTCATTTAGTGTTTCCATATATATCCATACTACTCACCATGTTTGCTCCAATCCCTCTTGGGATTTTATTGACTAGCATATCGTTTATTTCATTTGGTCTGTTTATATATTTTAAAGGATGTTTTGTATCACATTTAGAGTACAAATTAGATAATACAAACTTTATAAACATTATGGATCCATATTTAGTCACATTAAATTGGGAAATAAATGAAGAAAATCGATATAATATCACATTGTATATGGTATCACTTTATTTCATTTTGATGTTTACCATTTTATACTTTCGATGTTGTCACAAGTATTCGCATGGATAGGTATATTGGTCAAAAAATTGGGTTCCCATTATAACATTAGATTAGACTATAAATAAATTAAAAATTGAATTGGACACGGTTAATAATAGGAATGTAAATTATTATTATTAACAATCGTATTTTACATACAAGTCAATGAAATACAAGACAATTGCTACTACGCGTTTCAATACAGACACATATTCTCAAAATGTAACATACAAACAAAAGAGTGAACAACGAGGATGTATATATGGAACTCCACTCAAATTAAAAGAGAAGATTCCATTAGATAGTTTTGTGTATGTCATCGAAATGAACAACGACTCAAATAAAATAGAAGGTATCGGATTAATCGTTAACAATAGAAAACTAGATAAAAATTACAGGATTTATCAAAACATGGATTATAATCGATACATTTATTTGGGAGAGAAACATTTATCTACTACACTAATCAGTGATACATATTATAAAAAGGTTATATATGTAATGGAACAATTATTGTTTAAAGGGGATAAACATTGTAAACGGGGACAGGGTATAACGCAACTACCCGAGTGGATATTAGTAAACAAATACGGGTTTGATTTTGTAAAATGTTTCGACAACATGTTCAAAATGTATCTCCATGATTAAACAACGACTACTTCAGTATTCTTATTCTTATCTTATCCTTACTTTCGTAACTATTTTTAGTGAAATAATTGAATATTGCGAATAATTTATTAAACCTAATCTTTTATATATACATATTAATTAATATGAATGATTCGACCGATCTAAATGTTGAAAACTATACAGAAGAAGATCTATTAGCATTGTTAGATATATCACATAAGGCAGACACATTAACATATGATGATATTGTTGAAGCGTCTAATCCATTAATTAATCGCTTTACGAGCGAGGATAACTATGATTTAGCTAATTTTTTTCAACAGATTCAAAATAAATTACTAGAAGACCTAGATATAAATGAAGAAAATGAAAATTCAGAGTATAATATTCTCAAAAAGCCAAATAATCAACTTGGCAACTTGTATCAAAATGAATACCCAACACAAGAACAAACAGACAAAACACAATTTGACAAGGTCACTCAAAGAAAACAACAAATAAATATATTTGAACAAGATGGTAAATTTGTAATGAATAAAAACCAGCTTGGTATCAGCAACACTTTTCAAGTCCCTGTAGCCCAAGGACAATTAAATCCAAATCTAAAAAATACTACGACACGCATTATTAATATCGACAGTAATTACAGAGACAATATAATACCATATACATCTGATCCAGACGGACCATCGTCTGCTACAAACTTCACATTAGATCTGAGTGACCCTCTTTTTAATACGATCAGTATTCAATTAACCTCGTATACTATACCTAATTCGTGGTATTTAATTGATAGTTACCAGGGGAATAATTGTTTCTTTGTAGACAACACCACCATTGTTATTCCATCTGGCAATTATACTACAAGCGAATTGGTGTTTGTAATTAATGGGCAGTTAACTGCCAACAGCATAGATATAGATATTTCTTATAATCAAAACACAGGCAAAACCACCTTCACAAATAATTCCGCATCTACACCTTACAATATAACCTTTTACGATCCATCTGGTCAGCTAGTGTGTGATACAACTGGATGTAATAAAATTGTAAGCAAATTTAATAATAATCTTGGATGGGTTCTTGGATTTCGAGGCAATATTAATCTATCCAAGACGAATCCTTTATATGGTCAATTAATATACACGATACCATCGCCACCTACTGGATCTTCCATAACATCCGAATCAATCGTAGATACATTCGGATCAAAATATTTTTTATTGGTATTGGACGATTTTAATCAAAATCACCTTAACAAGGGACTGGTTGGAATAACACCCACGCAAAAATATGCGGAAATTCCGTCTTATTGGAATGCTGATTTAGCATGCACGACAGCAGGATCTTCGTCAAATACCCCCAATTATTTTCAAAATGCGCCTCGACGATTGACACAAGCACAGCTATACACCTTAAATCAAACTACACAAGCGCGGTCTAATACAACTAAAAGTTTCTTAACATCGCCTACCACAACAGATGTACTTGCTCTAATACCATTACGAAAGAGAGGGGTCGCATTCGGAGATCCCATTGTAGATGATTTCAATTTAGATGACGCTGAACGTGTATACTTTGGACCAGTTGATCTTGAACGAATGCGCATACGATTAGTTGACGATAAAGGATATACCGTCAATCTGAATGGCAGTAACTGGTCATTTACTTTAACCGCAACCGCATTATATCAATATTAACCAAATCTTCAAATTTATATGGTAACTAATATTAATGTAGACATAATTAATATTAGTTACTATTGCTTTATTATATTGTCATCGTATTGTATTTTTATAATTATTATGTTATGCTGTTATAGTCAAGCTCAGGACATTCGCACCAGCAAAAATTCTTTCTTTACCAGATAGATTAACAATTACTGGTTGACCAGTACCAATCGATACAGGGAGATTGGCAAATATTGGGGGGATATAACCTTTGTAATATCCTGGACTTAGGTTACCTTGTATCAGATTAACTGTATATGCTGATATTGTTAGAGTTATGTTACCTTGAAAAGCATTATAATCAATATTTTGTACAGCGGAATCGCCATTAAAAGTTACAGCCGTTATTGTGTACATTCCTGTGAACGCGTTATTACCTATGCTTACGATACTTACCGGAAAAGTAACATGAGACAGATTTGTACCATAAAATGCGTAGTCTCCAATAACAGTAACATTGGATGTACTAAATTCACAGGTGCTTAACTGTGTATTTGCGAAGGCATACTCTAATATGCGTAACCCTATATGACTAGCCGATGATGGTAATACTACAGTAGTAAAGACGCTAGTGCCCCACATGGTACTATTACTAGAAACATTGGCAAATGCGTATCCATCCACGATTTCTACAGTAGAAGGTATAGTATAACTACTAGCATTACGCGAACCGGGATATTGAATTAACCTAGATTTTTCGTAATTGAATAAAACACCAGCACCATCTGACGAATAATATGTATTGTTACTATTTACACTAAAATATGGCATATTTATCATCTGTTGAAAAGCATATTTTCCAATAGATACAACCGATGCGGGAATTACCATTTGCTGAGTAAAAGCACTACCACTAAAAGCATATTCTTCTATAATCGTAACCGAATTAGGTATTGTTACATTAGTTATTTGTATACCGCTAAGCGAATAGGCACCAATAGTAGTAACCGTCGATGGTATTTGATATGTAACATTATTATATCCAGTTGACGCATACTGAATCAAAGTTGTTTGATTTTTATTAAATAATGCATCAATTCCAGAATAATTTGGATTAGTTGGATACACAAAAAATTTTCTAATTGATGCTCCAGCAAATGCTCCTGCGCCAATCGATGTCAAGTTGTCAGAAATTAATGCATCGTAGTCGTTATAGCCCACACTTTGTAAAGCATTTAGACCAAGCGTAGTCACTGATGTCGGAATAGTAAATGATGTTAGACCTATAAATCCACTAAAGGCATTTGCTCCAATACTAGTTATCTGACAATTTCCTTCAAATATTATGGATGTTACAGAGGAAAGATACTTAAAAGGAAAAAAAACAAACGCATTATCGCCAATGGTTTTAACACTAGAAGCAATGCTTATGGTTAATACATTTGGAACATTTTGACTTACCCCATCACCCGAGTATTCACTCAATCCAGTTGCGTTTATTCTATTAAATCCGTAAAAACGGATAGATGTCACCGATTGTACAGTCGCTTGAGTATATCCAGAAGACTGTATCATCGATGTTATAAGGCTACTAGATATACTTCCTGTTCCGCTAAATGTGGCTGATGTACCATCAACAATACTAAACGACGGTGGCGGGATATATGTAATATTTACCCAATAATTTGTCCCGACTGTTAATGAAGGGTTGTTGGCATTACTCACATCAATCGGTGTCCAATTATTAACAGATAATGAGGTATTTGGAGTGATCGGGCTACCACTTAAACTATATATATATTCGTATACACTACACATAATCAATCCCTCTGCTAATTTCATATCATTCCATGTATTTGATCTAGTGTTTGAAATTAAATACCATCCTGTGCCAGTAAAATTCATAATATAATATATAATAATATATTATGTTTTGTCTATTTTACACTATCGAAGACTTATACACTGTTGTACATTGAAGTATTATACACTGTTCTACATTGAAGTATTATACTATATCATTGAATATTATATAGTATACCACCTGCTAGTATCTATTAGTATCTATTAGTATCTATTAGTATCTATTAGTATCTATTAGTATCTATTAGTATCTATTAGTATCTATTAGTATCTATTGTATTACAGTAAAGTTAACTCCAGTCGAACCAGCAAAAGTATACCAGGAATTATTTGTTGTGGGAAGCATATTATCTGGATTATAAGTATTATATGCGTTAATAGTGGATAAATACATAGTTACGGTCTTTAATCCACTGCTATCAAATGCCTGATTATTGATATTCGTAATGGATGAATTTTGCGGGAATGTTATTGAACTCAATTTCGAACAACCGGTGAATGCTTGTGAACCAATCGTTGTAAGTTCATTAGGAACGACTATTGATGTTAAATTATTACAATTCATAAAGGCAGTCTCTCCAATAGATGTAAGATTCGAATTAGACTCAGCTATGGTGACTGTAGTCAAATTCTGACATTGATAGAACGAGCCACTCCCTATAGATATAACTGAATCTGGTATGGATAACGATGTAATTGCTATACTACCGAATACATAATCTGCCATAGATGTAATGTTTGAACTTGGGTCGAATACTAGTGTTGTTAAGGAGGTACAGTTTTGAAAAGCATTTTGGCCTATAGTTGTAACCGATTTGGGAATATATACCTGCGACAGCACATTACAATTTCTGAACGCATATTGGCCAATAGTTGTAATGACTGGAATTGGAGTGAATGATAATGTATCCAAAGTGGAATTTATTATGGTGAAAGTATATGATTCGATGGATGTAACCAAATTTCCAACATTAACATTCACAAGTGTCTGTCCAGCAGGAATACTATAAGAAGATGTAGTTAGTATTGTGTCTGAAGTGCTTGATGTAGTATCATCGCTATATTTGAATATAGACGGTTCCGGTGGTGGATCAGGCTCAGTTTTTGTATTCACAGTTACTCCAAAGAAAGAAACACCTGTTGCCGGAGAAGTTATATTTAGTCCATTAATAGTCGGTATATAAACAGTGGATACTGCGGAGACTACGAACGCATCAACTCCAATGCTGGTAACACTTGCTGGAATGTTTATCGATGTCAAACTGAGCGTATTCTGGAATGCATATGATCCAATGCTGGTAACACTTGCTGGAATGTTAATCGAGGTTAAATTCTCCATATATTGGAAAGCACTCGCACCAATGCTATCGTAACCTTGTATAATAGCGATAGTAGCACCATATAATTGTTGAGTTGTTACTGTCGTTTGAGTTAATTCTCCAATGCCTGAAAATACTTTATATCCAATGATATTCACACCTGATTTCAGTCCAATAGTTTGATCTGGACCAAGAGCAGCAGGGAAATTAGTTTCTCCTAACCGATCGACGTTTACTGTTGCTTTAGTCAAACCAGATTCATAGAACGCGCCGGTTCCAATGCTGGTAACACTCGCAGGAATAGATATCGAGGTCAAGATGGACGACCATGCGACCGCATATGAACTAATAATAGTAACACCATTCGGAATGTCATAACTGATTCTAGTATTTTTAGATGGATACTGAATTAATGTATTCATACTAAAATCAAACAAAACATTGTCCTGGCTAATATAGTGTGTATTAGATGGTTCTACCGTAATAGATGTTAATTTATACGTATTAAAGAACGCATATGATCCAATGCTGGTAACACTCGCCGGAATAATTATAGAAGTCAATGATTCTGCCGTATGAAACGCGGTGTCGCCAATGGTGGTAAGCAAAGAATTTTCTTCAAATATAATTGAGTTCATAGATATTGCGTTAGCAAATGCATTAGTTCCAATGCTGGTAACACTTGCTGGAATGGTAATAGATGTCAAACTTGTTGCGGCAAGGAACGCATAATCTCCAATGCTGGTAACGCTATTAGGAATTGTTATTGATGTTACTTCGGTGGCATTCATAAACGCTTGTGTGCCAATGCTACTGTAACCTTGTATAATAGCGATAGTAGCACCACTTAAATCAGCCGTAGCACCAATTAATTCACCAATCCCTGAAAACGTGGCTGTTATTATACCATTAGCATCCGTGCTATATGTAACAGCCGGAACAGGAGGCTCTGGTTCTGGCTCTGGCTCAGGCTCAGGCGCAGGTTCAGGCTCTGGTTCAGGCTCTGGTTCAGGCTCTGGTTCAGGCTCAGGCTCAGGCTCAGGCTCAGGCGCAGGCTCCGGGTCACTTACTATACTACTACTACTACTTGGGATTACAATTATTGTAACCCCGCCTGAACCATAAAATGATGATAATGCCCCACCTCCAGTTGGAATGGGTGGGCTAGCACCGGCACTGTTCAAAGTATTAATTGTATTTAAAGTTAAGGATACTGACACTAAGGCGGTACATATAATGAACGCATCCTCAACAATGTTGGTAACCGATGAAGGAATGATTATACCGATTAGACTTATACATTCTTGAAATGCGATGCCGCCTATATTAGTAAGGTTAGAAATTGGTTCGAATGTAATTTCATTCAGTTTTGTTTCTCCATTAAAAGCTTCATCTCCAATATTTGTAACATATATACCAACACGAACCTTGATAAGGTTTTCTCCAGGCGGAATAATATAAGAGCTAGATGTTATTGTCGTATCCTTGCTGATTGTTTCACTACCATCACTATATGTAAATAATGTGGCAACGATCTTTGCGGGATATGGAGGCACTATCATCGGATTACAACACGCGTCAAACACAAATTTGTGAGGATAATAAAAAGAACCAGTGTATCCGTTGTTATTCTGAATATAAGTATTAATTAAATTTCTATTATTCTGATAATTAATATAGGTCACATTTTTTATATATGATCGTTCATTATTTAAATAGCAATTTCCATAGGTAGATGTTTGATCCGGATAAAAAACATTAAAACATGGATCAACTATCAAACCGCCATTACCATTCGTGGTTGTTGGATAACTATTATTCGCATTTACATTAGGAGGATACGGAAATGTGTTGTGTTGACCACCGGCCGACGAGTCAATTGTAAATAATCCAGTTCCGCTTAAATCGAGAACATATAGATTCCCAGTCCATATGTCTGAATTTGTTCTTAAATCGAAAGAATCCGGACTTTCTAAATATTTACCTTGTGTAACAGATAATAAAGATTCGTAGCTACTAGCACCAATTAAACATTTGGAACCAGTTTGACTTATTTTAACATCACCAACATATGTTCCTTTATTTTGGCCATTTGTTGATTTATGATATACGCCGCCATTATTAGCCAAATCGCGACTAGACCTGTAAATAGTACGAGCTTTCTTGCGTGAAGTATATATACCGGAATTTATTTTATCAGATTCATTAGAAAAACATTTCATATGTGCCATGTATAATATAGTTGGCTATAATAATTGTAAAAAAATAGCACGGTATTCAACCATAGCATATTATATACATGACATATAGCCCATATCATATTTATCCTATTTTGTTTTATCTAGTGATCGAATTTTTTGTTCTATTTTTTTGTTAATTTTCTTCTTCAACAAGACCAGCTTGCTATAGTCAACCAATACTGTCAGCTTGTTTTCAATGATCGATACACATGATTTACATATGGTATAAGTACTAGCATTATAATGTGGAAATACCCACCCGCATGTTTCGTTTAAGCATACCCCATTGCCGCATTTATTACAGCACTCCATAATATTAGCGCTATTACATTCATTACAGTATTTATCAATGTTTTCTTCTTTTTCTTGATATCTATTCAACCTCCCATAGCTTAAATGGCTTGACATGTTATATCTAGCAGTTGCTGTGGTACTAATATTATCAGTGTTATTACCGGACATCATCAATCGTGATGTAGTTTAATTATAAGATACTGTAATCAATTACTTATAATTAAACATCAATTTTTTTTCACAAGTAATTCCAACATTACACCGGTTCCTATGTGTATACATCGGTGTATAGGTGTAAATGTATATAACAACAATAGTATAAAAACAAAATAGTAGTTTGATATAATGATCTTTGAAATAAACGATAAGAAACGATGCGACGATTTTATTAATATCTTTAATCATTTGAAACATTTCACAGAAACTATAAATTTAATGGTAAATAAAGACAGGTTATATGTTCAGGGTATGGATTCATCACATGTATGCGTATACGAATTAACATTGGATAAATCGTGGTTTAATCTATGGGATGTATCCGTTGATGAAGTATATGGTATTCATCTACCAATTTTTAATAAAATATTACATACATGTTCTGATAAGCAGAGCATAAAAATATATAGTAATGACACTGACAAACTAGAAATAGAATTCTCAAGCGATGTAAAAGGGGATTTTAACAAATATTTTGAAATACCGTTAATGGATATAGAAAGTGACATGTTAAATATACCAGAGTGCGATTACGAAGTTGATATTACTATGGATTCTAAAAAATTCAAATCGTTATTGGACGAATTATCTAATTTCAGCGATACATTGACTATTCGTTGTAACGAAGACAACTGTTCAATTGAAGCAAACGGAGATTCTGCCAATATGAAAGTAGTGATAGATATTAATGATGTTGATAGTTATAGTGTGATTGAAGATGAAACCGTAGAAGCATCGTTTGGAATCAGATATCTAAATCAAATGTGCCAATTCCACAAAATAGCCTCTAGTTGTAGTATTTATATAAGTCGTAATATACCTATTAAAATCAAGTATGATATGACTGAGAATAGCATGATGCGATTTTATTTGGCTCCGAAGATTGACGACTAGAATAATTATTAGGTTAATATGATATAAAAAGTACTCATTATATATTTTAATGGAAAATAATATGGCTAGTAATAAATGTCCAAACTGCTCAAAAATGTATAAAAATGTTTCATCGTTAACTAAACATATGGTAAAATGCGTGACAAATAATACCCTCCAATCATGCTATAAAAACGAGGTATTATCACAAATGTCTACATCATCATCGTCATCAGCCACAGAGAATACATCCAGTTTAAATAATATCAATACGATTCAACAAACCATTGTCGAGCCGAATCACGACACGACAGATTCTCAAGGAAACACTTATGATATAAGTATGACTTTTTTAGAAGGAAATCGTGTTCAAGTTGATGTAAAAAAACAGTCAGCCGACGGTGAAGACGACGGTGAACAAGTCTTGAAAGAGATACTAAAGCCCAAAGTATCGGAGACTTATCAAGATGAAATCGATAAATTGGAGGATTTAATCAAAATGGTAAAACGATTTTCAATTCCAAACAACGACATCGATAAAGATAGGATGATTGATCAATTGAAGAATACCATTGCGGTTATGATGATTCAAGCTAAGAATTTAATTAAGGAGATGAAACAAATGTCATATCGGAATTGTTATTATAAGAATAACATTATGCTAGCATCATATGTCCTTGATAAGTGTAGGAAAGATGTTCCCGAGTCTGACGATGAATTTGATCAAATGTTTAAACACCCTGAACCACCCGCTTAAGTATTCAATTGGGGTAAATGTGCGAGTACCGGCGCAATATACATGAGTATTTTAGACACATTGAATAAAACCATGAAGCTTACTGGAAACAAAAAAACGAGTATTCTATATTTTGTTGTAAATAGGTTATTTACTACATAATACACAAACACGCCTAATATGCTAGTTACGAATGAGCATATCATTATCATATATCCATGTAATTTATATGTGTGTAACCAAATGGTTAACAATATTAATACAAAGACAAAAATAAAACACGACGAATATAGAGTGTATGGTATAACTGTATAATATATCATGAACGAGAGAAATAATGTTAGCGCGAATATATTTTCTATAATAATTGAGCATAGTTGCGATACCATTACACTATATGAGTATAATATTAACCAATATTATACTCATATTATTCACACATCATAGACATAGATGACGGCACAATTCACATTCACCTATTATCTATCTCTTTGATCTTTTTTGTTTTTTTAATTGTACATTGAAATTCGAGATATCTTCTTCACCTAGTATGCGCTTACTGTTTAGTGACCGGACCATGTCGGATAGTACTGTATCATTATTTTCTAATATAATAATGGCCCGATCGAGTGAGGCTTGAACCAATGTTTCAATTTCAGTGTCTATTTTCATTCGAACATGGTCACTCAACTGATTTTCATTGGTATTCGCATACCCAGAATTTGACGATAATGTTGCGGTAGGGGGTGACTCTGTATTTGTATCCACCAGGTTGTCTATGCCAAACAAATGAACATAATTTCTGGCGATACGATTTGCTTGTTGTAGATCATTCGAAGCACCAGTGGTTATGTTCAAATCGTTGATTCCATGAAATAGCATGTTTTCATCATAATTGTTGATTATCTTATTTGTAGTCTTTCTGTATAGAATAATTTCAGAGGCGCGTCCGCCCAATGCTACAATCAAACTAGCAAGTATGTATTTTTTAGTTGGAAAACTACTGTATTGTTCTAATGGGGTATAGAGTGTATATCCGCCCGCACCTTTATTATTGGCATTGATGGTAATTTTACGCACTATGAAAAACTCTTTAAATAACATGGCCATTATCGCATGTCCGCATTCATGATAAGATATCATTTCAAGTACTGCCTTTTCTCGCGAATCATGTTTTTTTGGTAATCCGATTGATATTTTTTCAAAGGCATCCATAATACATTTATTTGTGATAGCACTACATTTATATCGAACCGATAATATAGCCGACTCGTTTACTAGATTTGCCAATTCAGCACCCGAAAAGCCTACCGTCAGGTCGTATAACAGAGAATAATTTATATCGGTGTCGATTTTTTTATCCTTCAGATGTACATCTAATATTTCTTTTCGCCCATCTTTATCTGGCAATCCAATCGTAATTTTACGATCAAATCTACCAGGTCGGATTAAAGCTGAGTCTAATATATCTAATCTATTCGTAGCTCCGATCACTATAATTCCGTCTCTCTTACTGAAGCCATCCATGTTAGTTAATAATTGATTCAATGTTTGTCCGTGTTCATCGTGCCCTCCGGATCCGTTTGAACGACGACGACCTATCGCATCGATTTCATCGATAAATATTATACATGGGCTCTCTTTCTTAGCTTTATTGAATAAATCACGAATTCGTGAGGCACCTACACCCACATACATCTCGATAAATTCAGATCCGGATACTGAGATAAACCCTACATCCGCTTCACCAGCAGTTGCTTTGGCTAATAATGTTTTACCTGTCCCGGGTGGTCCTTCCAGTAAAACGCCGCATGGAATTTTGGCACCAGCTTCTACGAATAGTTGTGGATTTTTCAAAAATTCAACCACCTCCATTAGTTCGTATTTGGCTTCCTCACATCCAGCAACATCCGCAAAGGTTATCTTGTTTTTAATAACATTTTTAGATGATAGTATGCGCGAAATAGAAAATGGATTGTCCTGTTTACTATTCACTGCTTCGAACCGTTTCATAGCATTGTAATGTCGTATTACGAGAAATAATATCCATATAATTATCAAATAGAAATATAGCGTGAGTAATGAAAATGAAAAAATATAATTATGGTCACGCTGGGACGACAGTTGTGGATCGGTTTCATGAACATCATATTCAATGTTATATGTTATAAGAAGGTCAATTATCTTGTTCGTCATATACGGCGTTGAAACAATCGAATGTAAATTATTTTTATTACTAGATTGACTATGGTTATAATTTGCGTCAGTTGCTACGATATCGTTTATTTGATTATAAATAACCACTCTGCTTACATTGCGTCTATGTATATTATCTAGTAATCTTTGATAATTCCAATCTTCGCCCATATACTTAGTATCTGCGATATCAAATGTATCATCTTCATGATCTATCACACCTCTATATTTAGGCTCAGTATTCATAGTACTATTCATTGTACTATTCATAGTACTATTTGTATGTGTAATACCATTAGCTACCATTCTATGTATTTGTTGCCCAGCCATAAATAAAAATCCAAGTAGTAAATAAAATCGTATGATCATTTATTTCTCTATCTTTATAGATATAAAAAGTACTTTTTAGGTAATTAATTTTTATATATTTATCTAATATATACATGGCAAGAATAGTAGGCGGACGCAAAACAGCTCGAAGGTCTAACAAACGAACGGTTCGTAGAATTAGACATAAACGCGGTCGCAATGGAGGCGGCGATATTGAAGAAGGCAATCCGGCAAAAGAGGAATATGACCGCAAAACTCCGGAAGAGTTGGCTGAGGAAGGAAGAAGCCCTTCTCCTGTGAATATCCCTAGTACCGAAGAAAAAATGGAAGAAGGATCGCTATTTTCAAAAATATTTGGAGGCAAGCGTAAGTCTAGAAGACATCCTAGAAAAGGTCGTCGTCAAGCATCATACCGTGCTAACCGCTCTGAAAAAAACAAACCTTACTTTATGAGATTATTTGGTCTATAACTACCTACATAGTGTACGAATAATGCTATATGGTTATTCTGATAAAAATATAATAACATGTAATAAAATATAACAATAGATGTGGTATTGTTATATTTTACGAAATAAATTAGAGCAATTTAAGCATAACACCTATAATGGATCGACAAATAATCCTATGCGACGATTACGACAACATAATGAAGAAATTAAGGGGGGTGCTAGAGCTACCCATGGAAAGGGAGGTGCTTGGGAAATATGTGCCATGTTATCCGGATTTCCCGATCATATCAATGCTTTATCATGTGAATGGAGAATGAAATGCCCATCTGGTAAACCAGGTAAAAGAGAATCGAAATATCAGCGAGTACATGGTCGTATTAGTTCATTAAATGAAATACTACCACTTGATACATGGACTGGTAAGTGCGTAGTAAATAATAGAAATATGCGTCTTAAATTACATATATTGACGGATGTCGTCAAGTTTTTAGATTTGAATAAAGTGCCATCGCATATAACAGTGGAAATAGTCGATACTATTGATGAAAGCTGTATTGAACTTATAAAAGAAGTGTATGACGACGACTGTTGAAGTATTATAATGTTGTAAAAATTGAAGCAAATTAATATAAAATAAAGATTATTAAATATATTAATCATGACGCAACAAGCCTTATTTGATCAAATTAAACAACGCATGAATGAGGAGGTAAATGAAGAATTTATCAAATCAACCAAAACAGAAAAAGGTAATACCCAGGTTAGCGAGCGGGTAGTTATTGAAAAAATTAGACAGGTATTGACTTCGCTGTCTTTGACATTTGAGGAGGCGGGGTCACAGCAATCAAAGGATTTCAGAAATGTAGGTGGCATTGGACTATCTGTCGAAGTAAAAAAGACTGATAACCCGACCATTTACTTTAACGATACATGTCCGTGCAAAGATATTTACTACATCATATTCTTTACTGGAAAGGAGTACAAGAGAACACCTGAAAAAAATGTGCTTCCATGTCTTCTCTATATCAATGGAGAGGAATTTATCAAAGATTCGCCGTGGATTGTAGATTATATTGCGGAACTGACGGCACTCAAGGACAAGTATGCGCGTGGAGAAAATAAGAAAAGATTGGCAGGTATTATGGAAGTCTATCCGCGTCCAACATTCAAGGCAAATATATCTAGATTCTTAGGAATAAATGTTTTGGTCGAGGATGGACCATCCACTGAATTACACATTGAATCCGAATCACATATTGATTCTGAACCGCAATATGTAGACAACTCTCTATCCAGTCCACTTCTCGTGGGGAATGATATATTAATTGCTGCGGATACACTATTGTTGTTATCTCAGAGTAAAGTTACCAATCTGAATGATGAAACAAAAGAGGAAGAATATATTGGATTCTAATTCAATTGTGTAAAAATAAAAAAATAAAAATATACAAAAACAATACTAACTACATGGACATTCATTCTTGTAATATAATCTAACTAACTAATGATTTTTTTTACGATTTGTTCAATAAGAGGAGGTGGAACAGCATTGCCAATTTGCTTGACCTTGTCTTTCTTCGATCCAAATAACTTGAAATCTTTTGGGAATCCTTGTATCTGTTTAAGTTCGTCTGGTAAAATACATCTCAAATAATACCCATTTTTGTTTTGAAGAGGCACGAACAGTCTAGGCTGATGATCATATGTACAAATAATGGTTTTACTTGGATTCCGAATATCAATTATCTCAGCATGAATCGGAGAATCACGCTTTGAAAAGGAAAGAAGTGAATGATGAACCTTACCCGCATATTCTTCGTTTCTCGTCTTCGTCTTCAGTCTCAGGTATGGATGAATATTAGCCGTGTCTTCGCCATCGTCGTTTTCCATGTTTTTAATAATACACTCATCCGGTATAGTTGTCATGTCAAAATCGTCTGGTTCAATCTTAATAGCACCTTCCATGCTGAATTCAATAATGTCTTGTAGATTTGGTAGATTTGTCTTACCATCGTTCACTGGTTCAGGGAAAGCAAATGTTTTATTTAGATCAGTGCGAATTCCTACTATGATTAACCGCTTCCTAAGTTGCGGAATACCGAATCGAACGGTATGACAAACTTGATAGGTAATGTTATATCCAATCTTTTCAAATTCCGCCACGATGACATCTATATAGTTTTCCCCAGTAGCGGTCTTTCGGTTAAGAAGTCCATCCACATTCTCGCCGATAATGTATTTGGGATGAATACAATTCGTTGCCCTAGCAAAATCACGAAAGAGTGTGTTTCTCGGATCGTCCGGTAATTTTTTACCCCCGTTTGAAAATCCTTGACAACTGAAGCCTGCGAAAATGATATCTACTTGATCCTTGTAGGCGGAAAATACCTCGTCTGGAATTAATGTTAGGTCGGTTCGATCCTTTTCTTTCTTTTGACTTACATCTTGGATCAGTACCGAGTCTGGAAAATTTTCCAAATGTGATTTAACCGCGGCCTTGTCAAAATCGTTAAACGCAATTACATCGAATCCAGCATTTTTCATACCTAAGGTATCACCTCCCATACCCGAAAATAAACTTATAGCCTTCATCTTATTGACAAATGCGGTCATAATTATTGTATGGTATAGTTTTTATATAATAATTGAAATTCAATTTTTATATAAATAATAACAATTTCATTATACCTCAATAATATTATATGATTGTAATTGGTGTGAAGACGCGGTATAATATTCACTGTGAATTAAATACATAATTGTCGGCAACAGCAACTCCATTTTTTTGTCTTCAAGCGTTTGTTTGGCGACTCTTTTATAAGTTGTGGCCTGATAACACTGATGTATATTAAAGGTATCATTAAATTGACTCGTTAAGTGAATTATTCGCCTTTCTAGATACTTGATATAATTATTCACCCTATTTATATCTAGATTGTATCCTATCGAAGTCATATAAAAATGCTCATTGAGTGCCTTAGCAATTCTGTAATTTCTTGGCAATTCATTCTCCCGTATTTTCCGAACCTTTTTTAAAATAGAAATTGGAATATAGTTTTTAATAATATTTTCTAGATCATATGGCAGACATTTTATATATTTCATCACCTTATCTTGAGAGGTCATTATTATTACAACCAAAAGTAATTTTAAGTACTAATTTTTATAGTAATTTGCTGTAGCTACCTGCTTGAAAATGATGAATTAAGAATGCGGTCAGTCCTATCAAGACATCTATCGCTAGATATTTCCATGCTCCAACCTGTTTAGTTATGGCGTTATACGCAAACAAACAGTACAACAATGCGTGAACCGGTCTTAGATTATTCCACCATATTTTCTCTCCCCCAACTTCTAAACCCGTCTTTCTCGATCCGGTTAGGTATATATATATAAATCCAATAGCTGGTAACAAGGCGATATATCCTAATATCGGCAGATATTTCATATTTATGTTCTTAGCTAATAAAGCAAACAAGGTTCTTGAACCAATACAGCCCACCAAAAAAAGCAAAAATCGTTTTTGAATAGGAGTCATTTATAATATTCGGATAAAAAAATTGATCACGATATGTTTTATATATTTTAATACATATATAATCAAACTACTTAATCAATTTAAGTAAGCTAAGATGAACGGACCCATGCTAGGATGCCCTCATTTCAAGTCGGTTAGACGGCAGGCAATGAATTCTAATTACACCTTGATAAAAGGTATTAACGAATTCATTGATTATCCGATTCAGAATTCAAATAATATCCGCGTAAACCTCAATGTTTCGGATGGTGGTAAGCTATCCAAAATTATGTTTAGTGACATGTGTAATGGTGGTTTTAAAAACATTTTAAGTCAAGGTATCGAGAATCCGTTAAATATGGGGCATATTCGTCATGGTCAGACTTTAGACAATGATAATTCAGAGTTTGGGACGGGTACGAAGCAAGCAGCGATTGCGATAGGTGGTAAGCTAACTGTATATACAAAATTAGAGGACAGATCCATGTATAAAGTTGTTCTAGACTTTGAAGACATGGCAAACAAAGATGATGTGCTAGAATCGTATAATTTCACAGAATTTGGCGCAATCGACGAGACAGAATATAAAAATATCCATCCATTCGATAATGGCTCAACCCTTGTACTTGAGAATATCAACGATACCATCTACAAAACAACTACACTAGAAAGTATCACTGGATTTGTATCGGACGCCCTATCTAAGACATATGGTATGCTTATTCGCGATAGAAATGTAGTCATCAAGGTAAATGATGTTACTGTTGTACCATCAACAGATTATTTTGAAGAACCACAATGTCGTCCATTTAATGAAACACGACATCTCTTTGTTTACAAAGATGAAATAGATGGACAAATTATTATAGAAAAGAATTTCAATACGAATAGATATAAGAAATACAGTCGTGGCGAACATAAGTTTAAAAAACTCAATGCGAACGAGGTTAATACTATAGTAGATAGTTGTGACTCTTATTATAATGCTGACAGCGAGTATGCCGATGGATCTATTCTTCGAATCACAGGAACTGTTACGGTGTTTCACCCAAATAGCAATCGCGTTGGCGATGATGATGACGCGAATCAATGTTTGCCCAAATGTAAAACTCAAATTTATAAACAAGGACGGTTACATGGAAATCCTTCGTTAACCTCCGGGTCAAATGGTTCTTTGAACTTTGTTGATACAATGATGACATTTAATAGTAAGCAACTTGGAAAGGATATCGGTATTACATGGAACAAAGAAATAACATTGGAAAGGGACAATGATATCGTACAAGCTATTAAAGTAATTATTAAGGATATTGGCTCCACATTATCATATGACACTTCAACTCAAAATGCGGTTAAGTTATACGAAAAGGCACAACAAAATGGAATTATTGTTCCTGTGGCGAGAATTCCAACCAGATTGCGACAGCCTCAACGGCCACCACAGGTTCCACTAGTCGAACCACCACTAGTCGAACCACCACTAGTCGAACCACTAGTCGAACCACTAGTCGAACCACTAGTCGAACCACCACTAGTCGAACCACTAGTCGAAGAACCGGTGGTAGTCGTAGTCGAAGAACCTGTGGTAATAGTCGAAGAACCCGTGGAAGTAGTCGAAGAACCAGTGGAAGTAGTTGAAGAACCAGTGGAAGTAGTTGAAGAACCGGTGGTAGTAGTAGTTGAAGAACCGGTGGTAGTCGTAGTCGAAGAACCGGTGGTAGTAGTAGTTGAAGAACCGGTGGTAGTCGTAGTCGAAGAACCGGTGGAAGTAGTCGAACCACTAAATGAAGACAATGATAACCACCCTATACTAATTGTAATGGGGCCAGGCACACAGTTCCGAATGAAAAAGAGTCAAATCGAAAATGTCCTTAATAAAATAAAAATTATAATAAATGATATAACTATAGTCAATCGGCGAGATTTCGAAATTAAGGCCTCCATGTGTGTAGCAGAAATGCTTCATGAGTTCGCCAACCATAATACGAGGATACCCGAATATGTCTATGACTTGGCTATTAGTAATGGATTTACGGCAAATACAGAAGTCTATATGGGTAAACTAATTAATAAAGTTCCCACTGACTATGTCGCCGGTGGCGCAAAATTGGCAAAATTCATGTGGGATTACATGAGGAACGAATATGATAGGGTGGAACAACAAGAAGATGAAGCTGAATAAGATTATTGTAAATTATAAAAACTAAAAAACTAAAAAACTAAAAAACTAAAAAACTAAAAATGATATAATAAACATCCTAACATAGTGTATATTTTTTATTTTTTACATTATTATATCCTATAGATATTAGCTTATTTCCATTATCAAAATTTAACATGTTATAATCCTTTAATAAATCATCATCTATGTAATAGTAATTTATTTCACCATATGATTTTTCACACTTGTGGTTTAATCGGGTAAATGGGTTATTGAAATTTTTCTTTACTATACTAAAAACACGCAAAACAGTAGCCTTTATTGATTTTAATGGATCATCGTTTTCATTCATAACACCATATGGGGATATATATGTTATATTCAAATAATCACTCGAATGAACAATATCTAATAACTCGTTACTCAATGTTCCACCATCAACATAAACTGAATTATTATAGTTTACTGGTGGAAAGACTACTGGTATAGCAGAGGTAGACATCAGTAATAACACCTTATCCTCCGTTGTAATGTTATCATTGTATCTGTAAATATCTAAATTACCACTATGTAAATTTACTGCCCCAATCATGGTGTCTATCACTGGTTCAGTTCCCATATTCTCTATTATTTTTGTTAATGTTTTATGTAACGGCTTAGTATTCAATAAAGAACACCCCGTCTCTGGTAATATTTCGTACACATCTTTATTTCGTAGTGTAGAATATATTTTTTCAGCTTCAACAATACCATCATTTATATCCGCGTAATGCGATAAAAACCCAGAATTCAATCCTCCGGCTGATATTCCAGTATACATATCGTAAGTAATTGGATAACTTTCTCTGATTTTTTTTAATATGCCGATTTCTACTGCCCCAAATGAGCCTCCCCCACTAAATGACAGTTGCTCTGTCGCGGATCCACTAGACAGTAATGATAGTATGATGGTTAATCCTCCAGACAATAATAAATTCATGTATATACAGATTTGAATATTATTTTGTTGGCCTAAAGTATATTATGTTCAATTTCGTTGCTTCCATTATTATTGGGTTAGTATCATTATCTTCTGTATCAGGTGCTATGGTTGACACAAGTACATGCGTGTGTACCACGGTTCAATGTCCAATTATAGGCATAAATACTTTAGTAATGGGTGGCGGAATATGATCAGATTGAATTAGAGACACAATAATATAAAAAATATAAAAATGTATAATCGACATCGCAAAAATACTGAAACGAAATTACAAATGAAGAATACAAACAAACCCAATAAAAAAGAATCCGTTAAATACATAGCAATATTCTTTTTGTTGGCTTACCATGTTTGTTGATTTATTTTACAGCGATTTTATGTCGGCACATCGGACAAGACACACACAAGTTAGGGGCAGAATGATGATTACCCTGAGATTGATAATCGTAGTGGCGGTTTTTTTCGGTATGACTAGTCCAGCACTTTTTACAAAAGGTATGCTTACACTCCGTCGTTACATTATCTTCAACTTTTTTCCAAGATGAAACGGTGTGCACCCATTCGTATGATGTTGTAGTACACTCCAAACAAATAGGACAGTCGTCGTCTTCCGTCGGTACAGGTTTGGTTTGATACAGGTCGCGCACTGACTGAAACCCCTCCCACCTTCTAGCAAGTTCTTTAACAAGTTGCGATTTTGAAAGCGATAGGTCGACCGGACGGAATCTAAATTTGCGATTGTAGTGTTGAGTGTTTTTCTCCCACCAGTCATGAACTGCCCCTTCGTATGCCGCATAATGATACGCAATATATCGCAACTCATTTGCGGCAAGTATTTCAAAATTAGGACGTCCACCGTCCATTAGAAAGCACCAACCTTTGTCGAGTGACTCACGCTTACCATTGAACTTGCTATTACAGTTATCCATATTATGAGATAGACTGTTACAAAACACACATCTTACTGATGTTAATGATTGTTTCATTTTAATAATAGACTACTATAGTCATAAATGTATGATGTAACTCGTACCAAATGTAAAACAGAATCAATTTTTTTTACAGTTGGAAAGATATACCTCATCATTTCCAAATAAAAAAAATTGAAGTTTTATTTAGTTGTAATCGTATAGGGAGCCTCTAACTTGGCTCAATGGTATTTGTAAAGTTAGACACAGGTCGAGTAATGAAAACCTGTGTAATTGAAACTCAATGTGACTCTGTTGTCGACTTGTTAAACGCATATACCTTAAACGGCAGTATGTAGATAAACCCTTATGTGGAGCTGATCACTCCCTTTGCCCGGTTTGACAAGAAGATAGTCTAGACCAAGTTTAACTTCAATTAGTTATTATCCCCTAATTAGTTATTCATCCGTCAGTGGATAATGTTGAATGTAGATGATGCACACGATTTGTTTGGATTGTACTACTCGTGAACAATGATAAAACTCAAAAAAAGGACCTCCCTATGGGTATCATATGGGTTGAGTTTTATCAAGAGTATCTCATAGCTTGTCTGTAGATACTACGAAAATCTGTAGCTCAGAAAACAATCACAGGGGACGCCCTGTTTTTTTATTTTGAAGTTTTCGCATATTTCAAATGTCTGAAGATGTAATTTTATATAATCCTATCTTATAGTATGTTTCCTTTTTTCTCTTCAGTCGTAATTGGATTCTTTATTTTATCTATTACTACTTATGCTGCTGGCAATACAAATGAATCTTGTATATGTACCACGGTTCAATGTCCAATTATAGGCATAAATACTTTAGTAATGGGTGGCGGATATTCCACTATCCATTACAACTATATTGAACAAAATGGTCATCCGGTAGTGTCATCCGCTGAAGGGATTGTATCTATAGATTCTCTCGATAAGGGTACCGATACAACAGATTGTACACAAAAATATTCACGCATGCTTGAAGACGACGGGGCATCTAATTGTGATGCCGGGCATATCATGGCCAACCGTCTAGGAGGTTATGGCAATCAACCCATCAATATTTTTCCACAAGAACTTTCCATCAATCGTGGAGCGTATGCTCAGTTTGAAGATAAAATTTATCATTGTATTCAGAACGGAGCTACTCAAGCATCTCTGTCTTGGCTTTTTACTTATCATAATTCGTCCAGCACTATGCCATCTGAAATACATTATAACGCTAATTTCGATGCCGGAGAATGTAGTGTAATTACTTCCATCTTTTCCAACTAATATTCCTTATGAATATTTATGAAAATTGATATGATATATTATGTATACCATAATATATCATTTAATGCTTATATCATCATGTCTTGTTTAGATCTAAATACATGCGGTAGAGATCAGGTATACTATAATATAAACTGTAATTTTTCGATTGGATATACTCGATATATGTGTAATAATATATATACATGTCAACGAAATAGTGGAATGTACGACTGCTGTGCTTCAAATATCACCGATTGTATTGTTGAATTACTAGATGTTCGTTTAATCCCTACTATAGAGCCGAGTGTAAATAATATTCAAATAGACTTGTGTTATGATATTTGTTATAGTATGCCAAGTAGTAGTAATTGTTATTGGTATGAAAAACAAAACCACGAGGTATCGTGTCTAAATAACGATGATAAATATTGTTGCTCACACAGTCACCTCGAATGTTGTCAACCATTGATGGTGTATGCGTATATTATATTTGGAGCTATCATGGTAATCCCTTTTATATGTATATGGTATAGATATAGTGTACTGATGTATACACGAATTCTACCCATCAAAACTAACCACCTTGACCAAAAAGATGTTATCTCAGGTGTTCCCAGTATTCCTGTCTAGCTAGCTAGATCCATATGTTATATGCTGACCGTGTTTACATATTTGATTGCGGTGTGATATGAACTTATTTAAAGTCTGGATTCCATAGTTGTTTACCATTACATATATTTATGATGTGAATATTTGTAATTTTTTTGGATATCGCAATTTTGGCATGTTCGAAATCAATTATCCAAATTTTACCATATATATTTGTGTCTTCTACGAAATTATATCCGGTTAAATCCGGATATTCTATTCCATGTAATACAAGAGTACGAACTATTTTAATAACCGTGTCGAATAATTCTTCCGGTACATCTGTGGCATTTTCACCATAATTATCTGACAAGTTATTCTTACCTACTTTCAGCATTACCATAATTTTATTTCTCTCGTCGTATCTAATGATCTCTGGTACATTTACAATATTCAATTGATGAACATATTTTTGCATAAAATATTCGCTATGTTCCACTTTATGCTTTACATAATACCTATCCGGTTGAGATAGATAGTTTTCCATTTCCATTTCCATTCCAATAATATATTATATAATAATAATACTTTATGTCGTAATTACAGTATTTAGTATGGCATTATATGTCACTATTTTTACTATATTTTGCTACTATCCTCCTCCGTCAATCTAGTACACCCCATCATAAAATTGGTTAATCTATGCCAAATAGATTGTTTTGTTTGTTTATCAACTTTATTTGTCTGTGTATGATCGCAATTGTTATAATATTCTAGCCAATCTTTGGGAGATTTTTTGGTTCCACCGTCATATTTCACCGCCAAGTTACATTTACATAACATTTCGCCTACTGAAATGTCCTGTAAATATACATCTGCGAGTATGCGCCCATATTTTTCTAGTTTTACATTTTTCAAGTGAATAATTTTATTGAAAATCATATTACATACTTTTTGTTTTGCTATATTTGCGCATACATATTCGTTATGGTCGTGTGTTTTCATTTCGGGACAATCTATTCCATTGATCCTAACTGAAAATCTGTATACAGGAGAGTCATCATATGGTAATTTGGTTGCGATGGTGATTGTATCTCCATCATATACTTTAATGACTTTACCACATGTAATAGGTGGAATATATGGTATAGTGTTATTATACACAATGTCTTGTAAATAAGCTTCAGCCTTCATGTGTTATGTAATGTGATATTGTATGATCGTAATATCACATTACATACTTCAATTATTTATAAAATAAAAAACTATATTAATCATATAAACCCTGGTATAATGACTTCATCGTTAGAGCATGTGTCTTCGTTGTGTACATCAGTCGGGCATATGATTTGTTTGTCGGGGCTACCATCTATAGTAGATATGGACCAACATGTGAATACACCCGACAAGTATTGACCACTTTCACATTGTAAGGCAACCATACTCGTTCCGCCAAAAGAGTCGCGAATCAATGACGCTGATACTGTTTTTCCTATATTAGAAATTATTATGCTTGGTGTACCAAATGTCCTGCTTAAATTGATGGTTGTATTGAAGTAAGATTCTTGTGTAAGTATCGTACATGTTCCATGTTTTGTCCATTCATGTTGCCAAAATGAATTGTAGTTTGGATCACTTGGTTCAGACTTGACATTAGGCCAATACTGATTCATAGTGTCTATGCCGATATTTGCTATTACATCCTCATTAAATGGCACGTCTGTACATTCTGATGGATAACCACCCGAAGAGTATTGAGGCCATAATCCATGTATAACAAAATTGGTTCCCCAGAAAGATTGTGGGTCACTACATTGTACCCATGAAGGATTTTCATAGCAACTTTCCGGTTCCCATATGTAAGCAAATACATATAGATCAGCCGCATCTACCATGTCAGTCGACGGCATTTCGTTGTTCTTGACTACTGAAATTAATTCACCATGAGAGGAGTTTATGTATGACAATGACACCAAAAAAAACGCGGGTAACAAACTGTATAAAATCCCGCTATAAATAATATTCATGATATAATAGATATGAATATTATTTTTATACCTTTTAACAATAACTACTCTTACATGATAATATCGGGTGTATTACGATCAACTTTCATTAAGTATTGATTTATACCATTTACTCTCTGTATGTCGATGACATTAAATGTATCCTTTTTATTAAATATTTCAAAAGGAAAAAACAGGTCGCAATTATAATGTTTATCTACATAATTTAAATAAATGTTTTGTATCGATATGTTGTCTTTTACAATTTGCGAATACATTGTTTCTCCCCCGATTATCCAAACTTCGTCATACTTGTTACCTAATACAACTTTATCTAAATTATCTATATATTCCGTCTTCTGACAATGATTCAAATCATCATTCAATCGGTTATTCGACCATATTAATGTTTGTCTTCCAGGAAATGGCATATATTGACTACTCCATATATAATTATATGTATTGCCGTCCATTAACACCGCATTATTACCGTTTCCGCGGGTTAATCGATGAAACATATTTGTATATGATACAGAATTGGTCCAGGGTATATGTCCACGATGCCCAATACCGCCTTTTCGACACAATGAAGTAATTATATTAATCTTTGACATATAATTATTATATTAACCTTTATTTACAATATAGACAATACTTTTAATATCTTATTATTATGAATAAATCTAGTAGTATATGTAGGTTGTCTTATTATACAAAAATGGGATATTATGTAAAACAATATGATCATTGTCATCTTTATCAGCCGATTAGTTATATCATGAACCATAACAAAAATGATAACATATGTAAACAACATCCCACGGTTCACGTATTGGTTAATACTATATATAACAACATCCGTCGTCCAATATATCAACTGAAATAAAAGCACTAAAGAAAAGGCACTAGTAGTGAAACCACTACATGATGTAGTGAATGGTTATTGACTGAAAAAAGAGAACTGTATTAGATGGATGTAGAGGAATTACATTTTTCATGTTTTTCAATTTGATTTTTCAATTTTTAAAATTACACACAAGGTTTTTGTGTTGTTTTTTGAAAATAGGATTTTGAATTTGAAAAAGTGGTGAAAAACGACATGAGAGCATAAAGGTAAGGATCCGATTTTATCATGGAAAACTTTGTGATTGTAAAAAATAAGTATTTTATATATTTAATGTGAAAGGATTTAGGCGTTTTTTTCTGTTCTATAAATATAGAACGATTTAGAATGATTTTGACGCCAAAAAACGCCCAAAAATTTCAATGCGATTCATGTCACTTTGTATGTAGCAAAGAAAGTGAGTGGAGTAGACATATTATAACACGCAAACACATAAATAGAACGAAATTGAACGGATTGGAACCAAAAAAGATCGATGTATGCCATATAGCATATACATGTGAATGTGGTAAAGAGTACTCAGCGAGAAATAGTTTATGGTATCATAAAAAGAGATGTATCATTGGTCAAGAAGACAATGATAAAACCAATCTGACTACAACGACTATCGACAAGAATGATATAACAAAGCAGCTGGTAGAGTTAATTATGTCGAAAAACCAAGAATTCATTACGGAATTGGTTTCTACTATAACTAGTTCAAATAAAGAAGTCATGGAAAAAATGTTGGAAATAATGCCTCATGTGGGAAACTATTCCCATAATCATATGAATAGTCATAATAACAACTTCAACATTCAAATGTTTTTGAATGAGCACTGTAAAAATGCTATGAATTTGACTGATTTTATAGATTCATTGCCAATTACAGCAGATACATATGATAGTACCATAGAGAATGGCTTAACCAAGACTATAACAAGTATGCTAGTTAATGGGCTTAGCAAGCTAGATATATTGGATAGGCCAATTCATTGTACAGATGCTACTAGGAAAACAATATATGTCAAGGATGATGATACCTGGGAAAAGGACAACGAACTACTACATGTCCTCAAGGGAATAAAAACCCTCTCTGTGAAACAACGAACCATGATTAATAAATGGCAAGATGCGAATATTGGATGGGATACTAAAGAGAACCTTCAATCGAGATTAACGAGGTTAGTATATAATTCCATGACATCGATAGAAAACGATGAAAAGGAAACAGGAAAAATCATAAGAGCGGTAAGTAAAAATGTGTATTTGGACAACGATACAAAGGATCAGTACGTCCAACTGAAATAAAAGAACTAAGGAAAAGGAACTATACAGTCCTCTACATGATGTAGTGAATGGTTATTGACTGAAAAAAGAGAACTGTATTCGATGGATGTAGAGGAATTACATTTTTCCTGTTTTTCAATTTGATTTTTCAATTTTAAAAATTACACACAAGGTTTTTGTGTTGTTTTTTGAAAATAGGATTTTGAATTTGAAAAAGTGGTGAAAAACGACATGAGAGCATAAAGGTAAGGATCCGATTTTATCATGGAAAACTTTGTGATTGTAAAAAATAAGTATTTTATATATTTAATGTGAAAGGATTTAGGCGTTTTTTTTATTTCCAATATATAGGAAATAATGGAAATAAAAAAAGCGCCAAAAAACGCCAAACAAATTAAATGCGAAAAGTGTTACTTTATATGTAGTAAGGAAAGTGATTGGGCTAGACATATTTTAACACGAAAACATAATATGGAAATAAATGGAAATGTTGGAAATGAAAAAAACGCATTCGATTACGAATGTACCAAGTGTTGTAAAGAATTTAAAACTAACTCTGGTTTATGGAAACATCATAAGAAATGCTCCATCGCTCTGGGATATAATGATAAACCGAACATTGTTACAACTATTGAAAAGAATGATATAACACATAAGTTGGTTGAGTTAATTATGTCGAAAAACCAAGAATTCATTACGGAATTAGTTTCTACTATAACTACTTCAAACAAAGAAGTGATGGAAAAGATGTTGGAAATCATGCCTCAAGTGGGAAATAATTCCCACAATAATAGTCATAATAACAACTTCAACATTCAAATGTTTTTGAATGAGCACTGTAAGAATGCCATGAATTTGACTGATTTTATAGATTCATTGCCAATTACAGCAGATACATATGATAGTACCATAGAGAATGGCTTAACCAAGACTATAACGAGTATGCTAGTTAATGGGCTTAGCAAGCTAGATATATTGGATAGGCCAATTCATTGTACAGATGCTACTAGGAAAACATTATATGTCAAGGATGATGATACCTGGGAAAAGGACAACGAACTACTACATGTCCTCAAGGGAATAAAAACCCTCTCCGTGAAACAACGAACCATGATTAATAAATGGCAGGATGCGAATATTGGATGGGATACTAAAGAGAACCTTCAATCGAGACTGACGAGGTTAGTATATAATTCCATGACATCGATAGAACACGATGAAAAGGAAACAGGAAAAATCATAAGAGCAGTAAGTAAAAATGTGTATTTGGACAACGATACAAAGGATCAGTACGTCCAACTGAAATAAAAGCACTAAGGAAAAGGCACTAGTCGAAACCTACCTATATTATTTATTTTTCTCAACAATAAGTAATGTGTTACAGTGTTCAATCAAGTTTAACCACATTTTTAGTAGTTTTTGGAGTATGTAATTATATTTGGATAAAAGGTGGAGATGTAAATAAATCAATCGCAGTAATACTGTTTTTTATTTCACTGATGCAAATAGTCGAAATGTTGATTTGGTTGAATATTGAATGTTCAACCATGAATAAATTGATATCTCTGTTTATTCCTATTCTACTATTTCTTCAACCAATTGTAGTTATAACGACAATTCTATATTTTAATTCGGGTGTATTGCCTCGTATTTACTACAAGGTTGCCTTGGGTGTATGGTTGTTATGTGTTCCTTTTTTTCTGACTGGGATGAAATACGGATTTAATAAATGTACAAAGGTCGGTGTAAACGGCCATCTAGTCTGGCCGTATACAAATGTGGACAGATCAATAGACAGAATAATGCAAACCTTGTACAATTTAGTACTTGTAATTGGAATCGGTACATTGAATACAAAATGGTATGGAATATTTTATATAATCCTCTCGTTATTCAGCTATAATTATATTCGAGAAATATATGGACATTCATGGGGGTCAATCTGGTGTAACTTTGTTAATTTTTTAGCATTGGGAGCACTATTTATATCGTGAATATGACGGAATTGTTCCAACCACCGAGTCGTTCATATCTGCTGCTGACTAGGTGTAAATGCTCAAATAAAATTGAACTAAATGTATGATAACTATGATATGTAAATAGAGAATGAAAAACTTACTTGCGACAAGTATATTATGGTTTGTTGGTGTATGTATGGTAAGTGCGAATCATACGATTCTAGTAATATTGGGATGCGCTGACAACAATATTCAACAAGAGCGTGTGAATAGTGCGATTGAATACATAAATACTACAGATTCGAAGATAAAGTTGTATGTATCAGGAGGCGTGAAAGATGCTATTATATCAAATAAAGAGACGGAGGCGTCGGTGATGGCCAAGAGTTTCAATGATAAGAATATAGAAATAGTATTAGACGAGAAGGCGAAAAATACCGCCGAAAATTTTGCCTATCTAAAATTATATGTCAAGACTAATTTTTCAGAAGATAACATGCCTGTTTTTGTGATAACAACATCAGATTATCACAAAAATAGAGCCGAACAGATATTCAATGGTATTTTACCAAATGTAACTCCGAGTTGGAATATAAGTAAAAGTAAATGTATAGACTGTTGGGCGGATGAGAATAATCATATACCCAATATTACATCCGATGTGTTTAATGCGCTACGCATAATCGAATAATGATCAATCAAAAAATAAAAAGTGTAAATGAAGTGTTTTATTTCATTTTTTCTCTCTCTTACTCTCTCTCACTCTATCTCACCACTCTGAATAACAATATTAGAATATAAATGTGTTTTATTCTAATATTGTTTTTTATAATGACATGACGAATGTCTAACAAAGGAAACTATTTATCTGTTACAATTGCTTCCATCTTCGTAGCATGGAACATTATGTATAGTCCAGTTGCCCGGAATGGCATAGGCACATGTTTTTTCGATACCCAGCTGATTTTCGCCTAATACAAGGCGCATGAAACCGAGTTCGCCCCAGTAGCTGCCCCACGAATTACGAATGATCCAGTATTGTTTATCGAGTTGTGGATCATACCCCCATCCAACAACAGAAATAATGTGATTGATCATTTTAAGTTTATGAGGTAGATTTAAAACCCCGCCAGTATAATCGACAATTTCTTCCGCATTTATCCCACAAGCAATAGGACCATTTTGATAAATTTCAGACATCATACTAGCACTATCCCGGACAGCGCCATACCGAAGAATAGTCGCATGAGGATATTGTAATATAGGGCTACATGTTCCTCCATGTGAAGTGAATGTGTCACAAGTTCTACATATATTTACAGGGGTACACTCAAAATCCTTCTTGTTCTTACAACCTTCTTCATTTGAATCGGAACTACATGCCTGATATACCATACAGTCATCATATGGAATAGAGCCGTATTCTTCTATTGCTTTGTATGTGGCAAGATGATCGCCGCCATTACAGCTTCCTCCCATCTGACAATTTAATAGGAATTGAATACTCAAATTGATATCAGGCCACGCGGCTTTGCGCGCAATTTTGATTCTATCGGCCAACGCACTAATACTACCATGCGCCCAACAGCTACCACAATAAACAGGAATATGTTGATTAAGATTTTTGGTAAGATAGTTCACATTATCGACATTACTCCAAGTGAATGATTGTGGTAACTCAAGGCTGTTTAGATTATACTTTGTAATGTAGGATTCGATGTTAGTGATTGGTAAATACTCGGTCATTCTTGCGAACGCGCTAATGTAACTCGTGACGGCTATAGTTAAGAATGAAAGAACTCTAAACATTTATATATACAAGTATAAAAAATTACTTTTATGCGTTTACACTATAGAATATACATGTACCAGTAAGATAGTAAATAGAGTGATCTAGACAATAACACCTACTAAGCAAGCAATCCGTGTTGAGATTATATAAAGAAAGTAATGATTCCAATCATTAAAAAAGGAGTTTGTTTCCCTTTTTCTTTTTGCCCAAATGTATAAACCTAATATTTGAATATAGTTTTATAGCGTGAGTTGTCGTCTAATTTTGTTCTATTCCCCAAAAAAACAAAATATTTTTTTGATAAATTATATTGTTCTGGTTTTTTGTATTTTAATACTTCTAAACGAACTTTCATAATCATACCTACTTGCCATATTCGTTTATGACTATATTTTTTATTCTTATACAATTTTTCAAGTTTATCAATTGTATTCTTAACATCTTGTGTTGTTGTATATTTAATATGAATAGTGTCTTTTGGATTTTTATCTATGTAAACATCAAATGATTTCTTTGGATTGTTGGGATTATACAAAAATTTCTTTTTTGTTTTAGAATTAATCGACCTTTTTTGGTGTATTAATTTTTTTATTGTCTTCATAATATAATTAGAGAAATAAACAAATTAAATCGGCGTTTACACCCTTGAAGAATTAAATGGTGCCCTAAATTATTATTTTATTCAACATACAAATAGATCTAGTAAGCGGTTTGTTAAGATACATTTTGAACTGATCACTATTTTTTAATTTGTTTATATCAGCTACTAATAATTTTGTATGCTCGTAAATTGCTACATCGCCAAGAATGCCATCACCGCCTGTATAATAATGTAATAAATTAGAATTATCATAAGCCCTCCATTTAATAATAGTATTCATATTTGATATATTTTTTTTGATATCTTTTTCGTTAATTAAATCGTATATATCGTAAAGAATGATATGTTTTTCATCTTCACTTACACTTTTGTCAATTTCAATATTGAGGATGTGAGAGAAATTTCCATATTTGCCAATATACTTCTCATACATAGTATCCATCTTGTATATAACAATATAACATATCAATTATATATCAATTTTATATTTAATTCTATATTTACACCCTTGAAGATTTAAAACGCCGTTTTTTCATAGTATATATACTGAATGCCCTCACATAAAAGTGAAGATTATAATATTCCGCTATTAAGTTTCATTTAGAAAATGAGAATATCTTTGTAAATACATGTAATTGTGTAAAAATTGATTCTAAATATACATTTGGAATGTATAGTATATTACAAGACTACCTCATAGTAAAATGACGACAGCATCTAATACCGGAATCCACTTTATGAAGTTGTGCGACTGGTTTCCTATCGATAAACTGGATTGGTCTAGATTGTCTCAAAATAAAAGTCCAAATGCGATTCCTATTTTGGAAAAAAACTTGGATAAAGTGGTTTGGTATGAATTGTCTAAAAATCCAAATGCGATTCATATTTTAGAAAAAAACTTGGATAAAGTAATTTGGAATTGGTTGTCTTCCAATCCAAACGCAATTCATCTTTTGGAAAAAAACTTGGATAAAGTGAATTGGGGTGCGTTGTCTTCCAATCCAAACGCAATTCATCTTTTGGAAAAAAACTTGGATAAAGTGAATTGGATGTGGTTGTCTGAAAATCCAAATGCGATTCCTATTTTGGAACAAAATCTGGATAAAGTGAATTGGAAGATGTTGTCTGATAATCCAAATGCGATTCCTATTTTAGAAAAAAACTTGGATAAAGTGTGTTGGAGGTTGTTGTCTAGAAATCCAAATGCGATTCCTATTTTGGAAAAAAACTTGGATAGAGTGTGTTGGGTTCATTTGTCTTGGAATCCAAATGCGATTCATCTTTTGGAGAAAAACTTGGATAAAGTAAATTGGTTGAGGTTGTCTTCCAATCCAAATGCGATTCCTATTTTGGAAAAAAACTTGAATAAAGTGTATTGGTATTGTTTGTCTTTGAATCCAAATGCGATTCCTATTTTGGAAAAAAACTTGGATAAAGTGAATTGGGGTGGGTTGTCTTATAATCCAAATGCGATTCCTATTTTGGAAAAAAACTTGGATAAAGTTGATTGGGTTAGATTGTCTTACAATCCAAATGCGATTCCTATTTTGGAACAAAACTTGGATAAAGTGGATTGGCATTGGCTATCTGAAAATCCAAATATATTTGGATACGATTACAAGGCTATGAAAGATAAAATGTTTAGTAATGGTGGGATTATGGAAGACTTGATGAAAAACCGATTTCATCCAAGAAATATTCGCAAATGGAAAGGGTGGGGGCAATGTGATGTTTGCGATGACTTGGATAATGATGATGATGTTTGGGATGATGAAGAATGGTTGAAACATTAAACCATTAGTATTGTAAAAACGGCGTTTTACACCTTTTAACATTTCAAACGCCGATTATTCTTTTGAAAAAAGTGTTAATATATTGTCTATATTTTTGTGATTATCATATACAAACCATTTCTTATTATAACTATCCCAAATACCTCCTAATTTTTTTATTTCATCCTTTTTGATAAAAGGAACTATTAGATATATTTTTGTTTTACTAGATGTATTATAAGGACAGTTATCTAAACCAATTGCTATATTTGCTAATTTATCAGCGTTGTCGTTGCCTATTGAATGAATGTCCGTATTATTTGTATGTGCTTTTATATGTATAAACTTAACATTTGGTTTATTTTTAAACATTTCATATGCTTTTTTAACCAAGTCTTTATTTGGTATATCTACATTCCAACATTTTTTATAGCATTTTTCACCATAAGAAGAAGCACATTTTATAGCATATTCAGAATCACTTACAATTGCTATACTTTTATCATTTAAAATATCGGTTTCTATAATATTATAAGTTTCAATAATAGCAGTCAATTCTGCTGTATTGTTAGTTTGTTTCCCTTCTATTTTTTTTGAAATATTACGATTATCATTTATACCGAAAAATATACCGAATCCTGCTAATGCATTTTCTTTTCCATTATTAGAACAAGCTCCATCCGTATAAACATAATAGTCTGGAATAAAAACAACCGTGTCATCTGTTTGTTTAGATTTAATTGTATCAAAAAATGATGTTATGTTATTTTGTTTTTCATTGTTAGTAGTATCATTTATATTTTTGTCATTTATTTGAATAAAATTATCTGCTTCTTCTTTTGTATCAAATTTTTTATACAAAGCATTTTTATATCCTTTAACTGAATTATTACAATCATTCCAATTTAAAAATACTCCAATATTTCTTCCATTAGCAACAGCATAATATGGCATTTTTATTATTATAGTAAAAAATTTTTATATTTATTTCAAATATATATAAAATCGGCATTTGAAATGTTAAAAGGTGTAAATCTTCAAGGGTGTAATTCTATATTTAATTCACCGAAATATGCGATTTTAAACCTTACAAGGTGTAAATGTAAAAAATAAGATATCATTTGTGGATGAGTTTCTCTCTATGATTTGTAACAATCTTTTTCTGTTGTAATATTATATCATGGGATACATGAATTTAACCGAAATATTTGAGAAGGCAACTGATTTTGGATCATTTCGGTCTCATGAAAATTTGTTTTCATTTTCGTTAAAGGTATTGTTGTATATACTTCCAGGAGTTATATTAGGTCATTACACAGATATGGTGGTTAAAACAATGAAAAAACGAAAGATACTTGGAACAAAAGAAATAATCAAGGGGATATAGTTACCAATTATACATATAAATACACTATTTTGAAAATAATAAACATAACAAAAACAATACAAGAAAAAGATATACCAAAACAAATAGACAATTGTAGTGTTTGTTTGGATACAAAAAGTAATGTATATACAAAATGTGGGCATCTGTATTGTGGGCCATGTATAAGTAAATGGTTAAAAGGTCATGATAGCTGCCCATATTGTAGAGTGGTTCTACAAGAAGAAGACATGTCGAATATAGTTTCATAAAATAAGTAATATAGCTTGTAGATGTAATGCCGCTATGTTGAGAAAGAAAGATACCATGACACTTTTGTTCCTCGATGTCTCTAATGAACTTTTTGACTTCGTCGAGAGTAACGTTATTTTCACGTAGTGCCTCCCCAATCCCCTATATGTAGGGAGGTTTTATCAACTGAAAAAAAGCACTATATTTGATGAATGTAGACAAGTCATTTTTTCGTGTTTTTCAGGTTGGATTGTAAAAAATAAATTTAGTCAAAATGAATAAAAAATAGATATCTACTATATATGTCGTTTTTTACCAAGGAGGTAGTAGATGGTATTCTTAATAATACAAACATAATAGCTTATTTAAAAACGGAACATTTGACGTTATTAAATCTTGTGGGGATAGATGATATGTTTAA
>Ga0209491_10000918_pt1 | contig 58858 bp, 56 predicted proteins | sample BON02_FD_187213 | JGI IMG/M metagenome (GOLD analysis project Ga0209491, IMG submission 187213) | Freshwater microbial communities from Lake Bonney liftoff mats and glacier meltwater in Antarctica - BON-02 (SPAdes) (version 2) | ecosystem: Environmental > Aquatic > Freshwater > Ice > Glacier... | reverse complement strand
TGGGGGGCGCCCAAAGGAAGTCCCCTTGGGGGGCGCCCAAAGGAAGTCCCCTTGGGGGGCGCCCAAAGGAAGTCCCCTTGGGGGGCGCCCAAAGGAAGTCCCCTTGGGGGGGCAAGCCGGGGTCCAGGGTTTGCTTGCCTCCATCCTACCTTCCCACGAAAGCGTGGGAAGGGGATACCGGCGCAGGCCGGAATGACGGTCCAAGGCTGATTCAGTGGTCTCCTGGTATTCCAGGGCGACGCTAAGACTTCTTTTTCCCTTTCCCTTTCCCTTTCGCTTTGGCGACGCCGGACTTCGGCGGCTCCGTCCAGGACGGTTTGCGTTTTTCGAGAAAGGCCGTCAGCCCTTCCTGCGCTTCCGGGGTGGCGCGGATGCTGGCAATGAGTTTCGCCGTTGCGTTGACGATGCCCGGGCCGATGAGGCTGTGCGCGCCTTTCGGGATCAGTTGTTTGATGGCATGCACGGCCTGCGGTCCGCTGGAATAGAGCTGGCCGAGCATGGTGCCGACGCGGGCCTGCAGGTCGGCTTCTTCCACGATGTCGTGGGCGAGTCCGATGCGCCAGGCTTCCGCCGCGTCGAAGGTTTCACCGGACAGCATGTAGCGCCGCGACTGGCGCTCACCGATGGCGCCGATCACGTACGGGCTGATCATCGCCGGGATAACGCCGATTTTGACTTCGGACAGGCGGAAGGTCGCCGTGCGTGTGGCAATCGCAATGTCGCAGGCGGCGACGATGCCGCAGCCGCCACCGCGGACCGCGCCGTGCACTGCGGCGATGGTCGGTTTGTTCAGGGTGTACAGCGCATGGAACATGCGCGCTGACTCGCTGGCGCCTTCGAAATTCTGCTTTTTGGTGAAACGCGCGCTTTGCCGCATGTGGGCAATGTCGGCGCCGGCGCAAAAACTTTTGCCGGCACCATTGATGACCACGGCGCGTATCGACTTGTCTTTGGCGATGCCGCGCAGGGCAGCAGTCAGGGCGCGCACCATTTCCGGATCAAATGCGTTGTGCACTACCGGGCGGTTGAGCGTGAGTGTGACGTTGCCATACTCATCAGTGGTCGTAAGCACGCGGGTACTGGTGGCGGCCTTGCTCATGTTTGTTCCTCTTGCGATGCTGGCAGCGGGACAGGCCTGCTGATCATGGGTGCTGCGTTTCGGGGCTGCCGCAGCGGTCTCCGCACATCCGGTGTTGATTGATTTTGCCGCGATGTTTGCGCTGCGATTATACGCATGGACTGCGCAGTTCTAAGCGCATGCGTCCACTGTGTGGTTGTCGCGGCAGTGAGGCAGGCGGCAGTCATTGCGCGGTTACCCGTCGTTACCATTTACCTTTGGCCAGCCACTGCTCGACCTGATCGAGGCGATCCGAACCCCAGAACGGTTCGCCGTCTACGAAGATGTACGGCGAGCCGAAGACGCCGCGTTCTATGGCGGCATCCACTTCGTTTTTCAGGCGCTCCTTGATGGCGGGTTCATTCAGCGCCTGCGTTACAGCGTCCTTGTTGTGTCCCAGTTTGACGGCAACGTTGGTGGTGACTTCAGGATTGGAAATATCCCGGTCCTCGGCGAAGTAAGCCCGGTACAGTGCCTGGGCCAGTGTTTTTGCTGCGGCCGGATCGCGGTCGTATAACCAGTAGTAGGCGCGGCACGGTGCCGTGGAAGAGATCGGGAAGCGGCCGGGCATTTTGAACGGCAGGCCAAACCAGCGCGCCGAGCGCGTCAGGTCATGGAGCGCGTAGCTGCCTTTCATCGGGATTGTGGTCAGCGGCTGCTGGCCGGTCAGCTTGAAAATCGCGCCGAGCAAGATGGGCCGCCAAGTCGTGGTGCGGTCATATTTGGCGGCGAGGGCGTCGATTTTTGCGGCAGCAAAATAGCCGTAGGGCGAGGAGAAGTCGAAATAAAAATCTACGGGTTGGGACATGCAGTGCTCCTGAGCATATGCGGGGCCTGGGCGGCCGGGATTGGGTTGGTATCAGGGTGCAGGGCCATACAAATAATGATAAATAGTTGTTTATGTTGATCTATTTGAATAACGTTAACGTTAACGTAAATAATGTTGCATTGCTATGTAGGGTCGGGTTTTTCGCCGGTGGCTTCAGTCAGTAAGCGCTGGCATTGCTTGGCGAAAAAATTGATTTCGTTGAGCATGACCTCTACATCTTCGCGTTGCTGTTCCAGCTGGGTGCGCCGCCGTTCCAGCCGGACGGCAAAGGCCTCGAGTTGACGGCGGTCATCGTTGGCCAGATCGTAGAGTTCGAACAATTCGCGGATTTCGCTCAATGAAAACCCGAGGCGCTTGCCGCGCAGCGCGAGTTTCAGGCGCACCCGGTCGCGCGAGCTGAATATGCGATTGATGCCGTCGCGGGCAGGTGTTACCAGACCCTGGTCTTCGTAATGGCGTAGCGTGCGGGTGGTGACCTCAAACTCACGCGCCAAGTCACTGATCGTATAGGTTTTGCTCATTGTGCTACGCAGCATCAGCAGGTAAAATAGAGGCCGACAATATCATTGCTTTTACGTAAACGTCAATAATTGATGTTCCTCACTTAACCTGGCCTCAGGATCTTTGATGACTACGAAGCAAAAACAACAAACCGAAGCACCAGCCATGGATTCCGCGGAGCTGACCCGGATGTATGCCGATATTGCTGAGAAGAGCGGCGCGCTGTTGACGAAATACATGGCGCGCGGCACCGACAATATTCCGGCCATGAACGATGAACTGGGCATAGCCAAGGCTTTTTTCGAGGCCTGGACCCAGATGCTGGCCGACCCCCAGCGCATCGCCGAATTGCAGATGCAACTGTGGCAGGACTACATGGCGCTGTGGCAAGGTGCCGCGCTCAAGATGCTGGGGCAGGATGCCGCGCCGGTGGCGCAGCCGCTGAAATCCGACCGCCGCTTCCGGCATGAGGATTGGCAAAACAATTTCCTGTTCGACTACGTCAAGCAGTCCTACCTGATCACGGCCCGCCATCTGCACCAGTCGCTGGGCAATGTGGCGGGGCTGGATGAAAAGACCGCAAAAAAAGTGGATTTTTATACCCGCCAGTACATAGACGCGCTGTCGCCCTCGAACTTTCTAATGACCAATCCGGAAGCCCTGCGTGAAACCGCAAATACCGGCGGACAGAACCTGGTCAAGGGATTAAACAACCTGCTGGAAGACCTGACGCAAAGCAATGGCGAGCAATTGCGCGTGCGCATGACCGACACCACGGCGTTCAAGCTCGGTGAGAATCTGGCAACCACTGAAGGCAAGGTGGTGTTCCAGAACGAGATCATGCAGTTAATCCAGTACGCGCCGCTGACCGACCAGGTGCATGCAACGCCCCTGCTGATCATTCCGCCGTGGATCAACAAGTTTTACATCCTCGACTTGCGCGAAAACAATTCATTTGTGCGCTGGGCGGTGGAGCAGGGACATACCGTGTTTGTGGTGTCCTGGGTCAATCCGGACGAAAAACTCGCCCACAAGCGTTTCGAGGATTACCTGACCGAGGGTTCGCTCGCGGCGCTGGATGTGATCCGCGACATTACTGGTGAGAAACAGGCCAATGTGATCGGGTATTGCCTGGGCGGCACGCTGCTTGCCAGCACCCTGGCATGGCTGGCGGCAAAAAAACAGGATCGCATCAGCAGCGCAACGTTTTTTGTGACCATGATCGATTTCGAACGCCCGGGCGAACTCGAAGTGTTCATCGACGAGCAGCAGGTCGGTGTACTCGAGAAAAAAATGGAAGAGCGTGGTTACCTCGAAGGTTCGGAGATGGCCACGACCTTCAACATGCTGCGCGCGAACGACCTGATCTGGTCGTTCGTGGTCAATAACTACTTGCTGGGCAAGGATCCGTTTCCCTTCGACCTGTTGTACTGGAACGGCGACTCCACACGCATGCCGGCGGCCATGCACAGTTTTTACCTGCGCAACCTGTATCTGCAGAACATGCTGCGCAAACCCGGCGGCATTACCCTCGCCGGTACGTCGATCGACATCACCAAGGTCAAAACCCCGGCCTATTTCATCTCGACGGTGGAGGATCACATCGCGCCCTGGCAGTCAACCTACGCCGGAGCACAATTGCTGCAGGGACCGGTGCGTTTTGTGCTCGGCGGTTCGGGGCACATCGCGGGCATCATTAATCCGCCGATTGCCAACAAGTACGGTTACTGGGTCAATGAGAAACTGGCCCCCAAACCGGACGACTGGCTGGCAAACGCGACCCAGAAACCGGGATCATGGTGGACCGACTGGGCGAAATGGGTGGCCAAACACAGCGGCAAAAAAACGGCAGGGCGCAAACCCGGCAAAGGCAAACACAAGGCTATGGAAGATGCGCCGGGTTCCTATGTGCAGCAGCGCATCGGATAATTGCCGGTCCTGTAGTCCCCGCGGAGCACTGCCATGACGTACCAACATCTGTTGCTGGAACAACCTGAGCCCGGCATTTACCTGCTGAGCGTCAACCGGCCCAAGGCGCTGAATGCCCTGAATGCCGCAACGCTGGAAGAACTGCAGCGTGCAGCGGCGCAGGTGGCGGCTGATGTCGCCGCTCGCGTGCTGCTGGTGACAGGTGCGGGAGACAAGGCTTTTGTTGCCGGCGCCGATATCAGCGAAATGCAGAGTCTTACCGCCGATCAGGCGCGCGCGTTTTCGGAAAAAGGCATGCAGGTCATGTCCGCGCTGGAAGCGCTGCCGGTGCCGGTCATCGCACTGGTGCATGGTTATGCGCTGGGTGGTGGCTGTGAACTGGCGATGGCCTGCGACTGGATCGTGGCCTCGGATCGTGCGGTATTCGGTCAGCCGGAAGTGAATCTGGGCATACCTCCCGGTTTTGGCGGCACCCAGCGCCTGACCCGGTTGGTCGGCCGTGCGCGGGCACTGGAATTGATTACTACGGCGCGGCAAATCAAGGCTGATGAAGCCCTGGCCATCGGTCTGGTTACCCGTGTCGTGCCAGCAACGGAATTACGCAGCGCGGGGATGGACATGGCGCGCATGATTGCAGCCAAGGGTCCGCTTGCGGTCCGTCTCGCCAAGCAGGCCGTGCAACGCGGCCAGAATCTGGAGCTGAGCCAGGCCTGCGCCTATGAAACAGCCCAGTTCGCGTTGGCCTTTGCCACAGCTGATCAGCGTGAAGGCATGCAGGCATTCCTCGATAAACGCACTGCGCAGTTCAGCGGTCGCTAGTCACGCGACAGGCCGTGTTGCCGACGGCAGCGATGTTGCGGCGCACCAGCAATGGCGTCTTAGATTCAGCGCAGACGTTATAATTACTCACCCCATCATGGCGGCGATTCAGGCACCATAAGTGCAGGAATTCCCGTGAAAAAACTGCCCCAAGAAGGTATTGCCCATGGATTTGAATGATCTCCAGCGCGATCTGGATCCGGAAGAGACGCGCGAATGGCTGGAAGCGTTGCAATCAGTGCTCGAACGTGAGGGCCCTGATCGCGCCAATTTCCTGCTCGAGCGCCTGGTCAACGAAGCGCGCCGCGCCGGCGCCTATATTCCGTACAACGCCAATACGGCTTACCTGAACACCATTCCACCGGAGCGCGAAGAGCGCTCACCGGGAGACTTCGCACTCGAACACAAGATCCGTTCGCTGGTGCGCTGGAATGCCATGGCGACGGTGATCCGCGCCAACAAGGAATCTTCGGGGCTCGGCGGCCACATCTCCAGCTTTGCGTCGGCGGCGACCCTGTACGACGTCGGCTTCAATCATTTTTTCCGAGCGGCCAACGAGAAATTTCTCGGCGACCTGGTTTACATCCAGGGCCACTCGTCGCCCGGCGTGTATGCCCGTGCTTTCCTCGAAGGTCGCATTACCGAAGATCAACTCAGCAATTTCCGCCAGGAAGTCGACGGCAAGGGACTGTCGTCCTATCCGCATCCGTGGCTGATGCCGGATTTCTGGCAGTTCCCGACGGTGTCGATGGGGCTGGGCCCGCTGATGGCCATTTACCAGGCGCGTTTCATGCGTTACCTGAAGGACCGCGATTTGATCGAAGGCCAGGGCCGCAAGGTGTGGGCGTTCATGGGCGACGGCGAAATGGATGAACCGGAATCGCTGGGCGCGATTTCGCTGGCCGGTCGCGAAAAACTCGACAATTTGATTTTCGTCATCAACTGCAACCTGCAGCGGCTCGACGGGCCGGTGCGCGGCAACGGCAAGATCATCCAGGAACTCGAATCCGATTTCCGCGGCTCGGGCTGGAACGTGATCAAGGTGGTCTGGGGTTCGTACTGGGATCCGCTGCTGGCGAAAGACAAGACCGGCTTGTTGCTCAAACGCATGGAAGAATGCGTCGACGGCGAGTATCAGGCATTCAAATCCCAGGACGGTGCGTTCGTACGCAAGCACTTTTTCGGTAAATATCCGGAGCTCGCCGCGCTGGTGGCCAACATGTCGGACGACGACATCTGGCGCCTGAACCGCGGCGGCCATGATCCGCACAAAATGTTTGCGGCCTACGCTGCGGCGATGAAACACACCGGGCAACCGACGGTGATCCTCGCCAAGACCGTCAAAGGTTACGGCATGGGCGAGGCCGGCGAAGGCCAGAACATCTCCCACCAGCAGAAAAAAATGGGCACGGCTTCGATACGGGCATTCCGTGATCGCTTCAACCTGCCGATTCCGGACGATAAGCTGGAAGAAGTTCCGTTTTACAAGCCGCCCGAAGATTCACCGGAAATGCAGTATTTCAAGGGACGTATCGAAGCCATGGGCGGATCGCTGCCCAAGCGGAAACGCAAGGTCGAGCCGCTGGAAGTGCTGCCGTTGTCTGCCTTCGATGCGCAGCTGAAAAGCAGCGAGGATCGCGAGTTTTCGACGACCATGGCGTTTGTGCGGATACTCAATACCATTATCCGCGACAAGAAGATCGGCAAACGGGTCGTGCCCATCGTGCCCGACGAGTCACGCACCTTCGGCATGGAAGGCATGTTCCGTCAGCTCGGTATTTATTCGCACGTCGGCCAGCTCTACACGCCGCAGGATGCCGACCAGCTGATGTTCTACAAGGAAGACAAGAGCGGGCAGGTTCTGCAGGAAGGCATCAACGAGCCCGGCGCGATGTCGTCGTGGATTGCGGCGGCGACTTCATATGCCAACAACAATCACATGATGATCCCGTTCTACATCTTCTATTCGATGTTCGGCTTCCAGCGCATCGGTGATCTGGCCTGGGCTGCGGGTGACCTGCGGGCGCGCGGCTTCCTGCTGGGCGGCACTGCCGGACGCACCACGCTGAACGGCGAAGGCCTGCAGCATGAGGACGGCCACAGCCATGTGCTGGCATCAACGATCCCGAACTGCGTGTCCTACGACCCGACGTTTGCCTACGAGTTGGCCGTGATCATCCAGGACGGCATGCGCCGCATGTACCAGGAGCAGGAGGATGTGTTCTATTACATCACGGTGATGAACGAGAACTACACCCACCCGGCGATGCCGGAGGGCGTGGAAAAAGGTATCCTCAAGGGCATGTACCTGCTGGCCGAAGGCAAGGCCAAAAAGAATCAGCCCAAGGTGCAATTGCTCGGCAGCGGCACCATCCTGCGCGAAGTCATTGCCGGTGCTGCGTTGCTGGAGAAGGATTTCGGCATAGCGGCCGACATCTGGAGCGTGACCAGTTTTAATGAACTGCGCCGCGACGGTCTCGATGCCCAGCGCTGGAACATGCTCCACCCGGACAAGCCGCCGCGGCAGAGTTACATCGAACAATGCCTGAAGGACCGCGCCGGCCCGGTGGTTGCTGCCACTGACTACATGAAGCTTTTTGCCGACCAGGTGCGTGCATTCCTGCCCACGCACAATTTCATCACGCTGGGTACCGATGGCTTCGGCCGTTCCGATACCCGCAGCAAGCTGCGTCAGTTCTTTGAGGTCGACCGCCATTATGTCGCCGTGGCCGCGATGAAGGCGCTGGCCGATCAGGAACTGCTGCCGCGCAAAACAGTGGTGGAAGCGATCAAGAAATACGGCATCAATCCCGACAAGCCGAATCCGGTAACCGTTTAATCCCGAACAAGACCATGGCAAACGCAATCGAAGTCAAAGTCCCCGATATCGGTGATTTCAAGAACATTCCGGTGATCGAGGTGCTGGTCAAACCGGGCGACACCATCAAGGCGGAGGATTCGCTGGTCACGCTGGAATCCGACAAGTCGACCATGGATGTGCCGTCACCGGCAGCGGGCGTGGTGAAGGAGGTCAAGCTCAAGGTTGGCGACAAGGTTTCGGCTGGCGCACTGGTGCTGACACTGGAGGCCGGTGAAGCCGAATCGCCACAGCCTGCAGCGGCTGCTGCAAAACCAGAAGCGACGCCGGCGCCTGCTGCGCCGCAGCCTGAAAAGTCCGCGCCTAAAGCACAACCCGCTGCGGCCCAACCTGCAGCGGCGCCGGCAGCAGCACCTGCCGCGGTGGATGAAGCTGGATTCGGAAAATCGCATGCCAGTCCCTCGGTGCGCCGCTATGCGCGGGAACTTGGCGTCGACCTGTCGCGGGTCAAGGGCAGCGGTCCCAAGGAACGGGTGCTCCAGGAAGACGTGCAGGGCTATGTCAAAAGCGAACTGGCACGTCCGAGCGGCGCTGGTGCCGGCGGCAGACTGGGTTTCAATCTGCCGCCATTGCAGCCGGTGGATTTTTCCAAGTTCGGCCCGGTGACCACGCAGCCGTTGTCGCGCATCAAAAAACTGTCCGGCAGCTTCCTCCACCGCAACTGGGTCAGCATTCCGCATGTGACGCAGCAGGATGAGGCCGACATCACCGAGCTGGAAGCCTTCCGCAAGTCGCAGGCCCGCGATGCCGAAAAAAGCGGCATCAAGTTCACGATGCTGGGTTTTCTGATGAAGGCTTCAGTGGTGGCGCTGAAGCAGTTTCCGGAATTCAATGCCTCGTTGTCTGCGGATGGTGAGAGCCTGGTGCTGAAGAATTATTTTCACATCGGCGTGGCGGTCGATACACCGAACGGGCTGGTGGTGCCGGTGATCCGCGACGTCGATAAAAAAGGTTTGCTGGAAATTGCCAAGGAACTCGGCGAATTGAGTGCCCGCATGCGCGCCGGCAAGATTGCGCCGACCGATCTGCAGGGCGGCTGCTTTTCCATTTCCAGCCTGGGCGGCATCGGCGGCACGTACTTCACGCCGATCATTAACGCACCGGAAGTGGCGATCCTCGGCGTGGGTAAGGCGGGCATGAAACCGGTGTGGAACGGCAAGGAGTTCACACCCCGGCTGATGCTGCCGTTGTCGCTGTCCTACGATCATCGCGTGATCGACGGCGCGCTGGGCGCGCGCTTCAGTACATTCCTGGCGACCGTGTTGACCGACATCCGTAGGCTGGCACTGTAATGCGGCCGAATGCGGAGCGATAGCAGTCTGAACCCCATCCGCATGCTGCTTGCCGCGCGGCGCCCTCGCTGATGTCACCGATCGGCATATTGGGCGGCACCTTCGATCCTATCCACTACGGTCACCTGCGGCTGGCGCAGGAAGTTGCCGATCAGTTGCGGCTGGCCGAGGTGCGCTTTATCCCCAGCGGAACGCCGCCCCATCGCGCAGTACCGGATGCCGCCGCGACCGATCGTCTGGCGATGGTGCGGCTCGCGACAACCGGCAACACGCTGTTTACTGTCGACACACGGGAATCGGGAAACACAGCGCCCGGGTACACGGTGGATACCCTGAAGGCGATACGTACGGAAGTCGGGACGACGCAGTCGCTGGTGTTGTTGCTGGGTGCGGATGCGTTTCTGGACCTTGCAACCTGGGATCGCTGGCATGAATTGTTTGCGCTGGCGCACATAGCCGTGGCCTACCGTCCGGGCTTCCCGGTGGATACCTGGCAGTCGCGGATGCCGCAGCCACTGGCGGCGGAATACAACGCGCGGCTGATGCATCAGCCTTTTGCCGTGCATGTCACGCCCGCAGGCGGTATCGTCGTTGTGCCGATAGCGGAACTGGCTATATCCGCGACGCTGATCCGCGAGTCCACGCGCCAAGGCCGCAATACCCGCTACCTGCTGCCCGATAGCATTTATCAATATATTCAACAACATGAACTTTATACTGGACATTGACCGGACCCATGGGACCTGAAAAACTTACCAAGATCGCTGTTGCTGCACTCGAAGACGTCAAAGGGCGCGACATTGTCGTGTTCAACGTCAGAAAAATGACCGCATTGTTTGACAAGGTCATCATCGTCAGCGGCGAGTCCAATCGCCAGGTGCGCGCGCTGGCCAACAACGTCAGCGAAGAAGTAAAAAAAGCGGGCGGCAAGGTGTCCAGCATCGAGGGGGCACAGACCGGCGAATGGGTGCTGGTGGACCTGGGCGCGGTGATCGTGCATGCCATGCAGCCGGCGATACGTCAGTACTACAACCTGGAAGAAATCTGGGGCCCGCAGCAGCGGCCTGCCGCACGCAAACCTGTCGCGCGCAAAACCGCCGTTAAGAAGGCTGTCAGCCGCCGCACAGCGCGGTGAAATTCACCGTGCTTGCCGTCGGCCACCGCATGCCAGATTGGGTGGCAGCGGGATTCGAAGAATATGCGCGGCGCATGCCCCGTGAAATGCCGGTGCAATTGAAAGAGCTCAAGCCGGCGCAGCGCAGCAGCGCTGCCGGAGACGTGACGCGGTGGATGCAAAATGAGGCCGAGCGCATTAACAGCGCCATGCCCGCGGGCGCGTTGCGCGTGGTGCTGGACGAACACGGCCGCAGTTTTGCTACCCGCCGTCTGGCTGAATACCTGGAGCGCTGGCGCAGCGATGGCCGCGATGTTGCATTTGTCATCGGTGGGGCTGACGGTCTTGCGCCGGAGATCAAGACCGGTGCAGACTTGTTATGGTCGTTGTCACCACTGACACTGCCGCATGGTCTGGTGCGCGTGGTGCTGGCCGAGCAACTTTACCGCGCAGCATCGTTGCTGGCCAATCACCCTTATCATCGGGAGTAGCGGGCAGGCGCAGTGCTGATTACCGCTATTCATATCAAGGATCGTTAGTGAGCCATGGCTGAAAAATCCATCTATCTGGCCTCACGCAGTCCGCGTCGGCGTGACTTGCTGCGCCAGATCGGCGTGGCCTTCGAATTGATTTTGCTGCGGGAGGTGCCGCGTTATCCAGCCGATTTTGATGAAACACCGCTGGCCGGTGAAGTGCCCGATGACTACGTGTTACGCATAGCCAGCGAGAAGGCGCAGGCTGCAGTCACCACGCTGCGCACGCGGCGACTGGCTGTGCGCCCGGTGCTGGCGGCCGATACGACCGTGGTCTGCGACGAAGCCATACTGGGCAAACCGGCCGATACTGCCGATGCCATACGCATGCTGGGCCTGCTCGCCGGGCGTATGCACCGTGTCCTGACCGCAGTGGCTGTGGCGGGCCCCGTCGATGATGCGCCGCAGGTGCGCGTCGCGGAGTCGCGGGTGTGGTTTCGCGACCTGGCTGCCGACGAGATCCGGCGTTATACCGCAAGCGGTGAACCCGCGGACAAGGCCGGCGGTTATGCGGTGCAGGGCCGTGCAGCCGCCTTTATTACGCGGATCGAAGGCAGCTACTCCGGCATCATGGGCCTGCCGCTGGCGGAAACCGCGGAGCTGCTGCGCAGCCATGGCATCATCGTGCCATGAGCGAAGACATACTGATCAACATCACGCCCCAGGAAACCCGCGTTGCAGTCATAGAGCACGGCGTTACCCAGGAGTTGCATCTGGAACGCGCCTCGGCACGGGGCTTCGTCAGCAATATCTACATGGGGCGTGTCGTGCGCGTGTTGCCCGGCATGCAGTCAGCCTTTGTCGACATCGGCGGCGAGCGCGCCGCGTTTCTGCACGTTGCCGACATCTGGGGCAACCGCAGCAACGGCGATCCGGGCATGCCCATCGAGAAACTGCTCAACGAAGGGCAGAATCTGATGGTGCAGGTGATCAAGGATCCGCTGGGCACCAAAGGGGCGCGGCTGTCGACCCAGATCAGCATCGCCGGCCGCCTGCTGGTATTTTTGCCGCAGGAATCCCACATCGGCATCTCGCAGCGCATCGAAGACGAGGAAGAGCGCGTGCACTTGCGGGAAAAATTGCAGCATCTGATCCCCGAAAACGAAAAAGGCGGTTTCATCATCCGCACCATGGCGGAAACGGCATCCGATCGCGAACTGGCATCGGACATCGAATACCTGCGCAAGTTGTGGCATGACATACAGGAGCAGGCGCGCACGGCGCCATCGCTGGCGCTGCTCTACCAGGACCTTAATCTGAGCTTCCGCGTGCTGCGCGATTTTGCCTATGAAGACACCGGGCGGATTTACGTGGACTCCCGCGAAACCTACCAGGCGATGTGCCAGTTCGCCGAGCAGTTCACGCCCAATGTGCTGCCGCAACTGACCCACTACCAGGGCGAGCGGCCGCTGTTTGACCTGCACAATGTCGAGGATGACATCGAACGCGCATTGGCGCGGCGGGTCGATCTCAAATCCGGCGGGTACCTGATCATTGACCAGACCGAGGCGTTGACGACGGTGGATGTCAACACCGGTGGATTTGTCGGCGGCCGCACGTTTGACGACACCATATTCAAGACCAACCTCGAGGCGGCGCAGATCATCGCGCGTCAGTTAAGGTTGCGCAACCTCGGCGGCATCATCATTATCGATTTCATCGACATGGATACCGAGGAGTACCGCAATGCGGTGCTCAACGAGTTCCGCAAGGCGCTGGCGCGCGACCGTACGCGCATGACCGTCAACGGTTTCACCCAGCTGGGTCTGGTAGAGATGACGCGCAAGCGCACCCGTGAAAGCCTGGCCCATGTGTTATGTGAACCGTGTCCGGTGTGCACCGGCCGGGGGGCGCTGAAAACCGCCCAGAGTGTATGTTATGAAGCGCTGCGTGAACTGGTGCGGGAAGCGCGGCAGTTCAGTGCGCGCGAGTTCCGCATCCTTGCCGCGCAGCCGGTCATCGACATGTTTCTCGACGAAGAGTCGCAGAATCTGGCCATGCTCTCGGATTTCATCGGCAAGCCGATTTCGCTGCAGGTGGAGACAGCCTACAATCAAGAGCAATTCGACATCGTGCTGATGTGACGGGGCAGCACCCCGCCGCATATAGAGGCTAGGTCATGGCTACACCCACCGCATCACCATCGCGCATCATCCCGCAGCACGGCAGTACCGAACTGCGCCGGCTTGCCGAGCAGGTGCTGGCCCGCGCCGGCGGCGCCCCGCTGGTCGGCGGCAATGCGGTGCGCATATTGCGCGATGCCGGTGAAAACTATCCGGCATGGCTGGCAGCGATTGCCGGGGCCCATCGTTTCATATTGTTTGAAAACTACATCATCGCCGACGATGCGACTGGCCGCGAGTTTGTCGCCGCGCTGGCCGAGCGCGCCCGCGCAGGTGTTGCCGTACGGCTGATCTATGACTGGATGGGTGCCATCGGCATGCGCACACAGCATGTCCTGCAACCCCTGATCGAGGCTGGCGGCGAGGTTCGCTGCTTCAATGCGCCGCAACTGGACAGTCCGTTCGGCTGGGTTTCCCGCGATCATCGCAAGATGGTTGCAGTCGATGGTGTGGTGGGTTTTGTCACCGGACTGTGCGTCAGCAGCAAGTGGCTGGGGCAGCCGGAACAGGGCGTGGCGCCCTGGCGCGATACCGGGATCGAGATCCGCGGTCCCGCCGTCGCCGACATCGAGCGTGCGTTTGCCCAGACCTGGGCGATGGCCGGCGACAGTGCGCTGGATGTCGATGTGACCGAAGATGACGAAAGACCCGCCGGCGAAGTGCTGGTGCGCGTGCTCGCCAGCCAACCCAATTTTGCGGGGCTCTACCGATTGGACCAGATGGTTGCCGCCATGGCACGCGAAACGCTGTGGCTGACCGATGCCTACTTTGTCGGCATCGCACCTTATGTACAGGCCTTGCGCGCGGCCGCGCGGGACGGCGTTGATGTGCGTCTGCTGGTGCCCGGCACCAGTGACGTGCCGCTGCTGGGCCAGTTGTCCCGTTCCGGTTACCGCCCACTGCTGGAGGCAGGTATCCGCGTATTTGAATGGAACGGCGCCATGCTGCATGCAAAAACGGCTGTTGCCGACGGGCGCTGGGCGCGGGTGGGATCCACCAATCTCAATATCGCCAGCTGGATCAACAATTACGAGCTTGATGTTGCGATCGAAGACGAGGGCTGTGCCCGTAGCATGCAGGACATGTATGAGGAAGATCTGCAGAATGCGACGGAAATCGTGCTCAGCGCACGACGCAGTGTCCGGCGCTCGACCACGAGAGCGCGCCCCGCGGCCGGCTCCAGCGGTCGTGCATCGCGTGCCGCTGCCGGTGCGCTGCGCATCGGCAACACCGTAGGTGCGGCATTCAGCAACCGGCGCCTGCTGGGTCGGGCGGAGTCCGGAATGATGATCAGCATTGCTTTGGGTTTCCTGGTGCTCGCGGCAGTTGCCTTGTTCATGCCGCTGGCGGTGACGTTGCCGCTGGCCCTGCTGGCCCTGTGGATCGCGGCAACCATGCTGGTCAAGGTATGGCGGCTGCGTGCAGGGGGCGCCGCAGCCGAGCCGGAGCCGGACGGCGACTGAGCGGCCCCGGATTAACCCGCCAACGTCGCCGCGCGGGCAGCAACAGCGGCATCAGCGGGATGTATCTCGACAACCTTGCGCCGGGAGGTTGCGCCGCTGCTGAGCCGCAAAGTGCTGCGCGGTAATTTCAGCACAGTGGCCAGCCAGGTGAGCAGCGCATGATTGGCTTTGTCATCGACGGCAGGGGCAGCAATGCGCACCTTCAGTGCATCGCCGTGCAGTCCGGCGGCGCCGGTAGTTTTGGCGTTGGGCTGGGCGTGGATGCGCAGTACCAGGCGCGACGTATCGGCCTGAAAACGCAGCCATGCCGGGGTCATCGCAGCAAGCGCAGTGCCTCGGACTCCAGCCATGCCACGGGCACCATCAGCAGCAACTGGCAGATGACCAGCACCAACAGCGGCGACAGATCCACGTTGCCTATCGGGGGGATGCGCCGGCGGAACAGTCGCAGAAACGGCCGCGTCATGGTGTCGAGCAGCGGCGCGATCGGACTGCCGGGATTGATCCAGGACAGCACAGCCTGCAGCAGCGTGGACACCAGCACGATGTAAATCAGCAGCTTGAGCACGGCCGTCGCGGCGAATGCCGCAATGCCGATGACGGCGATGCCGACTTCAGCGCCGAATTGAAAGCCGCGGACCTGCAGCACCACCAGCAGTTCGAGCAGTTGCATGATCCAGGCCAGCAGCAGCGTGGGCAGGTCCAGCCCCCATAGCCCGGGCACGATGCGCCGCGCCGGCCGCACCATGAAATCGGTCAGTGCGTTGACAAACTCGGTGAGCGGATTGCGGTATGGCGCACGCACCCACTGCATGTAAAAACGCAGCAGCAGCGACAGCGTCAGCAATCCGAATGCCATCTGCGCGATGAAAATCAAGGCATTGACCAGCACTTCAATCCTTTCCCAGGGTGTCGCCCAGTTCGGCAGAGCGCTCGGCTGCGGCGCGCACTGCGCGCCCGAATGCGGCTTTGATGGCGGCGTCGTCAAGCACGCCGATGGCGCGTTCGGTGGTGCCGCCTTTGGAGGTGACGCGCGCCCGCAGCGTTGCCGGATCGGCGTCGCCCGCGGTGGCGAGTTTTACCGCGCCGGCGAAAGTGGCCAGTGCGCTCTGCCGCGCGACTTCGGGGGGCAGACCGAGATCACGGGCCGCCTGCTCCAGCGCCTCGATGAAATAAAACACATAGGCGGGTCCGCTGCCGGAAACCGCGGTAACGGCGTCGAGCGCGGTTTCCTGTTCGACCCAGAAAGTTGCACCCACGGCGGCCAGTATGCGTTCCGCATCCTGGCGTTGCGCAGCAGTGATGCCGGGCATGGCATACAGCCCGGTGATGCCGGCCGCGACCAGCGCCGGCGTATTGGGCATCGCGCGCACGATGCGCGCCGCAGGTCCGAGCCAGCGGGTGAGGGCATCGCAGCGGATGCCGGCGGCGATGCTGATCACCAGCTGTTTCTTGAGCGCCGGGGCCAGCGTTGCCGCGACTTCACGCATTTGCTGTGGTTTGACGGCGAGCACGATGCAATCGGCCTTCGCTGCAGCCGCTGCGACATCGGCGGAAGTGGCTATGCCGAACTGCTGTTCCAGGCGCGCCCGTGCTTCAGGCTGCACATCAACGGCGTGTATGGCTGCCGCCGGCCAGTTTTTGGCGACGAGTCCGCCGATGATGGCGGCCGCCATGTTGCCGCCGCCGATAAAAAGTATGTTCATGGATCAGTCTGTGTAACGTGAGCAGCCAGGGTGAAAAGTGCGGCAGCGGAGCATTCCGGGTGTCGCGCGTGTATTGCGTCGCGTTGCATTATACGGTTCAGCCCTCTTTTTTTACGGTTTTGCGGGTGCCGAATATCGCGGTGCCTACGCGCACGATGGTCGCACCCTCGGCGATCGCGGCTTCCAGATCGTCCGACATGCCCATGGACAGCGTATCCACCGCGGCGTCTTCGGCCTGCAATTCTGTCTGCAGGCTGCGCAACAGCGCAAACCGTTTGCGTTGTAACGCAATGTCATTGGTCGGCTCAGGTATGGCCATCAGGCCGCGCAGTTGCAAACGTGGCAGTGCGCGGATGGCTGCCGCTAGCGTGCGTTCTGCACCGGGCGCGATGCCGCTTTTGCTGGTTTCGCCGCTGACGTTGACCTGGATCAGCACATTGAGCGGCGGCAGGTGTGCCGGGCGCGCATCGTTCAGGCGTTGCGCGATTTTTTCGCGGTCAACGCTGTGCATCCAGGCAAAATGCTCTGCCACCAGTCGCGTCTTGTTGCTCTGTACCGGCCCGATAAAGTGCCACTCGATGTCCAGGTCGCCGAGTTCACGCATCTTGGCCACAGCTTCCTGCACGGAATTTTCACCGAATGCCCGCTGTCCGCTGTGCCAGGCATCACTGATGAGCGCCGCTGCGCAGGTCTTGCTGACCGCGAGCAGCTGCACGCTTTCCGGGGCGCGTTTTACCTCAGCCGCAGCCCGCGCAATCCGGGCGTGTACAGCTTGCAAGTTCGCAGCGATTGTGGCCATAATTTCAGCACGCTCAGTGGCAGGCATTACAGCGAGGCATTACACCGGTTTTACACCGTATTGTTGCATGTGGGTTGCACGTTGATTGCATGTCGGTTAAATGTTGATTTGCATGTCGATGTTGCACGTGGAATGACATGCTGAAAACTGCCTGACCCGCTTATCCCAGAGGGAATTATAAAATGGACATCTCCGAACTGCTGGCCTTCGTTGTCAAAAATAAAGCCTCCGACCTGCATCTGTCGTCCGGTTTGCCGCCGATGATCCGCGTGCATGGCGACATCCGGCGCATCAACCTGCCGGCACTGGAGCACAAGGACGTTCATGCCATGGTGTACGACATCATGAATGACGGCCAGCGCAAATTTTATGAAGAAAACCTCGATTGCGATTTTTCCTTCGAGATTCCCAATCTGGCGCGTTTCCGCGTGAATGCCTTCGTGCAGCAGCGCGGCGCAGGCGCCGTATTCCGGACTATTCCATCCAAGGTGTTGAGCCTGGAGGACCTGAAGGCGCCGAAAGTGTTCGTCGACATCGCCAACCAGCCGCGCGGCGTGGTGCTGGTGACGGGGCCGACGGGTTCCGGCAAATCGACCACGCTGGCTGCGATCGTCAACCATATCAATGAAAACGAGCAGGGCCATATCCTGACGGTGGAAGACCCCATTGAATTCGTGCATGAATCAAAAAAGTGCCTGATCAACCAGCGCGAGGTGGGTCCGCATACGCTGTCATTTGCCAACGCGCTGCGTTCTGCGCTGCGGGAAGATCCGGACATCATCCTGGTCGGCGAGATGCGCGACCTGGAAACCATCCGGCTGGCATTGACGGCCGCGGAAACGGGCCACCTGGTGTTCGGCACGCTGCATACCAGTTCTGCTGCCAAGACCATCGACCGGATCATCGACGTGTTCCCGGCAGAAGAAAAGGAAATGATGCGTTCGATGCTGTCGGAGTCGCTGCGGGCGGTGATTTCGCAGACACTGCTCAAGACCAAGGACGGCATGGGGCGTGCCGCGGCGCACGAAATCATGATCGGTACACCGGCCATCCGCAACCTGATCCGCGAGAACAAGATTGCGCAGATGTATTCGGCGATCCAGACCGGCTCCCAGCTGGGCATGCAGACGCTGGACCAGAACCTGACGGACCTGGTGAAGCGCAACATTGTTTCTGTAGAAGAAGCGCGCGGCAAGGCTATGAACAAGGACAACTTCCGCTAATTTTCGGGCTGCAGCGGGCACTACGAGACCAAACAGGAGCACAGCATGGAAAGAGAACAGGCAGTCAAATTCATGCACGATCTGCTACGGGCGATGGTGGCGAAAAAGGCCTCCGACCTGTTCATTACGGTGGGTTTCCCCCCGGCGATCAAGCTGGACGGCAAGATGACCCCGGTGGCGCAGCAGACGCTGACCGGGCAGCACACCGTGGAACTGGCGCGCGGCATCATGAACGACAGGCAGGCTGGGGAGTTCGAGGCGACCAAGGAATGCAATTTCGCAATCAGTCCCGGTGACATCGGGCGTTTCCGCGTCAATGCGTTCATGCAGATGGGGCGCGTCGGCATGGTGCTGCGGACCATCAACACCTCGATCCCGAAGTTCGATGACATGAAGTTGCCGGCAGTATTGAAGGATGTGGTGATGACCAAGCGCGGACTGGTCATCGTGGTCGGCGGCACCGGCTCGGGCAAATCGACGTCGCTGGCGGCGATGATCGGTTACCGCAATGAAAACAGCTACGGCCACATCGTGACCATCGAAGACCCGGTCGAATACGTCCATGAGCACAAGAACTGCGTGATTACCCAGCGCGAGGTCGGTGTCGATACCGAGTCCTGGCACGCTGCGCTGAAAAACACCTTGCGCCAGGCGCCTGACGTGATCCTGATCGGTGAAATCCGTGATCGCGAAACCATGGATCATGCGATTGCGTTCGCCGAGACGGGGCATCTGTGCATGGCGACGCTGCATGCCAACAGTTCCAACCAGGCAATAGACCGGATCATCAACTTCTTCCCGGAAGAGCGCAAACAGCAGTTGCTGATGGATCTGTCACTGAACATCCGCGCGCTGGTGTCGCAGCGGCTGATTCCGAAGAAGGACGGCAAGGGCCGCGCGGCGGCAGTGGAAATTCTGCTCAATTCGCCGCTGATTTCCGACCTGATTTTCAAGGGCGAGATACACGAGATCAAGAGCGTCATGGCCAAGTCGCGCGAGATGGGCATGCAGACTTTCGACCAGCATTTGTTCGACCTGTATGAAGACGGGCAGATCAGTTACGAAGATGCGCTGCGCAATGCCGACTCGATGAACGAGCTGCGCCTGATGATCAAGCTGAACGGCAAGGAGTCCAAGGACAAGGACACCATGGGCGGCATCGAGCACCTGAATCTTGTCTGACGCACACTCGGCTCAGGGAGAGCGACGCCGGCCGCAGGGCCGGCGTTTTTCTTGATGGAGGCGCTGTTCGCCGCGATCCCGTTTGACGGGGCGACGTATGCAGCTTGCGCCGCCATCGTTGCCGGTTCGTACGTGATTTTCGGCATCTCGGCATTTGGTGCCGCGTTATTCACCATACCGCTGCTATCGTTTTTCTTCCCGCTGGATTTTGTATTGCCGATGGCGGTGCTGCTCGACGTCTCCGCAGCGCTGGCGCTGGGACGGCGCTTCTCCAAAGAGGCTGACAAGTCCGAGCTGAAATGGCTGGCGCCGTTTTCGCTCTTTGGTGCAGTAGCGGGGGTGACGCTGCTGGTGACGCTGCCGCACGATGTCACCATCACGGCACTGAGTATTTTTCTGCTGAGTTACGGCGTGTGGTCGTTGTACGAAGGCGTGCCCACGCGCATCATCAGCCAGCGCTGGGCGCCACTGTCGGGGTTTACCGGTGGTGCGATGGGCACGCTGTTCGGTGTCGGCGCGCCGCCTTACGCCATTTACCTGTCGCGGCGGCTGATGGACAAGGGGGCGCTGCGCGCTACACTCTCCAACATGGTGCTGCTGTCGGTGAGCATCCGCGCGCTGGTGTTTACCGTCGGCGGGCTGATGCTGGCTGACCGGCTGCTCACGTTTGCATTACTGCTGCCATTTGCGCTGGCAGGCCTGTGGGTGGGCAATCGCATCCACGGTCACGTGTCGCATGCAGCGCTGCTGCGTTTTGTTGCGGTGCTGCTGGTGCTGCTGGGCACGTCGCTGCTGGTGCGCGTGCTATTTTGAGTCGCCACCGAGAAAGTTATTTAAGTATTTGATTTAATTAATATTTATTGCAATTCTCGAGGAGCGCAATACGCATGACCGATACTACACTCGGTGCCTACGACATCGCTGACCTGCGCGAACTGGCGCGCAAGCGTCTGCCCAAAGGCGTGTTCGAATTTTTCGACCGCGGCAACGGTGACGAAGTCGCGGTGGCCAACAACCGCGCGGCCTTCGAGCGCATCAAGCTGAATCCGCACATGCTGGTGGATACCTCCGAACGCAGCCTCGCCACCACGCTCTACGGCAAGCCGCAGACCCTGCCGCTGGTGGTCGGGCCTACCGGCTCGGCGGGGCTGGCGTGGTACGAAGGCGAGCTTGAACTGGCGCGCGCGGCCAAGGCGGCGGGCATACCGTACACGCTGGCCACCGGTTCGATGACGTCACTCGAACGCGTCGCCGCGGAGGCGGGCGGCAACCTGTGGTTCCAGGTTTACATGTGGCCCGACCGTGCGGCATCGCACGCACTGATCGAACGCGCGAAAGTCGCGGGTTACCAGGCGCTGGTAGTCACCGTCGATACGCCGGTGACGCCGGGGCGTGAATACAACCTGCGGAACGGCATGACCGTGCCGTTTCGCTTCACCCGGCGCAATGTCTCCGACGTGGCTCTGCATCCGCGCTGGCTCGCCGGCGTGCTGCTCAAGTATTTGCTCACCACCGGCATGCCGCGTTACGAGAACTATCCGACGCAGATGAAAACAAAAATCACCGCGCTGCCCATGGGCCGCTCGATGATGGTGACGGACTCACTGACCTGGGACGACCTGCGCGCCATCCGCAAACTGTGGCCGCATGCGCTGATGGTGAAGGGTATCCTGCGCGCCGATGACGCCAAACTCGCGGTAGACTGCGGTGCCGACGGCGTCATCGTCTCCAACCACGGCGGCCGCGCGGTGGACAGCACGCGCGCCCCCATCGAAATCCTGCCCGAAGTGGTGGAGGCCATCGGCAGCCGCGCCACAGTACTCGTTGACAGCGGTTTCCGCCGCGGCGCCGACGTGGCTAAGGCGCTGGCGTTGGGAGCGAATGCGGTGATGATCGGCCGCGCTACGCTGTACGGCACGGCAGTGGCGGGTGAAGCGGGTGCCGCGCGCGCGATTGAAATCTATCGTGATGAAATTGACCGGTTGCTGGCGCTGATTGGTTGTCCGGGGATCGGTGCGCTGGATACAAGTTATCTTGTGCGCTAGGGTTTACAAAAGTGCGTGAAAATTAAGTAATGTGGCGCTGGAATAGGGTGGATGCGCAAACATGTGCAAAAAATTGATCGCGAGTGCAACTACTCGCGTTGGAGAATATTGAAGTGGCCTGCGATGAGTGTAACGAGCTTCATACACATAATTTTCGATCGCCAGCCGACTTATTGAATGCACTTCAGGTCACTGCTGCCGAAGTTGATCGTGGTGCGTTACGGCGAATGAACGTTAAAGACCTGAGTGATCCGGAACAGCAGGCACTAGACTCAGTCCTCGCAGCGCATGCGCTACCCGATAAAGTGCAATACCGATTTGAATGTACGGTATGCGGAGATTGTTTCGAGCTTTTTGCCGACACCGATCACGGCACCGGGGGGTGGGTGCGTGAAGGTGAGAAAGATGTTCACTAACGATACGCACGCTCAACGCGCACGTTAATCGCCTACCTTGGGCTTCCGCATACTCCCCGCCACCAGTTCATATTTGAACAAGCGGCATTCCAGCGCGCCGTTGAACAGCGGTGTGCGGAGTGACGGTTTTAACCTCATCAGTTTGGCGATGCGTAAATCCGCCGTGAGTATGAAAGCAGTCCAGCCGCTGTAGCGCTGCTTGAGGATGTCGCCGAGTTTGGGATACCAGTCGGCCAGCGTGTCCTGTTCTTCGAGGCGCACGCCGTACGGCGGATTGGTGATCAGCACGCCGCTAGCCGTCGGCGGTTTGGAATCCTCGAAGCTGCATTGCTTCAGTTCGATGTAGGGTTCCAGTCCCAGCGCGGCGACGTTCTGCCGTGCCTGTGCGATGGCATCTCCGCTGCGGTCATATCCATAAACTATTGATTTCATTGATTTATTTTCTTTCCCTGCAATCTGCGTGCGCAGCGTTGCCCAGGCTTTGGCGTCGAAACCGCGCAGTTTTTCAAAACCGAAACGGCGGTTGATGCCCGGCGCGCGCTTGAGCGCCATCAGCGTGGCTTCGATCAGGAAGGTGCCGCTGCCGCACATCGGGTCGAGCAGCGTTTGCTCCGGCGTCCAGCCGGCCAGTTTCAATATCCCGGCGGCAAGGTTTTCGCGCAGCGGCGCTTCACCGGTGGCGATGCGCCAGCCGCGCTTGAACAGCGGATCGCCGGAAGTGTCGAGGTAGAACACTGCTTCGTCAGCAGTCAGGAACAGGTGGATGCGCACATCGGGCTGGTGGGTATCGACATCGGGGCGCTTGCCTTCGGCCTCGCGCAATACATCGCAGACGGCGTCTTTCACGCGCAGCGTGACGAAATCGAGACTCTGCAGCGGGCTTTTGATGGCTGCGGTTTCGACGCGTATGGTTTCATTCGCACTGAACCACTGCCCCCACCCGAGCTTGCGTGCCGCGGCGTAGATGTCGTTTTCGTCGCGGTAGCGGCAGTGGCCGATGCGCCATAACACGCGGCTGGCGATGCGGCTTTCGAGGTTGACGCGATAACACAGCGCATAGGCACCGCGGAAACCGGTGCCGCCATCGACCGGGCGCACGTCCTGTGCGCCGAGCGCGGTCAGCTCGCCGCCGAGGACACCTTCGAGTCCGCGCGGGCAGGTGGCAAAAAAGGTTTCCATCTCAGCGCTGCCCGGTCTGGAGTTCGACATAGACTTCGAATTCCATGCGCTGCCACGGATTGCGCGCTTCCTTCAGTTTGACGATGCGCGCCTTCACCGGCGCGCCGTGGTCCATCTGCCGCGCGACATCGCTGTTCTCGCGGCGGGGCACGTAACCGAGCATTTCGCCGCGCCATTCCACACGCACCGCGTTGGCGTCATGCGGATTGCGCGGTTCGCGCACCAGTTGCAGGTTGTCGCCGAGGCGCATCATGTCCCACAGCCCCTTGCCTTCGTAATACTGAAAGCCGGCCAGCGGGGATTGCTGGACGATGATGCGCGCGTCGGCGGCACGGACAGAAGCCGGCAGCACGGCAGCGGCCAGTGACAGTGCAAGTAATGCGGCGATACGGGACATTGGAGGCTGAGAATGCCTGGGCGAATAAATTCGCGAGGAAGATTTAAAGACCCATCCCCGGCCTATCCCTACCGTCAAGCGGCGCCGAGGTCCCCTTGAAGGGGAGGGGTGACTCCTTCCCCTTCTGGGGGAAGGTCGGGATGGGGGTGGGTTGAGTGCAAATTTTGATGTTGGTCATCATTCTGTGATCTAAAACGGTTTGACGACGACGAGGATGACGATCGTCAGCAATAAAACGACCGGAATTTCATTAAACCAGCGGAACCAGACGTGGGAGCGGGTGTTGCGGTTCTGCTCGAATTTTTTCAGCAGGCTGCCGCAGGCGTGGTGATAACCGATCAGCAGCACCACCAGCACCAGCTTGGCATGCAGCCAGCCGCCACTGATGCCGTAGCCCAGCCACAGCCACAGGCCGAAAGCCACCGCCAGCACGGATAGCGGCATCATGAAGCGGTAAAGCTTGCGGCCCATCAGCAGCAGCCGCGCGCGCGCGGCGTCGTTGTTTTCCATTGCCAGATTGACGAGGATGCGCGGCAGGTAGAACAGTCCCGCGAACCAGGAAACGACGAACACCAGATGGAAGGTTTTGACCCAGAGCATGGCGATGATGTTACTGCATAAGTTACTGCAACAGCCGGCGCCGGGTCAGCGCGAGCGCGATATAAAAACTGCCGGCGGCATAAGCGGCGAGCACCGCGATGTGCAGCAGCCATGAAGACGGTATTTCACCGGCGACCAGCGGGCGGGCGAGGCTGACGGCGTGGGTCAGCGGCAGCAGCTGTGCAAACGTCTGCGCCGCGACGGGCAACTGGTCGAGCGGGAAAAACACGCCGCACAGCAGCATCATCGGCGTCACGCACAGCGTGAAGTAGTACATGAAAAAATCGTAGCTGGGCGACAGCGCGGTCATGATCAGACCCAGTCCGGCAAACGCCAGCCCGGTGAGGAACACCAGCGGTATTACGGCCAGCGCCAGCGGTGACGGCACCAGGCCGAGCACGGCGGCGACGATCAGCACCGCGCTGCCGGAGAGGAAACTCTTGCTGGCGGCCCACACCAGTTCGCCGAGCACCACATCGTCCAGCGTCAGTGGCGCATTGAGTATGGCATCCCAGGTTTTCTGCACATGCATGCGCGAAAACCCGGAATACATGGCTTCGAATGACGCGCTCATCATGGTGCTGGAGCAGATGATGCCGGCGGCGAGAAAGCCGATGTACGACATGCCGCCAACATCATCGAGCATGCGGCCGAGGCCGTAACCGAGGCCGAACATGTAGAGCAGCGGGTCGGCGAGGTTGCCGAGCATCGACGGGATGGCCAGCTTGCGCCACACCAGCAGGTTACGCCGCCAGACGTGGATAAAACGCAGGCTGAATAACGGCAGTGTCCAGTGTTTGGTCATCATCGCTCGGCCGCTTTCAATCGCGCAGCTCGCGGCCGGTGAGTTTGAGGAACACGTCCTCGAGGCTGGCGCGGCGGTGCAGGTAACGCAGGTCGTTGCGGGCATCGAGGTCGGCGATCAGCGGCGCCGGGTCATGGATGTAGCAGAAGATGGTCTCGCCGGTGACTTCGCAGCGCTCGGCATGGCTGCGGCCAAAACGCTCAGCCCAGTCCGGCGCGGTTTCACCATAAACTTCGACCACATGCGGTTCGATATGCTGCGCAATCAGCACCCGCGGCGCACCCTCGACGATGATCTTCCCGGCATCCATGATGGCTACGCGGTTGCACAGGCGTTCGGCTTCTTCCATGAAGTGCGTGGTCAGCAGCAGCGTCTTGCCCTGCTTCAGCAGCCGGCGCAGCCGTTCCCAGATGACATGGCGTGCCTGCGGATCGAGGCCGGTGGTGGGTTCGTCCAGAAACACCAGTTCGGGATCATTGACCAGCGCGCGTGCCAGCGTCAGCCGCCGTTTCATGCCGCCCGACAGCGTCTGGATGCGCGCATCGGCGCGGCTGGCGAGTCCGGCGAAATCGAGCAGGTCGGGGATACGCGCGTGCAGTTCGTGATCGGAGATGTCGAAGTAGCGGCCGAAAATCAGCAGGTTTTCACGGATGGTGAAATCCGGGTCGAGATTGTCGAACTGCGGCACCACGCCGATGCGCAGCCGTGCTTCCCGTGCTTGTTGCGGCACGGGTTTGCCGAGCACACGGATATCGCCCGCATCGGGGTCAGTCAGTCCCAGGCACAGCCGCAGCGTGGTGGTTTTGCCGGCGCCATTGGGGCCGAGCAGGCCGAAACATTCGCCAGTGCGAAGTTCAAAATCCAGTCCGCAGACAACTTCATGCGTGCCGTAGGACTTGCGCAGCCCGGTGGCTGTCAGTGGCGCGGCGATCGTCATGCGCAGTGGCGCTGGACGATTTGTGCAAGCACATGCAGTCGTCCATGGAAAAAATGTTCGCCGCCCGGCACCACGACGATGGGCAGTTGCTGCGGACGCGCCCAGTCCAGTACTGCGGCGAGCGGCACCACGTCATCGACTTCACCGTGGATCACCAGGGTGTCTGCCGGTACGGTGGCCGCAGGGAAGCGGTTGACTGCAGGGCCGACCAGCACCAGCCGTTCAGCCGTCAACGCTTGCGCGACGCGGGTCTGCACAAAGGCGCCGAACGAAAACCCGGCCAGCAGCAGCGGCAGGTCGCCAAAACGGTCGTTCGCATAATGCGCGACAGCGAGCAGGTCTTCGGTTTCGCCATTGCCTTCATCGAAGCTGCCGGCACTGGCGCCGACACCGCGAAAGTTCGGCCGCACCGCAATGTAGCCCAGACCAAACAGCGTTTTGGCCAGCGTGGTGACGACCTTGTTGTCCTTGGTGCCGCCCTGCACCGGATTCGGATGGGCAATCAGCGCAATGCCGCGCCGTGGTTCACCCGGATCGTTGAGATCGGTTTCCAGCGCGCCGGCCGGGCCGTCTATGGTCAGGCGCTCCAGCGTGGAGGCGCGCATGGATCGTAATTCGGTATCAGGCATCAGCAGCAACGTGACAGGTAAATGGGGAGCGCTGCGGAACTGCAGGTTGCGGAGTGCGGATGGCGCCCCGCAGGCAGCAGATCAGATTTTCAGGCGCTCGACGACGCGGCCGTGCCGCAGGTGTTCATCGATGATTTCGTCGATGTCTTCGCGATCAACATAGGTGTACCAGACTTCTTCCGGGTAGACCACCAGCACCGGACCTTCATCGCAGCGATCCAGACAGCCGGCCTGGTTGATGCGCACCTTGCCCGGGCCGGAAAGTTTGAGTTCCTTGACTTTTTTCTTGGCGTAGTCGCGCAGTTCCTGCGCACCGTGGTCGTTGCAGCAACGCGCACCGGCTTCGCGCTGGTTGCAGCAAAAGAACACATGGTGTTTGTAATAGCTCATGAAAACGGCGGGTTGCTGCAGTATCGCGCAGTCCCGATTATAACCGCCTCACCCCCGGATCACCGGCGCGAATACTTGCGTGCCGAGCCCCGCGACAGTGCCACCGGATATTTGCGCCTGTTGATGGTCATTTTGCGCTGTGCTGCCCGCAACGGGTCGATATCCAGCACATCAGACAGACGCAACAGGTAGAGCAGCACGTCGGCGATTTCCTCTTCGACGGCCTTCCGGTCGCCTGCCCGCAGTGCGGCGCTTTGTTCCGGCGTCAGCCATTGAAAACATTCCAGCAGTTCGGCGGCCTCGACGCTGAGCGCCATCGCCAGATTTTTGGGGGTGTGGAACTGCTGCCAGTCGCGGGCGGCGGCAAAACGTCGCAGGTCGTTGCGCAGGCTGGCAACGGTTGGGCGGGGCGTGCGGGATGTGCGGCGGTTCATGTCGGGTATCCGGAAACCATCAGAGCCCGGTCGCACGGCGTCCGGACGGGTTGAACAACAGGAACAGCATGCTCAGAAACGGCCAGATGTCGGAGAGTGCATGCGTCATGCTGGCAAAGCTGAGGAAGTGGCTGATGCGGCCGGACAGCAGGTGTGACGGCGCCGGACGGTAGGGGTTTTCGGGGATCAGATTGACCAGCGCGACGGCAGCCACCAACAAGCACAACGCAGTTATTGTGCGCACGCGATGCGACAGACTGCGCGTTATCGCCAGCAGCAGTATCAGCGCGGCAGCGAGGCCCATGCCGAAACCCGGCGTCAGCCAGCTCCAGGGATTGGGCGCCTGCAGGATCAGCACCGCTGCCGCGGTTTTCAGCAGGCAGGCGCCGACGATGACCAGCAGCAGTGTGCGCCAGTAGGCCGTATCGTTGTCCCGCGCCGCACTGGCAAGCAGCAGGCCGAGGCCGGCGACATTCAGCATGACCACACCGGCTTCTGCCAGCAGATAGGTTCCCGGTGCGTAAGCAAAAAGCGCGGACAGGCCGAGGCCCTCGCGCAGATCGCCGTTGCCCAGCGCGATGGGTGGTGTGTACAGCTGGGTGAGCATCCACAGTCCCGCCAGCACCAGCACGGCATCGCCGCGCGGTCCGTCGACGAAGCCGCGGTTGCGCAATTGCACGAACAGATGGCCGATGCGCCGTCCCGGTGAAAACAGGGGGGCCAGCAACGCACCCGCTGCACTACCGCAGCTGTTGACCAGCAAATCGACGTTGGAGGAAAAACGTGTAGGCAGATACTGTTGCGCGGCTTCCATCGTAAAACTCAGCGCCATGCAGGCGATGATCGATAACACCGCTGCAGCCGGTGTGCTCCAGCGCGCGCACAGAAACAGCGTGAGCAGAAAACCCAGCGGCACGTAAGCGAAAAAATTGAAAACGATGTCGTCAGTGGTAATCCAGCGCGGCCACGCTTCGAACATGAAACTGCCGAAAACATCCGGCAGCGCGCGCCAGTCCGTGAAGGGTTGCAGGCTGGCGTAGACAATCACCAGACTGTAAGCTAACGCGGCCAGCCCGGCGAGCCGGTAGCCGCGCGACGCGGATGAAAAATGTAACCCTGATGGTGAGTCCAGCGACATCCATGAAATTCTACGATATCTTCAACGGTGACGCCGACGGTATCTGCGCATTGCATCAATTACGCCTGGAAACGCCGCGCGCCGATGCGGCACTGATCACCGGCGTCAAGCGCGACATTGAACTCGTGGCGCGGGTGGATGCAGCGGCGGGCGACAGCCTGACCGTGCTTGATGTTTCGCTGCGCAGCAATGCGGCCGCGGTGCGGCGAGCCTTGGAGCAAGGCGCGCAGATACAGTACTTTGACCACCACGCCGCCGGCGATATTCCGCAGCACGCGGGGCTGGATGCGCATATTGATACAGCGGCCGATATATGCACCAGCCTGCTGGTGGATGGTTATCTGTCCGGCAAGCACCGGTTGTGGGCAGTGGTGGCTGCGTTTGGCGACAATCTGGTCGAATCCGCGATCCGTGCCGCACAGCCGCTGCAGCTCGATCACACGGAACTGGCGCGGCTGCACGAACTGGGCGAGGCCATCAATTACAACGCTTACGGCGAATCCGTTGCCGACCTGCATTACCCCCCGGCAGATTTATATCGCACGATCGCGCCGTACCGCGATCCGCGCCATTTCATGCTTGAGGAACCGGTATTCGACGTACTGAAGCAGGCTGGGGCGGAAGACCTGGCGCGCGCCGAAGAAACAGCGCCGGAGTTTGCCAGTGATGCCGCAGCACTGTACGTGTTGCCCGATGCGGCATGGAGCCGGCGGGTCAACGGTGTGTTCTGCAATCGCCTGGCCCAGGCCGAGCCGCGGCGTGCCCACGCCGTGCTGGTGGCCCGGCCCGACGGTTACGCGGTCAGCGTGCGCGCGCCGCGCAACAATCCGCAGGGCGCGGATGTGTTGTGTCTGGCTTTCGAGTCCGGCGGCGGCCGCAAAGCCGCGGCAGGCATTAACCGATTGTCGCAGGATGAATTTGCGCGGTTTGCCGATGCGTTCCGCAGCGCATACAAATAAATTAATATAATCAATAGGTTACGAGTCAACCTGTGCGTCGAGGGCAGTTGCGCCGAGCAGATCGAGTTCGATCAGGGCAAAAGCCGCGATCCACAACACGGCGTCGTAGCTGTCGAACCACTCCCCCTGTGCGAACCAGGTCACTGCGATGGCGGCCAGTGCGCCGTACAGCGCGAGCGACAGGTGCAAGATCCACCGGGCATGGCGTGCCGCGAACGCGGGCGCGCGCACTCCGAGTTCAAGTACGGCGACGACAGCGATCCACAACCAGGCATTTGTTGCATCCAGCCATTCGCGCTCCTGGAGATAAGCCAGCGCAGCAATGGCGATGGCGGCGGCGGCAATCAGCCGCAGCAGGCCCAGCAACACTGCGTGGCGTGGTGCGCGTGTCCACTGCGGGTAGCGGGTTTCGATTGCAAACAGTACCAGCAAGGCGAACCACGCCAGCGCATCAAGACCTTCGCTCAGGCGTCCGGCAGTCGCGTAAATAACGGCATTGACCGCGAGCAGTGCGTAAATCGCCAGTTTGATATGCGTCACGGATTTGCGGAAACGGCGGCGTTGCAGCTCAGGCCGTGTCAGTGATCTGACGGGGCACGTCATATTGAGGCAGCAATGATCCGGCAATCATGCCGGCGACACTGACCAGAAACCCGATGAACTGCGGCGGCCACAGCGCGGCATTGGCCGCCACTTCCAGTGATAACCAGGCGCACAGTCCGCCAACGATGGCACACACGGCGCCCTGTGTCGTGGCGCGCCGCCAGTAAATGCCGGCAGCCAGCGGTACAAACGCGGCGACCAGCGTCACCTTGTAGGCGTTTTCAACCATGCCGTGGATGGATTCGTCGGTAAATACGGCATACAGCGTGACCAGTACGGTAAAGCAGACGACGACAACCCGGTTCAGCCGCAGGAAACCGCGATCGTCCATGTTTCTGAATAGTCCTTTTAATACGTTTTCGGAAATTGTCACCGAAGGTGCGAGCAGGGTGCCACTGGCAGTACTCATGATGACTGAGAGCAGGGCGCCGAAGAATATGATCTGTGCGGGCAGTGGCAGGTGGTTGAGTATCAGCGCCGGCAAAATACGCTGGGAGTCGTTCTCGATCAATCCGCCGGCCATTGCCGGGTCGATCAGCGTGGCCGCGTACACCAGAAACAGCGGCACAAAGGCGAACAGGAAATAGGCCGAGCCGCCAAGCACCGTGCCCCAGGCCGCGGTGTTTTCGCTTTTTGCCGCATTCATGCGCTGGAACACGTCCTGCTGGGGTATGGAGCCGAAACCCATGGTGATCAGTGCCGCGGTGAATGCGACCACGTCCGTCAGGGTCAGCCTGGGCAGGAATTCGAATTTGTTGTTGGCGGCGGCATGGATGATCACCGTGGTTGCGCCGCCCGCCATGTCGGCCACCAGCCAGGCGATATACAGCAGGCCCAGCACGATCACGATCATTTGCACGAAAGTGGTGACCGCCACCGACCACAGGCCGCCGAGCAGCGTATAGACCAGCACGATGCTGGCGCCGATGACCATGCCCCATTCGGGCGTCACAGCGCCCTTGGACAGTATGCTGAATACCAGGCCGAGGGCGGTCACCTGCGCAGAAACCCAGCCGAGATAAGACAATGCAATGCACACACTGGTGGCCAGTTCCACCGGGCGGTTATACCGTTTGCGGTAAAAGTCGCCGATGGTCAGCAGATTCATGCGGTAGAGCGGGCGCGCAAAAAACAGGCCGAACAGGATCAGGCACAGCGACGCCCCCAGTGGATCCGAGATCAGCCCGCTCATGCCTTCCTTGACGAAGGTGGCGGAAATGCCGAGCACGGTTTCGGCACCGAACCAGGTCGCGAACACCATGGCGAACACGACGTAGATGGGCAGATGCCGGCCGGCGGTGATGTAGTCGCTGGCGTTGTGCACCCGCCTTGCTGCGATCAGGCCGATGGCTATGGATATGACGAGATAGGCGACGACAAACCACAACAGCATTCCGGAGTCTCCCCTGCCGTCACAGCGGCAGCGATGCGAAAGTGTACAGGCCTCAGGCGGATTTTTGAATCACGCCCGCCGGTTAAACGGTGATGCGGCCGAATGCGAGAACGAGCAATGCGCCGACGGCGGCTGCGGCCAGCACGGCCAGCAGCAGCGTGTGGCGTCTTTGCTCCGCGATCAGCGTGGCCAACTGGTGTTGCAGTGTTTCCGCCGTGGCGCGATTGGTCAGTGCAGTGTGGATCAGGCGCGGCAGCTGCGGCAGCGTCTCGCTCCAGAACGGCAGTTCATCACCGATGCGGCGTATCAGGCCGCGCCAGCCGACCTGCTCCGACATCCAGCGTTCGAGGTACGGTTTGGCGGTGCTCCACAGGTCGAGGTCGGGATCGAGGTCGCGGCCCAGGCCCTCGATGTTGAGCAGGGTTTTCTGCAGCAGCACCAGTTGCGGCTGGATTTCGATATTGAAGCGGCGCGAAGTCTGAAACAGCCGCAGCAACACCTTGCCGAAGGAGATTTCCCTCAGCGGCTTGTCGAATATCGGTTCGCATACCGCGCGGATCGCTGTTTCGAATTCATCGATGCGGGTGCCCGGCGGCGCCCAGCCGGACTCGACATGGACTTCGGCGACGCGGCGATAGTCGCGGCGAAAGAAGGCGATAAAATTTCGAGCGAGGTAATGTTTGTCGACGTCGGTCAGCGTACCCATGATGCCGAAGTCGAGCGCAACATACTGTCCGTCCGGCGCCACCAGAATGTTGCCGGGATGCATGTCGGCGTGAAAAAAACCGTCGCGGAATACCTGGGTGAAAAAGATTTCGACGCCGGCACGGGCGAGTTTCGGTATGTCCACGCCCTGCTCACGCAACTGGTCCACGGCCGATACCGGCAGGCCGTGCATGCGTTCCATCACCATGACCTGGGTCGAGCAGTAGTCCCAGTGAATTTCGGGCACGGCGAGCAGCGGTGAATTGAGGAAGTTGCGCCGCAGCTGATTGGCATTGGCAGCCTCGCGCATCAGGTCGAGTTCGTCTTCCAGGTGGCGGGCGAATTCCGCAACCACTTCGCGCGGCTTCAGGCGCTTGCCATCAGTCCACAGCAGTTCGAGCAACATGGCGCCGGCGTCGAGCAATGCAACATCCTTGGCGATGATGGTGGAGATGCCCGGGCGCAGTACCTTGACCGCGACTTCCGTACCCTGCGGCAGTTGCGCCAGATGCACCTGAGCAACTGAGGCGCTGGCAATGGGTTCGATGTCGAAGCGGTTGAATACCTGCTCCAGCGGTTTGCCGTAGACCTTCTGCAATATGCGCCGCACGTCGGCACCGGGAAATGGCGGGACGCGATCCTGCAGCTTGGCCAGCTCTTCGGCGATATCCGCCGGAATCAGATCGCGGCGCGTGGACAGCACTTGCCCGAATTTGACGAATATCGGGCCCAGTTTTTCCAGTGCATGGCGCAGCCGCACGGCGCGCGGTGCCGACAGGTCGCGCCAGAACAGCAGCGTGCTGACCGCGACGCGCAGCGTACGCACGCGCTCATGCCCGAGCAGAAACTCGTCAAGCCCGAAGCGCAGGGCAACGCGCAGGATTTTGAATAAACGGAAGATATGCACCCGCGCATTCTAACCGTCCGTATGGACGGCAGGAAATTACGCCGGGTGGTTACTCGGGATCAGGCGAACCCGGCGATGCGTTTTTCGAGACGGGCGATGTCGTCACGCAGCTGATCGACGTCGGCAACGAATCGGGCAACATCGGTTTTTGCGGCAATCAGCGGCTGTTCTTCGGTCCAGTATTCCGCCACGGAGCGCGCCAGATTGTCACCGCCCATCTGCGCCCAGCGTTGCAGCGTGCGGCCGGAAGTTGCCATGCGGTGTGCAGCGATGTCGCCGAACACGCGGGACAGATCTTCTTCGGCATCCCAGCGCAGGTGGCGCCACAGCTGGTGGACAGTGGCGGCAAACGCGGTGTCACCATCAATGGCAACGTCGCGCCACGCGGTGTCGTCCTGCGCGGCAACGCGCAGCATCAGGCCGGGGGTCAGCGTCAGCGTGAGGTCTGCAGCAGCACCGGCTGCAGCCGGCGCCACTTCACCGCTGTCGAGCACCGCGAGGCTGGTGTCCAGGGGAGGACAGCGGAAGCGGGCAATTTTTCCGGCATGCGCTTGCAGTGCGTCGCGCGCCCAGGCATTGGCGCGCAACAAATGGTTCAGTGGTGGGCTGGCCAGCGCATCAAACATGAGCGGACAGGCGTTTCAGGCCTGCTGTATGCCTGAAATCAGCCAGCCGGTGCTTCCGCGCAGCGGTTTTTCCAGATGCCAGATTTCGGCGAAGGATTGCGCTTCGGTGTTTGCGGATTCGCGGATCAGACCGGAGAAGCGCACGCTGACGATGTAGAGCAGGCCCTCGATGACGACATCCAGCACAGCGGATTCCAGCGTAACCACGTCAGTGGTGCCCGCAGCGGCGCCTTCGTCCTGCCATTGCTCCTGTACTGCAGCCAGCATGTCCGGCGTCAGGAAGTCAGCCAGTGCAGCAGCGTCGCGGGCATCGTGTGCGGCCTGCAGCTTGACGAAATTCAGTCGCGCGTGACGGATGAATTCGTCCGCGTTGAAATCCGCAGGCCAGCGGCTGGTGGTGGCGGCCACGGAGTGTGCGGCGGCACCGGCGCCGTTTTCCCAGGGTGCGGATTCCGGCCGGGTGTTACCGGCATACTGCATCGGGGCCGCACGGTTGCGCAGCGAACGAAAAGCCAGTGAGGCGACGCCGATGATGGCGGCTAGCAGCAGCAGTCCCGCCAGCACGCCGGTCATGCCATTGTTCAGGAACAAGGCCATGAAGCCGGCGCCCAGCGCGAGACCGGCGAGCGGTCCCAGCCATTTGTTGCCGGTGGCAGCAGCGGGGGCTTGCGCCGGTGTGCCTGCGGCCTGTTGGGATTGCTGCTGGGCTGGTGCTTTGGGCGCCTGTTGCATGTTGCGTTGCATGCCCAGGCTTCTGCCGCCGCCGAGACGGCGTGCGTCAGCATCTACGGCGATCATCGACAGTCCGCACAATGCAACCAGTACCGTCAGGAATTTTTTCATGATGAACTCCGGTTCAGGATTTTACCCGCGCATTATAGCCAGTCGCCGAGACGCGGGCACTAACAAAATAGTTAATTAAATCAACTAGTTACGAAATATTCGCTGCTGAGCGGGCAGTCCGTCGATTCAGTAGCGGATGCCGCGATGCAGGGCGACGACGCCGGCGGCGAGGTTGAAGTACTCGACGCGCTCCAGTCCGGCGTCCTGCATCATCTGTTTCAGGGTTTCCTGGTCCGGATGCATGCGTATGGATTCGGCGAGGTAGCGATAGCTGTCGGCGTCATTGGTGATCAGCTTGCCCAGGCGCGGCAGTATCTGGAAGGAATAGGCGTCATACAACGGGGTCAGTGGCAGCCATACCCGTGAGAACTCGAGTACCAGCAGTCGTCCACCGGGCCGCAGTACGCGGTGCATTTCTGCGAGCGCAGTCTCTTTGTGCGTCATGTTGCGCAAGCCGAACGCAACGCAGACACAGTCGAAGTGCTGGTCGGGAAACGGCAGCTTCTCGGCGTCACACTGCGCAGCCGGAATCATCAGCCCTTCATCCAGCAGGCGATCGCGGCCGCGCTGCAGCATCGGGCCGTTGATGTCGGTGATGACCACCGATCCTGTCGGGCCGACGCGTTGCGCGAACAATCGCGTCAGGTCGCCGGTGCCGCCGGCCACATCGAGCACGCGCTCACCGGGGCGGACCAGGCTTTGATCGACGGCAAAACGTTTCCACAGCCGGTGCAGGCCTGCTGACATCAGGTCGTTCATCAGGTCGTAGCGCGTGGCGACCGAGTCGAAAACGTCAGCGACTTTGCGCGCCTTGTCGTTTTCAGCGACCTTTTTGAATCCGAAGTCGGTGGTTTTCACGCGGGCAGGCGGTAACGCGAAGTGAGCTGAGGAAATGAAGTTGCTGCAATCATGAAGCTTCGCGCAAGGCGTTGGCTTCCTTGAGGCGCTGCAGGTATTGCTGCCACATCTGTTCCTGCTCCATGCCGTAGCCATAAAGCAGGTCCCAGGAATAGATGCCCGTGTCGTGGCCGTCGGAGAAGCGCAACTGGATTGCGTACTGGCCTACGGGTTCGACGGCAGAAATGGTCACATCTTTTTTGCCGACCTGCAGCACTTCCTGCCCGGGCCCGTGGCCGCGCACTTCTGCAGATGGCGAATAAATGCGCAGGAATTCGCAGGGCAGCCGGAAATTCTTGCCGTCGGCGAAAGAGATTTCCAGCGCACGCGTGGCTTGGTGCAAGGTGATTTCGGTGGGTAGCGGTACATCCTTGGTAAGTCCAGCCATGTCGGTCGTTCCGGAAGTAATGAGGAGGCAGCAGCCAGGAAGGGCATCATAACCGAGACTGACGAAATCGAATAAAACCCTGCCAATGCAATGGCTTAGCGGCATGCGTCGTCACTCTGTCATGTGACTGTAACAACAGAGTCATAATATCGGGGCCTGTAAACAAGCGTGGAGCCTGCATGGCAGCAACAATACTGGTGGTCGAGGACGAACCGGCGATACAGGAACTGGTGGCCTGTAATCTGGAACTGGCCGGTCATCGCACCGTGCGCGCCGAATCCGCCGAACAAGCCCTGGAAATGGTGCGCGATGAATTACCCGACCTGATCGTGCTCGACTGGATGCTGCCCGGCATCAGTGGTGTCGAGCTGGCACGCCGCCTGCGCAGTGATAAACGTACCCAGGCCGTGCCGGTGATCATGCTGACAGCGCGCGCCGATGAGCAGGACAAGCTCGCCGGTCTCGAGATCGGCGCCGATGACTACATCACCAAGCCGTTTTCACCGCGCGAACTCAACGCTCGCGTCAAGGCGGTGCTGCGGCGGCGTTCGCCGCAGGCCACCGATGACGTGGTCGAAGTTGGCGGACTGCAGCTGGATCCCGCCCGCCATCGCGTGACGGGAAATAGTGAACCCTTGCAACTGGGGCCGACCGAGTTCCGCTTGCTGCATTTTTTCATGACCCACGCTGACCGCGTTTATACGCGCGTGCAGTTGCTGGATCAGGTGTGGGGTGACCATGTGTTTGTCGAGGAACGCACGGTGGATGTGCATATCCGGCGGCTGCGCAAGGCATTGGAACCGACCGGGCATGACAAGCTGATTCAGACGGTACGCAGTTCCGGTTATCGTTTTTCTGCGGATTGAGCCGCGTTTCACCGTGCGATAATTGCGGTTCAAAGGGGCGCGCGGGTGAACAGGATCTGGTTGCATTGGATATTGCGTCTGATCGCGGCGGCAGGCTTCTGCGCGCTGGTATGGACGGTCGCTGGAGAGACGGCAGCATTGGGCGTGTTAGCGGCCATCCTGTTTGTCATGCTGTTCCATCATGTCCGGCATCTGGCGCGGTTGTCGCAATGGCTGGCTGATCCCAGGCCCGAAGCGCTGCCCGAAAGTTCGGGGTTGTGGGAGGATGTATTCACGGCGTTTTATCGCTTGCTGCGCCGTCAGCGGCGCAGTGAATCGCGGTTGTCCGCGACCCTGCATGATTTCCGCCAGGCCGGGCTGGCACTGCCCGACGGGCTGGTGATCGTAGACGGTGGCAACCGTATCGAGTGGTGCAATACCAAGGCGGAACTGCATTTCGGCCTCGACACGCAGCGCGATGTCGGCCAATTCGTAACCCATCTGGTACGCCAGCCGCAATTTGCCGTAGCTCTGGAAACGGGCGGATACGGCGAACCTCTGACGCTGCGCGGCGCGCGCGGCGTCGATCTGATCCTGTCGGTGGTGATCGTGCCTTATGAAGCCAATCGCAAGCTGATCATCAGCAGGGACGTCACCGACCGTGAGCGTGTGGAAACCATGCGCCGTGATTTTGTCGCCAACGTTTCGCATGAATTGCGCACGCCGCTGACGGTGATTGGCGGATTTCTGGAAACCATGGCCGACATGGAAACACCGAGCGCCGAGGTGATCCGCCGTTCATTGCCCTTGATGACGGACCAGGCGAAACGCATGCAGAGCCTGGTCGAGGATTTGCTGATGTTGTCGCGGCTGGAGGCGGGAGGTAATCCCGTCAGTGAAGAGCCGGTCAATGTGCCCGATATCGCGCGCGCCTTGCATCACGACGCGCTGGCGCTGTCAGCGGGACGGCATCAGCTGACGCTGGCGCTGGACAGCACGGCATGGGTGAACGGTGCCGAAGGCGAGTTGCGCAGCGCGTTCGGCAACCTGGTCAGCAACGCGATACGTTATACCCCGGCCGGCGGCGAAGTGCGCTTGTCCTGGCAGGATGCCGACGACGGTGGTGCAACCTTTGCCGTACACGACAGCGGCATAGGGATAGCGCCCCAGCATGTGCCGCGACTTACGGAGCGTTTTTATCGCGTCGACCGCGGTCGTTCACGCGAAACCGGCGGCACGGGTCTGGGGCTGGCCATCGTTAAACATGTGGTCAACCGACATGCTGCAAGGTTGGATGTGAGTAGCACGCCGGGACAAGGCAGTTGTTTCAGCGTGGTGTTTCCCGCCACGCGCATCAGCACGAAATCAGTCAGTGCGGTGGCTGCAGTCCGCGCGTAATGCGGATATGCCGCCGCACGCGGTGTTTTTATTTATCCAGTTCTGCACTAAGCGCTGCCGCAAATGCGGCGGGATCAGCGCCCTGCCGTACGGGAGCCGCCGGGCGCTGACGCTCTGCCCAGATCGGCTGCGGGGAATGCGGGTCGTCTGCAAAACGCGGAATCACGTGCCAGTGCACATGCGCCACCATGTTGCCCAGACAGGCCAGGTTGATCTTGTCGGGATGCATCGCCGTGCGCAGCACCTGTTCAACGGTGAACACGACGTGCATGCAATGCGCGCGATCAGTCGCACTCAGGTCGCTCATTTCGCGGATGTGTGTTTTCCAGATGATGCGGCAGAAACCGGGGTAATCCGGATCCTCGACATAAACGACGCGACAGCGTGCATCCTGCCACAGCATCGCGCCGCCGGTTGCGGTGCAGAGTTCACAATTCACGAAAGATGGTCCCCGTATGTCCACGCGGCTGCACGATATACCAGATCGGCGCCAAGCATGGTTGCTGCTTCGCGCCAGGCCGGTGCAGCAGGACACAGGGCTTCGAGCAGGCGGCGTTTGGCCGGATGATCAGGGTGGCTGTTGCCATAATGGTGCCAGCGGTTTTCTTCGCGCAAGGCGTGCAGTACGCGCAGCGGCGACCAGGTGCCAATTTCCTGCAGCACGAACTCAACGTGCGTATCAGGCAGCAGGCGCGGCAGCGCGGCGCCGAGACTGCCGCTTACCGTATAGGCCGCGGGCGCAGTGCTGCTCCCGGCGAGCGGACGCTGCAACGCGCTGCTGAGTTGTAGCAGCGGCACCCGTCCGACTCCGGGTTCAGTGATCAGCGTATCAGCTGCGTGCGGTCCCAGGCCGGTGTGCATGTCGACAGTGAATAACAAGTCCGTAGAGCGCAGATGGGCTTGCAGCCAGTCGCTGAACAAACGCACTCCGGGTTGCAGTTCGGCGCCACCGTAGAACAGGCCGCGCGGATACCGATGCTGTCCGTGGGCAATGGCCTGGCGCACTGCGCGTACGCCATGGTGCAGTCCCGCCACACTCAGGCGTAGCGCAAATCCGTCGCGGGCCGGCGGCGAGGCGGGGTTGAGCAGGCGATCAAGACGGTTGTACAGCGGTGGTGTGCCGGTCCAGAGGCTGCCGGCGGGATGAAAGTTGCGATTGAGATCGACATTCTGCTCGTTGGTACGGCGCAGCCAGGCCATGCCGTAGGGATTGAGCACATGAACAAGGATCAGCGCGCCATCGACGGGCAAAGGCGGTGGTGCAGCCAGCAGCGCCAGTTGTGCGGCTGATCCGGCAAAGGCTTCGACGCCGTGGACGCCGCTGATGTGCAGCACCGCGCGCTTGGGCCGACGGTTGCCCAGCCAGGCGATATCAATGGCCAGTGTTTCACCGCGGGGGCCGCGCGCGGTGAGTGGCAGCACGTCCAGAACGGCACCTGCGCTCAGGGCAGCTGCGCGGAAACGTGCGCATGCAGTCGGGTAGTCCGGCGAAAAAAGCGTATTGCCGGCGAGGCTTGCGGAAAGCGCCGCCTGCTCAAATGGCCGTGTAGGCTGCGCGTTCGAAATTGGCGCCACTGTCGAGCAGGGCTGTCAGACGGATGGTGTGTGGCTTGCCGTCATGCATGTCGAGCACGCGGCTGGGGGCATAAGTGCCGGGGGCTACCAGCACAGTCGGTGGTTCGTCGCCGGCACCGGAGGCCAGCAGCAGGGCCCGGTCATACGCCGCATCAATGTTTGATACACGCGCGGCAACGGCCTGGGCTTTGGCGCGCAGCAGCCGGAAGCCGAGCACGATTACGCCAGCAGCATCCACGCTGAGGCGTTGCACAAAACCGACGTAGGTGTTGCCATTGGGAGCCACCAGGCCCAGCAGCTGGTTGTGCGTCAACCGTGTGGTTTCGCTGGGTTTGTGGCACATGCCGAGCATGCCCGCAGTGCTTTGGTTGACCACGGCCCAGGTTTCCAGCGTGCGGCTGCGCACCGAGGCTTCTCCAACCGTCGGCCCGTCTACGCGCTGGAATCCCGCCATATCAAATTTGGCGCGCGATGACAGCCCGGCATCCGGTGGCGCAAACGGCTTGCCGCTGACATTAAAGTGCATTGCGGCAAGCGTACCCGAAACCAGAACATTGAATGCCATGGGTTTGCGTTCGTCCATTCGCGCGGTTCCTGGCGTGAGCCAGTGTGCGTGCAGGTTCAGCATCAGTTTTTCGCAGACCTCGCTGGGAATCGAGCCGAAGCCGAGTTTGTCCGGAGCCTGTTTTTTCAGGACCACCGCGGTTTGCCGCAGTTTGTCGCCGATTTTCTCAAGATCAAGGTAACGCACGTTCTTGCCCTGGAGATGCTGCAGCCGCCGCGCGCCCTGTGACGAGTCGAGATCAACCGCGAGCGCGCTGTCAAGATTAGTAGTGGGAGGCGTTTGGGTCAGCACGCCCAGTGCTGCCCACTGCGCCAATGCGCGGTCCACGGTGTTCATTTGCAGCAGCGACAGCGAATCCGGTTTTGCGCGCTGTGCCAGTACGATCTGCAGATAGGCGAGATTGACTGTGCTTTGGCCGGCGCCTTCGGATACCGGGGTGTCGGTAACATCAGCGCTTTCGGCAAAAGAGTACAAACGGTGCAGCTGCTCCCACAATTCATCAGGCGCGGCGTAATAGGCGCGGTTGTACGCGGTCATGGCGAAGCCGGTGCAACGCAGGGCGCGATAACAAATGACCTCGGCGTGTTCGGCAAGGTCCGGCGCGGCATCCACCATGTCGGCGACCAGGGACTCGTAACACTCGGCCAGCATGCGCCACAGCGCGATGCTGCGCTCGAAAATTTCACGGATGTCGTCGGTGAAGGGCACCGGCTTGCCCCAGTATTCCTTGCCGCGCGCGTTCTGTGTTTCCAGTGCAGCGTCACGCAGGGTTTCCAGGACGAGCAAACGTGTGCCGCCGGCAACCCGGGCTTCGGCGAGCAGCTTCAGCTGCGTCAACAGCTGCACCTGTCGTTGTGCCGGCGGGGCAGTGGCCAGTTGTGCCAGGAACGCCTGCGTTCCGGCGGGGGTGGCGATTTTCAGTAAGCCTTGTGTAGCACTCAAGACGGTGGCCATGGCGTATCCAATTCAGATTGGGTACGCATTATTCTGCGTTGAACTGAATTGCGACAGGTAAATTTGTCACATGTCGCCGTTTCATGTCACATGTCGCCGCTTCACGACAATAATCACGTTCTTCAGTGTGTCAAATTTCACGCGGATATCATAGCAGCACGCGTTCGATGCCGCCGTTGTTCGCCCGTGTGACATAGTTTTCCATCCAGGTGGGGCCGAGCAGGTGTTTCGCCATTTCGACCACGATGTAATCAGCCTCGACCCCGGTATCTCCGCTGAAACGCGCCAATCCCTGCAGGCATGACGGACATGACGTCAGAATTTTTATTTTGTCGGCATTGTCATCGGTACGCAATTGCGCGGCACCGCGGCGCATTTCTTCTTCCTTGCGGAATCGCACCTGGGTGGAAATGTCGGGCCGGGTCACGGCGAGGGTGCCGGATTCGCCGCAGCAGCGCTCATTGAGGGTGACTGCTGTGGCCATCAGCGTATTGACTACTTTCAACGGTGCGTGTGTTTTCATCGGCGTGTGGCAGGGATCGTGGTACATGTAGCGAGTGCCGGTGACGCCTTCAAGTTTGACATCATGTTCCATGAGGTATTCGTGGATGTCGAGTAGCCGGCATCCCGGAAATATCTTGTCGAACTCATATTTCTGCAACTGGTCCATGCAGGTGCCGCAGGACACGATCACCGTCTTGATGTCGAGGTAGTTCAAGGTGTGTGCGACCCGGTGGAACAAGACGCGATTGGCGGTGGTGATGGCCTGACCTTTTGCTTCTTCGCCGGCCGCGGTCTGCGGATAACCACAGCACAGGTAGCCGGGTGGCAGCACCGTTTGCACGCCAAGGTCGAACAGCATCGCCTGCGTGGCGAGGCCGACCTGGCTGAAGAGTCTTTCGGAGCCGCAGCCAGGAAAATAGAACACTGCTTCCGAGTCCTCGGTCACTTTGGTGGCGTCGCGGATGACCGGCACGATGCGTGCATCTTCAATATCAAGCAGTGCGCGCGAGGCTTTCTTCGGCAGTTTGCCGGGCATCGGCTTGTTGATGAAATGAATCACCTGCGCGCGGATGGGCGGTTTGCCCACGGTGGCGGGAGGGCGGCGCGTCTGCGCGCCGGCGAGCCCCAGCGCTTTGGCGGCGCGATGGGCGTAGCGTTGTGCCCTGTAGCCCCAGTCAATCATCAGTTTTCGCGCAATGTTGATCTTGCGCGGATCGGTGGCATTGAGAAACAGCATGGATGCCCAGGTCCCGGCATTGAAGCGGTGTTTGCCATGCTGCCGGAGGAAGTTGCGCATGGCGATGGACACGTCGCCAAAGTCGATGTCCACCGGGCAGGGATTCGCGCACTTGTGGCAGACGGTGCAATGATCGGCCACATCGCTGAATTCGTCGAAATGTTCCAGTGAGATGCCGCGCCGGGTCTGCTCTTCATAGAGGAAGGCTTCGATCAGCAGGCTGGTGGCGAGTATCTTGTTGCGCGGGCTGTAGAGCAGATTGGCGCGGGGCACGTGCGTGGCACATACCGGTTTGCATTTGCCACAGCGCAGACAGTCCTTGACCGAGTCGGCGATGGCGCCGACGTCGGAGTGTTCAAGTATCAGGCTTTCCGCGCCGAGCAGAGAAAAGCTCGGTGTGTAGGCGTTGCTGAGGTCGGCCGCAGTGGTGCCGTCCCGCAGCAGTTTGCCCTTGTTGAAATGGCCGTGCGGATCGACCCGCTGTTTGTAATCCTGGAACGCCGCAATGCGCTCAGCGGGCAGGAACTCGAGTTTGGTAATGCCGATGCCGTGTTCACCGGAAATGACGCCGTCCAGCGACTCGGCGAGTCGCATAATGCGGGCCACTGCCCCGGCGGCCTCCTGCAGCATGGCGTAGTTGTCCGAGTTGACGGGAATGTTGGTGTGTACGTTGCCGTCGCCGGCGTGCATATGCAGGGCGACAAATACGCGTCCACGCAACGCCTGCCGGTGCGCGGCATCGATGGCCGCCATGACTTTCTCGAAGGGTCTGCCGCTGAAGATGTCGGCGAGATGTGCACGCACTTCGTCCTTCCACGACACCCGCAGGGTGTGATCCTGCAGCACGTTGAACAGGGTGCCGCCGGCGTGGCGGGAGAATGCGAGCGCCGGGATCGCACCCTGCGGTGGTGTCAGATCCTCGAGCCGTGAGTCGATATGGTCGAGTAACCACTGCCACCGACCCCGGGCTTCGGCGACCAGTGACTGCGCGCGTTCCAGCCGGTCACCGAGGACCTCTGCCGCGGCGACCACCGGCTCCTGCTGCACGACCGGCAGTTCGCCTGCGAACAGCGCGGCCACGGCATCGAGTATGCGCAGTTTGTTGGCTATCGACAGCTCAATGTTGATGCGTTCAATGCCGTCGGAGTACTCGCCCAGCCGTTCCAGCGGAATGACCACGTCTTCATTGATCTTGAAGGCGTTGGTGTGGCGCGCAATCGCCGCAGTGCGTGCACGGTCCAGCCAGAAAGTCCGGCGCGCTTCAGCAGAAACGGCGATGAAGCCCTCGGCGCCGCGGGCATTGGCCAGTCGCACCACCTGCGACGCGGCGGCGGCGACCGCATCTTCGTTTTCACCGACAATGTCGCCGACCAGCACCATTTTCGGGCGGCCGGCGCGACGCGATTTGGTCGCGTAGCCGACAGCCTTTACGTAGCGTTCATCCAGATGCTCGAGTCCGGCGAGTATGGCGTCGGGGTTGCCGTCGAGGAGGCGCTTGATTTCGACAATCGAGGGCACGGCTACACTTACCGCACTGAAATATTCGAGGCAAACTGTGCGCACCGCCGGCGGCATCCGGTGCAGCACGAAGGTGGCCTGGGTGATGATGCCGTCGCAACCTTCTTTTTGGATGCCCGGCAGCCCGCCCAGTACTTTGTCGGTGACGTCCTTGCCGAGGCCGCGTTTGCGGAAAGTTGTGCCGGGGATTTCGAGGATTTCCGGAGCCCCGTCTGGGGTGCGGCCATCGCGGGCAAAACGCGTGATGCGGAAGCGCGCAGTGGCAATGTCGTGAATCTTGCCGAGATTGTGGTCCAGGCGCTCGACGAGCATCCATTGCGCGTCCGGCGTCACCATTTTCCATGACGCCAGGTTGTCCAGCGCGGTGCCCCACAGCACGGCTCTTTTGCCGCCGGCGTTCATGGCCACATTGCCGCCGATGCAGGAGGCGTCTGCCGAGGTCGGGTCGCAGGCAAACACCAGCCCTGCGCCGTCGGCGGCTTCCATGGCACGGCGGGTGACGACGCCGGCGCCGCAACGGACAACGGAAACCGGCCGGTCGACGCCGGGCAGCGTGACCTGCTCGATGGCAGCCAGCGTGTCGAGTTTTTCGGTATTGATCACTGCGGACAGTCGTGTCAGCGGAATCGCACCCCCGGTGTAGCCGGTGCCGCCGCCGCGCGGGATGATGGTCAGGCCGAGTTCGATGCAGGCGCGGACGATGGCGGCGACTTCGTCTTCATTGTCGGGATTGATGACGACAAATGGATATTCCACGCGCCAGTCGGTGGCGTCAGTGACATGCGAGACCCGTGCGAAGCCGTCGAACTGCACGTTATCGCGGCGTGTCGTGCGCGCCAGCCGTGCCAGCGTGCGCCGGCGCAGTGTCAGCGTTTCTTCGAATTCTGTTTCGAAATCATCGACTGCAGCTTGTGCCGCAGCCAGCAGCCGGGCGACACGATCATCGGCATCCTCGCGCCGTGCATCTATGCCCGCCAGCCGGCGACGCATGCCGGCCACCAGCGCGCTGCGGCGCTTGCGGTTGCCGAGCAGGTCGTCTTCGATGTAGGGATTGCGCTTGACGACCCACATGTCACCGAGCACTTCGTAGAGCATTTTTGCCGAACGTCCGGTGCGGCGCTGCGCGCGCAATGCGTTGAGCAGGTCCCATTGTTCGGGGCCGAGCAGGCGAATGACGATTTCGCGGTCGGAGAACGAAGTGTAGTTGTAGGGTATTTCCCGCAGACGGGCGGTCATGGGTGCAGTGCGTGTGGCGGAGTGAAAATCAGTATGAGTCAAGCTGGATGAGCGAAATTGGATGATTGGAAACCGGGCGGCAGTGATGAGCGTAGGCAGGTCACGCGCAATGTGTGCGGTGATCAGGCCACATCAGGCCACGATATTAGCGCAACAACGGCAAGGACGACATTATGCAGCAAGCACGGCAATCACCCAGTAACGCGCAAATTTACCTATGGCAACAAACAGCACGGCCCACCACGCATTGAGTCTCAGCCAACCGGCTGCCACGCACAGTGGATCGCCGAGCAGCGGCACCCAGGACAGGAGCAGGATCGGACTGCCCCAGCGCTGAACGCTGGCCAGGCCCTTGAGCGGTTTGGTGGGAGGAATCAGCCGGCCGATCAAATAGGAGGACATGCCGCCCAGCGTATTGCCAAAAGTGGCAATAGCCAGCGCGGGCCAGAGCTGATCGGGGTGCAGTTTCAGGGTGCCGAACAGCACGGCTTCCGAGCCACCGGGCAGCAGCGTGGCGGCCAGGAAACTGCTTACAAACAATGCACTGAGGGATGTTGAGGCTTCCACAGGTCTGCAGGGAACGACATTCCGATTTGAACAAGGAGGCGGGGTTCTTTAAACTCCGACGTTCCCCTTCTGGCTGGCGGCTCCCGACTCCCATGAATACCCTGATTTCCGAAGAATACCGCAAGCTGCAGGAAGAGCTGCACCGTAATCCGAATTACGGTGTGGCCTCAGTGCATTGCGCGCCGATTGTTAAGCCGGTTGTTCGGTCAATTATTTTTTTCTAAACGCAGATATATCAACAAAAGGAAAAAGCACGATGGATTATGCAATTGATTTTGAAGGAGTTACCACGTTGCCGGTGGTTGAAAGCAACAAGGCATTCCCGGTCGGGCGGGTGTACTGCGTCGGTCGCAACTATGCCGAGCACGCGCGTGAGATGGGCCACGATCCGGATCGCGAGCCGCCGTTCTTTTTCATGAAGCCCGCGGATGCCGTCGTGGCCAACGGCATCACCATTCCGTATCCGCAGGTCACCAAGGATTTGCACCACGAAATCGAGATGATCGTGGCCATCGGCAAGGGTGGCGCGAATATCCCGGTGGAAAAAGCGCTGGATCATGTGTTTGGTTACGGCGTAGGTCTGGACATGACCCGTCGCGACATCCAGGGCGAGGCCAAAAAAATGGGCCGGCCCTGGGAAATGGGCAAAGCTTTTGATAACTCCGCACCGTGCACTGCGCTGAAAACAGTGGCCATGGTGGGTCATCCGGCCAAAGGTGCGATCTGGCTTAAGGTCAACGGGCAGGTGAAGCAGAAGGGCGACTTGTCCGAGCTGATCTGGAACGTGCCGGAAACCATCTCCTATCTGTCGAAACTGATCACGTTGCGCCCCGGCGACATCATCATGTCAGGCACACCCGCCGGTGTCGGCCCGGTGCAGCGCGGCGACAAGCTGGAAGGCCATGTGGAAGGCGTAGGCGAGCTGACGGTCACTTACGCCAAATAGATTCAGCAGGTAGATGGGTTAGCAGGGTGGGCAAAGCGCCCCCCAAGGGGACTTCTTCCGGGCGCAGCGTGCCCACCATCCACACCGATGAATCACCTACCGCGTGGGCACGCTGCGCTTTGCCCACCCGACAAGACCCCGGACTTTGGGGTGCCGGTTTGATCATTCAGGAGGGTGTAATGCAGACAAGAAAACTGGGCAAAAATGGCCCGGAGGTTCCGGCGCTAGGCCTGGGGTGCATGGGCATGTCGATCAGTTATGGCGAACCCAATGATCCGGAATCGATTGCGACCATGCACCGCGCGTTTGAACTGGGCTGCAACCTGCTGGTGACTTCGGATGCGTACGGCAGCGGCATCAACGAATCATTGATTGCACAGGCCATCAAGGGCAAACGCGATCAGGTGCTGATCGCTACCAAATTCGGCAACGTTGGTTTGGGCGGTGGTGTGCCCGAGGGGCTCTCGGGTGGCCATCCCGATTACGTGCAGATCGCCTGCGAGCGCAGCCTCAAGCGACTGGACGTCGAGGCGATCGATATCTACGGCCTGCATCGCGTGGATGCCGCTGTGCCGATCGAAGACACCGTAGGTGCAATGAAGCGCCTGGTCGAGCAAGGCAAGGTGCATCACCTCGCTTTGTCCGAGGCCGGCGCCCAGACCATCCGTCGTGCGCACAAAGTGCATCCGATTGCGACGCTGGAGACGGAGTATTCGCTGTGGAGCCGTGATGTCGAGACCGACATACTGCCGACCTGTCGCGAACTGGGCATAGGCTTCATGGCCTACGCGCCGCTGGGCCGCGGTTTTCTGACGGCGACCATCAGGAGCGTGGACGACTTGATCGAAAAAGACCGGCGCCGTGACCATCCACGATTTAAACCTGAAAATATCAATAAAAACAACGGCTTACTGGATTCCATCGAAAGTATCGCCCGCGCCCATCGCGGTACGGCTGCCCAGGTGGCGCTGGCCTGGCTGCTGGCGCAGGGGGCGGACATCGTGCCGATCCCGGGCACGAAACGACGGCAGTACCTCGAAGAAAATTGCGCGGCGGTGGATCTGCAACTGAGTACGGATGAATTGACCGCGCTCAGCGCAGCATTTTCGTCCGGCGTCACCGCAGGCACCCGTTACCCCGAGAAGCAGTTGAAGGCGCTGGGCATCTGAACCGGCTGCGCCGGCGCTACACCATCAGGGTCGAATCATGGATGCGTTATGGCTGGTGCCGGGATTTGTTGTGCAAGAAGCGACGGCCGCACAACCGGAAGCCTTATTGCTGTCGTCACATGTGGCCAGCGTGCGCATGCGCGGTGGCGTCGCTGCGCAGGCCTGGCAACTTGCCGGGAATCGCAATCGACTTCTGGCGCCGGAAGATTCCGCCGCGGCTGCGGGGGCAGATTTTTCAGCCACGCAGCTGTGTGTGGTTGGCAAGTTCCTGGCTGAAGCGAATCCGGAGCCCTGGCTGCGGGCTGCAACACAGGTAAAAAAAGCCGGTGGTCGCCTGGTTGTCGACATCTGCGATTACCCGTTTGCCGAAAAATCGCCGACGGTTGTGCGCTTTTATGAGCAGGTGTTGCAGATATGTGATGCGGTGATCGTCAATTCGGCGCGGATGGCAGAACTGATCGCGGCGCACACGCCGCATGTGCCGCAGGTGATCGAAGACGCCATACTCGGCGGGCCGCAGCGGCCGCAGTTCGCGCCGGGAGCGATCTTGAAACTGTTGTGGTTCGGCCACCAGAAGAATCTGCCCTATCTTGAGCCGGTGATCGATGCGCTGATGGCTTACAGCGCGGGGCAACGCGTGCGGCTGACTATCGTGACCACGCCGGGATTCGGCGTGGAGCAGGCCGCGCAGCAGATCAGCGCACATCATGGAACGCAATTTGAAGTCCGGTTCACGCCGTGGTCGCCGGAGGCAACCCGCATCGCGTTGCGGCAATGCGATCTGGTGCTGATTCCGGGTGACCCGCGTGATCCGGTCAAGGCCGGCGTATCGTCGAACCGGCTGGCCGAAGCGTTGCAGGCGGGCCGTTTGCCGATCGCCAGTCCGCTGGCGAGTTACCTGCCGTTCAGCGATGCAGCCTGGCTGGGGGGCGACCTGGTGGCCGGGATTGCCTGGGCGGTTACCAATCGCGGTGAGGTGATGGTGCGCATCCGGCGCGGTCAGGCACAGGTCGCTGAAACCCTGTCAGCAGAAGCGATCGGTCGGCAGTGGTGCGACTTGTTTGAGCGACTCGCCGGCACGAATAAAATCTGAATCTGCAAGTGTCGGCGTCGGTGTTGCGGGCTAGAGGATGAGGCTGTTCAGGCGGTCCGGTGATCCGAGTTCGCCTTTGACAAATGCGTTGAAGGCGAGACTGATGCGGGTATGGTCACCGGAGGCTTGTTCGACGCTGTGCACCAGGTTAGACGGAAACAGCACCAGGTCACCGACTCCGACATTGAAACATTTGACCGGCGTGTTGTACTCGTTCAACTGGTCGTCGGACACCATGATCTGTATCTGCGATGCGCTTTGGCGATGGAAACAGATGCCGTCCACTTCCCGCTTCGCTTGTATATAAAGCACACCGCTGATCAGGCTGTTGGTATGCATGTGCCGGTGGTGAGACTGACCTTTTTCCGTGTAGTTGAGCCAGGACTGCGTCACGTAGAAAGTGAACTTCGGGTCAGCGGAGATTATTTTCCAGGCATATTGCTTGATATGTTCGTCGACCAGTGAACGCATCGACTGCATTTCAGGACGATCGAGCACGTCGGTATCGGCGCTCCTGACGTTGGACACGTTCTCGTGGGGCTTGGCCCGCATTTTTGCAAAGAATTCATGTTCTTTGGCAGTGAAATCTCTGCCGACGTTTGAACGCATGACCGGATTTGGAAATATTGATTCCCACGTAACCATTGCTTGCGGCTTCCTCGAAAATTTCGTCCATCAACTCATTCCCGGAATGTCTCCGTCCGTGTAGCAACGGAGAAACCGGACTACAAAATGACGCGAACATTTTTTATGGGGCAATCCGGCGATCAGACGCCTGATTCAGGCGCCGGTACACTAGCGCAAGCCTAAATAATTGACAACTAGTCAAGCTTAAGGGCGAGTGGTTGGGGTCGAATGGGGGCGGCCTGGAAGGAATCGGGGGGAGCGCCCCAAACCGGGATCAGGGCCGGCGGGGAATTCGGACCAGCCTCACGGACGCGTGTTTACGCCCGTGGCGATGCGGTGCAACAGCATCATTTCCGGGTTGCTGCGCCGGCGTAGAGCATGGCGTCGCGCTCGGCGAACCACTCTTTTGCATATTCGCATTCGCGGTATTCATCGAAATAAGGGCCGCCCACTGTGTAATGCACCAGGGCGGCATCCTTGCTCGGTGCGTTGTAACCGACCAGATGATTCCACCGCGCCGGCAGTTCGCCAATGAGTTCGTCATTGCCCAGCCACTTGAACTGGTGCAATTCGAGCCCCGAGGCGGTGTTTACATATTCGGGGGTCAGCGCGCGGCAACGCGCGTTGTTGAACAGGATCACGCTCGACCAGTTCTTTTTCGCGTACTTGGTCTGCACCTCGTTAAGGAACTTGCGTTCTTCCTTGGGCACATGACTGTGCTTGACCACCATCACCGCGTAGCGGTCATCGCGCAGCGCCCAGAGTTTGGCCACGTCGTCGAGCATCAGCATGTCGCAGTCCATGAACAGCGACCAGCCGTTGTAATCCGCGAGGTGAGGCGTCAGAAAACGCGAGAACGAAAAATCAGTCGATTGCAGCGGATGCCGCTCACGTTGAAATATGCCGGCGAGTTGCGACAGCATCAACGGTGCAATCGTGACCGGCGCTGAGGCGCGCGCGCTGATGCTGTGGGCGAGCACATGGTAGGCCACGGTCTCGCGAGCATCGTAGCCGATGGAAATATTGATCATAAGCTGTTGATTTTATGACATTCACTCTGTGAGTTCGGCAAGCTTATCATGCCGTAGCCACGAAGCTGGTTGTGCAAAATCGAGGCTGCTCGGATGCCAAGTCAGCGAGAAATGCCGTGCGGATGAATGGGGGCAATGCAACGCGATTGTCGAGGGGCAAGTGCGTGGAGTGATGTGTTAATCTTTTGTTTTTTTTCAATAAAATGCTGCGGTTCGCAAGCTTCGTTGATTCGTAATTCATACTGATTGACCGCCGCGGAGCAGCTGGACTGCAGCGGTAAAAACCCCCGTGCGCCACAGCGCAAAATTGACGAAAAGAACACCATGAGCGGCACGCAACACGAATACCTGGAATGGTTTTACAACCGGAATATCTGGAAAGATGTTTATTACCGCGGCGTTCGCACGTTGAAGCTGCCGCTGGACATGTGGAATTATCAGGAAGTCATATTCGAGAACGACCTGCAATGGGTGCTGGAAACGGGCACCCGGCATGGCGGTTCGGCATTGTTTTTTGCTGACCTTTTCGCGGCCAGTGGGCGCAAGGGGCAGGTGGTCAGCATCGATGTTGAGCATACCGATTTGCATCCGCTGGCGATGTCCCATCCGAAACTTGCCCTCATCGCGGGCGACAGCGGGTCGCCCGATATTGTTGAAGTCATCCGGCAGCTCATTCCGGAAAATCGGACCGGGGGGATGCTGCTGATGCTTGATTCCGACCACGTGGCGCCGCACGTCCTGCGTGAACTGAATGTGCTGGTGCCGTTGCTGCGCAAAGGGGATTACCTGATTGTCGAAGACACGATCATCAACGGACATCCGGTGCGTCCGGACTTCGGGCCTGGCCCGCTGGAGGCGCTGGAGGATTACTTGCGCGAGAATCCGGGCAAACTGGTCCACGATGCCGCACGTGAATCCAAATTCGGTTGCACCGTGGCGTATCGCGGGTATTACCGCATCAGCGGGGAGCAGTGATCTGTCTTGACCGCCATGCGTAAATCCGCCGCCCGGGGCGCAATGCGCCAAACGAGGCGCGTGAATTCATGTCGGTGCTTCCGCGAAGAACCGGGCCATGGCTAAAAGCGCGACTTCTGTGTTGTTTCTCGGCAAGGCGAACGATTGGCATGTCGATCGGGCCGTCGAGTACTGCGAACGCCATTTCGAAAACGTGCAGACTTTTCTGGGCGACTGGGGTGATCCGCCTCCCGCGGCCCTGACCGATGGGCGTCCTGACTGCATCATCAGCTACCTGTCGCGCTGGATCGTGCCGCCGCAGACCTTGGACCGGGTGCGGTACGCGATTAATTTTCATCCGGGGCCGCCCGAATACCCGGGTTACGGCTGCAACAATTTCGCGGTTTATGAAGGGGCGGATCAATTCGGCACAACCTGCCATCACATGGCGCCGCAGATTGATACCGGGCCGATCGTATCGGTCGCGCGTTTTCCGGTGCTGCCCGATGACACCGGCGGCACGCTGTTGCTGCGAACCTACGACTACCAATTGGTCCTGTTTTATGATGTCGTCGGGCGTTTGATTCGCGGGGAAGAGCTGCCGGTGGCACCGGACCGGTGGGGGCGCAAGCCGTTTACCCGTAAGCAGTTCCAGGAATTGGGGCGGATAACGCCGGATATGAGTGCAGATGAGATGGCGCGGCGCAGGCTGGCGATGGACGTGAGTGTTTTGCATCGACGCCCGTCGTAATTGAACAGAAGCAGCGACGGATCCAGCGCGCCCACCGAATAACCATGACAAGAAAAATATGAAATCTACGGACAAAGCCCGGCAGCCCGGAATTACGCCTGCGCTGGCGATCTTTGGTCATCCGCCCGTTTTCGTCGAAACCGTGCACGTCGGTCGGCCGAACATCGGCGACCGTGAACGGTTTTTGACGCGCCTCAACGACATTCTGGACCGGCGCTGGCTCACCAACCGCGGGGACTATGTCATCGAACTCGAGCAGCGCATTGCCGAGATGATCGGTGTGCGCCACTGCATCCTGGTGACCAATGGCACCATCGGACTGGAGCTGCTGATCCGGGCGCTGGATTTGCGCGGCGAGGTCATCGTCCCCGCGTTTACGTTTGTTGCGACGGCGCATGCGCTGCAATGGCAGGAAATCACGCCGGTGTTTGCGGACATTGATCCCGACACCCATTGCCTGGACCCGCGCAGCGTCGAGGCGGCCATCACGGCGCGCACCACCGGCATCATCGGTGTGCACCTGTGGGGGCGGCCTTGCGCGGTCGACGAACTGGCGGCGGTGGCCGAGCGCCACAAGCTCAGACTCATGTACGACGCGGCCCATGCTTTCGGATGTACGCATGAGGGGCAGATGATCGGCGGCTTCGGAGAGGCCGAAGTGTTCAGTTTCCACGCCACCAAGATCGTGAATACCTTTGAGGGGGGCGCGATTGTCACCAACAATGATGCGCTGGCGGAAAAGCTCAGGCTGATGCAGAACTTCGGTTTCAGTGGCTACGACAAGGTTATTTATCTCGGCGTGAACGGGAAAATGTCTGAGGTTTCCGCTGCCATGGGGCTGACGAATCTCGAAAGCCTGGACGAGACCATCGAGCTCAATCGGGCACACTATCGACTGTATGAACAGCATCTCGCCGGCGTGCCGGGCGTGCAACTGTTCAAGTATGACGCGCGGCATCAATCCAATCACCAGTATGTGGTAACCCTGGTGGATGATGGTGCGCCGCTGACGCGGGATGAACTCATTGCCGTGCTGCATGCGGAGAACGTGATTGCGCGTCGCTATTTTTATCCCGGCGTACATCACATGGAGCCGTATCGCACGAACATGCCGGATGCGGCGCAACGCTTACCGCGCACGGAACAGGTTTGTCGCCAGGTCCTGGTGCTGCCCACCGGACCTTCGTTGTCCGATGCGGACGTGGCCAGCATCTGCGGCGTGATTCGTTCCGCACTGGAGCATGCCGCGTTGGTGCGGGAACAACTCGCACAGATCAAGCGGTAATCAAGCGGTAACTGACGTGTCGGGGACTGCCTGTGCCGCGCCGGTCAGGGGCGCACGATCAGGGGAGTTTTTCGCCCCTGCTTGCGAGTTCGGCCATCTCATATTGAAACTCGGGCGGGCCGTAGGCTGAAACAGCCTGCTTTTGAGAGTAAGTGCCGTTTTCGACGATTTGCTCCGAGTGCAGGAGCATGCGGTTATTGTCCTCAGCGAAACGCTGCAGCCACTTGAGCGCCCGCGGCGGAATTCTTCTGCCGATCGGCACTGCGACATCCACCGGCAATCCCCGCCAGGTGTGCTGGTCGAACAGCACAATGACTTTTGAATTATTCGGTTTCATCCAGTCCGGCAGCGGACTGTTATCCATGCGCCAGCCGCAGATGAATTGCACGCAGGGATCAACCGGGCGGTTGGCGTAATCGTTGCATCCTGAGCCCGTGCTGTGCGGGCACGGGCATCCCGGATAGACCGGTGCGCCGTTAACCCGGATTTGCAGCCAACCATCGCAGCATCCCGTGCAGGGCTGGCATTCGCGTGGTGCGGGGGGTTTGGCCAAGGCGTATTCCTGAAAGCGTCAAAGGTAAGGTGCGGTGCTGCCCGGGTGGTCATCAAGTTCACCCATGTCCGGGCATGCAGCGACGAACCATAGTCTACTGCAGTTTGGAGTGTCAGTGCCTGCAGGTAAAGCCGGATGACACCTGCCTAAGCCAATCTCCATGAAATAGCGCCGGCAGTGTTTGCCACCGACGCTGGCAGGCGGTCAGCGGGCCGGGCTGACAAGATTGGCCTTGAGTTCAGCCAGCGCCGGATCCCAACTGCCCTGCCTCGACTGGCGGTAGATGCGAAACCCCGGAAACCAGGGTGATGAACTCCCGGAGGCCATCCATCGCCATTCGGCGGGACAGGGCATCAGTACGTGAGCGGTTTTTCCAACGGCGGCCCGCAAATGCATATTGGTGTTGCTGACGCCGACGTATTCGTCGATCAGCGCGAGCAGCGCCAGCATGCCTTCGAGATCGTCATTCAGGGCTGTGAAATCGTGGACCGGCCGGCCTAGTGCAGCGGAGAATTTTTCGATATCTCCGGCATCTGGATTGCGTTGCAGGGCGATGAAGGTGCCCGTGAAATCCTGCAGGGCTGCTGCGAGCGCTGGAATCTTGATCTGCTTGTGCAGCACCCACGACATCTTGTCGCGTTGCGCTTGCGGTGGAGTGCCGGCATGCCAGGTCAGTCCGACATAGGGGGGCTTGCCGATTGCAGCAAGCCGTAGTCGCAGCGCGGTCAGTGGCTTATCGAGTGGGGTCAGCCGCAGGCTCGGCGGAACCGGAGGCCAGTAGACCGCAATGTTTTGCGCATAGTCGCGTCCGTGAGTTGCGTCATCGGAAGTCATTGGCGGCGGGATCGTGCTCTGCGCTGTTTCACTCAACGCGTGCGACAGATCGCCCAGCATCAGCAAGGCATCGGTGGCAGGCAGCGCGGCGTCATGCGGCAAGATGGTGTCGATACAGCCGGCGCGCAGGAGCAGGCTGAGGATCTTGTTGCCGGGGCAGTACGAAATGTGTACGCCGGCGGCTGTCAATTGCGGCGCGTAGCGCAGAAAAAAAAGTTCATCACCCAGGCCCTGCTCAGTGAGCAGGCACAGCTGTTTGCCTTGCGGCGCCGGGGGCAGTGTCTGCGGTATCGTCAGCCCGGGGTGCTGTGCGCTGTACTCAAGGTATGCGGGACGATGACGGTATTCGGCCCAGCCGTCGGTCAGCCGGCCGTGGGACAGCAATGCGGTTCCGAGGAGCTGATGTCCGGTTGCGGAGTCGGGATTCAGCGCGAGCGCGCGTGATTGGTAGCGCAGGCCTTCGGCGTATGCGCCGCTTTCGATTAACGCGGCGGCATATAGTTCGATCACGGCAGGATCGTCGGGCGCAATGGCTATCGCAGCACGATGGCAGGCCAGCGCTTCGGTATGCCGCTGCTGGTGTCCCAGTGCCGCGGCAAGAAAGGTATGGGCGATACGCAGGTCAGGCGCCTGCCGGATGAGTTCGCGACACTCGGTTTCGGCCTCGTCGAAACGCCCGAGATCGATCAGGACCGAAGTCAGATTGCATCGTGCCAACGCATAGTCGGGCGCTGCGGCGAGGCATGCGCGATATTCGCGTTCGGCGTCTTCGTACTGCAGCAGCGTATGCAGCGCCGAGCCGAGGTTGTTGCGGGCATCGATCAATTCCGGGTCCAGCGTCAGCGCCTTGCGGTAGCAGTCCACGGCGTCTGCAGGGCGCTGCAGATCGCGCAGTACGTTACCGAGGTTGTGCCACACATAGGCATTTTGCGGAAATCGTGCTGTCTGCTTGCGCAACAACAGTTCGGCGTCGCTGAACTGGCCTGCCATGGCCAGTGAATTCGCAACGCCCAGCTGAAAATGTGCGGCACGTGGATCAAGCCGGCTGGCCCTGCGAAAGGCCTCCCGCGCCTGGTCATAGTGTCCGAGCGCGAAGCAGGCCTGTGCCAGATTGCCATGTACGGAAGGGTCGTCGCGCAGTTTGCCGGCGGCGCGTTGCAGGCAATCCACGGCGGCTTCAAATTGTTCCAGCTGCAATAACGCAGTGCCCATCAATTTCAGGGCATTCGGGTCCTCTGGCGCTATCTGCAATGCTTGTTCAAATGCGCGGGCACCGGCATGGATGTCGCCTTGGGCAACGGCACGCAACCCCGCTTCAATATGGTTTCGCAGTTGTTGGGGAGTGGTAGGCACGTAAAAATTACAATATAAGTTGTTGATTATTAATAAAATTATTTGGATTCTGAAGGCGAGTGGGGCATCCGTCACTCATGCACGAAGTCCGCGAGGCCTACAGCCAAACGGGTACAAATCCAAGCTTGATGTAATACCTCAATTTTTGCGCTTCCACTTGTTGTTTAAAAGCAACGCGCGGAAGCGGTCTTCCTAGGGGAAAGTCGCGTGGTTTAAAAACAACACATGGGGCGAGAAGATGTGCATAAACCCACGTTTTAATTGAGATTTGCATAGACGCCTAGGCATACTCTCCGCAGCCCCCAAGGTGGAGGGTACCTGGTAGTTCAGGTCAACAACTCGGAGATTTAAAAATGCAAAAGAAATTGATGGCAGTGGCTGTTGCCGGTGCGCTGGTCGCGCCGGCACTGGCGTTTGCTCAAGCCAGCACGGTGCAAATCTACGGTAAGGCAGTGATTGAATACGGCTACGTTGATCAAGGCGACGGCAAGAACAAGACCGACATGCTGCAGACCCCCGGTGGCTCCGCCATCGGCGTCAGGGGCGAAGAAAAACTCGGCGGCGGCCTCTCGGCCTGGTTCCAGTGCGAATCATCTGCTGACATCCGCGGTGAAAACCAGGACGGCTTTTGCTCGCGTAACAGCGCGCTCGGCTTCAAAGGCGGTTTCGGTAACGCCTACATCGGCAAATGGGACACCCCGTTCAAGAAAGCCGCCAGCGTAGGCGACGGCGCAGGCTCGGAAGATACTGGCCTGCTCGGCACCGCCTTCCTGCTGTTCGGTACCTCGACTGGCACCAGCACTTCGACCGCGTCTCTCACCGGAGCCGGCCTTGGCCGCCATATCTGGAAGCGCCGCCAACAAAATAGCGTGAACTACGAATCGCCGAAATTTGGTGGATTCTCTGTAGCCGCTGCCTACAGCACGGGTAACTCCGAAACGGGTACCCTCAGCACGACCGTCGCTTCAAAGCCGCGCGTACTGTCGTTCAACGCGATGTACGCGGGTGGCCCGGTGAAAGTCGGCCTTGGTTACGAGCAGCACAAGCAGTTTGCTGCGCTCGGCACCACAGAGCTGGATGACAGAGCGTACGTCATCTCCGGCACTTACAAACTGGGCAAAGCCTCCATCGGCGGCGCTTTCACCGAGCAGAAGTACGAGCAGGGCGCTGGCAATGAACTGAAGAAAAAAGCCTGGACGGTTGGTGTTGACTATGCTCTGAGCGGACCGCACAGCATCGGCGCGAGTTACACCGAAGCTGACGATACCAAGGGTTCTGGCGCGGCTCCGGCCAGCATCGCTGGTTCCGGTGGCACGGCGGTATACAATGCTTTGGGTAACACGGGTGCCAAGCTGTTCCAGATCTACTACGGTCACGCGTTCTCGAAGCGCACCACTGCCAAACTGGCGTATGTCCGTCTCGATAACGACAGCAATGCCTCGTACACCCTCGGCGGTGTGAAGGCCAGCGCGGTCGCTACTGATAACAAAGACCAAAACGCATTCGTGCTGTTGGTCAAACACACTTTCTAAGATTTAAATCTCTGCCGGCTTCGGCAAAACGGGCGCTACGGCGCCCGTTTTTTTGCCTTGGATTCCTCTCTGCTGCCTGGTCGGACCCGACCGCGATCATTCCCAAATAGTCCTTAGGGCACCTCTATAAATTCACCAAACCCCGTTCGGGCTGAGCCCTTCGACAAGCTCAGGACAGGCGCTGTCGAAGCCTTTAGATAATAAAAACAACAACTTAGCGAGAAGACCCTTCGGCAAGCTCAGGGCGAACGGTAATTTATAGAGGTGCCCCTTAGTGTTGTTTTTGTGCCACTGGCAGTCAATTATTTGTCTAATGCGTCACTATTGATTGTCAATAGTTTGGGCGTTTGGGCATACTCAGGTCGTCCCTTTGGGGGGGCGGTTGCAGTCTGGCAGTGCATGCTTTCCGAGGGTGTGCAGTGCAAAATTGTAAAATCAAAAACTTAAGAGGATAACCAATGAAACGAAAACTACTTTGCGTCGCGGTTGCGGGCGCGTTTGCTGCCCCTGCAGTTGCCCTCGCGGCCAGCACGGTCCAGATCTACGGACAAATTACTGCCGAATACGGCTATGTTGACCAGGGCGACGGCAGGAACAAGACCGACATGCTGCAGACTCCCGGTGGCAGCGCTATCGGCTTCAGGGGCGAAGAAAAGCTGGGCGGCGGACTGTCGGCCTGGTTCCAGTGCGAAAGCTCGGCTGATGTCCGCGGTGAGGGACAAGCCGGCTTCTGTACTCGCAACAGCGCGCTCGGTTTCAAGGGCGGCTTTGGTAATGTCTTCATCGGCAAGTGGGACACCCCGTTCAAGCAAGCCTATAACGCGGGCCGCAAAGGTGGCGAAGACACCGGCCTGCTGGGTACCGCATTCCTGATGGCAGGTTCCTCGACCGGCACCAGCACGGTGACGCTCGGAGAGGTAGGTCGCCATATCTGGAAGCGTCGTGCGCAAACCAGCATCAACTATAACTCCCCGAACTTCGGCGGCTTTTCGATCAAAGGCGCCTATAGCACGGGTAACGCAGCTACTGGCAG
>Ga0209491_10000913_pt1 | contig 59076 bp, 55 predicted proteins | sample BON02_FD_187213 | JGI IMG/M metagenome (GOLD analysis project Ga0209491, IMG submission 187213) | Freshwater microbial communities from Lake Bonney liftoff mats and glacier meltwater in Antarctica - BON-02 (SPAdes) (version 2) | ecosystem: Environmental > Aquatic > Freshwater > Ice > Glacier... | reverse complement strand
ACCGCCATCTTCGGCTAACGGCCACAGCGTCGAAGAATCTCCGAAGCTAGCCGTCACACTTCTGAGCTGACCCTCACATCAGCCCAAATTCTCAAGCGAGTTCTACCTCGCCCTAACATTCCTACGCCCCAAGCCAGCCAAATTCCGCTGCCCCGCCCATCTTTCGCGACTTTCGCCCGCAAAACCCAAGCAAACCGCCTCCCGTACCACATTCGCCCCAAAATCCAAATCCAATCTCTCCCCACTCGCGCGCCTGGCACTATTGTCTGGCACCAGCGAAGCCCCCCCGTACCCTCAGCCTCTCCGCGAAAGTGGCTAAATCCCAAACCGCGATCGACAATCCCGTCGGTTATTTTCTCCCAAATCGTTGACCTGGCCTTAATCGGATCGCGATATCCTGAGCGATCAGGTCCGAATCAACCATCCAATTGACGCCTGACTTCTGCACAAAAATCAATGAATGCGCCAAAAGTTGCCATGTGACCACTTTCAGTTCGACGCGCAACCAATTCATCGAGATAGGAGCGATCGATGACGTGGCGAGGGTACTGTTTGCTGTATCTCATTCCTTTGTCCTGCGCAACGAGCTGAAAATATCGGTGATGAAAGACGGATCTCGCTGTGAATCCTTCGGGCATTGTCATCAATTCAGGATCGTCCTTGCGGACGTTGTAAAACCCGATGTGGCGGTTCAACTCTGATAGATTGGGAGCAGGCGAAACAGCCCGTCGATTACCGAGGAACCATGTTTCAATACAGCATTCCTGTGAAATGACGGTAAGTTGTTCGATCGGAAATCCAAAGGACACGGCCCGCTGCGTAACCACTTCGCTACGTTCAGCGACAGTTGAATCATCAATGTCTAAACACACGACCAAGCGATCGTACTTGCCAGTCTCGTTGTAGTCCTTGATAGAATTGGCAAGATGCACGTCCAAAAGTGATGGATAACCCTCACCACTGATCAAGAAGTAGTTTGACTTAACCGCGTCCTCGACGAACCGTACTTGCGTCAATTCCGGCACCAGGTGACTTAGCCAGGCCGGATAGAGCTTTTTCTCGGTTCGCCTCCCCTCGACCAAAAAGTAGAGATTCATTCGACAGTGATCCCTTCGGAGTACTGCGGTAGATTCAGCAACTGAAGAAACGCCTCGTGATGGCTCGAACCTTTCCTTAAAATCTCTGCACCTTCAACGACGACCGTCTGTCCGTCCCTGCTAACAATTTTCCAGTTCTTCTTGTCGATGTTGTTGATGATATAGGGATGATGACTCGTCAAAATGAATTGCATCCGCTGGCTGTGTAACTGCAAGTCCGCAGTTACGAAATGGATGCAATTGACACCAAAGCTGTTCTCAAACTCGTCAATGAGGACCACGGTGCCATCGGGCCAAAGAGCCATCCGGCTTAGGTGCATCAACGTGCGATGCATTCCCGATGAAATCTTTTCCTCTGGAATCTGCTGTTCGACTCGCCGTTCACGTAGATAGAGCCGGGGCGACATTCCGAACGGTGCCATTTCGACAAGTTGTACTCCGACTTCTTCAACGTACGGAAACGCCTGTTGAAATTGGGCCGCGATCTCGTCAAACACCTCTCGGCAATTTTCATACGCCAAAGCCAATTTCAAATGCGTGGGCATATCCTGTTTGCGAATGGACTCGATCGTTTTGTACTTTCGCTTCAAAGATTCAAAGTTCCTACCAAACGAAAACGTCTGCCGAGGATAAATTTCCGAATGATCCACGAAAAGAATCGAATCAAGCCCTGCATACGCTTTCGTGATGCTAGGCTCGTTCTTGAGAATATGGATCAAGCTTTCCTTCGCCGACAACTTGGGCGTAGCCTTCCCATCCAAGAAGATATTGTCAGAGTCACGCCGCGCGACTTCCTCACCATTTCGGAGTAGCACCTCCGAAGTGAATTGCGCCTTCGGAGCTTCAATTCCATCCTCGTCGATGAACGGGTAATTCAAGATCGCCTGCCCCTCTTCGTCTTGACTGCCCCGCTCAAACTCGCCCGTCCACACGAAATCATCACCATCGTGCGAGAACGTCAACTCCCATTTCAGTCCAAAGAACTGAAGCGACGCACGCCCGTGCGAGATCTGCACGAGCTTCTGGATGCTGTTTAGGATACGAGTCTTCCCCACACCTGAGAGGCCGACAAGCAGCGTTACATCGGGAAAGAAATCTGCTTTGCGCAGACTCCACCCCGCCTTCGGGTCATGAAATTCAAGTGATACAAGCCGCATCGTTAATTCTCCTGTTCTGTTTTGTGATTCGTTTTGGTTGCTTTGTCATTTTGATCCATATACCGTCTGGGTCAATCACTGGGACCACCTCCGCGAGATGCCAAATACTCGAATCGGGCAATCACGTCTCGCTGGGAGGCTTCGCAGGGGTCAGACTTGGTTTTCGGTTTTCAGCAATGTTTCTTTAATTCTATGGTAGTTGTTTTTGTACTTTTTAGAATCGCCAAGTAGCTGCTTCGCCTTCTTGGCCAAGTTGGCGGAACTGTCTGGATGCGCCAAACCAAATAGGGTTGAAAGCTCGGCTAATGAGGCGTTGGTCAATTCTCGACAAAGCAATGCCGCGATCTCTCGGCCTTCGGAACGACAACGGAAACCGACATAGGCGTCGGGGGAAACGTCGAACTGATTCGCGACTTGCGAAATGATCAACTCGGGCGTGAATCCTGAATGGCGTTTGGAAAGTGACTCTCTGCGCCCAGTTGGCTTGGCCAGCAAAACGATTTTTTGCAGAAAGGCTTCGGAGCCAATGACCCAATCTTCCAAAGCCAATCTTGCGTTCGTCGCCGGTCAATTTAATTACCGTAACTGCTATGAAGCCAAGCTTCAGGTTTTTCAGCCAGAAGCTTCTGTCCAACATAAGGGTTGACGTGGATGTATCGACTTAGCGTACAGAAATACGATGAGTCTTCGACTTGAAACGCTTTGAATCGTCCTTGGTAGAGATGCCCCGTTCTCCGATTTCGCTTGGCATACCAGTTGGCATAGCCGCTGAGCCAGTGCTGCATTCCATTGGACAAATTGGGTTCTGGAGTCTTGATCAGTGCATGGATGTGGTTAGGCATCCAACAATACGCGATCACTTGCCAACCCGAACGAAGAACTTCCGCTTCCAGTCCCTCGGTGAACCTTTGGTAGTGGCCATCATCGTGAAATAATTTTTGCTTTCCATCACCCCGCGTCACGATGTGAGTGACACTAGTGCCAGGCATTGGAGTGTTATCCCAGGCGTTGGAGTGTTATGAGGCATTGGAGTGACGCATTGGAGTGACTATCGGGATGAAAAAACGAATCGAAGTACTCTCCGCTTCTGTGACACTCGAAGAGATCGCACGGAATTTCACCCTGAAAGGGTTTAATCTATTAGCCGGAGGTCGCGCGAAGCGAACACCTCCGGACCCGATCTCCCCACGCCTTTGCGACCCTGAATGGGTCGAATCTATTCCCGAATCCAAAACTGATCTATCAACTTGCAGATTCATCCGAAGCTTGCCCTAAAATTGCTAACCGATTAAATTCAGACATAATTGCATCCCTCTTGCCGCCAGGAAGCGTCCGAAGCATTGTTGAAACTTGAAGAGTGGTCTCCCAAATTTGCGACAATGTCGCCCTTGGGAACACTAAACCCGATATCCTCGGTTGGCCCCGCCGGGCAGACCTTGATGACGGATCTTAACCTGTTGGAAATGCTCGGAAAAGCTTCTTCTGGATCTGCCAGCGAAGTATTTCGCAGTTATCTTCGCGTTGCCGTGCTGGGCTTTCTGCATGTGCCAGTTGGTCTGTTTACGGCCAATTGGGCGGGCGACCTAGTGCGGCTTACTGCGGCTTAGTGCGGGAAGGTTGTTGCTATTGCGGTCAGCAGCCAGTACTATTAATTCATGGTCCATTTGCTACTGAATATCCTGATGATTGCGAATCTTTTCGCATGTTCGATCCGCTGCCTTGGGTGTCCTTGGCCTGCGGATACCGTTGGTGATCTGTCGTCCACGCAGAACATCTGTGTTCAGGAAGCTTGCTGCCCAACGGCTAAGGATCTGGCTTCGCGACCAACATCTGCGAAGTGCATTGGTCATGAAGTAAAATCAGCGGTGGACGAATCGGCGAATGATGGGCGGTTAGATTTTCAGGCTCGAAGACCGCTATTTCCATGCGATGACGGTTCGTGTGCGGATTGCTGTTGCCGAAATTGCATCTGTGATGGGGCAATCTTTAGCGATAAAACTGATCAACGTGCGGGCCGAATGAATGGCGGAAGTTTTCCGGAAGACGATGAATCGAGCGGCGACTTTTCGCGCTGGTGTGCACGCGTAATTGGATCGACAGGAAGATCCCCAAACATACTGGGTAAGAATATTCGGAGTGACGTGTCCGCGGTCACCTTGGTTTCTATGGCGGTCGGACGTTCTTCTCCTGCGGGCCGCTGGGCACGCATTCAATACCAATCTTGGTTAATTTGAAGCCGGTTGCCTGTCGTCAAGCGAACCTGATGCTTGCAGGCAAGATATGCAGTGCGCGACTTGCTTGGCACAGCTGCGCTACTATTGGGCGTCTCTTGAAAGTGGATTTGTTCTTCACAGTTTTAATCTCAGAGCCTAAGGTACGACAGGACGTTCAAGTGATTGTAGGCGGAAGCCCCGTCTGGGTTTGCCACTTGCTTCTGTTCGCCTAAGTTAGCTTCGCTTTGCTTGAATTGGCTTCGCTTTGCTTGAATTGGCTTCACCTTGCTTGAATTGGCTTCGCCTTGCTTGAATTGGCTTCGCTTTGCTTGAAAGCGGAATTTCAGCGATCTTTGGCGATTGCCTGAGTTTTAAGCCTGCGGAACTGCGTGCATTCTTGCTTAATGAAATTGAGTTATCGCCTGCGTGCACTGGGTAAGTTTTCCTGTTGTTGGTTTGTTTAAAAGGTTGGGCGAATGTGGTTGCCCTGGGAATATGGCGTCCGAAATTTGGCTCGGCGACCGATGCGAACCGGTTTGACGCTGGCGGCGTTGTCGACGGTTGTGATGTTGATATTAATTGTGGTTGGATTTATTCGCGGTCTCGAGAATTCACTAGCGATCAGTGGTGACCCGAATGTCGTGTTGGTCTACTCGGTGAATTCCGAACAGAACATCGAAAATTCGGCGATCGACGCAGTGACGTCCAGTTTGCTTCCGGCCAGTTTGCAGAACACGTGGATTCGGTATGGCATCCCGCACGTCTCGCCCGAACTGTTTCTTGGTAGTCGGGTGCAAACCGCTGCCGGATCGACAGGCTTGGGGTTGGTTCGCGGGGTCACCAGAATCGCACCGTTGGTTCGCCGTAAAGTTCGCTTGATTCAGGGCACTTGGCCTCAGGACGGGCAGATCATTGTGGGTAAATTGGCTGCTGCGAAGCTGGGGTTTGTTGAAGGTGAATTAAGGGTCGGGCAGGTATTACAATTTGAAGGTAGGCAATGGCAGATTAGTGGGGAATTTGAAGCCGATGGCAGCGCGTTTGAATCGGAATTGTGGTGCGACTTGGCCCAGTTGCAAACGGCTACTAAGCGACAGGACCTAAGTTTGGTCGCACTGTTGTTGAATTCTCCAGCGGCGGTTCCCGAGGTTTCCTTGTTTTGCCAGGAGCGTTTGGATTTGGAACTGAAGGCGATTCGCGAAACCGAATATTATGCATCGCTGCAGCATCATTACAAACCGGTACGCCAATTGGCTTGGATGGTGGTGACCTTGGTGTCAACGGCTGGAATTTTTGCGGGCTTGAATCTAATGTACGGAGCGGTTGCGGGCCGAGTTCGTGAGATCGCAACACTGCAAGCGATTGGCTATCGACGCCGGGCGATTTTGGTCAGTCTGATGCAAGAGGGGACTTTGCTGGCCGCGGCCGCTTCGTTACTTTCAGGAACGTTCGCCATTTTGTGGGTGGATGGACTGGCGATTCGCTTTACGATGGGGGCGTTTGCGTTGCGAATCGATGGGTTTACGATCGCGGTTGCGTGTGGCGTTGGATTACTATTAGGGGCTTTGGGCGCGATTCCACCGGCGCTAAAAGTGCTTCGACAATCGGTGGTGATTAGTTTGAAATCTAATTGAAGGAAAATAGGATGAAATGGGAAATTTGGTGCGTGGTTGGATTGGTGGTGGCATCGCTAGGTTGTGGGGGCCGCGTCGAGAATGAGACGACCGGTAGTCCCGGATGGACGGCGAGTGGAACCGAGTATTTATTGACAACTCAACCCGCAGATGCGATCGCCGTTGGGGCGGCTCGGCAATCGGTCGTTGATCAGCAGGAGGTCACATTGGTGGGCGTGATTGGCGGGTCGGCATCCCCATTCGTCGAAGGAATGGCGGCCTTCACGATTGTTGATTCCAAAGTTCCGTTTTGTGCACCTGAAGAGGGTTGCAAGACGCCTTGGGATTATTGTTGCACTCAGAATGAGGTGAAAGACAACATCGCGACGGTCAAAGTCGTGGACGCGTCTGGCAATCCCATGACCATCGACGCCAAAGGCTTGCTGGGTGTGAAAGAATTGTCGACGGTCTGGGTCCAGGGGAAAGTCAAACGCGACGACGCCGGCAATTTGTCGATCGCGGCAAGCAAAGTGTTTGTGAAAAATCCGTAGGGTGAACGGAGTGTTGGCGACTGACGTGAAACGGGAAAGGAAGTGATGCATGAAACCGACGCAGATTGACTTGAGTGAATTGGCATGGGATCGCCAAGCGGAGTCCCCTGGCGCCGTGGTGGGCAAACGCACGCCTTGGTTGACCCGGTATGTCATTCCCATTTCCATCTTGCTTGGGTTCATTGCTTTGTTTAGCTTTGCAATGGGCAGCCATTTGTTTTCGCGACGTTTGGTGATGGTCGTTCCGGTGATGGTTCAACGGGGGGAAGTGACTGATGTGAGTGTCCCCTTATTCCAAACTGCGGGTTGGGTCGAGCCTTGTCCCACTGCGGTGTCGATCCCCGCTTTGACCGCCGGTGTGATCGAAGAACTGCTGGTGGTTGAAGGACAAACGGTTGCCAAAGGCGAGGCGATTGCGAAACTGATTTCCATCGACGCAGAGTTGGCGGTTCGGCAAGTGGAAACGGTGGTGGCAATTCGAGAAGGTGAACTGCAGCGTGCCAAGGCGGAACAGGCTGCGGCGTTGATTCGCTTGGAACGACCGGTACACCTTCGATCAGAATTGGCCGAAGCGGATAGTTTTCTGGCGCGAGGCGAAACGGAGCGTTTTCAGTTGCCGTATTTGGTGCAATCGTCGCGTGCACAGTTAGATTTTGAGACCACGAACTTGAAACGCAAACGAACCGCAGGCGATGCGATTGCAGGAATTGCGTTGGCTCAAGCCCAGCGTGACTATGATTCGGCCGTTGCAAAGCATAACGAATTGTTGCAGCGTGGAGGCTTGTTGGAACGTGAAATTGCGACGTTGCAAAGTCGAGTGACTGCCTTGCGTGAGCAACTGGAATTGTTGGTCGATGAACGGCGGCAAGTGGACGAAGCGAAAGCGCGAGTGGCGTCGGCAGTGGCGCTACTGGATCAGGCGAAAGTGGAGTTGGAACAGGCGAAATTGAGTCTGGAACGAACGGTGATTCGTTCACCGCTAGACGGTCGGATCTTGCGGGTGCTTGCCTCGCCGGGGACTCGAGTGATGGGGATCCAAGAGACCGCAGGACCCAGTTCTGGCACGATCGCTCAGATCTATAATCCAAAACAATTGCAGGTTCGAGCCGATGTGCGACTGGAAGATGTGCCAATGATCACGGTGGGGGCACCCGTGTTGGTGCGGACGGCATCGTCGCAGAAACCGCTTCAAGGACGAGTGCTGCAGCAGACCAGTTCGGCCAATATTCAGAAGAACACTTTGGAGGTCAAGGTGGAACTTTTGGATCCGCCGCCTACGGTAGGCCCGGAAATGTTGGTGACCGCAACCTTCATGGCACCGCCCACTATTGCGACCGGGACGGCACCAGTGGAAACGGCTTCCCAACAGATCTTGATTCCGCAACAACTGGTTCAGCGGATCGATGGTGCGACTTATGTTTGGCGGATCGGGCCAGGATCGACCGCCCAGTTGATATCGATTCAGGTCGGGGACGCTGGCAACGATGGATTGGTGGTGGTCAACAGCGGTCTGGAACCGACCGACAAGATTATCGTTCCCAATGTTCAGCAGCAGGGTGAAAGTGCAGGCGGCGTGGGATCGGGAAGTGCACCCTTGCGTGATGGTGAACCGGTGACGGTTGTGGGCGAAGATGCCAGTATTGGCATCAAGTAAGCGGTTGCCGGCAACTGCGTGAATTTCCACGGTTGGGTGCTTTGTTACGAATCTACTGGACGCCAAAGGGGCTTCAAATGCCGCTGGTTGAATTGAAAAATGTGACCAAGACTTTCAGCAAGGGAGATCAAACGATCACGCCTTTGGATGACGTCAGTCTTGGCATTGGTGAAGGTGAGTTCCTATCGCTGATGGGGCCCAGCGGGACGGGTAAGAGTACGTTGCTGAATCTGGTCAGTGGCATTGATCGACCGGATTCCGGTTCGGTGATCGTTGCGGGTGTTGATATTACGAAATTGTCGCGTAGCAAGTTGGCGGATTGGCGAGCGGCGAATTTGGGATACATTTTTCAGACTCATAATTTGATCCCCGTGCTGACCGCTTATGAAAATGTCGAACTGCCGACCCTGTTGTTGCGAATGTCAGCGTCGGACCGACGCAAACGAGTGACGGTGGCGTTGGAAGCGGTGGGGCTGTTGGATCGGGCCGATCACTATCCTAAACAACTGTCAGGCGGCCAGGAACAACGTGTCGGAATCGCTCGTGCCATCGTCGCCCATCCCAAGGTGATCGTTGCGGACGAACCGACCGGCAGTTTGGACGCAGAAAGCAGTGAGCAAATACAAACGCTACTGCAGCGATTGAACCGCGAACTAAACATTACCATGTTGATGGTGACCCATGACGCCGACGTGGCAAACATTGCTTCGCGACGAATTGTATTGGATCGCGGAAAATTTGTTGACTCAAATCCTGTGACTCAAATCCCGTGACTTCGACACCGACACTTCGACACCGACACTTCGACACCGACACTTCGACACCGACACTTCGACACCGTACTGCTGATTCGTGGACACTGATTGGGATCGATTATGTTTCGTTATGTGTTAAAAACTTTGCTGCGACATCGCATGCGGTCGTTATTGACGATTTCGGGTGGTGCGGTGGCGATGTTCGTCTTTTGTTTGGTGGGATCGGTGCAGGAGGGTTTATCTCGTTTGACCACGGGTGAAGATGCCGATCGATCGTTGATCGTGTTTCAGGAGAACCGCTTTTGCCCAACCAGTAGCCGATTGCCCGAAGATTATGCGAAAAAGATACAGGGGATTGAAGGAGTCAAAGCGGTGATGCCCATCCAAGTTTGGACCAATAATTGCCGCGCCAGTTTGGACATAATCGTGTTTCACGGTGCGGAACCGAAGCAAATTCAAACCATGCGTCCGTTGACTTTAGTGGCGGGAACTTGGGACGCGTTTGGCAGACAGCGAGACGCGGCGATTGTTGGGCAAAATGTTGCCAGGCGTCGTAGTTTGGGTGTTGGCGATCAGTTTACGATTGGCGAAATTTCAGTCAAAGTGGTCGGCATCTTTACTTCGGAAGTGGCGTCCGAAGAAAATTTGATTTACACCAGCCTGACCTATCTGCAATATGCCAACGGGCGGGATGCCGCTGGTTTGGTGACCCAATTGGAAGTCTTGTTGCATGGTGCGGCCGATCCAGACCAAGTGGCCAGCGAAATCGATCAGGCGTTACGCTCTGGTGCGGTTGCCACTAGCACTCGACGGAAGGGGGCGTTTCAAGCGGGCACGCTTTCGGATCTGATCGACTTGATCCGTTTCGCGCACTGGTTGGGTTACGCCTGTGTGGGTTTGATTTTGTCGTTGGTCGCGACCACGACTGTCATGAGTGTTCAAGATCGCATCAAAGAATATGCGGTGTTGCAAACCATCGGCGTCCGACCGTTGCGGACCGCGGGATTGGTTTTAACCGAAAGCACGCTGTTATGTTTACTGGGCGGATTGATTGGGACCACGTTGGCAATTGTGGCGTTGAACTTTGGTGGATTTGCGATCGGTGCCGAAGGGGCCACAATTGCGTTTGAACCTTCGTTTAGCTTGTACTTGGCAGGCGTCTTGGTGTCGATTTTGGTTGGAATACTGGCAGGAATCGCTCCGGCGTTGCAAGCGGCAACGGTTCCCATCGTGACATCGCTGCAAAGCGAATGATTCGCCGTTAGCATGGAAATGATCGTCGGTACGAATGACCTGACATTACAATTGATTACGCATATCTTTATTGGTTGGAAGCATGACAGAATCGGATCGATTGAACCCGGATCGGAAACCAGACCTGAACTTTGACTGGGACCCGAAGGATAGAATTAGCCAAGAATTGGAACGCATTCTGAACTTGGCCAACAAGATGACGGTGACCACATCGACCAATCGCCAGATTCTATTTCAATTGACCAAGTCTCCGATCGAAGCGTTGTTGAAAATCAATCAAAGCCACTTTGGCAATTCTGACTTGATACGTGGCTTCATTGCAGTGCTGGCCAAGTCGCTACTGACGGTGCGGAGCTTGGGTGAGGGTCAGATCTTGGATGATCGATCTGATGGCAATGGCAGTTGTCCTGATTGCGACACCGTGATCCAAAGCATCTCGCCCGATCAAAGCACCGCACCCAATCATAGCACCCCAGTAAGTCGAAACGGCGTTGAGCCACCGGTCAATGAATTCTTACCGGGCAAGGATGTGGCGCGGATTATCTATTGCCCCAGTTGCAGTGTGCCTTATACCGCGGCGTTGCAAATTCTATCCAGCCAGGGTTTTGGGATCGACCGCTAGATCCCATATTCGGCGCACACCATGGGTTTTACGATTCCCGCATCGAGTTTACAAAGGGTCGCGGTCGGCGAGTTGGTGAATGCCTAGGATTCAACCGCGAAATACGCGAAAGACGCGAAAAGGATCCAGTTCTGTCTTTCGTTTCTTTCGTTTCTTTCGCGGTTGCTTATGCGGGCTGCTGCGCTGCTGGTTTGGAGGTGTCTTCGTTTGGAGGGTTTTACCAGCGGCTGGGCTTTACCAACAATGGGCAAATGTTGGAACAACATGACGTCCAGTGCCAACCGATGGCGTGGACCGATGACCCTGACTAAAATGTGGGGAAGATCCATTTCTCTTGCGATATTTCGCACTCTCTAGCGAACCAGCAAATGAGTTTATGTTTTTTTCGAGGGAACGTTTTCATTGATTGAAAGGAAGACCGTTGCAACGTTGTCCAGATTGTGATGAGGTCTTAACCTCCCAGCACATCAACCTTCAAGAAGGGGTGGCACTTTGCCCCGCTTGCGGCCAGTTGTCACGGCTGGCGGAGGTGAACTTGGGGGAACGATCGGTAAGTGAAATTTTAAGCCAACCGGTGACCGGCTGCACGGTCAAGCAAGAAGGGCAGGGCATACGAGTCACCGCATCGATGCATTGAATGACTTCCGTTTTAGGTTTGGCGGCGATGACGCTGTTTTGGAATGGCATTGTGTCGGTCTTTGATCGGCTTGTCTGGATGAAGGTCGTTTTGCAAGAATTGCTTCTGTATGCCGGAGAAAAACGAATCAATATGCTGCCTAAGGGATCGTTTGCTACTAAGTTTCCGGGTTAGCGGCGGCCCCCGATCGCTGGAATTTGTCTACCTTAATCCTCAGTTTGGGCGGTTCGTGTTTTGCCCCATCGAACGCATTTTTTTTTTGCGGTGAGTAGAGTAGGAATGAAGAACCACCGGTCCAGCAGGCAAGTCCACTGAAGTTTTCTTTTAGTCTTGGGTAGGTGCTGTTGCTTGTTATGATTTGGGCACTGACTTTGACCAACGTGTATTGGCCGGGATCTTCGCGAAGTTCAAACGAGGATTCTAAAGCGTTGTCTAAAGCGTTGTCTAAAGCGTTGTCTAAAGCGTTGTCTAAAGCGTTGTCTAAAGCGTTGTCTAAAGCGTTTTATTGTGTGGAACAACCACTTTTCTATCGATACTGGCGGCAGGTGGGTCCGAATGGCGGCGGTACCGGACAAATTGGTTCGGGCAGTGAATGGAGAGAGGCGAATCAGATCGAAATATTTGATGAGATCATCATTTCAAGCGTCTGGGACGGGGTCAGCCAGCTGCTTCAGCGCGAGGGTCTAAGTTGCTTTGACTGGCAACCCTTGGATCGGACCATGCTGAAGCAAGCCGCTTCGAAGAAAACTGCCTCGCTTAACGGGTCCGGGCACTAGATTACCGGGCTGTTCGTCGAATTGGGTGACTTATGCTAAGCCAGTGATTTCTTTTTCGACGAGGGCAAGCATTTGAGCCAATTGGGGCATGGGCAATCCAACCACGTTGGTCGCTTCGCCTTCAATAATGTGAACCCAATCAAGACCATCTTGAAACCCGAACGCGCCGGATTTTCCTTCCCAGGCATCGGTGTCCAAATATTCTTCGATAACCGATTGCGATAGTTCGTCCATTCGTAAATCTGTTTTTACGACGTTGCGTAAAATTGTATTTGTGGGACGGTGCCAGATACACACTCCGGTGTAGACTTGATGCACTTGGCCGCTCATCATGCTTAACATCTCTTTGGCATGCTGGCGATTGTGCGGCTTGCCCAAAATCGTACCCTGGCAGTGTGCTACGGTGTCGGCGGCCAAGACAATCCCGTGTTCGACCTGGGGTACAATGTCCGCGGCTTTTTGTTGGGCAAGTCGAATCACCAACTGCACAGGGGTTTCGCTGGAACACATTCCGGATTCGGCACCAGGACTGGGGATAATCACGTTGAACAGGTAACCGTATTCTTCCAGCAATTGGCGACGTCGCGGTGACCCGCTGGCCAAAAACATAGGTCCTAATGACTTGGCTGCATTCTCGTTGGTCGATGGCTCTTGGTTGGTGAAGACCGCGTCGGGAACATTGCCGCCGGCCTGGGTCGGGGTAGGCTTTGGGGCACCTGAAGGGTTGGATTCCGATGGTGGATGGTTCATTTGTTACGTCTTCAGTGCGGGAACGGCAGCAATTGCCAGGCGGCGAATGCAAGGGTTCGCTGGTTTTTGACAGCGACAGGCGATCGAATCACCAGTTTAACCACAATCGGGTGGACACCAAACCGGTGTGCCGACTTTCCCAACCGCTGCACAAAGCGTCGATCGATGTCTTTCTAGAATTCAGTTTGCTGTTAGACTTTGTCCATGAAGCAACATATCTCAGTGATTTTCGAAGATAACCATCTGCTGGTCCTGAACAAGCCGCCGCGTCTGGCAACGATGGGAACGGCGGAAGATGAACCAAGCCTGGTGCGTTGGGCCAAGGATTATATCGGGAACAAATATAACAAGCCTGGTAATGTTTACATCGGTGTGGTTAGTCGTTTGGATTCGATGACGTCTGGCTTGATCGTGTTGGCGCGGACGTCCAAAGCGGCGGCAAGGTTGAACCAGCAATTTCACGACAACACTGTCCAAAAATTTTACCTGGCAGCGTTGGCTCAGGCTCCAACGGTGCCCCATATCAAGCACAATCGGGAACCGGCAGCGGGCGGGAATTTGAGACTCGGGTCGGAGACGAAAGTCACTTCGGACCCGAGTGCAGGAACCAGTGACGCCCATTCGGTGGTGGGAGCGAACAGGACTGACGGTGCGACGGATCGATCGGATGGGTTGGCAATCGACTGGGACGGTCAGTGGGAAGATTGGATTTGGAAAGACGATTCCAAGCATCGCATGTTTGCCGCCGTGCCGGAGAGAAATTTCAGGCAGCCCAGTCATTCGAAGTTAGGCCAGTTACGTTGGAAATTGTTGGGGCACAATTCCGATGCGGCCGTCGTTTTGGTGCGACTGAAGTCGGGTCGAAAGCATCAGATCCGAGTGCAATTCTCAAGTCGCGGTTTACCGGTCTTGGGCGATCGTAAATACGAAAGTGACCGAGGGTTTCCTGACGGAATCGCGTTGCATGCGTGGATGTTAGGGTTTGTGCACCCGGTATCCAAGGAAAGCCTGAGTTTTCAAATCCCACCGCCGGCCAGTTGGAATTCGCTTGGCGGCCTGCGGTCTGCGGTTACGATTGGTGCTGCGCCTAGCCGGACCGGGGCGTTGGTTGGGGCTTTCAACCAGAGGGGCGATCAACGGGTGGGACTGGACGAAATCTTGGGGCAATTGCGGACGTAATGCGTACTCAACTCGGCCTTTGAGACAAGGTCGTTACGCGTATTGGGCAGCAGTTTGGTCTAACGATTGGCCACAAAAGGCTGCTTTTCCCGCGTAATTCTCCGCGTGGTGACTTTTTTAGTATTTACTTGGGAAACCATTTGGAACATCCGTTTTGAGTGCCCTATAATAGGTTGGCCTCAGATGCCTTAGACGGACAACTTTAGTGCAAGTCTGGCCGAAGACGGTTAACGATTCTGACGATTCTTTGGGGCGGCAATTTGTGATGTGCGGCCTGTGATTTTCGGCCTGGATTCGAAGTCTTGCGAACGTCTGATAGGCGTGCCGTTTGGTCGATGTTTGTTTCAGATCGGTTGGTAATTTACCCGTGCCTACTCAAAAACCTATCTTTTTAGATGCTGCCATCAAAAGTCGTTTGGTCGGAGAAGACCAATTGCGATCGGCGATTGCGCGTCTTCGGCAAACCAACGGTGGAAAATCGGTTCGGGACCCAGATGGGAAACTGGTTGCCGCCGAATTGGTAAAGATGCGAGTGTTAACCGCTTACCAAGCGGATCAATTGTTGGTGGGGCGGACCAAGTTGGCGTTGGGGCGTTACATTATTAACGACTGGATCGGCCAAGGCGGTATGGGCCAGGTCTTCAAAGCGGTCCACGAAATGTTGGGCCAGGAACGAGCGGTCAAAGTGTTGCCGCTTTCCAAGAGTACACCTGAGGCGATTGAAAGTTTCCGCAGGGAAATTCGAACTCAGGCCAAGTTGGACCATCCCAATTTGGTGCGGGCCTACGATGCGGGCGTCGATGGCAATGTTCATTATATGGTTGTGGAATTTGTTCCTGGGACCGATCTTCGCCGCTTGGTTCGGATGGAACGGGCCCTATCGGTGCAGCGTGCTTCGAACATCATAATGCAGGCCGCGTTAGGACTGGCGCACGCACATTCGCGAGGCCTGATTCATCGCGATGTGAAGCCTGGAAACATTTTGGTCACCCCAGACGGTGTGGCTAAGCTGTCGGATCTAGGGTTGGCCGCATTCTTGAATGATTCAACAGATCCTCGCGCCGGAAAGATCGTCGGAACGGCCGATTATCTCTCGCCCGAACAGATTCAAACTCCTAATGAGATTACTCAGCAGACGGACATCTATTCGCTGGGCTGCAGTTTGTATTATGCGATCACTGGGAAAGTGCCTTACCCCGGCGGCAACGCCAAGGCCAAGGCTCGACGGCATCTGAACGAAACGCCATGGCACCCGCGGCGGTTCAATGAAGAAGTGAGTGATGAATTCGTCGATTTGATCGGCGATATGATGGAAAAAGATCCCAGGCATCGTATTCAATCGGCTGAAGATGTCGCGGCTCGTTTGGCGCCCTGGGCCAGTGAAAATAGTCCTTTGGCCAACGAACAGATGATTCGTTCACGGTGGACGCCCGAACCTCCTCCGTCGGAAGCCGAGGACAGCAAGCAAGCGAATCCTGGCGGTGTGGATCGATTGGAAGGATCCGAGTCGTATGAAGCGCCAAGCGACGGCAGTTTGTCGGGCCAAATATCGCAGGCCACGTTTTCAGGTTGGTCACGCGATGATACTCAGAGTGATCCGCCGCCACCCCCGGTCGGAGTTTCTCCGCGTCAAATGCAGCAGCCTCCGGGGATTTCACCGATGATATTCTGGACCGTGTTGCCGATCTGTATTGCCGTCAGTCTATTGATGGGCGGCATCATTGGCTACGTGATAGCGTCGCTCAAATAGCGTCTATAAAGTAGCGTCGCTCAAATAGCGTCGCTCAAAAACCGTTGTGGACAACTCATTCGAAGAGATCGTCCGTTGCTAAGTTACCTGTGGAACGGCCCGTCCGAAGCGGGTTGTTTGGATACCAGCCGGCGGCGCAAGCAAGGGAATCAGGAGTTCACGCACTTTTATCTAGACAGAGCCCCGAAGCGTGTGTTACGTTGGCCACCCAAGATGTTGGATTAGCCTTTTTGGTCGGGGCAACGGAAACGTCCCATACTGAAAGTCCGTTTGGACAGATGTTTGGTATCGCGGCCGACGGTCCGTTTCCGCCACATGCGAAACGAGGACGCTTTCATTTCCTGCCGCATCAATTTGATGACTTGCCCAGGTGATAGGCCGAATTGTAGGCGAATCGCCTCGAAGGTGGTTCGGTCTTCCCACGCCATTTCGACAATGCGATCAATCTGAGCGACCGTCAGGTTTGGAGCATTCATGGGTTTAACCATTCCAATTCGAATTTAACTTCGTATCTTAATTCCCTGCAGCCCAAGACTTGCAGTCTAACAATCGCCCGCTACCGGTGGAACTTCACAACACATGGCAGGCTGTGATCAGCATAAGCATTGCGTTTCGCACCTTAGGACCGAAAAAGAAATCGCCTGTTAACGATAGAAATAGCAGCGTTCATTCGGGGAATCGGCTCTTTTAGTGGTAGTTCACCAACCGCAGTGATTGTCAAGCGTGACTTGAATGATTGGCACTTGTTGGCAGAATAGACAAAAGGTCGCAGCACGGATGTGACAGGTACTTGGGTAGGCTCTACTGGGCGACACCAAGTTGGCTGAATGCGTAATTGAAGCGGAAATTGAATGTCTGGATTGAATCCTGCCCAACAAGAAGCGGTTGACACCCTAAGCGGTCCTTTGCTGGTGCTGGCCGGTGCTGGCACGGGAAAGACTCGAGTTGTGACGATGCGAATCGGCAAACTGATCAAGAATGGAATCAGGCCCGAGCGTATTTTGGCGGTGACCTTCACCAATAAAGCGGCATCGGAAATGAAAGAACGGGTGGCCGAACAGATTGGCAAGAAGAGTAAAAAGAAGCCGGTTGTTTCAACGTTCCATTCGTTGTGCGTCAAAATTTTACGGGAACACATCGACAAGTTGGGCTACCCCAAGTCCTTTGTGATCTACAGTCGTGGCGACCAGGAAAGCATTATCCGGACCGTGCTTCGCGAAATTCGCGTCAACGAAAAGAATATGAAGCCTGGCGACGTACTGAACAAGATCGGCAGTTGGAAATCACGTTCGGTTCGCCCTGACGAAGCGGGGCGATTGGCGGAATCGGACAAAGAACATATTGCATCGTTGGCTTACCGTCGCTACCAACGCGAACTGAAGAATCGGGGCGCGGTTGATTTCGATGATCTGTTGCTGCTGACTGAACAGCTTTTTGCCGAACACAAAGACGCGTTGGCAGTCGAAGTCGCGAAGTACGATCATTTGCTGATCGATGAATATCAAGATACCAATCAGTCGCAGTACCGAATCGCCACCGCTCTGGTAGCCGGGCATCGAAATCTTTGCGTGGTGGGTGACGACGATCAGTCAATTTACGCCTGGCGAGGGGCTGAAGTTGAACACATTTTGCGGTTCAGTCGAGATTGGAAAGATGCGAAAGTGGTTCGTTTGGAATCCAACTATCGGTCGACGCAACCGATTCTGGATTGGGCCAACCGATTGATCGATTTTAATGTGGTGCGCCACGGAAAAGTTCTAACTGCGGCTAGAGAACGTGGGCCAGCACCAGCAATTTTCCAGTACAAAGATGAAAATCTGGAAGCTCAAGAAACGGTTGTGCAGATACGTCAACGCTTAAGTGAAAAGGGCGTCGAGCCTCAAGATATCGCGATTTTATTTCGCACGAACGAACAGCCACGAGTCTTCGAGACTGAACTGCGAAAAGCTAAAATACCCTATGTTCTCATTGGCACCCAGTCCTTTTTCGATCGCAAGGAAGTGAAGGATTTGGTCTGCTACCTACGAGTGATCGCATTACCGCAAGACGAAGTTTCCCTGCTAAGGATTATAAATACGCCCAAGCGAGGGATCGGGCAATCGGTCGTTGAAGGGTTGTTGGAGGTTGCGACCAAAGGCGGAGTCACCGTTTGGGATTTGATTTGTGGTAAAGTGCCTGGCCCTACATTGAGACCCGCTGCGGTCAATGCGGTCAAGGCGTTTCGCGATCAGATTGTGGATTTGCAACAGCAATCCCAATCGATGACCGCGGTTGCGATCACTGAAAAATTGATCCAGGCCATTGAATACCGATCGTTTATTGAAAGCCAATACGACGAACCTGAAGAACAAGAGGCCCGTTGGGCCAACGTTGCGGCAGTGGTCAACGCGGCTGCTGACTTTGATCGTGACCATCCCGAAGGCGGTAAGTTGGCCGAATTCTTGGGTGAATTGACTTTGGGCGATCGTGAGATGGAAAACGACAAAGAGAAGCAACTGCGACGCAATGCCATTATCTTGATGACGCTACACAGTGCCAAGGGACTTGAGTTTCCTGAAGTGTATATGGTGGGCATGGAGGAAGGCATTTTGCCTCATGTGCGCAGTTTAGACGCCGAGGAAAATATCGCCGAAGAACGCCGCTTGTGCTACGTTGGAATCACTCGGGCTCAGATGCGACTGACTCTTTCGTTTCCGCTAACTCGCAAACGCTGGGGTAAGGAACGTGACACCATTCCAAGTCGATTCTTATACGAAATGACGGGCAAGGCCGAAAATCCAAAGCACGTGTCGGGTAGGTAGTCGGGTAGGTAGTCGGGCAGGTAGTCGGGATTAGCTGACGGGACGCTAATTGCGGGTTACACAAAGCATCAATAGCCGGGCAAATTCCCGCTGAATTGGTTTGCCCGGAGGCCGACGATGCCTGACTTTCGATTGCAATAAGTGGTAACCTCTAGAACGATTTCCGGCACCAAGGGAATCGTCCCGAATCCGTTGCGAATTCAAAAGTAGCCCAAGGACGCCTGCCCACAAGTCTAGCGCTAGGGGCTGGCTGCCTGCGAAGCTACAGGTGTTTTGCGAAACAATACAAGTACGAATACGAATCGGAAGTACGAATCGCCGGTCAGTGAAGCCCCGATTGCGTGTGCCTGTGCGGCGGGCTTGCGTTGCGGGTTCTGTGTGGCAGCTGGCTGGGTTCTGCTAGTCGCTTGACGGATTTGCGGATGCTCTCGAACTGGACGACTTAGTAAGCCATTGGAATAAGGAACTGGAAGATGAGTGTTAAGAAAATCTTGATGTTGGTGGGCGACTTTGTAGAAGACTATGAAGCGATGGTGCCTTACCAGATGCTGTTGATGGTAGGCCACGATGTGCAAACTGTTTGTCCGGGGAAGAAGGCGGGCGATAAGGTTGCAACGGCCATTCACGATTTTGAAGGCCATCAAACCTATAGCGAAAAGCCAGGGCATCAATTTGCAATCACGATGGACTTTGAAGGCCTCGATTATTCTGCCTTCGATGCGTTGGTGATTCCCGGCGGTCGGTCGCCCGAGTACTTGCGAATGAATGCCAGTGTTTTGGAAATGGTTCGTCATTTCGATCAGGCCGACAAACCCATTGCTGCGGTTTGCCATGGGCCTCAGATTCTGGCCGCCGCAGGAATTTTGAAGGATCGGCAGTGTTGCGCGTACCCAGCGGTTCTGCCCGAGGTGACGTTGGGTGGTGGCCACAGCGTAGGCCCTAACGACACGTTCACCAACGCTCACGTTGATGGCAATTTAGTAACGGCCCCCGCCTGGCCCGCACATCCTATGTGGATGCGAAAGTTCTTGGAATTGTTGGGTTCTACGATCGTCCCCTAATGCAGATCAGCATTCCAATTCACGTAGATTTTTCGATCTGGGTAGACTATTCCCAGAAGCATTGAATTGTTTGCCCGATGGAAGAATCCGCGGACGTTTGTTGACGGCGTCATCAGTGCAGAGTTGCGGAAGGAATCGCCGCCTTTATGAAGCGGTGAATTGCCTGTTTTCCAAACAGATCCAAACAGATCCAAACAGATCCAAACAGACCCAAACAGACCCGAATCGACCTGAACAGACACGGCGGGCTTTCCCAGATCTGCCAAGCAGAGTTCCAATGACGTCGCAAACACGTTGGATTGGAAATCGGTTCATTGCCAGTCGGTTATTGGTCCGAGCCGACTAGTGCTTTGATGTCGATCCGAGTTCGTAAGGCAGCGGCCTTGAAGGCTAGGTCTACGTAATTCACTTTCGACCCTGCGTCTATCGCAACTTGTTGTTCGATGATGCGACCGTGATTCAGAACGAAGACGCCAGGCATCCGGAAGCCGTCACCGTGCAACTTGCCGACGCCGTGCCCGCCAACGAATGCTGCCAACACGCCCCGCTTGAAAACCGACCACGAAAACAGTTGCCCAACCGTGCCTCGACCCAGCCCGAACGCTCGATACAGCACGCAGTTAGGATCACTGATGTGATGCCAATAATTCAGATCATACTTGGCCAGCATCGTAGTGCCCTCCATGGGAGAACCCATATGCACGATCGCGATGTTAACCTCGGATTTGCGAATCGCCTCGCGAGCAATCACAAGGTCCGCCAGAGTGACTCGGCAAAACGTACAGCCGCTGTGCCTTAGGAAAACGACGATCGTCGGTTGCTGGCCCGATAAATGTCGCAATGATTCATCCCGTTGGGTTCTAAACGAAGAGATCGCCTGTTCGAATTCCGGTACAGCGAATCCGCGGCCCGTATCTGTATTCCAGCGGAATCCTTGGTACAAAATCACAGCGAAGGGGATCCACCAAATCAGATCGTTAGTAATGCACATCAAACCAAACACGGGCGGAAGCTGGCCGGTCAGGTACCCGACCAAAAATCCGACGGGCCCAAAAACCTTCCCCAGGAACCCCACGAGAATGATCGGCCAGTGCCTGAAGGGGTCCCTGGCGGCGATCGCGTATCCGATGCCGTAAACCCCGACGATCATGCCGACACACTGCCAGATCGCTGGGTAGTTCACTCGAGGCAGGTTTAGGAGATCAAAGAACTGGTTGGGGAATAGAACCACCCAGGTGCCCCATGCCAAGTTGTAAATTGCTGCTGCCAATAAGCACAACGACATCCAGGGCCGAAAGGATTCGGCGGGAATTCGATTGCGCGCCGAAGTCAAGTTGAAGTCTTTTTTTTCCATTGCTCAAGGGCGACCCTAAACGCGAATACAACCAATAAAGCGACGAATTTACTCTTAAAAGTAGCCGCAGGCAAACGTTTGGCATAACTGAATGCGTTTGAATTTCATGGGTAGAATCAGTTTTCCCGATGCACAGTCGTCCGGGTTTCCAATCGTCAACAAGACTAAAGATCGTAATATCACGGTGTGTGGGTCACAAATTCACACATTTTAATCTAGCGACTGGTTTGATCAAGATAAGTACCCCGAGCCTCCAAAATACTGCCTGATTTAAGACTTTGGGTGGGTTGAAGATCTTAATCCAGATCGCCTTGGTTTTGAGTCTTCTCGATGGCTTTGGCTTTTTTCTCGGCAGCCAACTGGGTTCGCCTGGGCGTATCCGACAGAAGTGTGGCACATTGGGGATGGATTCCACCCTTGGAATACGCCGGTTTTCCGCAAACGGGGCACTCTTTTCGAGCGGTGGGTGTTTCGATGGGTAGCGGTTTCTTTTCACTCATAAGTTCTAAGTCCGTAAAGCTGGGTGTGTGTTTCAAGTTTCGATGTTGCTGGTTTTCGGCGCCGACAATCAAGCGGATTTTTCGCAGAAGAAAATAGCCACCAGGACCAGTTCCCGTAGCTGCAGGGTTTTCTGCTGCACGGTTTTCTATGGCTAGTTTCTGGTTGCGACGCGGCCGGCGTCGCCCGCAATTAAAACGATGATGCAGCCAATTGGCAAAGACAAGTGCCCGAATAACGGCTGGCAGATGGACGTGCGAATGGTCGAGAGAGTGAGCCAGTTAGCGAGTAAGAGTTAGTTGCACGGAAAAGGTAGTTATAAGGTTAAGGGTGTGTGCAAGCGTTTGGCTGTGCACGCAAGTTATGCTTGTTGCTGAAGCAGTTGGCCGAGATTAAAACTTGCACGATGGGGAAGCAGAGCAAACATCGCGTGAAATGAAATACATTTTCAGTAACGATGGCACCCGCTGGTCAACCGATTACAAGACTTCGACACGGTCAGCTGATGGGTCGGCGTCAAAAATAAGTTGGTCAGTGGGATTCAGGTAGGCGGTTTGGCCTGGCAAAGTGCCTTCCTCATGCGATGCCGGAACCACATCCAAGGCCGCGCCCATTACCATCTCTTGCTCGAAGCAGGTGGCGTCGATCGTGATCAAGTTCAAACCGATTCCTTACCCTGGAGCAGGAACCTGGCCGATTTTTCTTTTCAAAAATCCCTGGACTAGCGGGTAAGGAGTCAATGGCTGATCGCTGCTTCTCTGAAGAAGAGCGCACGGTGTTTTGTCAGCAAAACCGTAAACCACGTTGCAGTCGGTTTCGGTATCCACCGGCAAGGCAATCGGACAAATCCGCTGTCCAGCGTTGAGCAGGACGAAAAACGGAGTTGGAATTGTGGAGGCAATGGCGGTCATTGAGCTTCCTGGAACATCCAAAGCGACCCCCATTCTTGGTAACCTATGGGTTTACGTTGCGTAAAACATGCACCGCCATTGTTGCGTAAAACACGCACCGCAATTGATGTCCAGGCATTAAGTTCAACCGGTAGGCAAAAGGTCGAGTGCTAGGAAGAAGTCCATCAGTAGGAGACTAATTCCCAAATCGCCGGACGTCAATCGACCAGCGCCGCTGTGGCTAATGTCAACGCCGTGGCTAATGTCAACGCCGTGGCTAATGTCAACGCCGTGGCTAATGTCAACGTTGGGGCTAAGGTTTACCAGCGTTATTGGTAACGTTATTGGTTGAATCTTGAGATCCCCATTTGTATTTCGATTTGACTCGTCCTTCGGACAAGGCCTTAATCATACCGCCGGGAATCTTGGCTTCGGCATCCAGCACCAAGGATCGATTCTTGAACAATTCAGCCGTCATCTCTTGTTGGAAGGCCAACGCTTCGGCGCGACGAATTTCTGCGTGGGCTCGTGCGGTGCGAGTATCTGCCTCGGCTTGATCGGTTTGCAATCGAGCCCCAATATTTTTGCCAACGGTAATGTTTGCGATGTCGATCGACACGATGGCAAAAGCGGTGTTTGTGTCCAGGCCTCGTGCCAGTACGCCCTTGGAAATTCGGTCGGGCAATTCCAACACATCCATATGGGAATCCGCAGACCCAATCGCAGTGATAATGCCTTGGCCAACGCGAGCGATGATGGTGTCTTCGGTTGCACCGCCAATCAGTTGGTCCAGATTGGTCCGAACTGTCACTCGGACGTTGATCAACAGTTCGACACCGTTGCGGGCCACCGCGCTAAGTGAGGTTCGCTTTCCGGCGGCGCGGGAATCGGGGCAATCGATCACTTTGGGTGATACACTGGTTCGCACGGCATCTAAGACGTCGCGACCGGCAAGGTCAATCGCGGCGGCCCGATCAAAATCCAGATCAATACCGGCTCGGTTGGCCGCAATAATCGCTCGGACCACATTCATCACATCGCCGCCCGCCAAAAAGTGGGCTTCCAGGTGATTGGTGTTGATTCCGCCTAGGCGTTTTACGTTAATTCCCGCTTGAGTCGCCATGATTTTAGCGTTCACAATCAGGCTTGGGCTGACTTGCCGAAAACTCATCCCGATCATACTTGCCAGGCTAACGTCGGCGCTGGACATCTTTGCGGCTAGCCACAAAGATCCAAAGCTAAAGAAAGCGAAGAAGAAAATGAGGGCGATTAGGCCACCCAAGACGATGCCGCCGATGGCCAATCCATCCAACAGGTTATTATCAAAGAACACTGCGAATCCTGAAAACATATCTGACTCCTGACTCAAACATTAAATCGTCCGAGGAACAGCCGATAGTTCAGGCGGCGGAAAAACCTGCAGCGTACTGCGGTGGTCGGTCATTGGAACGACCATCGAACTGGGAAGCGCAACGCAATAGCGAATTCGTCAAGCAACGATGGCTTGAACACCTAAAGCTATGGCTGGAAAAAGTAGCGAGATTACCAGTGGCTTCCGAGCGAAATTGTGGTGTATCAAACAAACCTTAACCCATACAGCCTAGCACAAATGCCCATGCAGGGCAGCGGCGTGAGCAAATTATTCCGTCAGGGTTAGCCAACGGGTCATCGGGTAAGAGTACTATTTGGCCTTTGAGCTATTGGCGGGAGCAAATCAACGGTTTGGTGCGAGCATTCGCGTGGGATGGCCAAGGTTAGCGACGTTCGCTTGGTCCGCTTGGTGGTTCAAAGGGCAGTGCAAGAAAAGGAAAAAGCCACCCCAGTCACAGACTGGGGCGGCTTTTCAATATATTCTCAGTTCGAGACCAGATTCAGTTCTGGGCCAAGACCGACTTAGTTGCAGCCACAGCTAGGAGCGGCAACAGCTGCACTGCAGCCACTGTCACATCCGCTGTCACAACCATTGCCAGCACCGGCTCCGCAACCGTTTCCGCATCCACTGAACAAGCCGCGAAGTTTAGAACCTAGACCTGCTCCGAAGCATCGACCCATTGCAGGGCGGCAGCTAACGGTGACAGGAACTTGCTCGCATACAACTCGTGGTTTTCGAACGGTACGAGTGTAAGGAACTTGTTCACATACGCGACGAGCAACACATACTTCTTTTTGCTCGCACACTTGACGGCAGCTTACATGTGGAACTTGACGAGTGCGAGTTTCGCAAACCCAGTTGATTTTGCAAACTGGAACTTGCTTGGTCATTTGTTCGCAAACGATCCGTACTCTCTTAACTTCTCGTTGACGAGTTTCGCAAACAAACTTGCAAGTTCTGTAGCAAACCATCTTGGTCTGAGGTTCGCATACCCAGCTGGAAGTGCAGTAATTAACAGTCTTAGGCTGTTGTTCGCAAACCATCTTGGTAACGGTGGTCGGAACTTGTTCGCAAACAGTCTTCTTGACGCAGTTGAATCCGCTTACAGTTCTGGTTTCGCATGTTGGAACCCAAACCTTCTTGCATACAGTGCGATCTGGAGTTGAACAGCATACAGTTGTTGGGCAACCGCGAACCGACTTGCAACATCCTGTGCAAGGATCAAATTCGTATGAACGCTCGCCACGAACTCGTTTGCTGTACGATCGACCTGGGATAATTTCCTGACGGGTTTCCCAGTGACCACCACGAACAGTAACTTCCTTAGTGAAAGGAACTCGTTCGGTAACAACCTTCGAAACGTTCTTCATGACCGTTTCGGTAACTGGTTTACGAACCGTTACCATGATTGTCTTGGTGTGATTTTCTGTAACCTTACGACGAACGTTCGTGGTTACTTCCTTTTGGTGCGTTTCCCATACAGGGCGACGTACCGTGTAGTTAACCATTTCGGTTTCGCAAACTGGTTTGCGAACTGTGTAGTTAACTGTCTTGCAGCTAGTTTCGCGTACTGGACGACGAACGGTGTACTCTTGCGTCGTGTAGCTAACTTCACGAACAGTGCGATTAACGTTTACCATCTTCTTATCGTAAACCGTTCGCATAACATTTCGCATGCATTCGACTTGTTCGGTTTCCCAAACAACTTTGCGTCGAGTTCGCATGACTGTGTAGCTACCGCAACCGCAATCGCTACCTGCGTCTGAAGCCATAGCTCCGCAACTGTTGTAGTTAACAGCACCGCAGCAGTCGGCCCATGCCGAGTTAACTGACAATGTAGCTGCAACAGCTACGACAGCCAGTAAACAACGTACCATCTTCATTTTCGTTTCTCCTACTGACAAACTAATACCGTGGATGCGGCAATCTGGCACGACGAACCGTTCGTCCTACCGATTACTTGTTTCACAACACCCGCCGTCAAGGTTTTCTTATTGGGATACCTTTCCAACAGCGTAAAGACTTGCCAAAACTATCCTGACTTTGTAAGTCTCAATGTCATGTCCTCAAAAGTACCATTCGGCAGTTTGGGTTGGTAGATTTAAATGAGAAGTCAAGGAAGTTAACAAAGCTTGAGTAGTCAAGTCGTAATGGAACGTGTGTAACGACTGCACTGCCTGGGCTGTGTGGGTAGTTTGTGAAAAAGAAAGTTAGGGTCTCATTAAATATAAACGGTAACTTAGGTTATGTGAGAAGACTTTGTTGATAAGCAAACAGATTCGAATCCAGTCCACTGGAACAACTACAGTGACCCTAACGATTGGAAAAGTGAATGAAGTTTTCGGTTTTACTTTTGACGTGCAACTAAGGCAAAGCTATCTGTACTTACGTTTAGCATCAGTCATGGACTGGTTTGATATCCCGTGAGCATCAACCGAGTGATACGTAGATAAATGGGTAAATGAAAAAATGAATGTTAACAAGAAGAGCGGTTTTACATTAATTGAGATTTTGATCGTTGTTGTTATCATGGCGGTTTTGGCATCTGTGGTTATTCCGCAATTCTCCAATTCCACAAAGCAGGCTCAGACTTCGACAACCGAATTCAACTTGCAGATAATTCGAAGTCAGATAGAACTTTATCGTAACCAACACGGTGGACGCTTGCCTGCGGCTAATCTTAGCGAACTATCGACCACCACCGACGCATTGGGTGGAAAAGGATCTGGCGCTCAGTTCCCCTACGGTCCTTACCTAAGAAGCATCCCGGCCAATGCGTTGACAGAACAGGCTGCAATCAAGACCACCACAAACGATCCTGCCGGCAAAGCAGATGTCACAGCAAATAGTAAAGGCGGTTGGCTTTACAATGCAACCACCGGTGGATTCTGGGTCGATCATGAGGAATTGGTGGTCAAGTAATTGCGACCAAGAACACAGTCCTAAATGAAAAAGTCCGTGCAAGCTTAAATGAAAAAGCCCGTGCAAGATTGCACGGGCTTTTTTTGTTCCCAAAGCGAAGCAATCTCCCAGTCAAGGCGATTTACGTTTCTGGCCTTGCAGCATAACAAGCAAGCCATTGACCGAGCGGCACGAGTGATCGAGCGGCTTGATTTCATCGCCTGCATCACGTTGCTTGAACTACTTGGTTCCCATGGTCTGCAGCCATTGGATGGATCCGGGGATTCCTTCAGCATGGACCGATTGGAAGTGATCTCCCAATGGAATAAAGTTAGTCGTTACGTCAACGCCACGATCTTCTAGCGTTTTCGCGGCGGAACGACTATCTTCGATCGCCGCCTGAATGTCATCCTCGGCATGGAAAAAGTAAACCGGGCAATTGATCATATCCAAGTATTCACTGGGCGATGAGGTTTTCGCGAAGTCGGCAAACCCTTCCAACTTGTCGGTTATTTTGCTGTTCTTCAGGACTTTCGAGAAATGCTTGGTCACATCGATCACCGGTGCCAAGGCGACACAGCCTTTGATTCGTTGGTCATTTGCCGCAAGCACCAACGCTCGACTACCCGAGGTTCCATTTCCTACGGCGTAAATCTTACTCTTGTCTACGATCGTCAAATTGGATGACGCAAAGTCTACAGCCTTGGTCGCATTGGCTAACGATGCTTTTGAATCGCGAAACGCATTGTAGGCAGCGACGCCTGCAATCATCACCTTGGAATCATTTTCACGCTCCTGTCCGATGGGGTCGACCAGCGGTCCGTCCTGCGAATACATGATGACGATCATCCCTGCTTGAACATAAGGACTGGCTTCGCCATGATCGTAGTCCAAAAATTCAGATCCATGCCAGTATTCAACTGTCATTGGCGGCAGGACCACGCAAGGCAGCGAACCGTCGGCATGATTTCCAGTGGGAATATAAATGCGTAACTTGGTTCGTTCGGCGGGCCCATTGCCTTGCACGTCTATTCCCAAATCAACCGAAATTACATTACAACCTTTTAACTCGGGTATGTTCGCTTCGATCGGCTGACCGTTGGGAATCATCGCAACATAAGGATTGGTCGCTGTCCGCGGTTGCATGAGCAAAACGACAGCCGCCGCAATCAACCCAACAGCAAGTACTGATAATAAAGCAACGAGCGAACCGACGTTCACGCCTCCTTTTCGGTTGACATGAACATGAGTGACGGGTGAATGTTTCATTGCGGAAATTGACCTTATTATATGATGGTTAAACCTAAGCAGGCAGAGTCGATATGCGGCTATCGATACGCAACCAATGACAGGTGCCCCGGCAACCTTACTGAACTGCTTCATCGATACTTCGAACGGTCTGCGACCTAACGTCCCAAGCCAGTGCGGCATTATAGTCGAATGATGCAATGAACGAGAGACGGCAACCTTGTCCGGTACTGGAAGCGTTGTCGCCCGGTTGAGAGGGCTGATCGGCACGGTTTATGCCTAGCAATGGCTGATTTTAAAGCGAACGATCGTGCTGTCGGCAAAGCGTGGCGAGTTAAGCCGCGAGGAGCTAACTGTAATTCGCGGGGGTTGCACGTGTGAAACACTGCCAAGCGTGACGAACAAAAGCTTGGCGACAGACCCTTCTTGTATCGGCTTGGAACTGACGCCCAACGGTTCTGACGCGACGGCTTTGACATGGATTCGCGGACTGCACTTGGGGACCGAGCGTCAATCCCCAAACCCATGTTTCCAGTCCGCAAGACGAAGTCTTGGTGTCGCCCAAGTTTGCTGCCACCGTATCTCTATCTAAGCGTGCCGCATTCCTCGCCAGTGGACTGGGTTGCTGAAGTCCAGTTGAACGTTACGCGACTTTTGACAACAGACCTTGTTCCTGGCACATCTGTTCGAAGATACGCTGGAATTCTTTTTCATTCTTGAAGTGGACGATCATCTTGCCCGCGCCTTTGGACGCAAGCTTAATTTCCACTTTCGTGCCTAGCGACATGCGGGCTCGATTTTCTAGCGACTCAATTTGAGGGTTCGTTGACTTGCGTTTGGGTTTCACCGCCACACCGTCTTGTTCGGCGATAAACTGCGATACACGACTTTCGGTTTCACGAACGTTCCAGCCTTCTTTGATGATCCGATTGCAAAATAGAATCTGTTCCCGAGCTTCGCCCAAAGGCAAAAGAGCGCGTGCGTGTCCTGCTGTAACCGAACCGCTACTGACGTTGTCTTGGATCAATTGCGGCAGTTCCAACAGACGCATCAAATTGGCGATGGTGGAACGATCGATCTTCAATCGAGCGGCAAGCACCTCTTGAGTCGAATGATGTTCATTCAAATAACGACGAAACGAAAGCGCTTTCTCCAAAGCGTTTAAATCTTTCCGCTGCAAGTTTTCAACGATTGCCAGTTCAGCAACCAAGCGGTCGTCGGCAATTCGGACTCTGGCTGGGATCGTTTTCCAGCCCGCCTGAATCGCTGCCCGCAGTCGTCTTTCGCCGCTGATCAACTGGAATCGTTGCCCGACTCGGCGAACTAAAACCGGTTGCAGCATATCGTGTTCTTTCAAGCTTTCGGAAAGCGATGCAATTTCCGATTCGCTGAAGACTCGACGCGGCTGGAACGGATTGTCTTCGATGTCAAAAACATCCAACCGTTGGATGTCACTGATGCCTTCGCCCTCTTCATCCAAGGGAATACCTGAGTCATCCACCTGCAAGACTTTATCACCGGTCACAGGCTTTGACACGGATTTGGTGCGATCGATTGCGACTATGGAGTTCGTTACGCCTGTGAAACGAGTGGCCGAATCCAATGTCGACATTGTGCTGGGTGGCGAATGCAGTCCGCCCGCGTGCTGTCTTTGCAGGTTGTCGTTATGGGATGCGACGGCATCGGAGTGGGTAAGACCTGCAGGCGAAAGATTCGCAGCTGACCCGTGGGCGGCCGGGCGTGGAATCGATCCGATGCTAGCACTGCCCGGGGCCATCGCTTTGGCGGCAAGTAAATCTGCCATCGACTGGGCTGGAGCAGGCGTTCGCAGGGTTGGCGTGGCTGGATCGGTCGTAGCTGGATTGGTTGTAGCTGGATTGGTTGTGGGTGGATTGGTTGTGGGTGGATTGGTTGTGGGTGGATTGGTTGTGGGTGGATTGGTTGTGGGTGGTGCGGTGTGATCGGGGGCCTCGGTCTTGGCCTCTGGACGCTCCAACGACTGCGAAGTACTTGCCAGGGTGGACGCTGAATTGTGACTGTAGGAACCGGCAGCACCATCGGGGCCAGGCGGTTTCAGATTGTCTTCTAAGCTGCCTGTCGGCTTGGTAGAGACTTCGGTGGCAGCGGGCGACGTCGCGCTAAGCAGAGCTTCTAAGCCGCGACCCAAACGTTTTTTCTTGATGTTACTCACGATCCAAAACCTCCATGCACAATTCTATAAACGCTCGAGTGGCTCGTGACCGAGGGGCGTAGTCCAACACACTTTTTCCGTGGCTGACCGATTCGGGCACTGACACATCGCGGGGGATTACGGTTTCGAAAACGATGTCGCCAAAGAATTCTCGCACATCGTCATCGACTTCCAAAGTTAGTTCCAAATTGGGATCGTACATCGTCAGAACGATCCCACCAAATTCCAGGTTTCGGCCTGGTTGATTCATCACGTCACGAATCACTTCAATCATTTGGGTTAGACCTTCCATGGCGAAATATTCGCATTGGATGGGCATGATCACTTCGTGACTGGCGGCTAAGGCGGCCCGGGTTAGGTGTCCCAAACTAGGCGGACAATCCAACAAGACATAATCGAATCGTTCGCCACTCTTGGTTAGGTGATCCACCAATTGTTGCGAAGCCATCGTTCCCGGACTGGCTAATTGATCGACGTCGTGAAAAGATCGGCTGCCTGGTAACAGGCGAAGAAGTGGGTTGGTCGTTTCCAGCATTCCCTCTTCAACGGGAATGTCGCCCACCAAGGGATGGCGGGGTTGAGGCTTGTGCCCAAGTCCGCCGGTGGCGTTACATTGAGGGTCAAGGTCCACAAGCAGCACGCTCTGACCAGCCTTGGCCAATGAATCGGCAAGGTTCAATGCGACGGTGGTCTTACCCACGCCGCCTTTCTGGTTCGCGACACATAAAACGCGACCCACGGTATCGCCTCCATGCGATTGCAGTTTGATTATCGTTGTGGGAATTCAATCGTTGGGTGATTGAACTGATCCCGCCAAGGCATCCATGCTTTGGTCAATTGATTCTGGCAGCAGACTGGTGTTTGGTGTAACTAGGATCTGCTGTAAATGCTAGGCAGTCAATTCCGCTATTTTCAGCCGGAGCCACCTGCATTTCTGGCTTTTCGCAGCGGGATTGGGCTGACCCATTTCTCACGTGCTTCCTGCCACGGCAGATTGGCAAATTCTATCGTGCATCGAAAAAGTGAGTAAGGTGAATGTGCCGCCAAAGTGCTGTCACTTTGGACAGCGGTTCCTGGCAGTGAACCTCAGCCAGAATCCGGGCCCTCGAGTCAGACGCGGCGTCTGGGCAAAAGATCGCCGGGAGTCGACTTTCGACAGGGGGTCCGACCAAGGATATGGTCTTGAACTGGACAGTAGCCCGGAGGGAAATTGTTTCGGGAAAGTCCGCTGAACAACAATCCGGTGTTGCTAGTTCGCGCTTGAAACGCGGGGCACCAACCGCACGGGTCGGGTAGTGCCCAGCGATTGCGGTTGGGATCGCTTGACCACCGCCCCACCGACCAAGTGGCCTAGTGGCCTAGTGGTGGCGAATCTTGGTTAACGGCTTTGCAATCGATTGTTTCCCGTGAAACCGCACATTCGGTCGAGGCGTTTCATGTGAAACATCTTACCCAAGCGGGTTAATCACCAGCCCACTTAGCAGCTTGGGATAAAAGTAAGTACTCTTGGCGGGCATGCGTTCGAACGCTTGACTGACGTTTCGAATATGGTCCAAACTGGCCGGCATCACCATCGCGCAAAGCTGGAATGGTTGGCCTTCGCCTACTTGTCCGGTGGCATCGCGCCCCACATCATCACCCGTTTGGATGCCTTGAATCACTTCTTCCACGCGGTGAACGTACTTGGGGGTCGGCAGGTCGGACAATCCCAAGCAGTCCTGAACCAGCAGGTGGTGTAAGATCGAAACCCCAAGCCCTCGCCAATCGTCACAATGATCAGCGGCGATTTCAGCCAGGCGATCCATGCCTTCAGGTGACAATTCTACTCGGTTCCAACAATCATCTTTCGCCGTATACAAACCCAAGACCTCTTGGCTGCCTTCCAACTCAATTTCTTCCCACAGTTGTTCGGCCACGGCCGCCCCGGTTCCAATCTTGGTCACGACGAAGCGGTCCGCCAATTTGGATTTCAATTCCTGGTGATCCATCGGCGGGATCCCTCGGAACATCCTATGAGTTGGAAGAACGACCATGCCTGGGTCGTCCATACTGACCAGCATCATTAGAACGTAATCGCAAACGGCGGTATGAGTGCCTTCGGCGATTCTTGCGTCCCGATAGTTGCAAGCGGTTTCGTATCGATGGTGTCCGTCGGCAATATAGACTGGTAAATCGCCGATCAATTGGCTAACTTTCGAATTGACGTCCGTGTTGGTAATCGGCCACATTCGATGAGTGACCCCCAATTCGTCAACCGCTTCCAATGGCGTAATCGAAGGCACCAAAACTTCCAATGATTCCTGCACCACGTTGTCGGGATCGGGATACAAGCCAAACACTTGAGACAGATTGGCTTTACACGCAGTGATCAAATTCAGACGATCTTGTTTGGCTTTGCTGTGAGTCTCTTCGTGGGGGAAGATGTTGCCGGTGCCAAACGGTTCCAACAAAACGCGGGCCATGAAGCCGCGCCGAGTGTAAGTTTGGCCTTCATGAGTGAAGGTCTGATGATAGACGTAAAGGGCCGGTTGATTTTCCAGAGTCATCACGCCCTCTCGCTGCCAATTGCGTAACTCTGCAGCCGCCCGAAGATATTTCGACTGAGGTCCGTCGTCCGGTTGGTCGCGATTCAAAATCAACCTTATCACATTTTCCGGGTGTCGCTGGTACAGACGATCCTGCATCTTGGAATCGATCACATCATAAGGAGGAGCAACCACATCACTTAGGGCTCCAACATTTCCAAGGTCATAACGCAAACCACGAAAGGGCTGAATATTTGGCACGATCAACTGCATTCAATAGAGTTCAAAATAGGAAAACCAAGTCCCAGCGGACAGGCTCTATTGTGATGCATAGCCCTGTCTTTCGGTAGGTGACCAAACGACCATCTTATCCGCCAAACGAGTCATTGATCGCGGAATCGACCCAATGGGCAACCCATTCGTATCTGAATGGCCGACCCGTCGATCCCTGGCACGAACGACCATAGAGTCGGACAGTGAATCAACCAATACATCGATCGGGCAGAAGACTTGCCAGAACGTCAATCCGCTGGTTAGCTTTGCCCCTGGGTCCAGGGGTAGTGGTTGCCGATCGCCCGCAGGCCGAACGCGAAAACTGGGCCCCGGGGCAAAGGTCAGCTTGGGTGGGTCGTGTGAGGGAAGGCCCCGCGTTGAGGGAGCCGCGTTGAAGGCCCCGCGTTGAGGGAGCCGTGTTCAGGGAGTCGTGTTCAGGGAGTCGTGTTGAGCGTGACATCACGAATGACACATGGAGGCCGCGGCATGGCAGCCGGGGAATGGCAGGCCGCAGCTTGACGGGCAGGAGGATTGATCCCGGGCGGGAACCGCTAGCACTTGCGACTAACGTTCGGACGTCCACACCAATTTGCCGGCGACGAAGGTTTGCTGGACCATCGACTGGGATTGATCGAACAGGTAGCGATCCAGAATTCGATCGCCTTGAAGTGCTGCTGTTCTGCCAGGGGCTGGGGCTTCAGGCTGGTGCAAGTCATCAGCCCGCAAGATCACCAAGTCCGCGGACTGGCCCACCTGAATTCCACCTGCTTGCGGGCCCGCTGCTGCCCGGCCCATCGCCGCCTGCCCGCCGGCAACGGCTTGCTGATACAAATTCCGACCGACGGAAAACTGCTGCGTCCCCAAGATCGCGCGTTTGCGTTGCAGAAGTCGCTGAGTGTATTCCAGCAATCGCAATTCTGCTGCTGCCTGAGTGCAGACATTCGAATCGCTGCCAATGGCAAATCGACCACCCTCGGCCATGAACGAAGCGATCCCAAAGACTCCATCCCCTAAGTTGGCTTCGGTGGTCGGGCACAGACCCACGGTGGCTGTACTTTTGATGATCCCGGACCGCTCTTGATCGTTGCATTGGGTCGCGTGGATTAGGCACCAACGCCGGTCGACATTTGCCTGCCCCAATAAGAATGCAATTGGTCGCTGGCCTGTTGCAGCCAAACAATCGTCGACCTCTTTCTGTTGTTCGGCGACGTGGATGTGAATCACACCCGCTGAGTGAAGCTGATGATATTGGGATGCAATTCGTTGAATCGTTTGGATCGACACCGCGCGAAGCGAATGAAAAGCCATTCCAACTTGAACGTTCGGGTCCGATGCGTATTGGTTATGAAGAAGCGATAGGATATCCAAGAATCCGTCATTGGAACACGCAAACCTTCGCTGAGCTGGATCCAGTTCTGTTTCCAAAAATCCTGATCGCTGGTACAGCACTGGCAAAATGCAAATGCCGATTCCAACCTCTTTGGCCGCTTGGATCAAGGCATGAGACATGCAGGCGGGATCCGCATAGGCGTTGCCATTTTCAGAATGATGCAGGTATTGGAATTCGGTGACCCAAGTGTAACCGCCAGCCAAAAGTTGCCGGTAAAGTCGCTTGGCAATGCTGTGGACATCTTCGGGTGTGAGTGTCTGAACGAACTGGTACATCAATTTTCGCCACGTCCAAAAGCTATCGTGGGTGGCGGTTCGATATTCACTCAAGCCCACAAACGCCCGTTGAAACGCGTGACTGTGGCAATTGACCATTCCAGGAATCGCAGCACCTGAAATTCTTTGGATCTGATGTTTTGGACTGGCGGCTTCTTGGGACCAGGGGTCGATATCGGAATCGGTTCGCACAGCCCCGATCCGTCCAAGATCGTCGATGGAAATTATGGGGTTATCTAGCCATTGGCCCTGAACCAAAGCCTGGTCGAATTGAAGGTGCTTCCTGTGTTCTTCCGACATGCCAATCCTATCCTGTCAAGTTGAGGGTTAATGGTTGTGGGTGGACATCATTGGGAGAATACGGCACCGATCTTCAAGAACCGGCTGGCCCGCTTTGTAAACTTGGACGCACGGATTGATACCAATGCCGTAGGCCAATTCCGCAGGAGATTGAATATCCCAAATGGCAAAGTCCGCCAATTTTCCAGCTTCGATCGTTCCAAGGGTTGCCGACCGACCCACCGCACGGGCCGCATTCTTGGTCAAGCCACAAATGGCTTCCTGCGGCGTCAAGTCCAATAGAGTGCACGCCATGTTGGCCATCAACAGAATCGAACCCGCCGGCGAACTGCCCGGGTTGTAGTCGGAGGCAATCGCCATCGGGACACCGCATGACCTTAGAGCATGGACGGGTGGCTTGCGCGTTTCGCGCAAATTGTAAAATGCACCTGGCAACAGCGTCGCCACGGTTTGGGACTGGGCCAAGACTTTGCAATCTTCAGGTGTCAAGCACTCGAGGTGATCAACTGAAACCGCGCCCATCGCTGCCGCCATCGCTGCTGAACCTGTGTAGGTCAGTTGCTCGGCGTGCACCTTGATCGCCAAGTCGTTAGCAATCGCGGCGGCAAGAATTCGTTCGGTCTGCCGCAAGTCGAAAGCAATGGATTCGCAGAACACATCAACCGCATCGCAAAGATCTTTGGCGGCCGGAATAATTTCTTGGCATACATAGTCGACGTAGTCTTCGGACCGACCTTGATATTCAGGGGGCACCGTATGAGCGGCCAGCAAAGTGGCAGTCACACCAATGGGCAGTTGCTGCTGGATCTGCCCAGCGACTCGCAACATTTTCAGTTCAGTCTCCAAGTCCAAGCCATAGCCGGATTTAATTTCAACAGTCGTCACCCCTTGCGGGATCAATCGCTGGATGCGTTTGATCGCACTGTCCAAAAGTTGCTGCTGGGTCGCATTCCTGGTGGCTTGCACGGTGGACAGAATGCCACCTCCCTGTTGGGCGATGGTTTCATAGGCAACACCGTTGAGTCGCTGCTGCCACTCTTGGGCTCGATCGCCGCCATAGATCAAATGAGTATGACAATCGATCAAACCGGGCGAAAGAAAACGTCCGCCACCTTCAATGATCTGCACATCGGGTTCGTCAAAGTTCTGCACCACCGATTCTGGACCCGGCAAGGATTGGGCCGTCGCTTGCAGTGATTGGCTTGGCCATTCGCCTTGCCCGATCCAGCGAATCACGCCGTCTTGAACCAGAATCGAATGACCTGAAAGCACCCCATAGGACGGCAAATCGCCGCACATCGTCAGCAGTTGGAAGTTTTGAAAGAGGGAGCAGTTGTTTGTCATGAATGTAGCCACCGCAGGATCGTTTGAAGCAATGGGTCCAACACGGGTCGAATATGGTTGGCTTTGGTTTCACACCATTGTCCGGTGTTTTCGTCCAGGTACGTCGCCTGGGACAATTCCAATTGAATTGCGTGAATACCCGAATCGGGTCGGCCAAAGTGTCGAGTGATAAAGCCGCCGACAAAGCGACCGTTGAAGACGTGACTGTAAGTCGCCCCGGAATTTGTTCCTAGTTCGCGGTCAGTGGGACGGTTGGCCGGTGAAAGGGTCCTGGCAAATTGCGTCAGGGATTGTTCCAATGTCCAGCAACACGACCGGCCTTGGTTGGTGCCAAAGTTGAGGTCGGGAAGTTGACCGTCGAATAATCGAGGGACTTGGGAGGCGATCGAATGAGCGTCGAACAAGACCACCTTGGGGAATTGCTGCTTCAAGCGATCCAATTCGGTTTGAATTTGTTTGTGGTAGGGCACCCAAATCTCTTTCAGCCACCGGGCTTTCTCTTCAGCGGTCCTGGGGGCGGTGAACAACGGCAAGCCGGCGAAACTTCCGGTGGGAAACAGGCCGGTGGTGGTTTGGCCAGGATACAACGATTCATCCGTAGCGGCTCGGTTGAGATCGATTGCATAACGAGAATAGTTCGCCACAATCCGCCCCGCACCTTGCAAGCTGGGAAAGTTATACAGCCGATCCAAAAACCAATCGGTATCGATTGAATGCTTGCCCGTTGCCGTCATCTGCTGTGAGAGGTCGCCGGGAACCAGATTTCCGTTATGCGGCATGCTAATGAGCAAGGGAATCGATGCGGCCTGGAATTCAAAAGGTCCAGGGTCAAGGGGTATCGACCCAGTGGTTGTTTCCATTGCTTCTTCGTTCCACTTCTATTGGTGATGACTTCGCACGATCAAGTGCGTTGGGGGGCACTCATATCACGGACAGAGAATCAATGGGCCCCAACTTCACCGCCGTCGGTTTGAACTCGACTGGACTGGTAAGTGACTGGACTGGTAAGCGACTGGACAGGAAAGTGACTGGACAGGAAAGTGAAATTGGCCGTTTGAGTGGAAGATCCATTTGGATCGCCTATCCATTTGGCAAGTTCGCAAAGCAGACTACAGATTGCCCGTTGCCAACCCTTACTAACTTAGCCGACTTGACTGTACTTGTATAGACAACTAGATTTGAGCGAATGAAATCAGCAATGCCTCAATATCAGGTTGTTAAGTCGCACATCATCAACGGCATCCGCCAGGGCCGTTGGACGGTTGGGCAACAAATTCCCTCGGAAATTGAATTGGCGAAGAAGTTTCGGCTCAGTCGAATGACGGCCAACCGAGCGATCCGGGAATTGACCGCCGATGGTTTACTGCAGCGGATCCAAGGCAAGGGAACGTTTGTCAACGACACGCCAGCCCTGGCTTCGGTGTTACGCATCCAATGCATTGGGGACGAAATCAAAGTCCGTGGCAATGAATACAGTTGTCGAGTGGTTTCGCTGCGGAAGACGATACTAACGGCGGTCCAGCAAGCGAATTTGCCGTTACCCGTGGGGGTCCAAGTAGCAGCATCAACGATCATACATTTCGAGAACTTGATTCCGTTGCAGGTCGAGGATCGGTTGGTGAACTTGGCGCTCGCTCCCGAGTATTTGGAACAGGATTTCACTCAGTTTACGCCCCACTATTATTTGACTCAAATCGCTCCATGCACTCGAGGTGAACATCGAATCCAAGCATGCATCCCTGACCCGCGTATGCAACGTTGGTTGGCGATGGAATTGGGTGAGCCCTGTTTGCGGATTCATCGTACAACATGGACGGGGCCCACGGTTGCCTGTAGCGCTGTGTTGACCCACCCAGGCAATCGGTACCAATTGCAAACGGTGGTGCAAAGCAGCTGAGATTTCAGCTTAGTTTGCGGCAGCGGCGTTTGCGGCTGTGAAGTTTGCGGCTGTGAAGTGAAGTTTGTAGTTCACGGCACGGCTTTGGATTAGGCCAACACAACGGAAAGTATCCACCCGAACCTAAGGCAAAGATGATGAAATCCGGTCCTAGACCTGTTAAAGCGGCGACGGGGAATCAATTGACTTGCAAGAGTTGGTTGACCGAGGCGGCGTTGCGGATGCTGATGAATAATTTGGATCCAGCGGTCGCCGAACGACCGGACGATTTGGTGGTTTACGGCGGCATTGGCAAGGCTGCACGGAATTGGGAATGCTTCGATGCGATCGTTGCAACATTGCAACAATTGGAAGACGATCAAACCTTATTGGTGCAATCAGGCAAGCCCGTGGGTGTTTTTCCAACGCATCCAGACGCTCCGCGGGTTCTGATCGCCAACAGCAACTTGGTTCCGCATTGGGCGACTTGGGATCACTTTCATAAATTGGATCAGGCTGGACTGATGATGTATGGCCAGATGACGGCTGGATCTTGGATCTACATTGGCAGCCAGGGCATCGTTCAAGGGACCTACGAAACGTTTGTCGCGGTTGGTAAGCAGCATTTTGGCGGGTCGTTGGCAGGCAAGTGGATCCTGACTTCGGGGTTGGGCGGCATGGGGGGAGCCCAGCCGCTGGCGTGCACCATGGCGGGCGCGTCCATGTTGGCGATTGAATGCGATCCAAGTCGAATTCAAAAGCGTCTGGACACCGGCTACCTTGACTTTCAAGCCACGTCACTGGAAGACGCCATCGACCGAATTCAAACCGCCTGTGATGCTGGAAAAGCGATCTCTGTCGGTCTGTTGGGCAACGCAGCGCAATTGTTGCCGCAAATGTACCAACAGGGAATTCGTCCCGACGCGGTTACGGATCAAACATCGGCGCATGACCCGCTGAACGGTTATCTGCCGATCGGCTGGACGTTAGACGAGGCCAGAGAAAAGCGAATGTCGGACCCGGCGTCCGTGATTGCGGCGGCCAAGCAGTCGATGGCGATTCACGTTCGTGCGATGCTAGATTTTCATCGAAGCGGAATTGCGACCTTTGACTATGGCAACAACATTCGGCAAGTCGCGTTGGACAACGGAGTGCCAGATGCGTTCGATTTTCCTGGCTTCGTTCCGGCATATATTCGTCCGCTGTTCTGTCAAGGCATCGGCCCATTTCGCTGGGTGGCATTGTCGGGTGACCCTGAAGACATTTATGCCACCGATCGAAAAGTGAAATCGTTGATGCCCCAGGATGGTCATTTGCATCGCTGGTTAGATATGGCAAAACAGCGAATTCAATTTCAGGGCTTACCGGCTAGGATTTGCTGGGTAGGCTTGCCTGATCGCTGTCGTTTGGGGTTGGCTTTTAATGAAATGGTTCGCACGGGTGAAGTGTCGGCGCCGATTGTGATTGGCCGAGACCATTTGGATTCGGGCTCGGTCGCTAGCCCCAACCGCGAGACCGAGGGCATGATCGATGGATCGGATGCGGTATCGGACTGGCCGTTATTGAATGCTCTACTCAATACCGCCAGCGGCGCCACTTGGGTCAGTTTGCACCATGGCGGCGGGGTGGGGATGGGTTTTTCGCAACATGCGGGTGTGGTCATCGTCTGCGATGGCACCCAAGAGGCGGACCGCAGGATTATGCGAGTCCTGTCCAACGACCCGGCCACTGGCGTGATGCGGCACGCTGATGCGGGCTATGACATTGCAAAAGAGTGCGCTGCCAAAAACCACCTTAACTTGCCCATGCTGAAGTCGAATCAATAAAAGGAAGCCCGCCATGCTGACGATTTCGCCGGGGCAATTGACGTTAGACCAATTGCGTTCCAGTTTCCATCATTGGACGCCGATCCAGTTGGATCCAACTTGTTGGTCGGCGGTAGAATCATCCTACCAAGTGGTTCAACGTTTGCTAAAAACGGGCAAGTCGATCTACGGTTTGAATACCGGTTTTGGCTTGCTGGCTAGTAAGCGAATCAGCGATGAATCTTTGGCTCAGTTGCAATTGAACTTGGTGCGTTCACATTGTGCTGGCGTGGGCGAATTGCTGACGGCCGATGTGGTCCGCATGATGCTGCTGTTGAAACTTAGCAGCTTGGCACGCGGCTATTCGGGGGTGCGTGCGGAGGTGATTCGATGCTTGGTGGACGTGCACAACGCAGGCATTGTTCCCTGTATTCCATCGCAGGGTTCGGTGGGTGCCAGTGGCGATCTGGCGCCGTTGGCTCATATGAGTCGCGCGTTGATTGGTGAAGGTGATGTTATTCTTGCCGATGGTCGTAAAATGCCGGCGATGGACGCATTGGTTGATCAGGGAATTACGCCGCTGGTCCTGGGGCCCAAGGAAGGTTTGGCTCTGCTTAATGGAACCCAGGTCAGTACCGCTTTGGCATTGGTGGGACTATTTCAAACCGAACGAATTTTCTCTGCAGCCATTGTTGCTGGTGCGATGTCAGTCGAGGCCGACATGGGTTCGCACGCTCCTTTTGACGCTCGCATTCATCAAGTCCGCAACCATCCGTCGCAGATTCAGTGCGCCGCGATGTTTCGTGATTTGTTGGCTGGTAGTCGGTTGCAACAGTCGCACATCGATTGCGACCGAGTGCAAGATCCTTACTCGCTGCGATGTCAACCACAAGTGATGGGGGCCTGTTTGCAGTCGATTCAGCACGCCCGCGACGTCCTGCAACGCGAAGCCAATGCGGTGTCGGACAACCCGCTAGTGTTTGCGGATACGCAAGAGATTTTGTCGGGAGGCAACTTTCATGCCGAACCCGTTGCCATGGTGGCGGACCAACTAGCGGTAGCAATCGCAGAAATCGGCGCGCTGTCTGAACGACGAATCGCACTGCTTATCGATCAACACCTTAGCAATCTTCCACCGTTTTTAGTCGCCGATGGAGGGCTGAATTCCGGGTTCATGATCCCGCAAGTCACTGCTGCGGCTTTGGTCAGTGAAAACCAACACTTGGCGGGGCCGGTAAGTGTGACTAGTCTGCCAACATCGGCAAACCAAGAGGATCATGTCAGCATGGCAACTTACGCCGCCCGCCGACTTGGACCCATGACTCACAATACCGCATACATCGTTGCGATAGAATTATTGGCAGCAGCTCAAGGTCTAGATTTTCGCTTGCCGCTGCAAACTTCAGAAAAACTATCTCAAGTACACCAACGGATTCGAACCATTGCCAAAAACTATCAAACCGATCGCGCGTTCGATCAAGAGATCCAAGCAGTGAAAGACCTAGTCTTACAATCGCATTGGCTTGAACTAGCTTGAACTTGCTTGAACTAGAATGGCCAAACCAAGTACCAATCGTTCGCAAATAAGTTACGTCCTGGGGCTACCTTTGAATTCGGGAAGTCACTTCCCGACCATTTTTAACGAAGTCCATTCGGCTGGACGGTCTGTGTCAGTAGCGCGATCACACCCAACCAAACGACTAGAATGTCATTAAAGCGATCACACCCACCGAAACTACCAGAATAAGAAGTCCAAGAAAAATCCAAACTATGATCGAAGTTTGATATTTGATATGCGGAGTCGCCGCTATCACTCGCGAATATTCGGGCGAAAAGACATATTGACCTTTGGCTGAAAGCAGTAAGTAAAGGAAGTAACCCCCAATTAACGTTCCGGCGGGAAATCCAAGTAGGCTTAAACATCCCATTACAATGCCGGCGATCCGAGCCCAAGGTAACAATTTGCGAAGCCCCAGTCCCACCGCAAACTGAAACGCACCTAGTCCGAAAAAAACAATCGTAAAAATAACCATGAACAGGGTGGCAAGCTGGTTTGGCGCGGGATTATTCCCGCCTGCCCCTGCCATAATGACCACCGAACCAGTGAGTACGACAAGTCCATACAAGAATCCGATGACACCGCCTATAATGTATAAAGTGCCAAACGACCGAATGGACGCTTCGTGCGAAAGATGGAAAGTGCGTATTTGTTCGGCTTGAGTTTGGTTTCCCGATTGTTGAGTCTGCCCGCTGTAGCTTGCGGGTGCCGAATACGGATTCGTATTTTGATAAGAATTTCCAGCAGCCTGGTATGGATTCCCCGGGGGTTGGTACGGCTGCTGGGGTTGGTATGGTTGCTGGGGTTGGTATGGATTTGACATTGTTGACATCGCCCTTTAAAAATTCAAAGTGAACCTGGCAACCACCGCCGAGTTTAAGGCCGATTCTAATTCGTCAAAACTTGAATTTCTACAGGCCCACTAAAATTTTGGCCGCCCAAAAGATTCACTGCCCAGAAGATTCACTGCCCAGAAGATTCACTGCCCAGAAGATTCACTGCCCAAAAGATTCACTGCCCAAAAGATTCACTGCCCAGAAGATTCACTGCCCAAAAGATTCACTGCCCAAAAGATTCACTGCCCAAAAGATTCACTGCCCAAAACTTGTCCGAAGCGCCACCTGCCAAGCCATTTGAACAGCAGGCAAAAACAGACCCATCAAAATGGCAATGACGCCGATAACGACTAGCAGTTGGACGAGGGTAAACGCGGATCGCACATGAATGTCTGATTTGTTAGCTCGGTCGGTCATGACGAGACTCTCCGATTGACATCTCTCTAACTGGCCAAAATTGGATCGCTACGGCGTCGAGACATGAGGATAGCCAATAGAATCAACAAGACACCCGCCACAATGAATCCCCAAAACCACCAGCCTGACAATCCCGCACTGGTGCGTGGTAGTCCCGGTTCTGGAAGACCATAGTACTTCAGATAGCATGTCGACGTATCAAAACGGGTATTGATACTTATATCCGACGGTGATTTAACGCGAAACTCGTAATACGGCTTTGCCGCGTTCTCGAGATAGTACTTTGCAACTAAGGGGATACGAACCTCGCCTAGATCACACCAATCCTCAAATCTTGCCGTTGATGTTTTGGAAGAGATTTTTTGAGAGGTCACTTGCTGGGTAGCCACTTGAACTTCGGTGATCTCGCCGCCGGAAGATATCGCTACGATTCCGGATATCCATCCAGTTTTCTCAACCTCACCTGGGGAGGCCTCCTCTTTCTGCACCCATTCGTTTCTAGTATCGTCACTTGTAATCTGCTTTAGCCCATTTATTTCGTTAGCTCGCATCATGAAGAACATTGTCGTCGCCACAAAATAGGGATCGATGTCGCGGCCTGCAAACCACGGTGCTTCGCCGCGCGAAAACGAATGGTCTCGCAATTCTTCAAGGTTATACTGCTTGTCTTGTACGCGAATACGTGCAATATAGTTTGGGTTCGCCATAAGAACACTTTTCGTATTGCCATTCTGATCGTACTCAACGACCACTGTGTGATCGCGTTGATCCCCCGACGCTTCAAGAAAACGAACCACCTCGTTACCCGATTCATCGGCTTGGTGTATCTCGAAGCGATAGCGGTAGCTGTCCACGTTTGAAAGCCACTCGGACTTGAGGGTCGCGAACGGGTTATCCGATTGCAATTCAACCGTTCGCCCAAAAGAGTTGCTCGTTGCGCAGATCCCAGCGATCAATAGGAGGATCGTAGTGCCCGTACTGCCGAAAATAATTTTCCACACCTTTTTCACCGTACTTTCTTAGAATCGCACAATTAAAAATTGGCGCATCCTGAGCGTTAACCCAAAATGCACCAACAAATATCAGTCTTCGTACTTAATCACGTATTGGCTATATGGACTTGCATTCGCAGTGCCAAAACTATACTACTTGGCGGCACGCACAACCCGGATCCGTACATGGGTCGGGAAGTGTCGCACACGCGGCGGGAAGTCTCGTGACCGGATTGCTACGTTGGGTACAAGCCAGGTCATTGAAACAAATGCCCTGTGGAGGTCCGGGATCTCGGGCATTAACCAGTTGCACCGAACTGGAGACCACCATTGATAAAAAAACAAGCCCAAGGATCAACGAAAAACTTCTAAAAAAAACTTTTCATTCCATAACTCCTAAAAAATGGATACTTTCCGCCGATTCGCAAAGTCACTGGGTAACTATAAAACCACGAATCGTTCCCCGCACCACAAACTGCTCGCCACCCTCGAGGTAGTAGACCAGGCTGCTTGTGAATTCCTTCTGCCCACGCAGATGCTCGCCGACTTTGAAGCCAACTGCCAATTCGCGACGACTGTTGGCGGGTATCTCCAACGGAATGTTCTCTAAAGTCACGCACGTACAACTTGTCCCGCCTCCGATAACGCGGATCGGTTTGGGCAGTCAGTTGTGCAACGTGACAGTGGTTTGGTAACTTTGGCCTGGCACCAATTCCGGGACTTCTGCAACCTGCAACACGACTTCATTGGCTGCTGAACCGGCCAGATAGAATTGCTGACCTTGCGCGGTTGACAACATGAAGAGGCCAAGCAACAAGCCCAACGCGACGCCGAATTGAGTACCGATATCCGGCAGTCGCACCCAAGGTCGGTGGCGGGTGATTGGCGAACACGTTTTTGCGACAAATAAAAACAGCAGCACGGCAAACAAGTTGTACGCCGGCAATGACCAGGTCGGAATTTTGAAGCTCGCTAATTGCCAATCGCCAAAACACTGGCAACTTTGACCCGTAAGCAGAAAACCAGTACTGGCGACAAGCAGGATGACATAAAACGCCAGCCCGATGTAGGCCGCATGGCGTCTGTTGGAAATTAGCAGCAAACAGGCAGCCGCCCACGCTTCAAAGACAATCGCCGCCAAGGTGACCCAAACGCCGCCGATCGCAATGTCTTCCCACAACGGGTTATTCAAAATCCATTGGAGCTTGGCAAAAGCGGCTAACAGCAAAACTCCGGCGGCAATAATGAACCACGCTGGAACACCAATTCGCTCAATTCGAGCTGTAGGGCTTTGAGAATCGCCCGAAGAAAGATGCCTGTCAGCACCTACGCCCAAAGGATGCCTATCACTTAACAGCACAAAATCACCCGTGCTGGAGTCCCCGTGCTGGAGTCCCCGTGCTGGAGTCCCCGTGCTGGAGTCCCCGTGCTGGAGTCCCCGATTTCGAATTATGGTCTGCGGATGACATTACATCCCCCCCAAAAAATGCCGGCCTCGAGTTCTTGCCTTGAAAAGTTTCTGATCCTGTACAAAAAGTTAACGAGTCAGAAGTCAGAATGCAAACCAAAAAAAGAAAAAGCATAAATTTGTTGAAAATTGTTGCCATCGACAGAAAGGATCAAATAGGCAAGCGAAGATGGTGCTATGACAGAGCTGAGCAGTTAGCAAGCTAGGCCATTTCCCCTTGAATTCCACTCAATTGGGAAAACGTTGTGTTCCCGATTCTGATTATTTCTCGAAGGGGAAAAAATTTGCAGCAATTGACTGATGAAGCCTTGGTGCCTGACTTCAAAACAACCTTGAAAGAACGCACATCAGGAACTCTTAAAACACGCTTCAGAAATATTGGTTACAATAAGGGACGAAGTATCGTCACGGGAATCGCGACCAAACATTCGGAGAGCTTGAAAATGAAATCGCTGACTCGAATTATTGTGTTCGTTCTGGCTTTGGTCGTTTGGTGCCGGTCGCAATCGATGGTGGCTGGCCAGGTGGTTGTTTTTCTTCCTGAGTACTCGCAATTCCGGGTGAACTCCAGTTTCTTCGTGCCCGACGGCGGAAGCCTGTATCAAGGTGGCGTTTCACGATTTTCCCAAGGTGCGACCAATCGCGGCGTGCCGGGTTTAAGTAATATCCCCGGTGCAGGTCGTTTGTTCGGCAATCGATCGATCGGTGGTTCGACCTCTTCGTTTGGCGTCGTGACGACCGCTCGGTTGCACAGTATGCGAGACATTGGCGAGGGCATCTTGGCGGGGACTCATGACCAATACGGGAATCTGATCCCAGCGCCCAGGATCAATCAATCTTTTTCTCGCGATATCGGTTCAAGTAATAGCGTTGGCCAAAGTAATGCAGTTCCTACCAATTCTAGTTTCGAGGGTGCAGGGCAGGGCGGACGTTCGTCGAACCGGCGGGTAACGGTTGGGCAATCCTCGGCAGACGACCTTCAACGGCGAGCTCAATTTTTGAAGAAGAATCTTGGCCGAAATAATTGATGGGTGATGCGTTTTGGTAAGTCTTCATTTCTCGTCCTGTAACGCTTGCTCAGTAACGTGGTACTACGTGGCCGTTTTTGGTTTGAGCAGTCAGGTTCCCGGAAAACAAGTGGAGAACGATGACAAGTAACTGGTGATGGAGCATTTCTTCGCAGTGTTTGAGTGTTTGAGTGTTTGAGTGTTTGAGTGTTTGAGTGTTTGAGTGTTTGGTTTTAGATCACTAGAGCAAGGGCTTGTTGGCTGCGGAACAAGATTTAGACTTGTTTTCTAGGTGAAATACGTGATTTCTGTGCAGCTTGTGTGGTTTGTGGAACAGATTTGGACTTAGAGGACTTAGAGACTGCCTTTACTTAAAATGTTTAAGTTTGCCAAGTTCCGCTAATTATTCAATTCGTTTAAAATGCCTAGATTAACGAATCTCCTGCCTATCTTTCGCCGATACCTTTTCTTAACGAAGGTTAACCACAATCAAACATGCGGATCAGTGCATCTGAGTTTGGTTGGATGGGAAACCTTAGGGGACTAAATTGGCGGTCACAAACGGAGCCATTTTTCGCAATGACACAGCAAAACGTTAGGTTGAACAACTCTCAGTTGAGCAACTTACAATTGAGTAGCGTCAACCAATTGCGACAGTTCGTGCTTCAGACATTGTGCCAACAAAATGATTTGGAAATGGACGTCTTTCCGGCCAGTGAAAGACTTTTAATAACGCGTGATCGAGCGATTGGCATCCAATTTTGTTTGCACGGTCCCAGAAACGTACGATTCATGGCCATTTGGGAAACCGAAAAACATTCCATTTTATTTTATGGCTCGTCCGGGCAGCGAACGGGAAGAGTGCAATTGGGTAAGTGTACACAATTGGCAGAACAACTGAGAAGCGTTGCCCTTGCAGGGTAGCGAATTTATATCAGGGAGGGATTAAACATGTTGGTACTTTCCAGGAAGGAAAGTCAGAGAGTGAGGCTCGGTGACGACATCGTCTTGACGATCGTCCGAGTTTCCGGTGACAAAGTGCGACTGGGTATTGAAGCTCCAGGAGATCTCTTGATTCTTCGCGAAGAATTGGAGCAAAACCAGGTGGCAATTAAAAAAGCGGCCGCCTAAGCCAATCGCACTGCGATATCGCCACCACCTTGGAAAAATATTCCATCATTAGGATTTCCCGGGAAGAGGTCGTGGCGACAAAGCGGGTCCCATGCGCAACTGTTTAGACAATTTGACTTTATCGCATTCGTCGCGATCTACTGGCTCGCCGCATCCGTTGCGATCCGCAAGACACCAAGGAACTTATCCACCCTTACCGTCCGCTGCGAGACCCATACGAAACCTGAGCGTCGTGAAGTACGATTCAGAGACCAGAGACTTGACGAAGGCAAACAAGATCCGGAGACGCCCCAAAGGCCATCCACGATCTAAGACCCACAATTTGAAATTCGCCAACACCGCAGGTCCTAAGCCTTCGGTGTTACTTTTTGTAATCTCGGTAGCGTTTCCAGCGATGCTGCAATTTGGGAAGAATGTGCAATTTTTGCCGATTTTGATGGTCTTGCGGTCTTGGTAATATTTTCTAAGCAGGGACTTTGGAGATGCCGAAGGTTATGAGAAGTCCAGAAATTTGTTCACAACTTATCGTTAGCGATCTAGTCTTCGCAAGCAATTTCCCGACGGGGAAAATTGCAGGCGACCCGATCCAGCGAAAGTTCCGTGGGCGGCAAGTCTTTCAACAAGCCAGACGCCGCCCAGTGCTAAGTATGGCAAAGTGCTAAGTAAGGCAACGCAATGAGTGGAATTCAATCGTCGATCGGACTTATCTCCGGTATCGATACGGATAAAATAGTTCGACAATTATTGCAAATCGCGGCCCGACCTCGTGACGCTTTGGTGTCCCGTGTGCAACGAGTTGCGCAGCAACAGGGCGCCATCACCGACTTAACGACTCTGGTTATCGGTCTAGAATTGGCCGCGAAACGACTGGGCGGTGAAAATTCTGTATTCAGTTCGGTTCGAGTCAAATCGTCCAATGCAGAAGCGGTTTCGGCCTCCAGTTCGGGTAAGCCGCAAATTGGCAGCTATTCATTGACTCCTGTCCGCAAGGCTCAAACCAATCAATTGCTTAGCAGCCGCTTTGCTACGGCGGACACGCCCTTAGGTGCCGGTTCGATTTCATTTCAGAAGGGTGGCTTCGTCACGCAGGCGGTTGAACTGGATTCGCTCAATGGTGGGCAGGGCGTGGATCGTGGCAAGATTCGGATCACCGATCGAGGTGGCAATAGCGGAGTGGTCGACTTACGGTATGCCAAGACCACCGAAGATGTGATCGATGCAATCAATCAACAAACCGAAGTGAATGTAACGGCCGAATTGGATGGTGACCGTATCAAGTTGGTAGACAATACCGGTCAAACCGCCGCCAATTTAAAGGTGCAAAATGTTGGAACCGATTCTACGGCAACCGATTTGGGACTGGCTGGTATCGACGTTGCTGCAAACACGGCAACCGGTTCGGATATCTTTTCGCTTTCGCGCAACACTTTGTTATCCGCTCTAAACAATGGGAACGGAATTGACTTCACTGCGGGCGCTGAAGCGTTATCGATTGCGCTGGCCGATGAGGGGGCTGCGGTTTCCATTGACTTGGCGGGATCCAAGAGTGTGGGTGACGTGTTGGATAGAATCAACGCCGCTGATCCCACTCGAGTCCAAGCCCAGGTCAGTGCATCGGGCGACAGTATAGAAATCATCGATTTAACCACCGGTGCCGGTACGCTTGAGGTATCCAGTGGGACAGGCACATCCGCAGCCGAAGATCTGGGAATCGCAGGTACTTCCGCAGGTAGCACATTGACGGGTACTCGCATCGCAGCCGGCTTAGATACGGTATTGTTGTCCCGTTTGAATGGGGGCCAAGGTCTGGGCGAACTTGGAAACTTGTCGATCACCGATCGTGCTGGAAATTCGGCGACGATCGATCTCTCCTCGGCCCAAACGTTAGACGAAGTATTGGCGTCGATCAACGCTGCTAGTGGCATTTCTGTCACCGCGTCTGTGAATAAAACGGGCAACGGTTTTACCATCACAGATAGTTCGGGTGGCTTCGGCGATCTTGTGATTGCGGACGACGCGGATGGATTGACCACGGCAACGAAATTACAAATCGAAGGATCCTTTAGTGCCAATATTGCAAACTCCGAACCGTTGAATTTGCAGTCGGTCAGCCGAAACACAAAACTTTCGGACTTTCGTGGCGGCGTTCCCAAGGGGTCGTTTCTGATTTCAGATACCAATGGAGCAACTTCAGCAATCAACCTGACGGTGCTTGGAGCTGAGACCATCGGTGATGTCTTGGATGCGATCAATAGTCTGGCGATCGGTGTTTCGGCCGAAATTAACGACGAAGGTAATGGAATTAAGTTGGTCGATACTGCAGGTGGTTCGGGTGCGATCACGGTTGCCGAAGCAGGTAATGGTTTGGCCGCAAAGGGATTGGGATTAGTGGGGACCAGCACCGAAGTCAACGGCGTCCAAACGCTGAGCGGTTCCCAAAGAACCACGATTGAAATTGCTGAAGACGATACCTTGGATTCTTTAATCGAGAAGATCAATGATTCTGATGCAGGCGTTCGGGCGGCAAAGTTCTTTGACGGTGTTGGCTATCGCTTGAATCTAATCAGCGAAACTCCGGGTGGTGCGGGTCAGATTTGGATTGATTCAACGCTTGAAAATTCATTCGAAGTGGTCGCCAAAGGACAGGATTCGCTGCTGCAGTACGGTCCACCCAGCAGCCAAGCTTCGCTACTATTGTCGTCCAACACCGATACCTTCTCGGAAATTATTCCCGACGTCGAATTTACGATCAATCAAGCTGGCCAAGAAGAAGTTCTAATCAAGGTCGAACGAAATGATACGGCTGTCTCCGAAGCGGTCAAGCTGTTTGTAGATCAATTCAATAAGATCACGGCTAAGGTCAACGAAATGACCAAATTTAGCAGCACAACCACAGCCACGGGAACCAACATCACCACCGGTCTATTGTTTGGTTCAAGTGAAGCACTACAAATTGAACAAGAACTTACGCGATTGGCGACGGGCACCATCAGCAAGGCGGGCGAGTTTACAAACCTTCGCCAAATCGGCATTACTTACAGTTTTGAATCCGAAACCTTAGAGTTCGACGAAACCAAATTTAAAGAAGCGTTTGCTGAAGATCCAACGGCTGTCGCTGCGTTTTTTGAGACCGAAGACAACGGTGTTTCGGATCGCTTTCAAGCGGTCGCCGACCGTTTGGCAGGGGTCGACAATTCGATTCTGCTAAATAGAAACAACGCCCTGCAACGTAAGATCGAAACCTTCAACGAACGCATCGACCTGAAGACCGAACGCCTGAGTACCTACGAAGCAAGACTGCGAAATCAATTCTTCAAAATGGAAGAAACGTTGTCACGCATTCAACAAAATCAGACCTCACTGGGTTCGATCCAGTACATCCCCCCAGTCGGTTCCCGGTAACAGCAAGTTAAACGATTAAGCCGCCACGAACCCTCTGCCTTACCGTCACCCCCGTAGAAAAAATCATTAGGGACAGCAATGTTTACTAACGCCCGAGAACGATACCTGGAAAACGAAGTCCTAGGCGCTTCACCGCAAAAAATGCGAAAATTAATGATCGACGGTGCCATTCGATTCTCGCATCAAACGATCCAGTGCTGGGCCGCGAATGATTTCGAAGGCGGATTGGAATCCACGAATCGTGCTCGCGATATCATCATGGAACTTTACGCAACCTTGCGACAAGGTCCTGAAATGATGCCGATTCGCCAGATCTATCATTTCCTTAACACTGAAGTGACTATCGCTTCGTTCGAACGGTCGCCCGAACGAATCAAGAAAATTATCAAGGTGTTGGAAGTAGAACAAGAGACATGGCGTCAGGTATGCGACAATCTAGCCAACCCGCAAGCAGAAGCCGGCCCAGGTAATTTTTCGGGCAGTCCCCAGCATTTTACGGCCATCCCCGAAGCGAATCCGATCCATATGGGCGGATCATTTAGCTTTGAAGCTTGATCTAGGAAGCTAAGTTTGCTGGCAAACCCACCGCCTGGCCTCGATTGGTTGGTTGCCGAAGCGTTTGCCCGTCGCTGGTCGACGATCAAAAGCCATTACACCAGAAGTAGTGGCTTTTTTTGTAGCTCGATCGCAATCTCGTAGGCCAAACCGTGCATTGCCATTTGGTCCTCATTCTTTGTGTTGGTCACCACCAGATCGACATTATGTTCTTCGATCAATCGGCGAATATCGGATAAGCGATTTCCGATCGTGATTAGCGGATGGATATTGCAAAGGAAACCTGCTTCCTTTACCGCCGTGATGCAGGTTTGTATATAATCTTCGGGGTCTTTTAACAGCTGGCGCAACAACAGTTCGCGGGCCATCTGAGTGTCAATTTCAGGAATCTTGCCGATCGTCGAAATGTACCGTTGAAAAGTTTGTTCGTCTTCGATGTGCGTCAGATATAAATCGCCATTTTCGACGGTCATCGTTGCCGACCAGGACACCAAGCGGTCGTCGCCATCCAGGTGGTCGGTCAACGCAAGGACTCGTTTCGGTCCCGCCGGTAAGCTTAGTTCAGAATCGCTTGTCAACCGTTGGGGCCGAGGCAAAAGCAAGATCGGAATCGAGGTCGCTTGAGTCAAGACGTCGACATAAGAACCTAACGAATGCGGGAATTCATCCAAAGGTGTGTGTAAATTTCGATGAGTGCAGATTAAGTCGGGGGTCATTCCCGAAAGTTTTTCCACCAACACACTGACCCGATCAAATTCCCCGCCTGCCATTGTCAAGTATTCAACTTGATGGCCTGGTCCCACAAACAGCGGTGTCAAAAATGTTTCCACTTGCTGGGTATACTTGGCGGCCACTTCTGCATTGGCATCGCAGATGACCAAGACCGAACGAATTGGATTGGCTTTGAAATGGAAAACGTTCCGAGTCGCCGCACGGAAAATACTCTCGAATCGATCGATGTTGGTCATCGTCTGCCTCTTTCAAAAGTGTGGCGTTGCTCGTTGATTTCAGCCCAATGGGTTGGTTTTCACCACCGCCCGTTAAAGATTGCCCGTTAAAGATTGCCAGCTGCGGTTGCATCGCGAAGTTGAGTCGATGCGGTGATCGCGGCACTACGTACCGCATCGGTCCAGTTGGCTGAAGCGTCAGACGGGTCAAATGCGAAAATGATGCCTCGCGAACTGTTGACAATGGCACCCAGTCCGCTGGGCAAAAAAGCAGCGGCGGTATCGCTTGCGGTACCTCCCTGCGCTCCAAAGCCAGGAATCAGAATCCACGCTTTAGGCATCGCCTTGCGAAGTTCGGCTAATTGTTTCGGGTAGGTCGCACCCACCACCGCACCAATTTCTGTCAGTCCGTCCGGACCGGTACGTGCATCATCTTGTAAGCATAGGCCGTGGACCAGTTTCGCGACGTGTTGATAAATTTTGCCATGTTCGCAGTTTTGGTCCTGCAAGTCGCCGCTACCCGGGTTGGATGTCTTGACCAGAAAGAACAGGCCGGCGTGGCGTTTGCGAGCGATATCGACCATCGGCTGCAAACTGTCGCTGCCCAAGTAAGGATTCACGGTTAGCGAGTCCATCCCCCAGGGACTGTCTTGGCCCAAATAAGCCGAAGCATAGGCGATGGCCGTCGATCCAATGTCCCCTCGTTTGCCGTCCCCAATGACCAGCAGTCCTTGCGAGACTGCATAATCGGTGGCCGACTTTAGTGCCGCCATGCCGTGTGGGCCCAATTCTTCAAAGAACGCGAACTGAGGCTTCACCGCTGGAACAATGTCAGCAACCGCATCGATAACGCCGCGGCAGAATTGTAAGTAAGCTTCGGCCTGTTGCTGGAGATCTCCACCGGCCAAAGGCGAAAGGTTTTTGGGCAGGCTTTCCAACCGAGGGTCAAGCCCGACGACCAGAGGACTTCGTTTAGCTTTGATGGCCTGCGCCATTCGCTCCGAGTAGCCAGTCATATCAAATTTTATCCAATAAAAGCAAGCGACCGTGGACCCAGACTGTTCTTAATGCCCGCACTTAGTGCTTGAAACTAGCCTGCTTAAGGCACCCACTGGTTCTTCAATACGGATCACGTTTTTCCAGGTAAGGTGAACCCGAGCGCTTCTGCACTCGGGCCACTTTTGAATCGGGAAAGTGAGTTCCGGACTATTCCTGGGGAGCCGGACCATCTCTGGAGACCCGGACCATCTCTGGAGACCCGGACCATCTCTGGAGACCCGGACCATCTCTGGAGACCCGGACCATCTCTGGAGACCCGGACCATCTCTGGAGACCATGCCTTACCCGTTGGGAAAGCGATCTTGCAGAGCCATGACTTCCAGCGTCTTTTCGGGAGCGCACTCCATCGCCAAGACCACGGCTTCTGCTGCTTGAATCGTCGTAATGCATGGGACACCCAGTTGGACGGCCGCAGCGCGAATCTTACCTTCGTCCGTTCGAGCACCCTTGCCATTAGGCGTATTCAAAATCAAATCGACCGATTGGTTCTTTAAGTGGTCGATCAAATTTGGGTGACCTTCGGACAGTTTCTTCACTCGGACCACCGGAATCTGTTGTGCTTCTAGGGCGGCAGCGGTTCCCGCGGTGGCCAACAATTCAAAACCCATTTCGTGCAGTTTCCTGGCCAACGGCACAATCTGTTCTTTGTGCCGAGCGGATACGGAGAGAAAAATTCGACCGCAGGTCGGCAGAATCACGCCTGCTGCCAGTTGACTCTTGGCAAACGCAATCGAGAATCGGTCGCTGGTCCCCATCACTTCGCCGGTCGACTTCATTTCGGGGCCAAGCACGATATCCACTCCGGCAAACTTGCGGAACGGGAACACGCTTTCTTTGACCGAAACATATTTTGGGATCGGGATCGTGGTAATGCCTTGCTCTGCCAAGCTTAATCCTGCCATCACCTTGCTGGCGATCTTCGCAACCGGCACGCCTGTAGCCTTGGCAACGAAGGGAACCGTACGACTGGCCCTAGGATTTACTTCCAAAACGTAAACGACCGGTTTTCCTTCGACCATCTTCACCGCATATTGAACGTTCATCAGGCCGCAAACTTTCAGCGATTTGGCCATCAAAATGGTTGAACGGCTGATTTCATCGATCACCATCGCCGGCAAACTGAAGGGCGGAATCGAGCACGCTGAATCGCCCGAATGCACGCCGGCCTCTTCGATGTGTTCCATCACCCCAGCGATCACTACATCGGTACCGTCAGCGATACAATCAACGTCGACTTCGATTGCGTCTTCCAGGAATTGATCAATCAAGACCGGTTGGCCTTGCGACACCACAAATGCGGCGGCAATATACTGTTGAAATTGCTTATCGTCGTAACAGATCTCCATCGCTCGGCCACCCAAGACGAAACTGGGACGAACCAAGACCGGATACCCAATCTTCTTAACGATCCCCTCGGCTTCGTCCATCGTGTTGGCGATACCGTTGGGCGGTTGCTTCAGTCCCAACTTGTGCAACAGTTTTTGGAACTTTTCACGGTCTTCGGTCGCTTCGATCGTGTCCACAGAAGTTCCGATAATCGGAGCTCCCGCTTCCAGCAACGCTCGAGCCAAATTCAGCGGCGTCTGTCCGCCCAACTGCACGATCACTCCGTCGGGTTGAACCGCATCGCAAATGTTCAACACATCTTCGGTAGTCAACGGTTCGAAGAACAGCAAGTCGCTGGTATCGTAATCCGTGGAAACGGTTTCTGGATTACTGTTAACCATAATGCTTTGGATACCCATTTCGCGGAGCGCGAAACTGGCATGACAGCAACAGTAATCAAATTCAATGCCTTGACCAATGCGATTCGGGCCTCCGCCTAAGATGATCACTCGACGATCGCCGTCCTTTTTCGCTGGCGTTTCGTCTTCGTCTTCGTAGCAGCTGTAGAAGTACGGCGTGTAGGCTTCGAATTCACCCGAACACGTGTCCACCGACTTGTAAGTAGCGATCACGCCAAGATCTTTGCGGTACTTTCGCACATCCATTTCGAAGCAACCGAAGATCTCGGCCAATTGTCGATCTGAAAACCCTTGACGCTTGACCGAACGCATCAAATCGTAGTCCACCGCACTTAAGGACCCCAACGCACGTAATTGTTCTTCGACCTGCAGCAGGTCCCATAGTTGGCGCAAGAACCACGGGTCAATGTTGGTGATTTCGTGAATTTCATCCAACGGCATGCCCGCTTTCATCGCGTACCGAAGGTACCAAACGCGTTGATCATTGGGTACCGACAATTTGCTGCGGATTTCATCGTCTGTTGGGCGAGTCCCGTGGTACCACAAGTCTTGTTTGTCACAACCAAAACCGAACGAGCCCACTTCCAAGCCTCGCAATGCTTTTTGGAACGACTCTTTGAACGTACGACCAATCGCCATGGTCTCGCCGACGCTTTTCATTTGAGTCATCAACGTGGCATCGGCTTCCGGGAATTTTTCGAAAGCAAACCGCGGAATCTTCGTGACCACGTAATCAATCGACGGTTCAAAGCAGGCCATCGTCTTCTGAGTAATATCGTTGGGCAATTCCCACAAGCGATAGCCGACCGCCAACTTTGCCGCAATCTTCGCAATCGGGAAACCCGTCGCCTTGGAAGCCAACGCACTTGAGCGACTAACCCGCGGGTTCATCTCGATCACAATCATCCGACCAGTTTGGGGATGAGTGGCGAATTGAATGTTTGACCCACCGGTCTCGACACCGATTTCGCGGATCACCGCTAACGAAGCATCTCGCATCCGTTGGTACTCTTTGTCCGTCAACGTCTGAGCCGGTGCGACCGTGATTGAATCGCCGGTGTGAACACCCATTGGGTCAAAGTTTTCGATGCTGCAAATGATCACGACGTTGTCGTCAAGATCTCGCATCACCTCCATTTCGTATTCTTTCCAGCCGATGATAGATTCTTCGATCAGAACCTCGGTCACCGGTGATTGGTCCAAACCACGCTGGACCAACACATCGAATTCGTCACGGTTGTAAGCAATCGAAGAACCGCTGCCGCCCATCGTAAAACTGGGGCGAACTACACAAGGCAAGCCAATCTCTGCCTGAATTTCTCGGGCGCGATTGATATCCTTGACCGTGTACCCTTTGCAAACTTCCAGGCCGATTTTTTCCATGGCCTGCTTGAACAATTCACGTTCTTCAGCCTTCCGGATCACGTCCGCCTTGGCGCCGATCATTTCGACGCCGTATTTCTCCAAGATCCCGTTGTGAAACAAATCCATTGCCAAATTCAGGCCGGTTTGTCCACCCAAAGTGGGCAGCAGCGCGCAGGGGCGCTCTTTCTCAATGATTTTTTCAACGACTTGCCAGGTCAACGGTTCAATATACGTTCGTTCGGCTGTCCCTGGATCGGTCATGATGGTCGCGGGGTTGGAATTAACCAACACCACTTCGTACCCTTCTTCCCGAAGAGCCTTACAAGCCTGAGTTCCCGAATAATCGAATTCGCAAGCTTGGCCAATGACAATCGGGCCGGAACCGATCAACAAAATCTTCTTGATATCGTCGCGCCGTGGCACCGTGATTCCTTACAAACGGGAGGAGGATGGATAACGGGAAAAGGTTGCTAGGACTTGCGATCCCGTGCTGGCGGGAAGTCGGCAAACCTGTGTTCATCTGTTCTGGGATCGAGCGTACTCTTGCGTTGGGCTGGAATCGCATGCATGGAAAGGTTTTCGCCTGCAGCGAATTCGCGCTCGGCTCAGTTTGGATCGGCTTAGTTTGGATCCCAGTTCTGGGCCACTAGCCATTTGCAGCAGTCGCCCTGAGATCGGCCCAGCACCAAACCGATTGCTTACCCAGCACCAAACCGCTTGCTTAACCAGCACCAAACCGATTGCTTACCCAGCACCAAACCGATTGCTTACCCAGCACCAAACCGCTTGCTTAACCAGCACCAAACCGATTGCTTACCCAGCACCAAACCGATTGCACCCAAAAAATGATTCGTTCGCCCAAGAAATGGGCCAACTTTCACATGGAAATTCAGCCGGGATTCCAAAAATTTCACAGGCGTCCAATTCCCTTGGCTGACCTGAGTAAAATTTCCCGAGCGTACCATATTCAGGTCTTTCAGTTCAATGGGGCGGTCTGGATTTTGCTTGACTCAAGGACGTCGGGATTGGACGCAGACGACCTTGCGGTTCTTTGCGGTTTTACGTGTGGGAGAGGTTGAGGAAGTTGCATGTCTAGCGCTACAATGTGCACTCTGGTGACTAAGGTCGAATATGGCGGATCGATCAAGGAATTGATTCGCCTTTGTGAAGGATAAATTTGTGAAAACGCTGCTTTCTGCAGAACAATTGGCCAACGGCGTGCGGCGTTTGGCGGACGATGTGCAGCGAACTTATGGCGATAGGCCGCTGACCATCATCGGGGTGATGACCGGCAGCGTGATGTTGTTGGCGGATTTGGTTCGTTTGTTGGATCAACCACTTCGGGTCGGTGTCGTTCAGGCCAGCAGCTACCGTGGCGGCTTGAAGTCAGGCGAATTGCAAATCGATTCTAGTTTGATGCCAGATATCCGGGATCACGATGTGCTGATCATTGACGATATTTTCGACACCGGCAACACCATGGTTCGCCTGTTCGATTTGCTGGGCGATCTGAATCCCAAGACGCTGCGAAGCGCCGTTTTGCTGATGAAGGATGGCTGCCAAAAAGTAGAAATGCGGCCCGATTTTGTGGTGTTCAACATTCCAGACGAATTTGTGGTCGGGTACGGACTCGATTATCAAGACGAATATCGAAATCTACCCTTTGTGGCCGCGTTGGAAGATGGAGATCTGCAAAGGCACCGTGGGGAAACCGCACGGTAAAGGTTATCTTTCAAGTCTTCCGCTGGCAGTCCCCAAGTCTCGACAGATTTGGACGGCTATTACGCCTTCCGCTTCCCTGTGAACGCATTTGTACGTTCTAGCCGGGGCCAAATCAATTCGGTTGCCGGCGGGTTGCCAGATTTAATGCGGCGGCTTGGGCGTTTGATCCGTTGCCCGGATCTGGTAGGCTACGCAGGCGCCCAGTTTTGGCATACTTGCCAAGGCAGGATGATTGAATTGGCTGTGAAATTGCATCCCAATCCTTTTCATGACTTGAATCGAAGCCACATTGCTACTTAGCGCGATCGCGTAAACTTGGGTAAGGCCCAGTGCATCGAACGCTTGCTGCAAACATCGCGTCGCCCCTTCGGTCGCCAGTCCCATCCGCCAAACTTCGGGACGCAATCGCCAGCCAATATCCACGCAAGGCGAAAAGTCCACCGGGAATTCTTGGTAGCACAGGCCCACAAATCCTAGGAAAGATCCCGCTGCCCAGGGTATGGGTTGACTGTCGTGCCCAATTGGCAAGGTCGCCAAGGATTCGACGGCGTAGTAGGTGTAGCCGTGGCGCTGATAATGATCATCCAAGCGGTGGATCATCGCCGCGGTTTGGTCGCGATCGAGTGTTTGGGGGAAGTGACGCATGACTTCCGGGTCCCCATTGATCTGCTGGAAGTCATCCAAGTCACTCGCACGCCAATTACGAAAGCCCAACCGTGTCGAGGTAAACAGGTAGTCGTGGTCGAGTGTATTGGACACGGAT